>Ga0134090_1000004_pt1 | contig 338013 bp, 295 predicted proteins | sample 1_4taG_FD_94453 | JGI IMG/M metagenome (GOLD analysis project Ga0134090, IMG submission 94453) | Switchgrass degrading microbial communities from high solid loading bioreactors in New Hampshire, USA - 1_4_20_6_A1 metaG | ecosystem: Engineered > Bioreactor > Semi-continuous > Anaerobic >...
ATAGTATACGGTATGACCTGGATCTGCGTGTAAAAAAGCAGATGATCTATGATGATCATCTGCCAACAATACATATGCTACTTCATTTTACTTGGTTCAACCCCAACATTTGACGTAGAGCCTTATTTTTCCCCCTTTTGCAGTAAGGAAGATAGCTGCTGTTTCCCCGATGGTATGCAAGGCAAACCTTGCAATCACCATGGCGGGGGCATTGCTTTCTTTTGCAGGGACAATACGCTTTGCGGTTTTCCCGAATATTGAACACTCCGTCTTTAAGCATCTATGGCTTTCCTAAAGCAAAAGCCGGGTTGATCCGGGCCATGATTATCTCATTGACATATTTTCCGCCCTTGATGACGCTCATCCGTTTTATGCCTTATTTTTCAAAACCAAATTTTTCATAAAGATGGATGGCCCGCTCATTGTCTTCAAAGACCGTCAGTTCGACACGAACCAGCATCAGCCAGTTGTCTGCAATATCCAGAAGCGTCTTCATGAGGGCGGTCCCTACGCCCATGTTCTGGTAATCCTTATGCACCATAATGCCCAGGGTGGCGCTGTGACGCATGCGTGGGCTGGGGGATACGGACAGGGCGGCGGATCCGATAACCAGTTCCTCACCGGGCCGGATCTCGGTCACGGCAACAAAATGATGCGTATTGCTATCCTGACGCACTATGAACTCCTCGGTCCTGCTGACCTTCTCGGAAGGGATCGCCAGCAGGTTTTCAAAAACGCCGGGCATCCGCCTGATCTGGTTGATTCCTTTTGCGTCGCCTGCTTCAATGGGTCGAATGTAAAAATCCATCGCACTCCCTCCCTAGATATAATTGAAGCCATTATAACACCTTTTGGCAGATGCGTACAATCCTGTTACAATCATTGCCGTAAACCATTGCAGCAATTGCCAGCCAATCAAAAACCATGTCGGAAGCCAAAGTAAAACACCGGGTTACGGCTTTTGTCCTTTCACTTTCAGGCAAAAAAAGATGGGGAATCACCATCTGCAATTCCCCATCTCGTTTTTATAATGGAGGCTAGTCTAAGGCTTATTTTTCATAGAACTGGGCAAACTTGGCTGTACGCTCGTCGATGATCGCCTGGCCACCGGAGTTCAGGTAGTCCTGCATACCGGCATCCCATACGGCGTCAAACTGATCGGGCGGGCAGCACACGGCCTGAACGAGGAAGTTGTCACGCTTTGAAGCGAGGGCCGGACCCATACCCTCTTCAGCCTTGATCTCGCCAACGTTGAACTGAGGAATGATACGGCCGTCCTTCTTTGAAAGTTCAAATGCCCTTTCAATGTATCTCGCATCAACACCGGCATAGTTGAGGGCCAACGACTTGGCGTTCAGCTCGGGATCACCGAGATCCAGACCGTTGATGGTGATGGTATAGTCGATATTGTTGGGCGAGTTCATGATTTTCTCACCGGTAACAGCAAGCGTCTTAATGGCGCCGTCCGGCATGACTTCATGGGTTACGCCCTCTTCACCAATCTGCAGGAACCTGCGGTTCTCAAGCTTGCTTATCCAGTCGAGATACAACAGGGATGCAAGCGGCTCGTCGTTGGTGCTGGGGAAGAATATCTTACGATCAATAGGATTGGCAAGGAACTTCCTGTAAACGCCTGCGTCGTTCTTGAACGGAGCAACTGCGATATACGCGGCATCCGGACCAACCAGCTTCTGCAGGTTGGCCTGAATACCCTCTTCGCCATTACGATAAGGATAGTCCCAGTTGTGGATGAAGGAACCGACATAACCGGCCTTCATCAGGTTATCCTCTGTGGTGTCGCCTGCACCATAGAGGTTGAAGTCCTGCCAGATGAGGCCTTCATTGTACCATTTGTTGAGTACCCTGACACCTTCCTTGATGCCGGGATACAGGATGTGTCTGTCGTCAAAGCCGTTTATGTAAGCTTCCTTGTCGGTCATGCTGTCGGGAACGAATGCAGCCAGAAGATGATCTGCGCGCCAACCGATATCATAGCTGATGGAGAAAGGAATCATTTGTTTTGCTTCAGATCCCAGGAGCAACTGGGCGTTGTTCTTGAAAGCCCTCAGCATGTTCTCGAATTCCTCGAGAGTGGTGGGTTCGGGAAGATTCAGCTTCTTCAGCCAGTCCTCACGCACGAAGGTATTGATGCGCGCGTTATTGAACAGCAATGCTTCAATGGCCCATACGGTACCGGTCTCAGGATCTTCGTTCCAGAACAGGTTTCTCTCTGTGAGCAGTCCGTACAGGTTGGGCAGCAGATCCTTATACTCCCTGAGATAAGGTCCCATATCCAGAACACCGCCCATGTTGGCGTAGGTCTGGATGGTCGGATAGCTGTAGGTTACGCAGATATCGGGAGCATCGCCTGCGGCAAGCAGGTTGTTGATCTCCTCCACCTCGGTCCAGCGGCCAACCGGAACGAACGTCACTTCTACATTGTGATCACGGAGCATGCCTTCCTTGATGAAATTGGTGTAGAAGTTGTCATCCGGCGGTGTACCGCCATCATTACCGCGGTCATAGACCTCAACGGTGATGGAACGGGTCTTTGTGAACTTACGATCGACAAGTTCAGCGTCCTGTGCCGATCCGGCTGATGTGCTTTCAGCAGGTGCCGACGTATCCGGAGAAGGAGACGTAGAAGCCGGCTCACTGCCGCAGCCTGCCAGAAGCCCGACCAGCATGAAGCAAACGAGCAGGATGGAAATCGTTCTTCTCATAAGAATCCTCCTTTTATTTTTTAGACACATTTGAATACATTGTGTCCGGGGCACGGATTGATAGTTATTCCTTTATGGCTCCAAGGGTCGCACCTGTGATGAAGTATTTCTGCAGCCAGGGATAGACAAACAGGATGGGCACAGTGGCAAACATGACCGTAGCGGCTTTGAGGGTCTCGGAAAGTCCCGGTGGCGAAAATCCCTCCTGCGTTGCCACTTCGATCTTGGTCATACTGTTGATGATGTTATAGAGCAAGAGCTGAATGGGATAATACTTCTTTTCCTTCACAAACATCAGCGCATCGGAAAAACCGTTCCAACGCCCTACCGCATAGAAGAGGGCAAGGGTGGCGATAACCGGCGTGGACATGGGCAAGTAGATGCTCACCAGTATCCGAACCGGTCCTGCGCCGTCCAGTTCCGCCGATTCCCGCAGGCTGTCCGGTATATTGTAGAAAAAGCTGCGCATGATGATCATGTTGAACACGCTCAGACAATAGGGAACAACCAATACCACCGGTTTGTTCAGCATGTTCAGGTCCTTGAGCAGCAGGTACATGGGTATGGTACCTGCATTGAAATACATGGTGAAAATAATGATGGTATTAAAAAGACGACGTCCCTTGAGATTATCGTAGGTCAGCGGATATGCGCAGATGGTGGTCATGAACAGGGACAGGCATGTTCCCACAACAGTCAGGATAGCGGTCCACACCAGGGACCAGGTATATTTGCTGTCGCTTAAAACCATCTTGTACGCTTCAAAGTTGAGACCGACCGGCCAGAGCCAGACTTTATTCTTAATCAGCGCTTCAGAAGAGCTCAAGGAACGCGCCAGAACATTCAGCATCGGCAGCAAACAAACCAGTATCAGAAGGAAACAGAGGAAGGCGACGATAAAATCGCCGAATCTTGTCTTTCTGGATTTAATCATGCTCATGCTGTACAACCTCCTCAATGCAAGGGCGTTCCTCGTCCTTACCAGACACCGCGCTCACCGAATTTCTTGGCAAGAGCGTTTGCCGCGAACAGGAAGATAACACATACTACGGACTGGAACAGCCCAACCGCTGTGGCCAGCGAGAACTGGAGTCCCTGGATACCATATTTGTAAACAAAGATGGAGATAACGTTGGATACATTGTTGACCATGTGGTTGCCCAGGGCATAAGGCCTGTCGAACTCGCTGCCCAGGATCCGCCCCAGGCTCAGGATAAGCAACGTTACAATTGTGGGACGAATGCCCGGCAACGTGATATGCCACATCTTTCGGAAACGGCCGGCGCCATCCATCTCGGCAGCCTCATACAATTCAGGATTGATGCCTGCGATAGCTGCAAGATAAATAATGGTATTCCAGCCTACGCTCTGCCAGATCCCCAAAAAGATATAGGTGATCACCCAGTATGTGGGATCGTTCAGAAATTCGACACGCCCCAGCCCTAACGCGTCCAGCGCGTTGTTAATCAGACCGGTGGTGGGGGCAAGCAACTGCTTGGCCATACCGGCGATGATGATCCAAGAGAGGAAGTGCGGCATGTAGGCAATGGTCTGGGTCACACGCTTGTATCTCGGGAACGGCAGCTCATTAAGCAGCAGCGCAAGGATGATCGGTGCGGGGAAACCACAAAGCAGATCCAGGAAGTTGAGCATGATGGTATTCCGCAATGCATTCAGGAAATCCTTGTTGTTGAAAGCCTTGATGAAATACTCAAATCCGTTGTTGGCTGCCCAGGGCATCTCCCAAACGGACTGGACAATGCTGTACTTCTTGAATGCTATCAGGATATAGTGCATGGGTATGTACTTGAAGATGATGAAGTAGGTCATGGGAAGAAGCAGCAGCAGGTAAAGCGTCCAGTAACGTTTAAAATAAGCAAGAGCCTTGTAGCCCCTTCCGGGTGAGCTTTGCAAGGAAACCGTTTTCACTGTCGTATCCCCTTTACTTTCCATATTTTGAACGCCCGGGGCAGAAAATACCTTGATATCCAGCCAGGCTTGCACCAGCTTTGGCACACAATTTTGTGGCCTTCCCTTGAATTAAGATTACCACGAACCCTGCCAAGTGTCAATACTAGGATACTAAAATATCACGCATAATCAACATAACAAAAAACGAGTAAAAGCGCATTATTGCACAGAATGCACAAAAAAGAGCTAAACATTTCTCAACTCATATTCCTGTATACTAAAATATCTTGTTTTTTCCAGGCTGAAGGCCTATAATGAGTTCAACCGGCCAGTGCTTGAGTTCCCCTTCGGCACAAAGTAAGAACCAGAAGCTTTACTATGCATCTCAGGCCTTCCTAATCTGAGCAAGAAGAGTGTGAGCTTTATGTTGCTGCGATTCAATGACGGATGGGAATTTGCCAAGGGTGAGCCGGTCCACTTTGCACCGGTGGAGCTTCCCCACGACTGGTTGATTGCCGATACGTCCAATCTGTACCAAAGCGGAGTCGGCTGGTACAGGCGCGAGCTGGACGCAGGCTTTTTGAAGGAAGGCCAGCGGCTCTTCCTGAGGTTTGACGGCGTCTATATGGACAGCACGCTCTATGTCAACGACCAATACGTCGGCGAATGGAAATACGGCTACACCGCCTTCGAGTTCGATATCACCGAGCACATCCACAAAGGGCCCGGCAATATACTGCTGCTCAGAGTCAACTACCAGACACCCTGCGAACGCTGGTACACCGGCGCGGGCATTTACCGGGATGTCTTTCTGAAAGTTAAAAATTCCTGCCATTTCGTATCCGACGGCATTTACATCACCACTTTCCTGAAGGATGGACGCTGGCATTATGAAGTGGACGCCGAGGTTGAAACAGGCGGCAGACCTTATGAAGTACGGCACACCCTGCTGGGTGCCGAAAACGGGATCAAGGCGTGGGACGTGGACGCTCCGCACCTGTACATGCTGCGCTCGGAGTTGATCGTGGACGGCGAAGTGACGGATATCGAGGAAACCCGTTTTGGCTTCAGGACCATCGCTTTTGACCCCGATGAAGGCTTTTTCCTGAACGGACGGCACATGAAGCTGAAGGGCATCTGTCTGCATCATGACCTGGGGGCCCTGGGCGCCGCTGTCCACCCGGACGCCATACGGCGGCAACTGACCCTCTTCAAGGCCATGGGGGCAAATGCCATTCGGACTGCCCACAATCCGCCGGCCAAAGTCTTCATGGACATCGCTGATGAAATGGGGTTCCTGGTGATGTCGGAACTCCTGGATGTCTGGCGGCAGCCCAAAAACCCTTATGATTACGCACGGTTTTTTGATGCATGGATAGAGAAGGACGTGGCTTCATGGATACGCCGCGACCGGAATCATCCGTCGGTCATTATGTGGAGCATCGGAAACGAGATCCCCGACACCCACAACGATGCCGAAGGCGGAGTCGAAACACTGCGAAGGCTCATGGCTCTTGTCAGGCAGCATGATCCGAAGGGGCATGCACCCATAACCCTCTGCTCCAACTACATGCCCTGGGAAAACACGCAAAAATGTGCCGACATCATTAAACTTATCGGGTACAACTATGGCGAAAAACTCTACCATGAGCATCATTTGGCGCATCCCGACTGGATCATCTACGGCAGCGAAACCTGTTCCACCGCGCAGAGCCGGGGTATATACCACTTTCCATTAAGCAAATCCATTCTGTCCGACGACGACCTTCAGTGCTCGGCCCTGGGCAACAGTGCCACCAGTTGGGGAGCAAAAAGCGTTGAGGCCTGCATCAGGGCAGATCGCGACGCATCTTTTTCCCTGGGGCATTTCATTTGGGCCGGGCAGGATTATATCGGAGAACCTACTCCCTACCACACCAAGAATTCCTACCTGGGCCATGTGGATACGGCAGGCTTTCCAAAAGATTCCTATTACCTGTTCCAGGCAGCATGGACCGACTATAAAAAAGCGCCCATGGTGCACCTTTTCCCCTACTGGGATTTCTCCCCGGGCCAGATGATCGATGTGCGGGTGTGCTCCAACGCACCCTGGGTGGAGCTGTTTCTCAATGGTAACAGCCTGGGGAAGCGGGCTTTGGGAGACAGCATCGTGACAGACTGGCAGATACCCTATGAGCCCGGCACCTTACGCGCTGTCGCCTATGATGAAAACCATTGCATGGTTGCGCAGACCTGCAGGCAGTCCTTTGGCGACGTGGAAAGCCTCAGGCTCAGCAGCGAAACCTTCGGAGAACTGATGTTTGTCACTATCACAGCCGTGGACAAGGAGGGTCGCCTGGTGGAAAACGCGAACTGCCGGGTCCGGGTCTCTGTGTCCGGCGGAAAATTACTTGGTCTGGACAACGGCGACGCCACCGATTACGAGCAGTACCAAACCGACAACAAGCGACTTTTCAGCGGGAAACTCCTGGCCATCATCAGGCTTCAGGACGGCTCAACACCGCAAATCACGGCTACAATTGACCCCTCCGATATTCCCGTTCGCAAGATAGAGTTGACCGCCCGGGGATACACGGTGACGGCCAGGGTATTCCCGGAAAATGCCACCTACAAAGATCTTTACTGGCGGCTCACCGATGCCGGCGGCATTGATAGCCCTTTGGGCAGTCTGGAAGTCTCGGAGAACGGCCTGAGCGCTACCGTAACCCCCAAGGGGGATGGGGACGTTTATGTGCGGTGTGCCGCGAAAAACGGGCGCGGGCATATCACGCTCATCTCTCAGTGCAAACTGACCATCACCGGTATGGGCAAGCCGTTTCTGGATCCCTATGCTTTCATATCAGGCGGGTTATACAATTGCAGCAACACGGAACTGACAAACGGCAATGAGCGCGGTGTAGCCACGCTCAGGGATGGCGAAAGCCATGTAGGCTTCAAGGATCTGGACTTCGGAGATTATGGCTCCGACGAGCTTACCCTGTGGCTTTTCCCGCTGGATAAGGATCCTTTCACCTTCGAGGTATGGGAAGGGATGCCCCTTGAAGGAGGATCCCTCCTCCTGACGGCATTTTATGACAAGGGCTCCATCTGGAACACCTATCAGGAGGTCACCTATAAGCTGCCGCGCCGGCTTCGGGGCATCACCACACTATGCCTGGTATTCAGGCAAAAAGTCCATATCAAGGGTTTCAGGTTCAGAAAATTTGAAAAAGCCTTCCAAAGGCTTCAGGCTGCGGAATGTGACCATATTTCCGGGGATTCGTTCCTCATCAGGGACGGCGCTGTTGAGCAGATCGGCAACAACGTGACCCTGGTCTATGATAACATGGATTTCGGGGAAACTGGTGCAGGCCGTATTGAGCTATGCTGGCGGACGCATCTTTCAAAAAACCCGATCACCATCGTCTTTTCAGGCGATGGAGAAGAACTCCGGCAAATGGTTGAGATCAGTCGGGCGGACAACTGGGATACCCGCGTTTTCACACTGGACAGCAGGGTTTACGGAAAAAAAACAGTCTCTTTCATCTTTCTGCCCGGATGCAGCCTGGATCTGGCCTGGTTCCGTTTCCTTGAGTAGCCGTTTCGGCAAATGGAATCCCGAAATTTATTGAAAACTTTTCCGAAAGGACGGTTAGCATGAGCGTTATACTTCCTCAACTCATTTCCGACGGCATGGTGCTTCAAAGGCATGCCGAGGTTAAAATCTGGGGAAAGGCCGATAGGCCCGTTACCCTCACGTTTTTGGGAAAGCAATATAAGGCATTTCCCGATGCCTCCGGCCATTGGGAGATCCTTCTGCGTGACCTGGCTCCCGGAGGGCCCCATACCATGCGCATCAATGAGATCACCATCCATGATGTCTTCATAGGCGATGTATGGCTGTGTTCAGGCCAGTCCAACATGCAGATCCCCATGGCCCGGGTCAGGCATATGTATCCGGAGGAGATAGCCTCCCCCAATCCCAACATCCGGCAGTTCACGGTTCCCCAGCGCTTCAATTTCCATGGGCCCCAGGATGATCTGGAAGGAGGCCGGTGGGCCGCCGCGACACCTGAAACCATCCAGGATTTCTCCGCCGTGGGCTATTTCTTTGCCAAGCGCCTTTATGAACGCTATCACGTCCCCGTCGGACTGATCCTGTCGGCTGTGGGCGGCACTCCCATCCACGCCTGGATGAGCAAGGGCGCTTTGGCGGATTTTCCGGAGCTCATTGAGGAAGCCGAACAGTGCGCGGACGACGATTATGTGGCAAGGGTTCAGACCGAGGAAGCCAAACGCTGGGAAAGCTTTTTCGGCGGAATCAATGCCTCCGATCCGGGCCTTCTGGAAAAATGGTACGCGCCTGAGTATAACGACGAAGCCTGGGAGGAGAGACAGCTTCTTGAGCCATGGCCCGGCTGCGGTTCGGTATGGTTCAGGAAGACCTTTTACATCCCGTCCGAACTTGCAGGGAAGCAGGCCACCCTTTTCCTTGGAACGCTGCTGGACTGGGATATGGTTTATGTCAACGGACAGCCGGTGGGAAACACCACCTACCGATATCCTCCCAGGGAATATGTGATACCCGCGCTGCCGGAGGGGCGTTGCGTGATAACCATCCGCGTCATCAGCAAGGACGGCGGGTGTTTCACACCGGGAAAGCAATACCTGCTTGTTACCGACACCGGATCCGTCAATTTAAACGGCACATGGCGATTCCGCCGCGGCGCGACGGCGCTCCCTCCCGCTCCGGAGATCTTTTTCCAATACAAGCCCACCGGCCTTTACAACGGCATGATAGCACCCTTGCGGCGTTTCGCCGTAAAAGGGGTGCTCTGGTACCAGGGCGAGGCCGATGCCGACAATCCTGAAAGATACGCGGAAAAGTTCAGAAGGATGGTAAACACCTGGCGTGCGGATTGGGGTCAGGAACTACCCTTCCTGTTCGTAGAACTTCCTCATTGGGAAGGCGGCCCCAACTGGCACCTGATGAGACAGCAGCAATGGCTTGCGCTGGATGTTCCAAAAACCGCCATGGCCGCGGCCTTTGACCTGGGTGAGCACAACGATCTGCATCCCCAGGGCAAGCAAATAGTTGGCGATCGTCTGGCCCGCTGCGCTATGCGGCTGGCATACGGCGAAAAGTTGCCCCACTCTCCCTTTGAGATTGCGGGCAAACTGGATTTCGCACAGAATCTGTCTTAACCGATATATTTTGCCATGAACAGGCAGAGGTTTTCCTCATTCCAGAACAGGGGGAAGACTTCCAGCGGATAAAACCCGTTCTTGAAATAAAAAGCCCGGGTTCTTTCATCGGGTTCATATTCGGCCGATGTGTCGAGGGTTTTGACGGTGACGAATTTGAAGCCGTTTCTCCGGCCATAGTCTTCCACCGCCCGCAGCAAGGCGCCGCCTACCCCCTGTCTGTGATATTCCTTCAGAACACCCAGATTATACATATCCAGTGTGTACGCGTTATGCCCGTAATGCTACGGCAATAAACCTGTTGGCGTCACATTTTCGCTCGCTGAAAAAACGATTTCTCTCGCATACCTGAAATGGCCGCTGCTCTTTATTTAATGCAAGTGCCCATCTTTCGGCCAGCTCTTGTATGCGTTTTTCAGTTCCGGCCTTGCCGAATCGTAAACATCAGCAAAGCCAGAAAACGATCAGCATTCCTCTGCGGGCTTTCAGCCATGATTTCCTCCCAAGTATGCGTTATGCATACATCTTAATGAAAATAGACGAAAAAGTAAATACCTGGTATATATCAGGCTGAAGCCGCTTAATGCCCCTTGTAGTGGCAGGCTACATAAATTTCTTGAGCAAACCCAGCTTATCCCTATATGGCGGGTACCTGAGCCTGATGTCCGGCCAAATGGACTTTTTCATGATGCTTTTGTAGTGGGTAAAGGTATCAAAGCTCCATTTTCCGTGGTAGCTTCCCATCCCGCTTTCTCCCACGCCGCCAAAGGGCATGTAGGATGTTGCAAGGTGGACAATGGTATCGTTGATACACCCGCCGCCAAAGGAGATGCTTTTAATGATTCGCTTTTCCACATTTTTGTCGTTGGTGAAAAGATACAGCGCCAGAGGTTTGGGACGGCTGTTTACCGCTGCAATCACTTCATGGATATCCTCAAACTCCAGGACCGGCAGGATGGGGCCAAAGATTTCCTCCTGCATGACCGGAGATTCCCAGCTGACCTGATCCACAATGGTGGGCGCTATCTGAAGCGTCGCCTCATTGACATCACCGCCCACCAGGATTCTCCCGTCGCTGAGCAGCCCTTTCAGCCGGTTGAAGTGTTTTTCATTGATGATTCTGGGATATTCGGGATTTTGGCATGGTAAATCGCCGAAAAACTCGGTTATGGCTTTTTTCATGGCCATGATAAGCCTGTCTTTTACGCTTCTGTGGACCAGCAAGTAATCCGGGGCAACACATGTCTGCCCGCTGTTTAGGCACTTGCCCCAAATAATCCTTCTTGCCGCAAGTTCAAGGTCCACATTCTTATCCACGATGCACGGGCTTTTCCCGCCCAGTTCCAGCGTGACCGGGGTCAAATGCCTGGATGCGGCTTCCATCACGGTCCTTCCGACGCTGACGCTTCCCGTGAAGAAGATGTAATCGAACTTCTGCTTCAGAAGCTCCTGGTTGGCTTCCCTTCCGCCCTCAATGACGGCAATATATTCTTTCCGGAAGCAATCGCCCAGTATCCTGGCGATGAGGGACGATGTATGGGGCGAATAGGACGAGGGTTTCACCACCGCGCAATTTCCTGCGGCCACGGCTCCGATGAGGGGCGCAAAGGCCAGTTGGAACGGATAGTTCCACGGGGACATGATCAGCACCACGCCATAAGGCTCCGGTACCCTATACGAAGAGGATTTGAAATGCATGATGGGTGTCCTCACCCTCTTTTTCCTCGCCCATTTGGGAAGATGCCTGATGGCATCATCCAGTTCGGTGTAAACGATACCGATCTCTGTGGCATAAGCCTCAAAAGCCGACTTGTTCAGATCCTGCTTCAGGGCATCCAGGATCTCCTGCTCGTGAGCCTTGATGGCAGATTGCAATTTCCTGAGCGCATCAAGCCGAAAGGAAATATCCTTGGTTGCATCGCTTAAAAAAAAGGCTCTCTGCCGCTCGATGACAGAGTTTATGTTGGTCATGGCTATCTCTCCTCATGATACCGGCATCAACATGCGACATGTTCATAATGCCCATGAATTTAGGGCCGGGCCACACACTGATTCGGTTTATTCTTATTATACACCCGCAGTCTGAATACCGGATCCCAGTATTCGAAGGCCATTTACATAAAAAAAGCTGTGCCTGACAAAAGGGCATCAGCTATCCCATTCTTACCATAGATTCATTCACTGATGTTAAGTGATTTTTCCATCTGTTCGAGCAACAAGGCAATGAACATGCAAGTTATATGTTCTTTCCAGAATACCGCCGTTTGAGCAATAACATGGCAAAAATAAAAATCGCACCCGCTATACTGATCAGCATGATCATCAAACGTCTGTTGAGGGTAGAATCCTTATATTTCAATACGTAATCGGTTATATCGTATACTGTCTCATAGGGTATACCCTCCGCTATGAGCACACCGCTGAAATCAGGTCTGGAGTAATCGGCATAGGACGCAAACCGGTAACGAGGAAAAGCAAAATGTTTATAGTAAGAAACCGCATAGTTCATTTCAGTACCGTTTTCCAATAGGAATCGATATATGAATGACTTGTTATGGTTGCTGTATTTGCTGTCAAGCACCTCATAATCCACTATATTGGCATGATACAATTCGCTTGCTTTTTTCAACGTATCTTCAAGCAGTTCATGCTCCCTCAGCGGAAAGAAGATAGCTGATGCAAAGAACGCGATGGCCGCCAAGATCAAGACGCTGCTTATGATAGTAATACTTTTTGCTTTCATTGCTATCCCCCGTTAAGTCAATTATCTGAAATGTTATCACTCAATAAAATATAGAAACAGGGCAAAGAAGTATTACAATAAAACTGCTTCGCCCCTATGGACATTACGAGAAGTTTCGTACACCGGGGTAATTATTGCCATCCCAGAAGTCACAATACATCCAGTATGCGACCGCATTACTGTTCCAAGGTAAGTAGCAGTCATAGAAAGTTTCTGAAGAGAAGCCTCCACCCTCCAGATAGAGTTTGTAGGTTTCGCCTTCATAGGTACGCGACCTGGAGGTACTAGGATCAACTGCTCGTATATCGTACGGAGTGACTCTCACATAATATGTCTTTGATATAGCCCCTTGGATAACGCCACCTACAATTGATACACCAGCTGCATATGCGGCTGCAAGCACGAGATCATTGGCAACAGCGGCCAGTGCCGGACAAATTACAGTTAATACAGCGGCTACTGCCGATATGAGAATATTTACCAGTATTCCTTCTGTCGCATTCAATGTCCTGTATGTGTCATAGGCACTCCCTTTTTGCTGATAAATATAAAGCATGTTATTATAAGCATTTCCAAACATATCATAATAAGTCTTGTAATATATTGCACCCACATAAGTAAATGATTGCAGGGTAATTCGGGGGATAACCTGTTTAACTTCTTTGTTCCCAAGTAAGGTAGATGCATTAAGACTCAATTTTTTATTCCTAGCATTCTGATCACTGATGGTAAAATCAATATGTTCACCGTCATCAGTTGTCGCATCCACTTAATTGAGGAGTTTGCCTTCAATAAAGTGTTCACTATGAACCCGTCCATGGCCAAGGATTGTTAAGATGATGGTGTTTTCTTTGCCTTCTCCATCAATAAAAGAAATTTCCGATTTAATTGCTTCTGACTTATCAATGTTTGAAAACGCATATGATTGGAATGACATTACGACTAAGAGAGAAATAATTAGTAATAAACTGATCGCTTTTTTCACCATAATCCCTCCTTCGATTGTGCAGTAAACCGTTTTTGACGTATTTCGTTTGTCCGGCAAAAATATAACCTCTTTGCTTATGAACACTATGGCATTTGTATGACCTACAATACAAACATAGGCACCACCTCAACAACATAAGGTATATAATATAAAATTTTTCTAATATTGTTATACCTTAAAACAGTTATATTGTTAATAGATATTTATATTATTATAATTTTCTATTTTGTGCTTGGTTCCATTTGATCAGGCGGAATCTCGGAACATAGTATCATTTGCTCACTGTCCAGTTTGATAAAAAATAGCAGTGCCTTGTTAGCAAGGCAACTGCTATCATTTATCCGCTGTCACATTTTTGACGCACCCCCAAACACTGCGGTAATGCTTCAATGTCATGATGAACAGGCAATATGTAATACTGAAACCATTTATCCTGTAAACACCTTTGGACTTATCCTTCAGGCTTCCCATGTCTGCCGCTTCTGCTTGATGATCGCCAGGGCTACTGCCAGGATGGCCACCCCTATCCCCAGCTGCATGCCCATATAGCCCAGGAATGGCTTGAATGTTTCCAAAGCAATGCTCCCAAGATTGATGATCTCGTTATTAAACCTCACATACCAGTATACAGGAAAGATCTGTGCAAAGGCCAGGACCTTTTCCCCTAGCATGAACTGAGGAACAAAAACACCGCAGGTAAAGCACATACCCAGGCTTACGACGTTGGTGACTGCCGATAGGGCATTGCGGCTGTTAAGCGTACTGCCGACCATGAAGCTTATGCTCAGGGCTACCAGGGTAAAGACAAAGGCGTTGAGGGCCATCAGCATAACCGGTTTTGACAGCATGGTTTTGCCATACATCACAAAGCCCAGGATCATCATGACCATCCAGCAAACCACGGCATAGATAAGATTTCCCCATAGGATCTGCATGTTCTGCTGCCTGAGGGGAACCGATGAACAGAGGGTCCTGCTGCGCAGGTCCTTCTGATTGAAGACCATCATAAAGGTTCCAATCCCCAGGATCAAGAGGCTCAGGAGCACATAGGACATATAGTTGAAAAACGAAGTGATGTTGTCGCCGACATTAATATCTTCCACCTTGCTCCTGATTTCCACAGCCGTTTCAACCGACAGGTCGTCAATGACTTGTGCAACCAGTTCCTGCTGAGAGATACCAGGAATATTGGCCAGGTAGAACCTTGCCGTATTCAGGAACTTATTGATATTCATGTCCAGATACACCGATGAAAAAGAGGCTGGCCGGCTGGTCTTTTCCAGTTCAATCGGTCTGCCTGCCATAAAGTCTTCGGTGAACCCTGAAGGTATCCTGAGAATGTAATCCACATCCTCAAAGAAAAGGGCATCCTGCAAGGAAGTCCTGTCATGCTTCACATCCACCATATTTGCATACCGCTCAAGATAAGCTTTGAGCCCCTCGGTCAGGATGGAGGAATCAGCCTCGTCCACAAAAGCCAACTTAACTTTGGCGTCGGAAAACACGGTGTCTGCGGGTGTTGCCGCGCCGCTGCTCAGCAGGGAAGCGGCAAGTCCAATAAACACAGCGAGATAGATCAGCAACTGGGATAAGTTCTTCTTAATTATCCTCCTGTATGCTCGGAATACTGGCATAGCGATCCCTCCTTACGGTCAGATAGGTCAGAAGCAGGAACACGGCTGAAAAGGCCAACAGCAGGGCAATGTTCAAAGCAAACCTATGATAGGTGTCATAGTAGTACAGGGCATAGAGGGCATCCGTGATGAGGTTGGCCGGGTTAATATAGGCCAGCATCGGAACAGCTTTGATGACGATATACTTGAAAGGTGCGAAATAAAGACCGGCAAGCCCTGACATGAGCATGGACAAGCCAATCAGCACACCAATTTTCAGTCCCAGGTTCCGCTTGACAAGGCCGCTTACCAGGGTCCCCAATGTCAAGCCGGCCAGCGCACCGACAAGACAGGTCAGAAGGATATAGCCCGCCTGGTTGCCGAAAGGCACCTTCAGAACCAGGATCATATACAGAAGCAGGAGGGACAGTTCCACGAACTGTATGATCCAGGCAGCCAGTATACCGGCGAGAAGTGTTTTCATCTTATGAACCGGGGCAAGGTTGATACGGGCTCCGTTGGCGGATTGGTCGGCCTATACCTCGCCGATAACCCTAAGACCCCAGAACGCTCCATACAGGCTGGCCATGGCCAAAAGGGCATAATAGTAGGTTACGGTGTTATCTGTCTTGTTTTTTCCCAGGGTGAGTTCCGTCAGGTAATCATCAGTCGGAAAACGCGTTAGCGTGCCGCCATGGGTCGGTATATCGATGTTTCTCAGAATAACCGTCCCGTAGGAAGCGCTAATCTGGCGGTACTGGTCCAGAAAGCTTTTAATAATGGACTGGTGCATGCCTGACTGCTTCACCACAAGCTTAATATCGGGATCCAAAAGGATGATGCCGTGGACCTTCCCCTGTTCCAGAAGCGTTTCAGCTTCATCGGAAGAAACAAGCTCTACGGACAGCAAAGGCTCCTGCTCATCCCGCTTTTCAGAGACCGATACGAGAGCTTCCTGAAAAGGCTTGTTATTCCGGTATGCCTCATTATCTACTACGGCAACCTTTGCGCTTGTGAAACTGACGGCATTGTTTAAGTTGGAAAACGCTGTAAAAAACAGGGTTGAAAGCACGATAGGAAAAAGTATTGTCCAGAACAGGACAACTTTATCCCTCAGCAAACATTTCAGCCGATACTTAAAAACATGTGTGAACATATTGCTCCCTCCCTCAATCCCTGAGCTGTTTTCCGGTAAACTCCAGGAACACGTCGTTCAGGGTGGGCAGTTGCGAGTATACGCTGCCATAATCCACGTTTTCCTTTCTGAGCAGATCCATCAGGTTCAGCAAATTGCTCCTGCCTTTCGCAAAAGTGACGGTCAGGTTGTGGTTTTCGTACTCCACCTGGCTGGCATTGGGAAGGCGCCGTATAGTTTCCAGCTGGGTTTGGTTCAGTTCAACCGATCCCACTGAAACAATTTCTCCGATATTGATCATGGATTTCAGTTCTTCCTTTGTTCCTGTGGCGATGATCCTGCCCTTGTCTATGATCATGATACGGGTGCAGATCTGCTCCACTTCCTCCATGTAGTGAGAGGTATAGACGATGGTGGCTCCCTGCTTGTTGAGCCTCACGATTCCTTCCAGGATATTGTTGCGGCTCTGGGGATCAACAGCCACGGTAGGCTCGTCCAGGATGATGAGCTTCGGTTTGTGGGCGATGCCGCAGGCGATGTTCAATCTTCTCAACAGGCCCCCGCTGAGCTTCTTGGGATAAAAGGAGCGAAAATCATTGAGGCCGACAAATTCAATGGCTTCTTCCACCAAACGCTTCCTCTCCGCCTTGTCTTTAACATATAAACCGCAGAAATAGTCGATGTTTTCATAAACCGTGAGTTCGTTGAATACGGCCACGTTCTGCATGATGACCCCGATATCCCTCTTGATATCATAGGCATCAGGCCGCATGGGTTTTCCGAAGATGGATATATTGCCCTTGTCATACTTGAGAAGCGCCAGGATGCAGTTGATGAGCGTTGTTTTACCCGAGCCATTGGGTCCCAGCAAACCGAAGATTTCACCCTGCTGCACCTCCAGGCTCAGGTGATCCACCGCTATCAGATCGCCATACCGTTTGACGAGATTCTCCACCTTGATGACCATAGCCATTCCTCCTTTACAGTTTCATTTTAGGAAAAGGCACAGGGTGGGATGAAGTGACAGGAAGAAGGATTTCAGATGACAATTGTCACATTCTTATCACTTGTACTGCTTGGCTCCGTTATGATAAAACAGGTATATGATGATGGAGCGTGGCAAACCCCAACCCCATAGCATGATGCCGGTATCGGCCAACACGCTGTTCGACAAGCTGGTTCTGTTTTTATGCTGCCTCGCTGTCTACTTCCTTGTGACGGCTGATTTTTCCTATGTTCCCGTACTGGTAGTCGTCACCTTCAGCGCCTTCAACGCCTATTTTGAAAAGCGGATCCTGGTCCGTGTTACAGCCGGGGCTTACCTTATTGCGAGCCTCTTCATTCCCGATTGGTTCTATTTCATCCCCGTCATGATGTATGATGCCCTCCTGTGGGAAAGCCCATGGATTCTTCCCCTGATCATCATGCCCGTCATTTCCCACGGAAACGTGCTTCCCGTCATGGGTATGGTCTGCATTGCCATTTTCATTGGAATGGCCTGGTTCATGCAATGGCGCACATCCCGGCTGATCCATCTGGAAAGGGAATATCGGAGGCTCAGGGATACCGCCAAGGAGATGCTCCTTGAACTGGAAGCCAAAAACAAGGAACTGCTGGAGAAGCAGGACTATGAAATCAACCTGGCCACCCTGTCCGAGCGGAACAGGATCGCCAGGGATATCCACGACAATATCGGGCACGTGCTTTCCAGCACTCTGCTCCAGGTGGGCGCCCTGTTGGCCATATGCCAGGATGGGGCCATCAAGGAAGGCCTTATGACGCTCAAGGAAACCCTGTCGGGCGGCATGGACAGCATCCGGCAGAGCATTCATAACCTGCATGATGCCTCCATTGATCTGCATGCCGAGATTTACCGGATCATCAGGGAGTTTGCCTTCTGCCCCGTCCATTTCACCGATGATCTGGTAAACAGGCCGCCGCTTCCTGTCACCTACTGCCTGCTGTCCGTTGTGAAGGAGGCCTTGTCCAATATTGCCAAGCATTCCGATGCTACCGAAGCGAGGATCATCCTTCGTGAGCATCCGGCCCTTTGCCAGCTGATCATCCGCGACAATGGCAGCAAGCCCGCACAAGGCCTGAACCTGGCCGCGGACGGTGAATGGCAGCCTGGAAATTCCGGCATGGGACTTAAAAACATCCATGAACGTGTGGCAAAATTAAAGGGGACTGTCCGTATCCGAAATGAAAAGGGATTTGAAATCTTTGTTTCCATACCGAAGGAGTCATAAGCCATGAAGGTTGTGGTCGTAGACGATGACAAACTGGTGGGCGTTTCCCTGAAAACTATTCTGGAAGCCAGCGGCGAAGTACAGGTTGTGGGTATCGGCTGCAGCGGCCAGGATGCCATCGATCTGTATAGGCACCATAAACCGGATATTCTCCTGATGGATATCCGCATGTCCAGCATGAGCGGGTTGGACGCCGCCGAGATCGTCCTTGCATCCGATCCGGCAGCCAGGATTCTTTTCCTCACCACCTTCTCCGACGACGAATACATCATCCGTGCTCTGAAAATGGGGGCTCGCGGGTACATTCTGAAACAGAACTACGAAAGCATCGTTCCTTCCCTTAAGGCTGTTTATAACGGGCAAAGCGTATTCGGGGACGACATCGTCTCCAGGATCCCGGATATGCTGCGGAAGAACCGAAAGCCCGACTTTTCAAAGTACGGCATCAGTAAAAAGGAAGCCGAGATCATCGTCCTGGTGGCCGAGGGCATGAACAACAAGGAGATCGCCTCGACTTTATACCTCAGCGAAGGCACCGTGCGTAACTATCTCAGCGTCATCCTGGAAAAGCTCCAGCTTCGGGACAGGACCCAGCTGGCCGTGTTTTATTATAAGAACCCATAAGCATAGTTTTTAAATGCTTACGTGTTATTTTTATACATTTCTGAATGAATGTTTGACTCAGGTATTTTTCATCCGAGGAAATGTCGTAGCTTTTCCGAAAGAACAGGTGTATACCGACATTATCACTCTCATCAATGATTACAAGAAACCATATTGGTCGCCCAAAAGATGTGTCTATCTCCAATTTGCAAGAATAATGATATAGACTTGCAAAAACACATCCGAATATTTATAATTATAAAAACCAATAACCTTAGCTGAAAGTACCATTATAAATTTCATTGCATAACATTGAACAACAATGTTATACGCTTAGCAATTATTTTATATTTCGGAAAAACCGACGCATTGTGGGCCTCTATCTTCGGTTCAGTAGAAATAAAGATTAATGCGGCACCGATAATGATGATTTATTTATACTAAGGAGGGTATTGGATGGTTATATTTAACAAGAAAACAAATACGCTGGAACAATTCAACTACAAGTATGAACTTCAGGACGTAGCCGAGCCGAATCTTTACAGGGAAATCTATACCTATGATGAGATTCCAAAATGTGCTTTTAATCATAGGAGAGTCCCCATGCAACCTCCGGATGAAATATGGATAACCGATACCACCTTCAGAGACGGCCAACAATCCAGAGAGCCATATACACCCGAACAAATCGTCAAAATATACGATCTATTACATAAGCTTGGGGGACCAAAAGGATTAATCCGACAGACCGAGTTTTTCCTTTACAGCAAAAGGGATAAAGAAGCGGTTTATAAATGTAAGGAACGCGGATACAAGTTCCCTGAAGTTACTGGTTGGATTAGGGCGTCTAAAAAAGACTTCCAGCATGCGAAGGACATGGGAATCAGTGAATGTGGCTTTTTGGTCAGTTGTTCCGACTACCACATTTTTAAAAAATTAAAAACGACACGAAAAGAAGCGCTGGAAAACTACCTATCCGTGATTAAGGAAGCGATTGAAGTTGGCATTAAACCCAGGTGCCATTTTGAAGACATAACAAGAGCCGATTTTTATGGCTTCGTTATTCCTTTTGCTATTGAACTGAAAAAGCTGATGGAAGAAAGTAAGATTCCGATAAAAATAAGAGCTTGTGATACGTTAGGATTAGGCGTCCCTTATCCAGGAGTGGCGCTGCCAAGAAGTGTTCCGGGAATTATCTATGGGTTAAGGCACTATGCAGGGTTCCCCAGCGAACTCATAGAATGGCATGGGCATAACGACTTTTATAAAGCAGTAGTGAACTCAGCAACCGCATGGTTATACGGTTGTTCGAGTGTAAACTGTTCATTATTGGGTATCGGCGAAAGAACAGGAAATACTCCATTGGAAGCTATGATTATCGAATATGCCCAGTTAAGAGGGACAACGGACGGCATGGATACAACGGTGATTACCGAGATAGCTGAATATTTTGAGAAAGAATTAGGCTATGAAATTCCGCCCAGAACGCCTTTTGTGGGCAAATATTTCAACGTAACACAAGCCGGAATTCATGCGGACGGATTGTTAAAGGATGAAGAGATATATAATATATTCAATACAAAGAAAATCCTGAACAGGCAAGTAGGCGTCTCCATCAGCCAGGTATCCGGTTTGGCCGGTTTAGCCATGTGGATTAATAATTACTTTAATCTTAGTGACGACAAGAAAATCGACAAAAAAGATAAAAGAGTGGCAATCATAAAAGAGTGGGTAGACAGCTTATATAATGAAGGTAGAACGACAACAATAAGCGACGAGGAATTGGAAGCCGCGGTTAAGCGGTTAGCACCCGATATTCTTGAGTGATTTTTGAGATTATCATAAAATCATTGGCTCTGCATCAAATGTTGGGATGGGACCGGTAAAATGAAGTATCTTTATACGTTGTTGGCAGATGATCAGGTATGGTCATCTGCCATTTCTGTTTGCGATAGACAATCTGTCACATATAAGTCATTAGGCCGCAACCGTTTCATCAATTGCTCGTGGATTTGGAAGCCCATTTGCAATACGACCTGCCCCAGGCCATTTGTCCCTTCCCTAGGCAAAGTCCAACTGAAAGCTGCCGGCGGGGTGCGTACCCTAGATGCAGTGCTGGCCTGCCGGGCCGTCGGATGCACTCGCGTTGGTGCAACCGTCACGGTTGTCATCATGGAAGAAGCCATAAGACGCGAAGCTGAAGGCAGGCTTGTTGAGGTTGCTTTTCAAATCCTATCTTTGAAGGCGGTGCTTCCCAGTCAGACCAACGCTTTCTGAACATTGCCAAAGCCGTGCTCCAAAACAGGGATCTTGTTTTCAACCGGTTTGACGGGACCCAGTTCCTGTCAGGCCGCCAATTGGCCCGGTTATATGTGAAACATCTGGACAGCAACCTAAACAAGGAAGTCTTCTTGGCATTGGGCAAGAAATTTGTATCCTGGGCCCAGATAACTCAGATTGCGTCCGACCTTGCAGGTTCCTCCGGCAGGATTGTCATCCGGGGAGACAGCCAAACCAAACCTTTCTATTACAATGTGAGCATGATGGAAAGGGTGTTCGGGCTATCCTTTGCGTAAAATACGGTTATAGTTCCTGGCCGCTTCACGGTACAGCTTCCGGTTTGTTTCAAGCATACTGGCGGCAGATCCGGCATTCGGGTCTTCATGTACCAAGGAGAAAAAAATACGTATCAAGACGTATCTTTCGATCAAGGGCTAATAGGCTGTTTCGTGCTGCCGACAGTTCCTTATTGGCGGTTCGAAACCATATGGTCACGAATACCACCCCACAGAAGCCGACAACAAAAAAAGCAATGATGGACAGCATGGCATATCACTTCTTAACTTGAAATATAAGTGGAAAAAATAAACAAGAAACTGTTTTTTGTCTGAATGGTATCAGATTTCTGCCCGAATGGTAATCGGACAATTGCCGATAGATGCAATTATGTAAGGCTTATATGTTCAGCCTGCGGGGAAGCTTTATGAGGTTTGCTATGCCATGGCATCGATCCGCCATAAAAATGGCAGATGACAAAACTTGATCATCTGCCCTTATTCATACCCTACTTCATTTTACTGGTTCCACCCCAACATTTGACGTAGAACCACCTTAAAACAGGTATAATACGCAACAAAAAGCCACCCCGAAAAGGGGCGGCTTTAATCGGCTTATCATCAACATCAGCCCATAGCAGCCATTCTCTTGTAGTTCTCGTACCTCTCCTTGGCGTCGGCTTCGGCCTTGGCAAAGAGCTCGTCGGCGATTTCCGGGAAGGTTTGCTTCAAAGCTGTGAAGCGTACCTCGGTGTTCAGGAAGTCCTGGAAGTTGCCGGTAGGCTCCTTGGAATCCAGAACGAACGGATTCTTGCCCTGGGCCTTGAGTTCAGGAATGTAGCGCCACAGATGCCAGTAACCGCATTCCACGGCCAGCTTCTCCCTGGTCTGAGTACGGGACATACCGCCCTTGATGCCGTGGTTGATGCAAGGCGCATAAGCGATGATGAGGGACGGTCCCTTGTGGGCTTCCGCTTCCATGACAGCCTTCAGGAACTGGTTCATGTTGGCGCCCATTGCTACCTGAGCAACGTAAACATAACCGTAGGTAGCTGCGATCATACCAAGGTCCTTCTTCTTGACCCTCTTACCGGAAGCGGCAAACTTGGCCACAGCAGCGGTAGGTGTAGCCTTAGAGGACTGACCGCCGGTGTTGGAGTATACTTCCGTGTCGAATACGAGGACGTTGACATCTTCACCCGAAGCAAGCACATGGTCCAGCCCGCCGTAACCGATGTCATAGGCCCATCCGTCACCGCCGACGATCCATACGGACTTCTTCACCAGGTAGTCGCGCTTCTTCAGGACATCCTCAACAAGGGCAGCGCACTTATCGCAGGGCTTGAAGTTTTCAAGCACCTTGAGGAGTTCGGCGGAAGCCTTCTTTGAGCCTTCGCCATCATCCTTGTTGGCGATCCAGGCTTCAGCGGCAGCCTTAACTTCGGGAGCCACATCAAGCTCGATCAGTTGCTTCAGAGAATCCTCGATCTTGTTGCGGATCTGGTTGATACCAAGCAGCATGCCAAGACCGTATTCAGCATTGTCCTCAAAGAGGGAGTTAGCCCATGCCGGACCCTTTCCGTCCCTGTTGGTGCAGTATACGGTGCTGGGAGCCGAGCCACCCCAGATGGATGAACATCCGGTAGCATTGGCGATCATCATCCTGTCACCAAAGAGCTGTGTGATAACCTTCAGGTAAGGTGTCTCACCGCAGCCTGCGCATGCGCCGGAGAACTGGAGCAGCGGCTGTGCAAACTGGCTGTTTTTGACCGTGTTCAGCGGAGCCAGATTGTCCTTGTATGTTACATGTTTGTTGAGATATTCCCAATTTTCAACTTCGCCCATCTGACTTTCAAGCGGCTTCATGACAAGAGCTTTTTCCTTTGCAGGGCAGACGTCGGCGCAGTTGCCGCATCCTGTACAATCCAATACGGAAACCTGCATCCTGTATTCCAGTCCCTTGAACTGAGGTCCTGTTGCGGGCTTTGTAACCAGGCCGGCAGGAGCGCCTGCTTTTTCTTCCGCTGTCAGGAGGAAGGGACGAATAACCGCATGCGGGCATACGAAGGAGCACTGGTTGCACTGGATGCAGTTTGCAGGCTGCCACTCGGGAACGGTTACGGCGATACCGCGTTTCTCATAGGCGCTGGTTCCCATCGGGAAGGTACCGTCTTCGCGGCCTACAAAGGCGCTGACAGGCAGTGTGTCGCCCTTCTGGGCGTTCATGGTGTCAACGATCTTACGAATGAACTCAGGCCTCTCCTCATTAACCACAGTCTTTTCATCCTGGGCTGTCTTCCAGCTTTCAGGCACATTGACCTTCACCAGGGATTCGATACCCCTGTCGACGGCCTTGTAGTTCATTTCGACAATAGCCTGACCCTTCTTGCCGTAGGACTTGACAATCTCGTTTTTCAGATACTTGACGGCATCTTCAATGGGAATCACATTGGCCAGCTTGAAGAAGGCGGCCTGCATGATCATGTTGATCCTGTTGCCCAGGCCAATCTCCCTGGCAATATCGGTAGCGTCAATGATATAGAAATTGATGTCGTTGTTGGCAATCTGCCTCTTCAGTTCTGCCGGGAGCTTTTCATCAAGTTCTTCCGGTTTCCACTGGCAGTTGAGAACGAATGTTCCGCCCTTCTTAAGGCCTGCGATCAGGTCATACTTGCCGACATAGGCCTGATTGTGGCAGGCGATATAGTCAGCCTCATCGATGAGATAGGTGGAACGGATCTTGTTCTTGCCGAAACGGAGGTGGGATACGGTGATACCGCCCGACTTCTTGGAGTCATAGGAGAAATAACCCTGTGCATAGAGGTCGGTATTGTCACCGATGATCTTGATGGCACTCTTGTTGGCACCCACGGTACCGTCGGAACCAAGCCCCCAGAACTTGCAGCGGATGGTGCTGGGATCCTCGGTAACAATCCGCTCATCCACAGGAAGCGACAGATGGGTTACGTCGTCTTCGATACCAATGGTGAATCTGTCCTTGGGCTCATCCAGCTTCAGGTTCTTGAACACGCTGAGAATCTGGCTGGGTGTGGTATCCTTTGAACCAAGGCCATAACGGCCGCCAACGATAACGGGAGCGTTTTCAGCCTTATAGTACAGGGACTTGACATCCAGATACAGGGGCTCGCCGATAGCGCCGGGTTCCTTTGTCCTGTCAAGAACGGCGATCTTCTTGACGGTCTTGGGCATCTCATTGAAGAAGTACTTGGCTGAGAACGGCCTGTACAGGTGTACTTTCAGAAGACCTACTTTTTCGCCCTTAGCACGGAGATAGTCCACAACCTCTTCAATGGTCTCCGTTACAGAGCCCATGGCGACAATGACATGCTCGGCCTCCGGATCGCCATAGTAGTTGAAAGGCTTGTAGTCTCTTCCGGTCAGTTTGGAAATTTCCTTCATATATTCGGCTACAACATCCGGAATGGCTTCATAGAAGGGGTTGCTAGCCTCCCTGGCCTGGAAGAAGATATCGGGGTTCTGAGCCGTACCCCTTGTAACCGGATGCTCGGGATTGAGCGCGCGGTTTCTGAATTCCTCAATAGCCTTCCAGTCAACCAGCTTCTTCAGATCCTCATAGTCCAGCACTTCGATCTTCTGGACCTCGTGGGAAGTTCTGAAACCATCAAAGAAGTGCAGGAAAGGCACGCGCCCTTTAATGGCGGAAAGATGGGCTACGCAGCCAAGGTCCATAACTTCCTGGACACTGCCTGAAGCAAGCAGCGCAAAGCCTGTCTGCCTGGTAGCCATAACGTCGGAATGATCGCCGAAAATGGAAAGCGCATGGGAAGCAACAGCGCGGGCTGAAACATGGAATACGCCCGGAAGCAGTTCCCCTGCGATCTTGTACATATTCGGAATCATCAGGAGCAATCCCTGGGACGCGGTATATGTAGTCGTCAATGCACCAGCCTGAAGTGACCCATGGACGGCACCGGCCGCTCCGGCTTCGGACTGCATTTCAACAACCTTGACAGGCTGCCCGAAAATGTTCTTTTGCCCGCGGGCTGCCCACTCATCGGTTGATTCAGCCATAGGTGATGATGGAGTGATGGGGTAAATCGCCGCAACTTCGGTAAAGGCATAGGCCGCATATGCCGCCGCGGTATTACCGTCCATCGTTTTCATTTTTTTAGCCATGGTTTACCCTCCTTGTACTTGTATAAGATAAAATATGTACTTTGTATACATAGCTTTCCGCAATTTTTGGTTCCGGGCAATTCGTTAATATTATATCATACTTTCAGTTATGGACAACAGTGGGAACAACAAAATTTTCAATTGAACCGTCCGGATGCGGACCCATGGAAGGCCGCATCACAAACAATGCCGCAGGAGTTCAGTCAACAGGAAGGATTCGTCAAAACCTTTTCATTCCTGAGAAGATGATCTCACCGTTGGATAAGCATGATGTCAGCACAAACTGCGATGAGGATCAGACTGATTATCATGATGAGGATGCACAGAATCCTTATGCGTTTTTCCATAACCATTCCCCATTGCCATAGCGGCATCCGGTTCTAGAACGGATCAGGAACACCATGATGTTACCTATTTTCTTCCTTACGGCAAAGCCTTTCCATGCCGCATGCCCTGAAGGCATGGTCCCAAGCATGAATGGCAAGTTCATTATAGCATGCCATCGCCCAAACTGTAAATCGCGGTTGATTGGCATAAGTGGTGCTTTTTCGGACATGCCGGATTCGGAATGAGTGTCTGATCCTAAACGTGGATACCGACCTTTTGGCTTTTGGACTTTCGCTTATCATTGCGCTCACGAGTACTTTATGGTATATTTAAGTCTGAATTTTTATGCCGTATCGCCGCATCCTTCCGGACAGTTCGGCGTGCCGGATCGGAGGGAGGATTTGCGCGGACGATGGCTAATATTTATGTGTCTTAAATTAAAGTATTTAACATAAACGATAGGAGGAAAAACTCATGGCACAACTGGTAGGAAATGCGATATTCGGTCAATCCGGCGGACCCACTTCTGTTATTAATGCCAGCGCGGCAGGCGTTATTACCGAAGCACTCAAAACGGACTGCATCAAGAAGGTATACGGTGCGGCCCACGGTATCCGTGGCATACTTGAAGAGAAATTCTACGACATGTCGATGGAAGATCCGAAGGAACTGGAGCTTTTGAAGACCACGCCTTCTTCCGCCCTGGGTTCGGTACGCTACAAGCTGGCCGATCCGGACAAGGATCCCACCGATTACAACAAGCTCCTTGAAGTGTTCAAGAAGTACAATATCCGCTACTTCTTCTATAACGGCGGCAACGACTCCATGGATACCTGCAACAAGGTCAGCAAATTCATGCAGAAGGCCGGCTATGAGTGCCGCGTCATCGGTGTTCCCAAGACCATTGACAACGACCTTTACGCCACAGACCATTGTCCCGGCTATGGCAGCGCCGCCAAGTACGTGGCAACAGCAACCATGGAAGTCTACCATGACGCCCGCGTTTATGACACACCCATGGTCTGCGTGCTGGAAGTCATGGGCCGCAATGCGGGATGGCTCACAGCCGCCACAGCACTGGCAGCTTACAAGGGAGCAGGACCCGATTTGATTTACCTTCCTGAGATCGTCTTTGATATGGACAAGTTCGTCGCAGACTGCAAGAAGGTCTATGAAAGGAACAACGGCAAGCTCATTGTGGCCGTTTCCGAAGGCATCCGCGACAAAGACGGCAAGTATATCTCCGAGTACGGCTCCGATCTGGCCAAGGAAAAAGACTCCTTCGGTCATGCCCAGCTCGGCGGTGTTGCCCAGGTGCTTGCCGCTTTATTGAAGAAAGAACTCAAATGCAAGGCAAGAGCCATTGAGTTCTCCCTGCTCCAGAGATGTGCCGCTCACTGCGCATCCGCAACCGATGTGGAAGAGGCCTTCACAGCAGGCCAAAAAGCCGTCCAGTTTGCCGTTGAGGGCAAAACAGACTACATGGTTGCTTATGAAAGGACCAAGGACGAAAAGGGCAACTACAAGTGCAATTATGTGCTGGTCAACCTTTCCGAAGTGGCCAACACCGAGAAGAAAATTCCGAGGGAATGGATCAACGAAGACGGAACCGGTCTTACACAGGCCTTCATCGATTATGCGCTGCCGCTCATTCAGGGCGACTCACGTCCTCCCATGGAAGATGGCCTGCCTCGCTTTGCCAAGCTGAAAAAGGTACTTGCAAAGCCCGAATAACAAGGCATGATGAAAGGCGGTTGAACAGTTGTTTCAACCGCCTTTTCTGCTGTCTAATCGATGCCCCGGTTAACCCATCAATGCTTGATGGTCTTGCCCGCTTCTATTTCATTGATCCTGGCGCGGGCATACTTGCCATATTCCGAATTGGGCGCAATTTCCACAATGGTCCTGAAGCATTCCAGGGCCTCCTCGCGCGCTTCATCCTTGGAGGGGTACTCGGAAAGGGCGATGGCTTTCCCGCCGTAATAATAGATCTGGAGCATATTTTTGGGCTTGCTGTTTTCGTCAAGCTCCTCCATGATCTTTATAGCCAGTTTGAATTCGTCCGCCGCCTGCCGGTACACGTCCTTACTCTTTTGGGAAGCGTTGCTGTTGTAAAGGTTCCTTCCCGTTTCAAAGATCTGGCCAATGGCCTTGGTTTTGCATTCGTCATACAGGAGGGTAATCTCATTTTCAATCTCGGATGGAATGGAGAGTCCGTCCAGCTTCTCGATTTCCAGGATCACATCCCTGTATTTGCCCGCCGATGCCAGCTTGTCCAGTTGACGGAGGGTCTTGCTCCATTCCTGGTACTGAACGAGTTCATCACGGAGCTGGTTTTCCTTCTGGTTGGCTGTTTCCAGGCTCGAGGTGAGCTCGTTGACGATCTGGTTCAAACGCTCATTATCTTCCTTGAGAACCTTGATTTGCTGTTCGCCATCCACCCTGGGGCTGATATGGATCAGCGGCTTATCGGCAGGTACCAGCAGCCATAAAACGCCCATGGCGATGATACCGACCACAAATCCCAGTACATACTTCAAGTAATAAGGCGCCGTCTTCTCCGGGGACAATCCACGGCTGATCCATGAGACCAGTTGATTGCTTTCCCGCTTTTTGGGCCTGACATTGCCGGAGATTTTGCCGTCTTCCTTTCCATCGAGCCTGTCCAGATAATGCAGTGCCCTGATGCTGTTATCATCCATTTCGATAACCCTGTTGAACATCATGCGGGCGCTTTCTTCATCCCCAAGGCTGTCATAGCAAACGCCCATCAGGATCATTGCTTCATAGAATGCGGGATATATGGCAATGGCTTTCTTGAGCGCAATGATGGCCATATCCTCGTTTTGGGCGGCCACATCCTCAAGCGCCTTATTATACAGTTCTATGGCATTCCGCATGTCCTCTGGAATCTGGCCGAGCTTTTGTTGCAAACTGGCCATATCGATAGGCTTGAAATTCTTCATTTCTTCTTTGATATCAAACATATAACCCCTCCAAAGAACATTATAGCCTTGCTATACACATATTTCCAGTCATATGACACATTTCTGACATCAACATCTTCGGTTTTCCCCCAATTATCATTTATTGTATCATTATTCGTAAGTTTTTCACAATAGGCGTCGACGGTCCTTCGGACATCTTATGCAAAAGTATGCTTGTATTATTCGAAACAATAATTAAATTATTGCGGAGTTCCCTGCTACGAAAAGATGCGGGAGATACAAAGAAAACGGGGAAAGTTCCCCGTTCTTCACATGAACCGTCCTTTTTACACATTGCTGCCGCAGCATTTCTTATACTTCTTTCCGCTGCCGCAGGGACAAGGATCGTTTCTGCCGACCTTGGCCGCCTCGCGTCTTTTGGGCTGCCTCGTGACTTGCGAGTCGCCATGAATGGCCGACGTCTCTCTGGCCACCTGCTGCCGCTGTATGACGATGTTCTCCTTTTTGATATGGAGCAGCATCCTCACCGTATCCCTCTGGATGCTCCTTATCATCTCTTCGAACATCTCAAAGCCTTCCCGCTTGTATTCCACGACAGGATCCTTCTGGCCGTAGGCGCGAAGGCCAATGCCGTACTTGAGCTGATCCATGGCATCGATGTGGTCCATCCATTTCTCGTCCACAACCCGCAGGAGCACGCGGCGCTCCAGTTCACGCATGAGTTCTTCGCCAAACTCGGCTTCCTTCTGGTCATAAAGCTCGCGGGCCTTCTTGCGGATCATCTCTTTCAAATCGCTTGCTTTGACGGTTTCCAGATCGATGTCCTTCAGGTTCAGGGCTCCCTTTGGCAGAAGGATCTCCTCCGCATAGGCGATCATGCCGGCCAGATCCCATTCATCAGGCATAACCGCATCGCTGCAGTACATGTCCACAATGTTTCCGGCCACAGCATCGATCATGTTCATAATATTGGGTTTCAGGTTTTCGCCATTCAGGACCTTGTACCGCTCGCCATAAATGACCTCGCGCTGCTTGTTCATCACGTCGTCATACTGGAGAACGCTCTTTCTTCTCTGGAAGTTGATACCCTCAATCCTCTTCTGGGCGCTCTCAATGGCATTGGACAGCATCTTGGCTTCGATGGGCTGGTTCTCATCCAATCCCAGCATTTCCACCATGCGCATCATTCTTTCGGAACCGAATAGGCGCATCAGATCGTCTTCCAGGGAGATATAGAACCTGGATTCGCCGGGATCGCCCTGACGCCCCGAACGGCCGCGCAGCTGGTTGTCGATGCGGCGGGACTCATGGCGCTCCGTTCCGATGATCTTCAGGCCGCCGGCCTTGATGACCAGCTCCTTTTCCCTGTCGGTTTCGACCTTGAACTTATCATACAGTTCCTTGTATATCTTCCTGGCTTTGAGGATCTCCTGGTCATCGGTCTCATTGAAGCTCACGGAAGCCATGATGAGCTTTTCATCCATCCCCATTTTCCGCATCTCCTGGCGGGCCAGGAAATCGGGGTTGCCTCCCAGCTTGATATCGGTACCACGGCCGGCCATGTTGGTGGAAATAGTGACGGCACCGAGCTTACCGGCCTGGGCTATGATTTCCGCTTCTTTGTCGTGATACTTGGCATTGAGGACGTTGTGCTTGATGCCGTGCTTTCGGAGAATATTGCTGAGAAATTCCGAGGTTTCAATGGAGATGGTACCCACCAGCACGGGCTGGCCCTTCTTATGGCTTTCCAGGATATCCTGCACCACGGCGTTGAATTTTCCAGCCTTGGTCTTAAAGACCACGTCGGGGTGATCTATCCTTATCACCGGAAGGTTGGTTGGAATAGGAATGACATCCAGCTTGTAGATGGCACGGAACTCTTCTTCCTCGGTTTGAGCCGTACCGGTCATGCCGGCAAGCTTGTGGTACATCCTGAAGAAATTCTGGAAGGTGATGGTGGCCAGGGTTTTGCTCTCCCGCTCCACCTTAACCCCTTCCTTGGCCTCGATGGCCTGATGGAGTCCGTCGCTGTACCGACGCCCGTACATGAGTCGGCCTGTGAACTCGTCGACGATAATGACCTCCCCGTCCTTGACGACATAGTCCACATCCTTCTTCATCAGCCCATGGGCCTTCAGCGCCTGGTTGACATGGTGGGAAATCGTCATATTCTCAATATCCGAAAGGTTTTCAATATGAAAATACTCTTCTACCTTTTTGACACCCCTGGCCGTCAGTGTGGCGGTATGTGCCTTCTCATCAACAATATAGTCTGCGTCCACCTCGTCGCTGAGCTGACGGTCATCGGTTTCCGTGAATACCGCCTTTTTCAGCCTGCGAACCAGCCGGTCGGCCTGCTCATACAGTTCGGTGGATTCCTCGCCCTGCCCGGAAATGATCAGCGGCGTCCTGGCCTCGTCGATGAGGATGGAGTCGACCTCGTCCACAATGGCATAATGCAAGCCGCGCTGCACCATCTGCTCCTTGTAAACCACCATGTTGTCGCGCAGGTAGTCGAAACCGAGCTCGTTATTGGTGGCATAGGTGATATCGCAATTGTAGGCCTTTCTCCTGGCCTCATTGTCCATATCATGGATGATAACGCCCACGGAAAGACCGAGGAAATTATAAATCTTGCCCATGAGTTCGGCTTGGTATTTGGCCAGGTAGTCGTTGACGGTGACAAGATGCGCTCCCTTGCCCTCAAGGGCGTTCAAATAAAGGGGAAGCGTTGCCGTCAGGGTTTTACCTTCACCGGTCTTCATTTCGGCAATCCTTCCCTGGTGAAGGACAATGCCGCCCATGAGCTGCACTCTGAAATGCCGCTCCCCGATAACCCTGGAAGCGGCTTCCCTCACTACCGCGAAAGCCTCGGGGAGTATATCGTCAAGGGTCTCCCCTTTGGCCAGCCTTGCTTTGAAGATATCTGTCTTTGCCCTGAGTTCCGCATCGGAAAGCGCCTTCATCTCGGGTTCCAATGCCTCTATCGCATCCACAATGGGCATGATGCGTTTGAGTTCCCTTTCGGCATAAGAGCCGAATATCTTTTCAAGAATTTTTGCCATCTATTTCAGTCCATCCTTTCCTAACGGGGCTGAGCGTCAGTCTTTTTCTCGCTTTCCTTTTCCTTCAGACGTTCCAGGACCAGCTTGTATCCATCCGCGCCATAAAAAAGGGCCCTGTTGACCCGGCTGATGGTCGCCTCGCTGGCTCCCGTTTTTTCCCGTATTTCCCTGTATGTTTTCTTTTCCATCAGCATGCTGGCTACTTCAAAGCGCTGAGCAAAAGCCTTGATCTCGGCAACCGTGCCAAGGTCCTCGAAGAAGTTGTAGCATTCCTCGATGGTTCTAAGTGTCAGAATGGCTTCAAAAAGCCTGTCTGTCGCTTTGTCCTTGAGTTTATGGTTCAAAGCTATCATCTCCGGTACACATTGTCGGGGGATACTCCAGAGAGTATCCCTTAAAATTGCATTCGTATCAGCCCATTCATAATATTATCTCATTGAACGGGCACAAATGCAAATCCTGCCAGTTCTGAAACACCCTATGCCGGTCAATGCTTTAGCTTAATTCTACACTATTTTTTGGTATGTTGTAAGACTGTAATATTCACCATGAGTTTGATAAAATCTTTACACATAAAATAAGTACAAGTCAAGGAACCACAGGAGGAGATTATGCACCCGGACTGGAAGGCTGAAACCGAACACCTGGAAAAGATCCTCACATTCATATCATCGCTTCTGAAAAAGAAGCTGGCCGAGAAAGAATATCTGATCCATCAGCAGGCCGATATCAACAGGAGCATGTGGGAGGACTCCGGAGCCATGCTCGACCTGGAAAGCATCTCGGATTTCATGCAGCACATCGGCCTGTTGAAGCAGAACATGGCCTGGTCCAAACAAACCTTGAAGGATATTGTCCGCCTGGATCGGCAATTCTCATCCCCGTATTTCGGAAGGATCGATTTTGCCGAAGAGGGTTCCGATCCGGTACCGATTTATATAGGCATCAACTCCCTCACCGATGAGGACTCCATGAAGATCCTGATTTATGACTGGCGTGCGCCTGTGTGCAGCATGTTTTATGATTATGAAACCGGTCCGGCCTCCTACTTGTGTCCCGCCGGGCGAATCAGCGGGGCGATTACCCTGAAAAGGCAGTACAAGATTGAAGGAGGGCGCCTGATCTATTTCTTTGACTCCAGCCTGGCCATCGGCGACGAAATCCTTCAGGAAATGCTGGCGTCCAATGCAGGAGCCAAACTCAGGAACATCGTTTCCACCATCCAGAAGGAGCAGAATACGGCCATACGTCATGAGACTTCACGGGTTCTGGCCATCCAGGGCACGGCCGGAAGCGGCAAAACATCGGTTGCCATGCACCGGGCTGCCTATCTTCTGTATCGGCACAAGAAGCACATCAAGGCCGAAAACCTTGTGATCCTGTCCTCCACCGATATCCTGGGGGATTATCTGTCCGATGTTCTGCCGGAACTGGGTGAGGATGCCATCAAGGGAGTGACGTTCAGCAACATCATCAAAAAATACATGTCCCTTGAGAACCTGAAGCTGCAGACCCATCCCCAGCTCCTGGAGCAGATTCTGAGAATTGCTCCCACCAACTATGGCAGAAAAATGCGCGAAGTCATTCGTTTCAAGTCGTCCATGACATTTATGGCAATCATAGAACGCTTGTCCCGCTATGCCGTGGAACACCTCTTCCAATTTGAGGATATCCGTTTCAAGGGCCAGACCCTGCTCAAGGGAGAAGATCTCTCGCGTCTTTTCCGCCACGATTTTGCCGGCATGGCACCAGCCGCAAGGCTGAAGAGGATAGAAAACAGGGTCAATGATCTGATTCGGTCTTTGAAAAAGAAGCATCAGCGGCAAAAAGCCGAGGAACTCCAGAATGAGGGCGGCTATCTCAGTACCGGCGAAGCCCGTGCCATGTCCAGGCTGGCGCTCAGGCAGGAGATCGAACCCCTCCAGGAACAGCTTGAAAAGATGTTCTCGGTCAATACCTTGTCCATATACCGGAAACTGTTTGAGGAGGATACGGTCTGGAACGCCTGCGTGGATGCCCGAGAAAGCCCGGGAAGCGCCATTGTCCACGCGGTGAAGCGCTACACCCTTGAAAATCTCGATGCCGGGCTTCTGGGATTTGAGGATGCGGGGCCTTTGCTTTATCTCTCCCTGCTGCTGGGAGAAACCATGCCCGATACGACCGTAAAACACCTGATCGTGGATGAGGCACAGGATTATTCGCCGATCCAGTTCAAGGCCCTGGCCAGGCTTTTCCCTTCGGCCGGGATCACCATCCTGGGCGATACCAACCAGAACATCAGTCCCTATGCTTCCGGCGGAAACCTGGAGGCCATCGCCCGGTTGATCTCCCCCGATGACTACGAATATATGCGGCTCAACAAGAGCTACCGTTCCACCGTGGAGATCAATCGCTTTTCGGCAGCGTTCTCCGAAAATGCGGAAGGCGAGTATTTCGGGCGCCATGGCGAAAAGCCCGGGCTGTTCCTTTGCGGTGATTTCACCAAGCTTTGTAACGCTCTGAAAGAAACGCTGGAAGTATTTGAAGCCAGGAAATACAAAACCGTGGCCGTCATCACCAGGACCCTTGCCGACGCGCAGATGCTTTACGATGCCCTTCACGAGCACCTGAAAGAATTCCCGCTGCCCTTCAGGCTTATGGTCGAGGATTACGAGTATGCGCTGGAAGGCGTCATGGTCATGCCCGGTTACCTGGCCAAGGGGCTTGAGTTCGACGCAGCCCTGGTAGTCTTTCTGAATGAGGACGACTATACCGATCCCCATGAGAGCGGCCTGCTTTATACCGCCATGACCCGGCCGTTGCATAGCCTTTCCATATTCTGTCCGTTTCATGATCTGCCCGATGCCCTTCATAAGGCTGAACCTGACCACTACACCTTGAAACGGATCTAGTGCTGCCATGGTCCGGATCTCGCCGACGAGTCATTGTGAAGCTTCCGGTATCCCTCACATAAGGGTGCCGGAAAATCCGTTCAACCCCCTCAGAAGCCCGCAGCAGGCAAGAGCGCATCCTTTTCTTGCCTGCCGGCCTCGCTTCATGTATAATTAATTCCATTCAATTTGTATCTGCTTTCACATATTGAACTGGAGGATGGTATCATGGCAAAAACGGGTGTAACCGCCGCTTTGGGATTCAGGGCTGCGGGCGTTGCCTGCGGTCTTAAGAAAAACGGCGAAAAAGATCTGGCCCTTGTGGTTTCGGACGTTCCCGCCACCTGCGCGGGTATTTTCACGAAAAACGTGGTGAAAGGTCATTCACTGAAGTGGTCCCAAAAGATGGTAAGCCGCGGCAAGGCGCGGGCTGTCGCCATTAACAGCGGTTGCGCCAATGCCTGCGTGGGGGTGGACGGCGACCGTGACGCCTATGAGATGGCAAAACTGGTTTCCCGCCTGGTCCAGTGCGAAGCCGAGGATGTGCTGCTGGGTTCCACAGGCGTCATCGGTTACAGGCTGGATTTGGACAAGATAGCAGCCGGCCTTGAGGAAGCTTTCAGGGCGCTTTCCGCTGAGGGAGGCAACGACGCGGCACGGGCCATCATGACCACCGACACATTCCCCAAGGAGGCATCCCGGACGTATACGCATGATGGTCATACCATCACCATCGGCGGCATGGCCAAGGGCTCGGGCATGATCCATCCCAACATGGCCACCATGATCTCCGTCATAACCACCGACGCCTGCATCAGCCGTGAGATGCTGGATAAGGCCCTTCGCGAGGCGGCCGACATCTCCTTCAACCGCATCTCGATCGACGGTGACACCAGCGTATGCGACAAGGTGCTGATCCTGGCAAACGGCCTGGCCGGCAACTCGGTGATTGACAGCGAGGGCCCTGCCTACGATGCCTTTGTGAACGCCTTGAAGGAAGTCTCCGTTGAGCTTGCGAAGATGTTGGCCAAGGACGGCGAGGGCGCGAGCAAACTGATAGAAATCCAGGTCAAGCATGCCCCGGACAGGGAAACAGCCCACCTGATTCTGAATGCCATCGCAAAATCGCCCCTGGTGAAAACAGCAATCTTTGGCAGCGACGCCAACTGGGGCAGGATCATGACCGCAGCCGGCTATTCGGGAGCAGCATTTGACCCCGACAAGGTAGCCATCAGCCTGGGAAACGTTCTGGTCTGCAAAAACGGCTGCGCCGTTCCCTTTGACGAAGAGAAGGCCCACAGGGTGCTTCAGGCCTCTGAAGTGGTCATTATCTTTGATATGAACCAGGGCACAGTGGATGACAGGATTTGGACCTGCGACCTGACCTACGACTATGTCAGGATAAATGGCTCCTACAGGTCATGAATTCCTTGTTACAACAGAGGTATACTGGGTAAATAAAAAAAGTGAGGAAGAAACAGAGGAGGGCCTGGTATGGCAGTCCAGCAACTTGTTAAATTCAGTGTTGCCGATCAGAACTTTGGTATCAGCATTAATCAGATATACCAGATCATTAAGCCTCAGGAGGTATTCAAGGTTCCCAATACGCCTCCGTTCATTGAAGGTCTTATCAATCTCAGGGGCAGGGTACTTACCGTGTTCAATCTCAGGAAGCGGTTCAACCTGCCTGAAAAGGCCAATGACGAGAACACAAAAGTGCTCATCGTCAATATGAACGATTTGCTTCTGGGATTTACGGTGGACAATGTGACCGAGATCGTCCGCATTAACGACGAAGACATCGAAGACACCCCGCCAACCCTGAAAGATTTTGATCACAGGTTCCTGTCAGGTGTTGGCAAACTGGGCGATAAGCTGATTCTTCTCCTGGATCTCAAGAAAGTGCTGACACCCGATGAGGCACAGCAGGTTCAGGAAATCGTCGAGCAGAACGCCGTCCATGTGCTCGGCGAATGAGCTTGTTACATATGCGAACAGTCAGCCGGCAGTAGCCTCTTCCTTACTGCCGCTTTTTTTATGGGCAACGCACACACGGTTTCTTCCCTGGCGCTTTGCTTCATAAAGCGCGTCGTCTGCGCTCTTGACAAGGTTTACCTGGCTGTCGGCGGTCTCCGGGAAAGAGGATACGCCGATGCTGATGGTGACTGAAGCACTGATGACCCTGTCGGAGATGATCATGTCGCCGACGCCGGTCCTGATGTCTTCCGCTTTTTCCACAACCTGTTCCAATGTGGTATGAGGCATGAGGATCACGAACTCCTCACCGCCATATCGGGCAAAAATATCTTCCTTTCTGAGCTTCTTTTTGATGAAAGCGGCAATGCTTTTAAGCACCAGATCTCCGAACAGATGGCCGTGTGTATCGTTGATCTTCTTGAAATGGTCTATGTCAAACATAAGAAGGGACAGGTCATAATTGCCTTCCTGGGCTTTCTTGAACTCGATTTGAAGGTTGTCCTGGAAATACAGACGGTTATACGCGCCGGTGAGCCCGTCCAACGTGGCCAGATCGTGCATCTGCTGGTAAAGCCGGGCGTTTTCAATGGCTATGCTGACTTGCTGGGCGATGATCTCGAGCAGCCTCACATTGTCATTGTGGAAAGCATTGGGCAGACTATGCTCGATGAGGACAATACCAAGCACATTCCCCTTCGCAATGAGCGGCACGCAGATCAGGGACTGTATCTTTCTTCCCCTGGTGAACGGATATTCGTCCGGGTTCACCTGGTTGTCAATCATGGAATGACCTTCCTTCACCGCGGGCTTTAGCACATCGCTGTTGATGTAGTCGGATACGATGGCCAGCTCCTTCTTGTCGAAAATGCTGGAAACCTGTACTTTCAAATGGTTCTGAGGGCCATGGCACAAGGCGATGGTGGAATGCGAAACGCCCATGACGCCGATGATCACGTCATTAACGAATTTCAAAAGTTCGTTCATGTCAAATATGGAGCTGATGGCCTGTGATATCTGCTGAAGGGTATAAAATTCTGCAAGGCTGGCGGTAAGCCTGTTGTTGGCCTCCTCCAGCTGCTCGTTGGTCTGGATGATCTTCTCGTAATGGCTTTGGATCTCCTTCTTGGCTTGCTCCAGCTGAACATACTTGTCGCCCAGTCGGTCAATCAGGATTTGATTTTCCTCCTGACTTCTGACATACTCCCTCTGAACACAGCCCAGAATATAACCGTAAAATGAAAACAACAGGTATTGTGCGGTTATGCCGACAAGCAGCATGAAATCATGGCTGAAAATGCCCTGCTGATTCACATCGGGAAATGCATTCAAAACAATAAGTTGGGAAAGCGTCTGGGTTAGCCAGCTTAACAGGATGAACGGAACAGATTCCTTGAATCCCCGTGACAGGATGATGGACGAAATGGGCAGCAGGACGACAAAATAGAAGATGAATCCGTGATACATCAGACTGAGAAAAACAGTCATGATGGCGATTTCCAGATACTTGGCGAGCTTGTACAACAAGCTCTCGCCTTCATTTTTTGTGGGGGCCAGCTTGAGTTTTGCAACACCTGCCAGGATAAGAATCGCCCAGACCATTAACTGGATGGCCAGCAAACCAACTTTTGGCTTGATCTGCGCCACTATCAGCCTGGCAATAAGATCCTCCGCAAACAATACCGCCAGGACAATCCAGCAGAATTTTGTGATGTTTCCTTCTTGCTTGAAGTAATTGCCCAGTGTATTTTTTAGACAGTTTTTTTCAAATGCTTCCAAAGTTTACCTCCAAGATTGGGGATATCTGCCCGGCACGATTTACTGGAGCGTTTTATTCCCGCCAGTATATTTCAATGACGTCGCCTTCATGGAGCACATCGGTATAACCGGCATCCCGGCCGTTCAATTTCAGCACAATGGTCCCTTTCTGCCTGGAAAGATCCAAATCGATATGGTTGAAAACATCGATAAAAATTGCCCCGCCCTGTTTTGCCGGCAAGATAATCCTTCTGCCGTTGACGGTTACTTCGATTTCATCGCCGGATGCGGCAGACAGTGCATGGCTGCCAGTTATAGCGCTGGGTACCACCCGCTCCCCGGTGCCGGCCAAATTTCCCTTCATCGTTTCCGGCTCCGATCCGGGCTTGGATTCGGGTCCGCGTTCCGGCTCGGACATTGGCTCCGGAACAGTCTGTATAGCCGGATTGGTCGTGGTCTTCCGGCGACATTCAACGGTTTCCCCGCCAACGAACCTGTATGAAGCATCAACATCCTTTCCGTTTACTATCAACGCATATTGAGACAAATCTATCCCAAAACGTTTGAAAATATCATTAATGGTATAATCCATAAATATATCGACATGATCACCGTCTTTGATTAGCGTACCGGCATCGGCAGGCTCCCCGTTTATCCTGATATGCGGCGGAATGATATGGGTTTCCCCGTTAAACCTTAAAGTGACAGGCGGAAATTCCTTCAGGAGATCGGCGCAAACTGCCCGGGCATCCTCTCCCCTTTCGGCGGGTATGACGGTCAGGCTATCCCCAGGCGAAACGGCGGCCGTCAGGGATTCCTGATTGCCATTGACCATGATCTGCGCGGGCCTGCCCATACCGCCCGCAAGGGTTCTGCTTTCGCCGTTGAGGAAGAAGCGCAGCCGTTTCCCGGATTTGCAGATCAACTGCTCCGGATTGAAACCGGCAAGGGCCAGAATATCAGCCACACGCATTTTGGATGAATTGAACACCTTGATGGGTTGTCCATTGACAGTAACGGAATAGAAATCCGTCCCCCTATGTAACCCCGTGGTAACCAGGATACCCAGGGGTGTGATGCTTTCAGGGCCGGATGGCATTTCCCCTTCAACCACGATATTTTTGGCAATACTCCGGTTGCGGACGGCAACACGTTCCCTGGGCAATCCGATTTTATCTGCAACGGTTTCGCATAATCCCGGGGTCTGGCTGCCCCCACCCACAAGAAATATGGCATTGGGAGCTTTGCCGCCATTGCATGTGAGGATTCTTTGAGCAATGGTTTCAGCCAGCTGCTCCACAACCGGCCTAATGGCATTGGCGATGTCTTCGGGTTTGACGGTTACCTGGTTGTCGAGAACGTCGATAAAATGAATATCGTTTACGCCGGTACTTAAAGCCAGTTTGATGTTTTCTGCCGTACTGAAGTCCACCAGGAAATTCTGGGCAATAGCCTCCGTGATTTCATCACCTGCAACGGGAGCCATATCATAGGCCACAATGGTACCGGATTTTGTGACGGCAATATCCGAGGTGCCGGCTCCCACGTCCACCAAAGCCAGGTTCAGGAGCCGAAGTTCCCTCGGGATGGCCACGTTAAGGGCCGCAATGGGTTCCAGCGTCAGATAGGTCACCTCCAGGCCGGCCCTTTCCATGACGGTATACAGGCTCTCCACCACCATCTGGGGCAGGAATGTGGCGATGACCTCAACCCCGGCTTTCTGGCCTTTATGACCCGTGAGGCTGGATATGGCATAATCGTTGAGATAATAGTTGACCACGCTGTGTCCGACACAATAATACTGATCAATCCCGTGGGTGTCAGTCATATCGTCGATCTGCATCTGTGCCTTCTGGATGGCTTCCATCTCCATAGCGCCAACCAGGTGGGAATCGATTTCTTTGCCTTCTTCAAGCTCCCTTTCCACCTTAACCCTGCAGGTCTTAAGGACACGCCCGGCCGCGGCAACGGACACCTTGTCCAGGGAATAGCCTACTTTCTGCTCAAGCCTCTCTTTTACTTCGGATACGCCTGAGGCAACCTTGGATATGTCATGGATCTGGCCGTCCATCATGGCACGGCTTTCATGCGCCAATACTTCGGCCGCCTTTATGGCGAAGTTTTGACCTTGCTGAAGTCCAACCAGGCCAATAATGGTTCTGGTGCCTATATCCAGAGCGAATATGGCATCCTCAGGCATGGGTCTTTTTTTTCTTCTGCGCTTGGGCATGACGGTTCCCCGGCCTTCCTTCAAATGCATCTCGGTTTGTGCCTGTCGTATATTGGTAAAATACAGCATTCCTTTTCTTATTCTATATTTTTTTTGTAGAATTCGCAATATGGCATAATACGGCACGATTCACAACGGGGATTCCTTGCGGTACAGGTCCGGCGTCCATGCCAGATGAGAAGATGATGGGACTTCGACCACCTGTCCTTTGGAATGAGGGCGGTCAGCTGCTCCTCTGTCTGTTCCACCCTGTCGCTGTGAGCCAGGCCAATCCGGTTTGCCACTCTGAAAACATGCGTGTCCACAGCAAGCGCCGGGATATTGAAGGCATTGCTCAGCACCACATTCGCAGTTTTCCGGCCTACCCCCGGCAGTGATATCAAATCCTCCAGGTTTGCTGGCACCTGACCGGAGAATCGGGTTACCAGTTCCCTGCACATGGCCAGAATATTTCTGGCCTTGTTCCGGTAAAGGCCAATCTCCCGGATCTCCTGTTCCAGCTGCTCCTGGGTCAGCGACAAAAAGCTTTCCACATCCGGGTAACGCGCAAACAGACCTTCCGTGATGCGGTTGACCGTCCTGTCGGTGGACTGGGCGCTCAGTATGGTAGCCACCAGCAACTGAAACGGTGTCCTGAAATGAAGCTCGCATTTTGCCTGTGGATAGATCTCCTCCAGGATGTCCAGTATTTTTATCGCTCTAGCTCTGCTCATTTTGCCCGAACTCAAGTTGCCGCCTTCTTTCCTGTTTCACCGCGATAAGGGATGCTATTCCCATGTCTTCGTTCACTTGCCTGTTTCCGGACCGGCCTTAACGCCGGGTTGCTGCTCACACAAATGGGCCAGGCTGCACAGGTGACATTTGGGTTTCCGCGCTGTGCATACCCTGCGCCCGTGGAGGACCATGCTGTTGTGGGCGCGGATCCACCACTCCCTTGGGATGAGCATTTGCAACGCCAGCTCGGTTTTCTGAACGTCCGCTTCATTTGCCAGGCCGAGCCTGTTGGCCACCCTGTGGACATGGGTATCCACCGCAATGGCGGGTATGCCGTAAGCGTAGCTTAAAATGACATTAGCCGTTTTTCTTCCCACACCCGCCAGCTTCATCAACTTCTCCCTGGTACGGGGAACCTCCCCGCCAAACTCCTCCACGAGGGTTCTGCACATGGACAGGATGTTTCCGGCCTTGGCCCGGCAAAAATGGATTCGGCCGATTCTCTGCGCCAGGTCTTCCCTGGAAAGTTTCAGAAAGTCTTCCGGCGAACGGTATTCCTCAAATAGCGCTTTTGTCACCTCATTGACCTTTCTGTCCGTTTCCTGGGGGCCAGCATGGTTGCCACAAGAAGCTGGAAGGGATTTTCATAGTTCAGCTCGCTCCCAACATCGGGATAATCCTTTTGCAGTATTCTCAATATTTCAAGAGCCCGTCTCCGGCTCATGCTTCCTGATTGATTCTTGCGCTCCTTTTTTTCCTTTTGCATGCCTTATCTCCCTGGATCCTTTCGGCAGCCGCATCCCTGTAAAGATCCATATAGGCCTGTGCCGACCGGTTCCAGGAGGAATCGCAGGACATAGCCCGTCTAACCAGCTTCCGCCATCCATCCCGCTCGGATTCATACATCCTGAGGGCTTTGGATATGCCCCGGATAAAGGCATTAGCGGAATCGGCGCCGTATGTAAAGCCTGTTCCCTCACCGGGATGCGCCCCTTCGTCAATAACCGTATCGGCCAGACCGCCAACACGGTGGACAACGGGGATCGCGCCATAGCGCATGGCTATCAGCTGCGCAAGGCCGCATGGCTCATAGCGTGACGGCATGAGGAACAGATCGGACGCCGCATAGATTCTCCTGGCCAACTCCTCGTCAAAGTCAATACGGACGGCCACCCGGCCGGGATACGCTTCCTCCAGCTTCTTCAGGGCCTGTTCATATTCCGGGCTGCCCTTGCCCAGGATCACCATCTGGCCGCCGTTTTTGACGATTCTTTCAGCAGCCGGGAGCAGGAGATCGGACCCCTTGATCCGGTCTAACCGGGACACCACCCCGCACAGGGCGCCGCCCCTTGCATCCAATCCCAGCAGCTTCTTCAGCTGCTTTTTATTTTCGCGTTTTCCTCCGGGATTTTCAACGGAATAATTCTGGAAAAGGGCCGGATCGGTTGCCGGATTCCAGACATCCTGATCGATGCCGTTGGGAATCCCGAAAAGCCGTTTTTTGTGGACGCCGATAAAGCCTTCGAGCCCGAAGCCCTCCACGGTCATTTCGCGGGCTCCTGTGGCGCTGACGGCATTGAACCGATCGGAATAGCCAATGCCGGCTTTCATGGGATTGAAATCGCCGTAGTATTCCACACCCTCAGGGGTGAAAGCGGAATCACCGACGCCATACAATTTGAAGATTTCATACCCGCAGGTGCCCTGATAGGCCAGGTTATGGATGGTAAACACCAGGGCGCATTTCGACAGGGCAGGGTTTTCATCCCCCCTCTCCTTGATCAGCATGGCCAGGGGCGCCGTATGCCAGTCATTGAGATGGATGACATCCGGTATGAAATCCGTTCCCTTCAGCCATTGGAAGACCGCCAGGCAAAAGAATGCGAAACGCTCGGCATCGTCACTGTAGCCATACACCTCGGGCCTTCCGAAATAACGTTCACTGCCGACCAGCAGGGTTGGCACCGGTGTGCCGTCGGCCTCCTTCAGGGTACACAATTCCTCCCGTTCGCCCATTCTCACCGGGAATTCGGCTACAACCCTTGCTTCAGCCCGGATATCCCGATGCGCGGGTATAACCAGGCGGATATCAGCCCCCAACGCTTTCAGTTGCCGGGGCAATTCGCGGGCCACATCGCCAAGGCCGCCCACCTTGATGAGCCCGGCGGCTTCCGCCGCAACGAAAAGAACCTGCATATGCTTCTCGCCACTCCCATCATACGAAATCTGGTTATACCTGTAATTATACCATTGCCACCCTTTATCTGGCAAATGCGCGTGTGGAATGAACGGGAAGGCTGTTCGCTTTTTTACCGGCTTGGTACGGGTTCAACCACAAAATACCTGTTATAGATAGACAGGAGGAAGGTAATAAGATAGGCCTGGACAAGAACCACAAAGGCTTCCTTGATAAGCCTGGGAATCAGGAAAACCAGAAAATCGATGGCAGCCAGTTCGGGAAATACAATTTGTAGAATCCAGGTGTTCAGGGTGGTCACCAATAATCCGGCTACGCCGACAGCCAATAATACCCTGAAGAACTGCTCATTGACCTGCCATTTGCTGTTAAGGCGCTTAATCAGCAAATTGAACAGGTACAGGGCAAATCCTATTCCGGCAAAAACGACAAGCCCAGATGCGGCCAAATCCTTGTTCTTCCCTATACCGTCCAGAACTCGGCCCCAGAATGAATCGGGCCACACCGAAAGGACCAGAAGGTTAATCCCGCCAATCAGTCCGATGCAGGCAAAAAACAGCAGATAGCATCGGCCGGCCTTTATGGAATCGGCCTTGCCGGTCCAGCGCCACAGAAAGCCTGCCACAACCCCTCCGATGATGGCAGTCAGCGTCAACCAGGGGATGAACGGACCCTCAGGTTTTATCAGATAACCAATGATATCCTGGATTCCGGAAGCAAGTCCACCATAGACAGGACCAAAGAGGATCGCGGCCATCCTTGTAAATATACCGGAAAAACTGATCCGAGTAGCCATGATACTGCCTATGTAAAACGAATAGCTGAGATTCCTGATGACAATGGCAAGGGTGATCAAAAGGCTGACGTGGGCGATTCTTTTGACTGCATGACGATTTTTGGACATAAAAAAGTCTCTCCTTTCATGCTACCCTTTTAACAGATGGCATCGCACAAATAAGAAAGACTTATTTGTAACAGCGGATGCGGTATTATATCGCAAACCATGAAGCCATGGTTTTTCGTTCAGAGACTCTACTCCCATTCTCTGACACTTGACGCATAATACCTGCTCTGTTAAAGGTATTTTATTTTTTATGATAAGGCACCCAGGCTACCAGAACGGCATCCCGGATGCCCGAAAGCCTGATTCTAAACCCTTGTTCAGGAATCACGCAAGGGTTGTCATTACCCGTTAACTGTTCCAGGCGTTTTGCCGCCAAACCGGCTTATTTCCGGTTCCCTTTGTTGTTGGCGTTATTGTTGGCGGCGGCTTCTTCGAGAAGGACATCCTTCCTGGACAGGTTGATCCTTCCCTGCTTGTCGATCTCGATGACCTTTACCTTGATCTCGTCGCCCACGTTGACAACATCTTCGACCTTCTTGACGCGCTTGGTGTCCAGCTTGGAGATGTGCACCAGGCCTTCCTTTCCGGGCAGGAATTCCACAAACGCGCCGAACTGCATGAGCCTGGTCACATGGCCGTTGTAGACCTGTCCCGGTTCCACATTGCCGGCGATGCCTTCAATCATGGTGATGGCCTTCTTGCCGGCCTCTTCATCAGTTGTGGCCACATAAACCGTACCGTCATCCTCGATATCGATCTTGACACCGGTCTCTGCAATGATCTTGTTGATGATCCTTCCGCCGGGACCGATAACCTCGCGTATCTTGTCCACTTCAATCTTGGTCTTGAATATCTTCGGCGCATAGGGGGACAAATGCTTGCGCGGCTCGGATATAACGGGCAGCATGCATTCGTCAAGGATCTGGATACGGCCTTTCCTGGTGATCTCGAAGGCCTGCCTGATGATCTCATAACTCAGGCCGTCCACCTTGATATCCACCTGAATGGCCGTGATGCCTTTCCTGGTACCCGCCACTTTGAAGTCCATGTCGCCGAAGAAGTCTTCGATACCCTGAATATCCATAAAGGTGATGAACCGATCCGGGTTCTCCTCGTCAACCACAAGACCGCATGAAATGCCGGCAACAGGCTCCTTGATGGGCACGCCTGCATCCATGAGGGCCAACGTGCTGGCACAGACGCTGCCCTGGGAGGTGGAACCGTTGGACATCAGGACTTCAGAGACAAGCCGGATGGCATAGGGGAACTCTTCCTCGCTGGGGATCACAGGTTCAAGGGCCCGCTCCGCCAGTGCGCCATGCCCTATCTCGCGCCTGCCGGGACCCCTGGACGGACGTGCCTCGCCCACGCTGAATGCGGGGAAATTATAATGGTGCATATAGCGCTTGGATTCTTCCAAATCGACACCATCAAGCATTTGAACGTCTCCCAGAGGACCTAAGGTGACATTGGTGAGCACCTGGGTCTGGCCGCGCTGGAAGAGTGCGGAGCCATGAGTCCTGGGCAGCAGTCCAACCTCGGCATGCAGCGGACGGATCTCCATCAGGCTTCTTCCATCGACACGCCTGCCCTCGTCAAGGATCAGGCTTCTGACAATCTTCTTCTGCAGCTTATACAGCGCATCGGCTATTTGCTGCTTCTGCTCCGGGAAGGTTTCGGCCAGTTTTTCCTGTACCGCGTTGCATACCGCTTCCACGTTCTGATCCCTGACAGTTTTGTCCACATTCATGATGGCGGCCTTCATGTCGTCATAGGCCATTTCATAAACGGTATTCCATATATCATCGGGAACCACGAACGGTTCATAGGTGATCTTTGGCTTTCCGACCTCTCTGACAATGCCCTCCAGGAAGTCGATGATGCGCTTGATCTCCTCATGGCCGATCTTGATGGCTTCCATCATCACGTCTTCCGGAACCTGGTTGGCACCGGCTTCTATCATGATGATCTTTTCCTTGTCGGCCGACAAGGTGACATACATATCGCTTTTTGCGCGTTGTTCGGTATTGGGGTTGATGACAACCTTCCCGTCAACCAGTCCCAGGATGACGCCGCCGATGGGTCCGTTGAATGGAATATCGGAAATGGACAGCGCCACCGAGGTTCCGATGATGGATGCGAATTCAGGTGAGTTGTCCTGATCAACAGATAGAACGGTATTCACAACGGCCACATCGTTCCGGAAATCTTTCGGAAAGCGCGGACGTATCTGTCTGTCAATGACGCGGGCTGTCAGGATAGCCTTCTCCGTGGGCTTTCCTTCTCTCCTGATAAAACCTCCGGGGATCTTTCCCACCGAATACAATCTTTCCTCATAATCCACACTGAGTGGGAAGAAATCAATTCCTTCCCGGGGTTCCTTGGACATGGTGGCTGTAGAAAGAATCGCCGTATCGCCATAGCGCACCATCACGGCGCCGTTGGCCAACTGGGCAAACTGCCCGACTTCGACGGATAGCTTTCTGCCTGCAACTTCCAAGCTAAAAACCTGTTTCATGTACCTACTTCTCCTTCCCTTTTTCCCGATACTGCAAAGCCAGATCCCAGAAACCTATTTTAAATGGTTCTTGATCCTGCCCGCATTAATTTAACCAGGGACAAAAGGTCAGGGAACAGGATTCCATATTTGGAATCGTCTTCTCTGATCTTCTGTTGCCCGTGATTAAATTAAGCGGGTATCCTTATTATTTCATAAAAACGGGCGGAAAAACCCGCCCATTTTTTACTTCCTGATGTCCAGCTTTGCGATGAGTTCACGATACCGGGTGATGTCCTTCCTCATCAGATAATTCAAAAGTCCTCTTCTCTGTCCAACCATCTTCAGAAGTCCCCTTCTGGAGTGATGATCCTTCTTGTGAACCTTCAGGTGTTCGGTAAGATGGTTGATCCTTTCCGTAAGAAGAGCAATCTGCACTTCGGGAGAACCCGTATCGCCCTCATGAAGGGCATATTTTGCCATAATCTCTTGCTTTTTCTGTTTGTCCATCGCAATATCTCCTTTCTTTCATTAAAAGCCGTATGCCCAGTAAATGGCCGGAGCAACCAGAAACCGAGTCAAACGGTTAGATGTACTGTTGTATTTTAGCATACAAAGGTTACCATGTAAAGCGGGTATCCGCGATATCCGTCAGAGAATCGCTTCCATTCATTGGCCCCTTTTTATTATGTACGCGTTTTTCACCACATAATCGATACCGGAAACCACTGTGAGCACAACGGCTATACCCATGCAGATATCGCCAACCGGAAGCCATGGTAGGACGAGGGATACGGGAAAGTCGCGGATGAGAATGGCAACAATGGCAATGATCTGGAAAGTGGTCTTTATCTTGCCCAGCTTGCCGGCGGCGATAACAACGCCCTGGCCTGCTGCCACAATGCGTAATCCGGTTACAATGAACTCGCGGGCGATGATGATGACGACCGCCCAAACCGACAGGTTATCGGTCTTTACCAGGGCTACCAGCGCCGCGGTCACCAGAAGCTTATCGGCTATGGGATCGAGGAACTTCCCCATCTCCGAAACGATATTCCGCTTCCTTGCGATCATGCCGTCCAGCAAATCCGTGATGGACGCCAGGACGAATATGACCGCAGCGGCATATCTGCCCCATTGATCAAGCCCCAGAAACTGCCCGAACCACCCCGGAACGAGGAAGAAAAGGAATACAGGTGTAGCCAGTATTCTGGAAAGCGTCAATTTATTCGGAAGATTCATTCCCTATTACCTCTCCGATTAAGTCGTACTCTTCGCTGCAAAGCATTTTAACCTTGACCACATCTCCTGTCTGAAGGGGGTATGGTGAAGTCACATAGATCACCGGGTCTATTTCAGGCGCTTCCATGTAGGTTCGTCCCAAGTAGAAAATACCATCCTCTGCCACGCCTTCAATTATTGTATCATATATTTTCCCTATGCGTGAACTAATATATTTCGCCACATTCTGCTGCTGAACCTCCAGAATGGCTTTCCTTCTGGCTGATTTAACTCTTGCGGGCACTTGACCCTTCATTTTGTAGGCCGGCGTGCCCTCCTCCCTGGAGTAGGCAAAGACGCCCAGATGCTGGAAATATCCTTTCTTCACAAAGTTTTTCAACTTTTGGTGATCGGCTTCGGTCTCGCCGGGGAAACCTGCAATCAGGGATGTCCTCAGAACAATACCGGGTATTTCCTTTTTGAGGCGTTTCAGAAGCGTTTCGATATACCGGCCCGAACCCCTTCTCCCCATGGCTTTCAGGACGCTGTCCGAAATATGCTGGATCGGGATATCCATATACTTTACCAGCTTGTCATTCTGCTTCATCTCCTGGATCAGGGCATCGTCTATCAGTTCAGGATAGCAGTACAGCAGGCGTATCCACCGGATGCCGCCTATTTCGCTTAAGGCCCGGATCAGCTCCACCAGTTTCTTTTCCCCGTAAAGATCCTGGCCATAGAGGGTGACATCCTGCGCAATAAGGATGATTTCCTTTTTTCCCTGGCCGGCAAGAAATTCAGCCTCCCTGATGAGGTATTCTATCGGCCTGCTCCGGTATGGGCCTCTGAGCTTGGGGATAATGCAGTAGGTGCAGTGGTTGCTGCACCCTTCGGCGATCTTGAGATAAGCGTAGGGCTTGTTATCGCTTAACATTCTGGGGTTTTCCAGGTAGTCGACGGTATTGGGAATATCGCACCATACGGGGTTTTCCAGGCGTTCCCCGTCCAGAAAGGCCTTCGTCCGGCTTGCTACCTGAGGGATGCTGCCGGTGCCGAACACCAAATCCACCTCCGGGATCTCCCTGATGATCTCTTCCCGGTATCTTTCGGCCAGGCAGCCGGTAACCACCAGCGCCCTGAGGCGTCCTTCTTCCTTATGCCTGGCTGCTTCAAGAATGGTGACAATCGCCTCCTCCTTGGCATCTCCGACAAAAGCGCATGTATTGACGACGATGGCATCCGCCTGGGTCAAATCATTGACGGGCTCAAAGCCGTTTTCCTTAAACGACCCGAGCATGATCTCGCTGTCCACCAGGTTTTTGGGACATCCCAGGGATATGAATCCGACTTTGTAGCTCAATGCATTTCCTCCAGTTGTGTTTGAATTTCCACAGCACACTGTACCATAGGCGCATCAGGCAGTCAAGGAAAACGCGATTTTGCCGTTTCCGGCAAAATCGCGTTAATCACTCCTCTTTCCGTGAGAAACCATAAAACCCGGACGTTGTGTTGCACGGCTGAAAAGCAGCAGCTATTCGACGGGGTATTGCCTGCACGCGTTTATGTCCAAACATCTCTAACTTTTGATTTCTAAGATTGCTTCGTCGGCTATCGCCTCCTCGCATTGACATACTGAAGGTAAGAAAATGGAGGTTGGAGGTGAGACACTGTTGGTGAGTTTTTCTGATCCAATTCAACTTCTTACCTCTAACATCTATGACTGTCATTGCGAGCGCGGCAATCTCACTACACTCGCGAAACCTTACACATAGCGTCATTGCAGGCGGAGTTCTGTCAGGCGCCCGATGATCTGTTGGCAGCAGGCATCCATGGCCTTGAAATCCATGTAGGGAACATAATATTGTTCAAGCTTGTCATGGTTCTCCTTGGCGCGCCTGATGGCGGCAAGCGCCACCGACATCAGCCCGTCAAACGCATGGCGGTTTTCCTCCAGTTCACCCCGGTATTGTTCCAACTGTTTACGGTTCATCAGATCCATCATGTCAATAGTCCTGCCGGAAGCAATCTCAGCGTGATGATAGGTATTGGACGTCGTGACGGCGGCATCTAGCCCGGGTATGATCAGATGCTCCAGTTTGTGAGGATTCAGGGCACAGTAGAAACCCTCCACGTCGAAGCCTTTGCCGAGGGCCGTGTCCCGCAGCCTTTCCAGCACCAATTCCTCACCGGTGCCCATATCCCCTTTGATCACATACACGGTACCCACATCGAGCAGGGTATCCAAATAATGCACATAGCCTGACGGGGTAATGGCGCTGGCAAAAAGGGAACGTTCCCGACCTGCCCCTTCTTCACCGGCTTTGCCTGCGAACAGTTCTTCCACCAGGTCTGTCATCAATCGGTTGAGCTTCACCTTGTCCAGAGCCTTTTTAAACAGGGAAGCGCTGTCCTGATAAACCTCATATGCGGCGTGCAGGTAATGGTAAGCCCTGGCAAACAATCGGCTGATCTCGCGGCTGACCGACAATATCTCCCGCCTGTGTTTCTTTATCCCCTCCTCGTTCCAGAAAACCCCGAAGTTCAGGATTTCGTCGACAGCGCCCGGATATTTCGGATCAATGATATGGGGAGCCGTTCCATCCACCAGGAATGTTTTCAGATCCCGCACCACAACGCCGTCCAGGGAATCGCTGTCGGATGAGCAGTGCATGAACTCCACATCGAGCCCCCTGTCCATCATGGCATCTGCCACTTTCTTCATAAATGTGGATTTGCCGACGCCGGGGCCGCCCTTGATGACGTAGATTTTCTCCGCTTCCTCCTGGGGGAGGATGTGGTGGTAGTAACTAAAAAATCCCAGACAGGTATTTCCTCCTGCGAACATGTGTCTTGCTCTGGCCATTCTATCCCTCCAATTCATATCGCACCTTTACAAGTGTATGCACAGACGAAAGCGAGAGACCTCCCGCGAAAGGTGACCTCAGAGGCATATCTTGATTGTCATTGCAAACGGAACGCAGTAGAATATTTACAGGCACCCATGGGAGTGATTGAGATTGCTTCGTCGGCTTTGTCTTCTCGCAATGACATGAGAAATATAGCCTGCGAAGCCTATCCAGAGGTGTCATTGCGAGCACCGCACAAGCGGTGCGTGGCAATCTCACAAAATAGAGGCAAGAGATAAGAGGTTGGCATTCTTTAGACGAAGTTTCCTTGTATTCTAACATCCAACAACTAACATCCTACTTCTGTAATCTGCGATTGCCCCGTCGCTATGTTCCTTACAGGAAACCATCAAAAAAGCCCATGAGTCAAGCTCATGAGCTCTATGCCAATAGTTTGTCCCGTTTTCAGGTTTTTAAACTTACAGCAAATGGATCCCCATTTTCTCGCAGGCCTGCACCATTTCCTCAGGCCAGACCGACGCATGGACCTCGCCGATATGGGCTTTGCCCAGGAAGAACATGCATATCCTGGACTGCCCGATGCCGCCGCCCACCGTCTGGGGAAGCCTTCCTTCCAGAACGTCCCTGTGGTATGGAAGGTTCCTGCGGTCTTCGCAGCCAGCAAGCTTAAGCTGCCTGTCTAGGCTTTCGGCGTCCACCCTTATACCCATGGAAGACATCTCCACGGCTTTGTTCAGGACGGGATACCAGAACAGGATATCCCCGTTGAGTTCCCAGTCATCATAGTCGGGAGCCCGGCCGTCATGCTTTTTCCCGGACCTCAGGAGGCCGCCGATCTGCATGATGAACACGGCCTTCCTTTCCTTGGCGATCCTGTCCTCCCGTTCCTTCGGGGAAAGGTCGGGATAAAGATCCTCCAGTTCCTGTGTGGTGATGAAGGATATTTCATCCGGCAGTTGCTTTTTAAGGACGGGAAACCTCTTAACCACCTTATCTTCCACCTTCTTGAACACTGAGAAGATATCCCGGACAACCGTCTTAAGCGTGTCGATATTGCGTTCTTCAGGCCCGATAACCTTCTCCCAGTCCCATTGGTCCACATAGATGGAATGCAGGTTGTCCATTTCCTCGTCCCTTCTGATGGCGTTCATATCGGTATATATCCCCTCGCCCCGGGTAAAGCCGTATCTCTTCAGGGCAGCCCGCTTCCATTTGGCCAGGGAGTGCACGATCTCCACCGTGCACCCGCCCATATGCTTCACATCAAAGGATACCGGCCTCTCGACACCGTTGAGATTGTCGTTCAGCCCGGTCTGGGGACAAACGAACAGGGGAGCGGATACACGGGTCAGATTCAATACCTCAGCCAGCGTATTTTCAAAAAGGTCCTTGATATATTTAATCGCAATCTCGGTTTCCCGTATGCCCATGATCGGCTTGTAATCCGCCAACGGAAATAAGCCTGCTTGCATTGGTATTGCCTCCTTATAGCAGTGCGTTTCCTGCTACTTTACCACACTCTTTTCCTTCCAGTCAACAGGAAATTGTGCAGATGAAAGGAACCGCCATTATCCGGCAGATCCTGTCGGTGAAATTTGGTTTTCATAAATCGTTTTCCAGGATAGGACTAGAAATAGGCCGGAATACCCTTTTATCGGTCTGTTTCGTCATTTCGCGCGCTTCGGCTTCTGCCTCTTCCATGAAATAATCCTGGGCGCTCAGTCTCTTTTCCTCCTCCAGCGGCAGTTCCAGGGCGTATTTGCCGTCCTTGCCCATGCGCCTCGCCTTGACGTTATCCTTCAGATAAACCTCCAGGATATGCCGGACGCGATTTTTGGCCTCCGGATCCTCAATGGGGACCAGGAGTTCCACGCGCCTGTCCATATTTCTTTCCATCCAGTCGGCGCTGGAGATGAATATTTCCTCATTGTCGTCATTGCAAAAACAATAGATGCGGCCATGCTCCAGATACCGACCCACAATGCTCCTTACCCGGATATTCTCGCTGATGCCTTCAATTCCGGGTTTCAGGCAGCACATACCCCGCACAATCAGGTCAATCTGTACACCGGCAGCCGAGGCCCGGTAGAGGCGCTCAATGATGTCCGAATCCACAAGGGCGTTCAATTTGGCCTTGATGTAGGCCGGCTTGCCTGCCAGGGCATTCCGTATTTCCCGATCGATAAGATAATTGAAATGCTTGCGTAGCATGGTGGGCGCCATGACCAGTTTATGAAGCCTTGGCCTCTCGCAGAAACCGGTGAGGGCGTTAAAAACGGTCGAGGCGTCCTCCCCGATATACTTGTTGCAGGTCAGAAGCCCGATATCGGAATAGATCTTGGCTGTCTCGTCGTTATAATTCCCCGTGCTGATATGGACATACCGGTTGATCCCGTCATCCTCCATCCGGACGATCAGGGTGATCTTGCAATGGGTCTTCAGTCCAACCAGGCCGTAAATCACGTGGCAGCCGGCTTTTTCCAAGCTCTTGGCCCAATGGATATTGTTTTCCTCATCAAACCTGGCCTTCAGTTCCACCAGCACCGTCACCTGCTTGCCTCGGTCGGCAGCCTCCGCCAGGGCCTTGATGATGGGCGATTTGCCGCTGACCCGGTACAGGGTCTGCTTGATGGCCAGCACACGTGGATCATGGGCGGCCTTCCGGATCATATCCACGATGGGCTCAAAGGATTCATAGGGATGGTGCAGCAGGATGTCCTTTTCCCGGATGGCTTCAAAAATATCCTTCCCGTTGGCAAGGGCCCTGGGTATCCGGGGCGTATAGGGCCTGTATTTCAGTTCATCAAACCCTTCCATATCGTACAGCTCGTACAGGAAGGTCAAGTCCAGCGGGCCATCCACCCGGAAGACATATTCATCCCGCAGTTCCATCTTCTTCTGAAGGATCCCGGTCAAAAGTTCGCTGGATCCCCTGGACACCTCCAACCTCACCGCCTGGCCACGAATCCTTTGCTTGAGCGACTTCTCTATTTCCAGCAGAAGATCCTCGGCCTCATCCTCGTCTATGGCCAGGTCCCCGTTACGGGTCACTCTGTAGGCACAGGCTGCTTTGATGCGTTTGCCGACATATAGCCTGTCGATAAACATGGAGATCACGTCTTCCATGAGGATGAAGGTCTTCCTGCCGGTTCCCTCCAGCTCCACCAATCGCGGGAAAACCGACGGTACCTGGACTGTGGCAAAGATATCTTCCTCATGGGATCCGCCGTTATCAATCAGGACACCGATGTTCAGGGTCTTGTTGTGTATCAGCGGAAACGGGCGGCCCGGATCGACAGCCATGGGTGTCAACACCGGATAAACCACGCTGTCAAAATACTCGGACAGGTAGGCTGCCTGCGCGTCGCTTAATTCCCCCGGAGACAGGATATGGATGCCGTTCTTCCGCATTTCGGGAACAAGTTTTTCGCTCCACAGGGCATATTCGTCGGCCACCAGGATGCTGGTTCGCCGGGCAATTCTGTCCAATTGGGCGGCGGGCGTCAGACCGGTTGCGTCGGGCCTGGTAAAGCCCGCATTGATCTGGTCATTGAGCGAACCTACCCGTACCATGAAAAATTCATCCAGATTGGAGCTGGCGATGGCCAGAAACTTGAGCCGCTCCAACAAGGGATTGTCCATATTTGCAGCCTCATCCAGCACCCGCTGGTTGAACTCCAGCCAGCTCAACTCCCTGTTGATCAGATATTCCGGTTTGGTATAAACCATTGATTGATCCCCGTTCCGTTCCGCGGGATTCTGTCTTTCCATATCACAACTCCCCAACCATCCTGTTCTTGATGACCATCTGGGGTTTCAGGCCAAAAACTTCGGAGAAAAACTCCGATTTCATGTTGAAGGTCCAGCTTTCCAGAACGGCTTCCTCCCACGATTCCACCCGGACGATGAACCTGTCCCCCGAAATATCCATGGCGCTGATGCTCAGTTTCTGCTTGTGGCTGGTGTCCATGGCATCGGCCATCCTGATGATGGCGATAAGTTTCATGGCTTTGATTCGCTCTTCGGTTCCCAGCTTCACCAGCCCCGTACTGGAAAGCCCGGGCGTTTCCGAACTGTGATAGCGCGCGATGCAAGCGGCCATGGTCAGTTCCTCGTCGGAAAGGCCGATGATCTGGGAAGCATTGATAATATTATAGGAATAAACATAATGGGGATCGGCGGCGATATATTTGCCGATATCGTGGAGAATGGCCGCAATCTGCAGGATAAACCGCTCCCTCGTACCCAGCCCGTGGATTTCGGTCAACCGATCAAAAATCTGCAGCGCGGCGTTTTCCACATAGCGCACATGTTTTTCGTTGGTGCGGTACCGGGCGGCCAGTTCCCGGACACAGGACAGGATATCGGCATTGAAGTCCATGCAGATACCCTTCTCCAGTTTACCATTGTATCGTTCAAGGATCAGGCCGTCCACCAGCGAAACGCTGGGAATGATGATCCGATCGCTGCAGGTTTTATCAAGGAATTTCCTGATCAGGATCAGAGACGGCACAAAGAGTTCAGCATCGGCCAGGGGAATATCATATTCCTCCGAAAGAGCCCTGGGGGTCTTCCCCAACGCCTGGGCGTAAATGCTCTCGAAATGTTCTTTATCCAGTAAAACAACGCCTTTGTCCGCATTCGAGCCGGCCAGTTCCGCAAGATAATCCAGCTCGCCGCTGGCAAGGACAAAGTGCTTCACCTCATTGGAGCTTTTCAGATATTCCACGCTTTCAATATGCGCCTCGATATACTCTTCAAGAACCCTGGAAAAGTTCAGGGTATGCTTCTCGATTTTTGCGATGGATTCCTTGATCCGCAAGGCTCCCAGTTTCAGGCTCTGGCTGGATACCAGGAGGTTGTTCTCCATGAGGAGCAGTTGGATGCTGCCGGCCCCGATATTCAGGATCAGCGTCGGCTCGCTGGTATCAATGCCGCTATTGTTCTCCAGTTGCCACTTGATGGCCTTGTAGGTCAGGAACTTCTCCTGGGAATTATTGATGATCTCCACATCGAAGCCTGTCTGGAACTTAATCCTGTCTATCATGAAATCCCGGTTGGCAGCTTCCCTGATGGCGCTGGTGGCAACAACCCGCCATTCGGTAACACCATAATCCGCCATCAGGCGCTTAAATCCCTGAATGGCTTCACAGGTCTTCTTAACGGATTCGAAGCTGAGTTTCCCGTCATTGAAGGTATCCCTGCCCAGGAGGATCAGGTGGTCGACGGTTTCCAGATCCCTGATCCCTCCATCAGGGGTTACCTCAACAATCTTCATCTTGAGTCTGTAGGAACCGATATCAATGGCGGCAAAAAGCCTCTCCGGGCAATACATGGTCACACTCCCCATTCATTCCATCTTACTCCGGATGCCCGTGATTCATGCCAGTACTTTTGCCCCATATCAGTAGCCCAGTTCCTCACCGACAAGGATCACCTTGATCCGATCGGGAACCATCTGCTGCCTCAAAACCACATAATCGCAGCATATCCTGTCTTCGCTCCTGCAATCCTGACAGTAGCCGGTATGGACACAGGGCGTCCTGCGCGAAAGGCGCACGGTATTTGCCGGAGCGGCGATCTGCCTGAGCCGGTTGACGGCTTCGTCCAGATCGGTCACAATTTTGTTGCAGCCGGCGATGACAATGACATTGTCCGGCCCGTAAATCATGGCGGCCACCCGGTTTCCCCTGCCATCCACGTTGAAGAGCTCACCCTTTTCGGTGACGGCGTTGGTGCTGGTCAGGAAGAAGTTCACCGAAAAAGCTTTCCGGTGGATTTCGGTCATCTGCTCCGGCGTCAGGCCTTCCGCATAGCGATCATAGAATATGTACCGGCCTGAGCGCAGATGGTCAATAACCCCTGCTTCAAAAAGGGTCATGGACCCACCGACCGCCACCGTATCGCCCTCCTTCATCAGGGTCTCCAGCAACGGGACGACATCCTTTCGGGATTCCACGAAAAAGGCCTGCATCCTGTTTTTTCGGAGATTCTCCACGGTCCTTTCAATTCTTTTCTTCATGACATACTGTAAATGCTTATCCATAACAACACCTCTGCATACCCGTATAGTCATATTATACCATAAACGGAAATCGCATCCCCTCCCGCGGACGCGCTTCGCGGTCCTGAGTCAAGAGCAGGCTTTTCATCAAATGATAAAATCCGGTCTGGGAGCCCGTTTGCATCCCAAACCGGATCGCATGCTATCCTGTCAGCCCCGGGATTTAAAAGTAAAGCTTGGAGGCTTTCAGTATGCCGTCGATGGAACGAAGCTGCTCAAGGATCTCATCGGAAACATCGCTGTCTACGCTGACGAAGGATACGGCCTTGCCATCCTTGCTGTTGCGGCTCCACTGCATGGCAGCAATATTGATATTGTTTTGGCCCAAAAGGGTGCCCACCTTGCCGATGATCCCGGGAACATCCCGGTTCTGCAGGGCCAGCACATACTGGGTAGGCTCAAAATCAAGCTGGTACCCGAAGAAATCCACAATCCTGATGCTGTCCTTGGCAAAAACCGTTCCGGCAATCGAGAGCGTCCTGTCCTTTCGGTGGAGCTTGACGGTAATCAGGTTGGTGTATTTCTCAAGGGTGCTGGTCTTGCTTTCAACCAGCTCAATGCCCATTTCATTCAGCTTCATCAGCGCATTGACATAGTTCACATCGGAGTTCATGATGGTGGACAAAAGACCCTTCACCACTGAAATCGTAATGGGTTTTGTATCCTGTGCCACCAAATCGCCGCTATAAATGATTTCCAGCTTGTTGATCCGCTCCTTCTCAGCCTGGAAATAGATGCTTCCCAGTTTTTCGCCAAGGCTGAGGAAAGGCTTGAGTTTGTTCAGATCGCCTGTCATATGGGGCATATTGACAGCCGATACCAGTTCTCCGTTCAACACGGCCTCCACCTGCTTGGCTACGCCTAAAGAGCAGTTCACATTGGCTTCCTTCGTAGAAGCGCCAAGATGGGGTGTGAAGATAACCTGATCCAGATCAAGAAGCTTGTTCCAATAATCCTGCTCCTCGGGAGCCTTGTTGAAGTTGGGCTCAACCTCCTGTACGTCAAGAGCTGCCCCGGCCACATGGCCCGAAACGATTGCGTCGTAGAGGGCATCCTCGTCGATCATGCCGCCGCGGGCCACATTGACGATTCTGACGCCTTTCTTGCACAGAGCGAGCTCGCGCCGACCGATAAGGTTCTTGCTTTCAGGTGTTTTGGGGATATGGATGGTAATCACGTCAGCCACTCTCAGCAGGTCATCCAGGGTTTCCATCTTGGTGATGCCCAACTGGTTGAATCTTTCATCCGATATGTAAGGATCGTAACCCACGATGTTCATGCCTACGCCTTTCAGCTTTTTGGCAACAATGGAACCAATCTTGCCAAGACCGATGACGCCTGCGGTCTTCCCTTCCAGTTCCTCACCAACAAATTTGCTTCTTCTGAAATCCCTGTTCTTGGCCGCGTGGTGGGCCTGGGGAACATTTCTGAACACTGCGAATATCAGGGCGACACTCAGTTCGGCAGCCGCGTTGGTATTGCCTTCAGGGGTGTTAACCACCGTAATGCCGCGCCTGGTGCACTCCGCCACATCGATATTGTCCACGCCATTGCCTGCCCTTCCGGCCACCTTCAGCTTAACTGCCTTATCCAGCACTTCACGCGTTACTTTTGTGGCACTGCGTACGATAATTGCGTCGTAGTCTCCGATAACCTCCAAAAGCTCTTCCTTTGAGATGCCAAAAGGCGTATCCACCTCAAAGCCCTTGCTTCTGAGATACTCAATGCCATTTGGAGCCATCTTGTCGGTTACGATAACTTTCGCCATGTTTATACCACCTTTATCCAATTTAATATGCGCTATGCCATGTACCGGCAGGCCAGCGAATATAAAGACCCCGTCGGCGGAACCGTTCCATGGCCAAAAAAAAGCAAAAAGTCAAACGCGAGTTTGACCTGGCAGGTTTGGCTGCAAGCAATGGTTCAATATGACCCGATCTCTTGTTTAATGGATCAGGCCATATGGATCCATGCCGCGCTCTGTCCTTTTGCCTGAGAGATACGTTCCCTATCCGGAACTTGCCCCTTCGGCGCCTTTACGGTCTCTCCAGAGTTCCGTCCGGTCAAGGTCTTTTTACCTGAGAGTATGACTCCTTCGGTGTGCTGCATGGCAGCCGCTCTCCCTTGGCCTTCATCCGGTTTTCCATATTTTGTTTTATCCTGTCCGGAAGGATTGTTAAATATTTAATAATGATTATACTCCAAGGCATGGAATTGTCAAGTGCTTATAAATCTGCCATCCTGCGGTGGGAACGGTGGAATATTTTAGGGATGCTTCGGGCAGAATAAGCATGGCGGCCATCACTACCCATGTGATAGGCCAGTATGAAACGACAGGAGGTTCACCATGCACAAGATTGCGATCCAGGAAGGCCTGGACAGAATCGGCGAATATCTGGCTGCAAGAGGATATCAGGTTGAGAAAATCGGCTTCGACGCCGCCTCACAGGTCAAGGACAAGGATTACGACGCCATTGTGCTGTCCGGAATGAATGACAATTTCCTTGGTATCTGTGACACCGTGACCCGTGCTCCGGTTATCATCGCCACAGGCATGACAGAAGAAATGATATATCAGCAGCTGGAAAAACGCCTCCAATAAAGTGTTATACGCCCCGTCTGGTCCCCACGAGCGGCACATCGTCATGGAAGGCCTTTCTTTAAACCACGTTGAACCGCTCAATGGCAGGCGTGCCGTCGCCGTATTTCCAGAGCGTGATCAGGGTGGAGTTTATTGACCAGCGCCGTTACGGTGGATTTATCCTTACCCGTAACCCGCGAAAGTTCCTTCATGGACATTTCCTTATGGATAAAAAGGTTATACAGGATGTTGCCATGGGAGGTAACCAGCCCATGGAGGCCATGCCTCTCCATCCTTTCTGTGAGGAACCGGTTGGCCCGGTCCCTTATGGCAGATATCAAAGCCAGCACGTTATCTATCATAACGTCATTATAGTTTGATATCAAACTATTATCAAGCTCATCCATGGTTTTTTTCGTTGCCAGGGCTGAAACGTTATGTCTGAGGCCATAAGCATGTATTGTGAGCGCATCCCGAATGAACGCCCGAAGCGCCATGCGACTAAACTATATCAGGAGCATTTTCATGGTTGGGATCCCCATGAAACATACGCTGAAGCTTCTGTTGGTCATGGTCGCATCCGGCCTCCTGGGCGGAGTGGTAAACTTCATATACAGCTATTCCAACGGCAGAAAAAAGATGGTGCAGTTTGTAGACCTTATCAAATCGATGATCACCGGTGTTGCAGCCGCCCTTCTGGTTCCTATCTTTCTCAACACGATATCCAGCAACATCGTCAAGGAATCGGAAACCGATGACGTCAAGCTGCTGGTGTTCGCAGGTTTCTGCGTTATTGCGGCGGTCTCCTCAAAAGCTTTTATCCGGGCCATCTCAAACAGGGTCCTTGAGAGGGTAAACCGGGTCGAGGAGGATGTGCAGGCCGTCAAGGCGGAAATACAACCAATGGTCCTTAAGCATTCCGAATTGAATAAGGCCTACAGTCGTAAGGAAAAGGCTGAAGGGACAAAAAGCACAGTCCAGGTAAACAACGCAGGAGCATCCGTTCCGGATGAAACTCAAAGCATCAAAGTGCTGGAGAAGCTGGCTGACAGCGATTACGCCTTCCGCTCCATCGAAGGTCTTGCCCGCGACGTCAACATGGAGCCCGAACAAGTTCGGGAATGCCTGGAGCATTGCGTCTCCAGCGGACTTGCCGGACAGATCGAGAACAGCCTGGGCGTCCGTTTCTATATCACGGAGGACGGTCAGAGCCATCTGCTCAGCCATAACGAGCTCAATAACAAAGAAGAGCCGGAAGGCGTCCAACCTGCTCAACAAGAGAATTCTCAGGAATAAACATGTTCAGCTTCCCATCAAGGCTTCCGCGAAATCCTGGGGGATGAACGGCTGCAAATCATCCATCTGCTCACCCACGCCCACAAACTTCACGGGCACGTTGAGTTCATTCTTGATGGACAGGATGATGCCGCCCTTGGCCGTGCCGTCCAGCTTGGTCAGAATAAGCCCGGTCAGCTGAGAAACCTCTGAGAAGGTCTTGGCCTGGGATACCGCGTTCTGACCGGTAGTTGCGTCAAGCACAAGCAGGGTTTCCACAGCGGCTCCGGGAAGTTCCCTGTTGATGATGCGGAACAGTTTTTTCAGCTCTTCCATCAGGTTCTTCTTGGTGTGGAGACGTCCGGCGGTATCGCAGATCAGCACATCCACTTTCCTAGACTTGGCCGACTGGATGGCGTCGAAGACGACAGCCGATGGATCGGCACCTTCAGAATGCTTGACAATATCTACGCCGGCGCGCTTTGTCCATATCTCCAACTGGTCGATGGCCGCAGCGCGGAAGGTATCGGCAGCCGCAACCAGAACCTTTTTGCCCTGGGATTTGAGCAAGTAAGCCAGCTTTCCGATGGAAGTGGTCTTTCCCACTCCGTTGACACCGATGATCACGATAACCGACGGGGTTGTGGACAGGTTCAGCCCGCTCTGCTCATCGCTCAGCCTCTCCGCGATGATACGCTTGATGGCCTCCCGTACCCCTTCAGCGGTGGTGATCTTCTCCTTCTTGACCATGTCTCTGAGCTGATCGATGATCGCCACGGAGGTTTCAACCCCCACGTCGGCGGTGATCAGGATCTCCTCAAGCTCCTCGAAAAGCTCCTCGTCCACTTTTCCGAAGGATACCAGCACCTGGTCGATCTTCTGCGCGATGGATTCCCTCGTCTTCTTCAATCCGTTCTTCAATTTATCAAATACGCCCATGGTTGTCCTCCTGTCAGTCTTATGGCGGGTAAGCGCATGGCTTACCCATTATCCCGCGTTCCGCTCCAGGCCCTTGTCCAGCTTCATGGACACCACTTTGGACACACCGTGCTCCTGCATGGTGACACCATACAGGGTATCGGCCGCTTCCATGGTGCCCTTGCGGTGGGTAATCACGATGAACTGGGCCTTGTCGGTATAGCGCCGGATATATTCCGCAAATTTATAAACATTGGCGTCGTCCAGCGATGCCTCAATCTCGTCCAGAATGTAGAACGGAGCGGGCCGCATCCTCAGTATGCCGAAGATCAGCGCAATAGCCACCATCGCCCGCTCCCCGCCGGAGAGCAGCATCATGTTCTGGAGCTTCTTGCCCGGCGGCTGAACGATGATGTCGATATCGCTTTCAAGCACATTGTCCTCGTCAGCCAGCCGCACTTCGGCATGGCCTCCCTCGAACAGCTCCCTGAACACCTGGTTGAAGTTGCGATTAATCAGTGCAAACTGCTCGACAAACTGCTTTTTCATCACCTGGGTGATCTCGTGGATAACCTTGCTGAGCTTCTCCTCGGACTTCACCAGATCATCCCGCTGGGTTTTCATGAAAGCGTAACGCTCCCTGGTTTTGGCATAATCCTCTATGGCCGCCACGTTCACCGGTCCGAGATCCCGTATCTCAGCCTTCAGTTCGCCGATCCTGGTCTGGGTGGCCCGGACATTGGTGATCTCCTGCCTGAGGGGTTCCGCGTTGCCGTAGGTGAGGCCGTACTCATCCCATAACCTGTTCTGGATGGTTTCCAGTTCGGCCTCCATCTTGGCCTTCCTGGCCTCCAGCCTTCCCAACTCTTCCTGCAGGTTCATGATGGTGTTATTATGGCCGGTTACGGCATCCAGCATGCCCGCCAGTTCTTCCTCCAGGGCCCGCATCTCCTCGGTCAGGCCCTCGGTCTTAAGTTCCAGGCCGGTTTTTTCTTCATTCAGGCTGCGTATTTTTTCCCGAAGGCCTTCTATTGCGGCCTTGAATTCCTCAATGCGCTGCAGGTTGTGCCTGCGGTCGGCTTCCCGCTTTTCAAGGCTTCCCGAGAGGCTTCCCTGTTCCTCCCTGATTTGGGCCAGCTGCTCTTTCATGTTCGCAATGCTTTCGGCGATGGAATTGACCGAAACCCGGTAATCGTTGATGTCGGCATGCAGCGCATCCCGTTTTGCCTGCTCGTCCTTGTTCTTTATCTGGTGGGACTTGATCAGCTCCTTCAGGGACTGGATCTCATCCTCTATCCTGCGGGCGTTTTCGGCTTCCTGGGCGCTTTCGCTCTGGACCTTCCGAATATTCCGGTCAATTTCTTCCTCCTGCTGTCTCAGCATCTCCAACCTGGCCGACAAGCGCTTGATGTTTTCCAGGATCCTGGCCACATGGCTTTCGTCCCTGAGCCTGACAAGCTCCAGGTCGGAAAGCGTTTTCCGGGTTGCTTCCAGCGCTTCTGCGATCCGCCTGCTTTCCTGCTCCGCGGCGCCCATTTCCTCTTCCAGTTCCTTTTGGCGTTGGCCCACTTCCCTGATCTTGTCCTCAAGCTCCCTGATCACCCTATGCCGGCTGATGAGGCTGGACAGCTTGGAGGACTGGCTACCGCCGGTGATGGAACCGCCGGTGTTCAATAGTTCCCCCTCCCTGGTAACGATACGGAAGGCATAGCCGAAACGCCGAGCCATTTGGATGGCCGAATCCATGTTGTTCACAATCACCGTTCTGCCAAGGAGATTCAGGATGATGTCTCTGAACCTGGCGTCGCAGGAAACCATGTCGGAAGCGATGCCTTCAAAGCCCGGCATGCCGCGCACCTGTTCGAGGATTTCAGGTTCCAGTGTCCTGGGTTTGACGGAAGAGACGGGCAGGAAGGTAGCCCGCCCCAAGTTATGGCGTTTGAGATATTCAATGGCCCGCTTGGCCGCGTATTCATCATCGGTAATGATGTTCTGGAGGGCGCCGCCGAGGCAGACTTCAATGGCCACCTCGTATTCTTCTCTGACCGTGATCAGCTGGGCGAGCGCTCCGTGGATACCCCTGCCGAATGCCTTATCGTCATGGCAGGCCTTCATGACGGACTTGACGCTGTGGCTGTAGCCTTCCATGGTCGCTTCCATGTCCAGCAGTACTTTGCGCCTTGACTCCAGGGCGTGAAGGTCGCGCCTGGCCGCGTCACATTTTTCCCGCAAGGCATCCAGCCGGCCCATGATTTGGTTCCTTTGCGTCTCCAGGCGATCGGCCTCTTTCCTCGCGGCGGCGATCTCCTCCCTGGTCTTGCGCAAAGAGGCTTCCAGATCCTCTTTCGCCATGTGCTCCCGGTCCTTTTCCAGAACAGCCTGACGGATATCCTCCGAAAGCCTGCCCTTCAGCTGCCGGTAATTATCCAAATCATTTCTCAGGTTGTTGAACCGGATCTTGGAATCGGACAACTGATCCTGCTTGTCCATCACAGTCTGCTTGGCTTCTTCAATGATCCGCTCGCTCTCATCCAGCTGGGCCATGATGGCGGCGAGCTGCTCTTCGGCCTCCGTCAAAAGGCGGGTAAACCTTTCCGAGTCTTTGGTCAGCTGCTGGAGCCTTTTTCCCTTGCGCTCAGCCTCGGCTTCAAGGGAAGCCATCCTTTCCTTAAAGCTCCTGATGTCCTCGCCATAGCCTTCATTGCTGGAAATGAGATGGTTGATCTTCTCCTCATAGACCCGGATATTGCTTTCATTCTTTTCGATCCAGGTCTCCAGGGCATGGATGGACTGCCGGACGTTTTCCGCTTCCTGTTTGAGCCGCTCCAGACGCTCATTCTTGCTCCTGTTGCTGTTGCGTATATTGTCTATCCTTCTGTTGACTTCATCAATCTGCTCTTTCAGCCCGTCGGCCTGGGTATCCACCTCGGCGATCCGGCTTTTCAGTTTGTCGATGGTGTCCAGGAAAAGGCTGACCTCTATCCCTTTTAGTTCATTGCTGAGGTCGATGAATTTTCTGGCTTTTTCGGCCTGCTGGGCCAGCGGTTCCAATTGTGCTTCCAGCTCGGCGATGATGTCGTTGATGCGAAGGAGATTCTGCCGGGTGCTTTCCAGTTTCCGCTCGGCCTCCTTCTTCCGGGCCTTGTACTTGGTGATGCCTGCCGCTTCCTCGAAGACCTGCCTTCTTTCCTCGGAGCGTGCGCTCAGGATCTCGTCAATGCGGCCTTGCCCGATAATGGAATAGCCTTCCCGGCCCACGCCGGTATTCATGAAGAGCTCGGTGATATCCTTCAGCCGGCAGGGCGTTTTATTGATGGCATATTCGCTTTCACCCGAACGATACATCCTCCGGGTTATGGTCACCTCGGAAAAATCGATGGGAAGGGTCCTGTCGCTGTTATCGATGACCAATGACACCGAGGCAAAACCCACAGGTTTCCTGTGCTGTGTTCCTGAAAAGATGACATCCTCCATACGGCTTCCGCGAAGGGTCTTCGCGCTTTGCTCGCCGAGAACCCAGCGCACGGCGTCAGCGATATTGCTTTTTCCGCTGCCATTGGGACCCACGACCGATGTCAGCCCGGCGTTGAAATTCAGCACGATTTTATCAGCAAAGGACTTAAAGCCCTGTATCTCAAGGGATTTCAGATACAAACCGTACACCTCTGAGCATCGAGATAATAAAAGATCTCCATCATTGTATCACAGAAAGGTCATTTGAAAAATAGCTCGATAATCCCATGGCTGTCAACGGGTTTATAAGCGCATATCCTTCTGTTGGCCCTGGACTGGATTTCCTTGAAGGCCTTGTTCAGATCAAAGCCGATTTCCTGGTTCCGGCTTATTTTGACGGCAATCGAATCGCAGCCCTCCCGGGCTTTCCTGGATGCATAGGAGACAAATGCGTCGTAACCTATGGCGATGAGATCGTTATAGACATAATAGTTATATTCCGTGGAAATGCAAACGGGATAGCCGGTTCTGTCCCATCGGTGGTCCCTACTTATATCTTCATCGGTAAGGTTGAAATAGGTATGGATCAGCTTGTTGCTCCCGTCTTTCATGATCGGATCATTCCAGGTGGCGTCAAGGTGATAATACTTTTCGCCGATATTGACCATGTTCCAGACATGATTCTGGTACTTGCCTGTGAAGCTGTTATAGGCCTGCCCTTCAACCAGAAGGCATTCCACGCCTGCCCGGTCCAGGAGCAGCTTCACCGCCCGGGCATAGCCCTCACAGGTGCCCTTTCCGAGGCACAGGACACCGTAGGCGGTGAAGGCTTCAGGAGAAGGGTTCGCATCATAGATGCAATGGTTGACGATATAGTCATGAATGGCAAGCTCCTTCTGGTAGTCGGTCATGCCGGGCTTGATCAGTTCCTTTAACAGGGATTCTGCCTTCTCCTCCAGAAGTCGCCTGTGCTTTTTTACGGTCTCAATATTCAGACTGTAATGGAATGTGAGGAGTCCGTCACTCCGGTAGGTCAAGCCTGTATTATACAGGACCTCCGGCGTATCGTCCAACACCTCCTGCCAGATGGAGAAGACCTTCTCGGATGTGTCGGAAGCGTTATTGACGGGAAGTATGACGGATTCGGAAACCGATAGAAGCGCATCGCGGATCAGTTCATAGATAATCTCCCGTTCGGAAGGCTTTTGCGCGTACCCGGGAAGAAGCATCCCGCTTCCTGATGAAGTACCGCCGAGGACTAAACCATACCTTGACGCTGTCTCAGCAGGGATAACCCCGTTCCGGATGAGGTCCTCCACCAGGGGACGCCCGTCGGGAAGCCTGGCCTGGAGTGCGGTATAGAGGATCCCCACCGCGTCATCCTTTGTCAGGACCTTCTTGTCCAGGATGGACACGGTCCTTTCGTCCAGCCCGCTGATTTCACCCAGGAACGCCATCGGGCATTGCAGGACTTCCGGAGAATTCATCGGATAGCCCATATTTCTGAGGATCATGCGGGTAAATGCATCACCGTCGATCCATGCCTTCGGGCTAAGGGTGCTTTGAGATGTGCCCGCCACCATGCCTGTCTTGACGGCATAGGCCATATATGGACGCGCAGAAGACGCGATAAGATGGCTGTCGGAATACCGGGAGAGGATCCCGTCCACTTCGCTCCGGGACATGGCAAGGACATCATCTTTCTTTCCGAACAACTTGACAATGGATACAACCGCCGACTGTCTCGGGAGCTTTGCCCCCAAACCCGCATCAAAAGGCTCGGCATTCCAACCGTCGATGATGCCCATGGCATGGAGCACGGCGGCTTCCTTTTCGTATCGGCAAGCATGCACCGGCGTGACAGCAAAAGAGGATATGAGAAACTGAAAAACAAGCAGGATGACGACGCATCTTCCCGGTTTTTTCATCATATTCTCCCTTACTTTGATCTATCTCCATTATAGGGCTTGTCCGACGGAAAGCAAAACAAAAATTCTGTTACATTTTTTCAATAATATGCAAAAGGAGGGTGCGCACCAAACACTCCGGTGATGGACAATCACGCCTTGGCAATCTTGTCCCTGTCCTTCAGCCTGACGTATTCCTGACGCTTTTTGATGTTCTTGTAAGCCGGGCGGATGATTCTGCCGCCGTTGAGATGTTCCTCGATGATATGGGCACACCAACCCACCACACGGGCTATCGCAAAGATCGGCGTATTCATTTCCACGGGTATGCCCAGCATGTTGTAAACAAAGCCGGAATAAAAGTCGATATTGGCACACATGGGCTTGTCGGACTTCTTGATTTCCCTGAACACTTCGGGAGCCAGCTTCTCGACCCGCCTATGCAGTTCGAACTCGTCCATCCTGCCTTTCTGACAGGCAAGCTTTTCGGCCTGTTCACGAAGCAGGATGCATCGCGGATCCGACAGGGTATAAACCGCGTGACCCATACCGTAGATCAGACCTGAGCGATCAAAGGCTTCCTTTCTGACGATTTTGGCAAGGTAATCCCGGATCTGGGCATCGCTTCCCCAGTCCTTGACCTCCCGCTTGAGATCTTCCATCATACCGATAACCTTGCTATTGGCGCCGCCATGCTTGGGCCCTTTGAGGCTTCCGATAGCCGCCGCCAGCGAGGAGTAGATATCGGTTCCAGAAGAAGAGACGACATGAGCCGCAAAGGTGGAGTTGTTGCCGCCGCCGTGTTCGGCATGCAGTACGAGAGCCAGGTCAAGGACCTTCGCCTCCAGAGGCGTATACTCGCCCGACGCTCTCAGCAGCATCAACAAGTTCTCGGCCGTGCTCAGTTCCGGCCTTGGTTTATGTATCACGAGGCTTTTCCCGTCCAGGTAATGGGCCTTGGCCTGGTAGCTGTATGCGGCCATCAGCGGGAACTTGGCGATCAGGTTAACGCTCTGCTTGAGAAGGTTCTTCACGCTGGTGTCATCCGGGTTGTCGTCATAGGAATACCAGATCAGCACCAGCCTGGCCAGCTGGTTCATCAGGTCACGGCTTGGAACATTGAGGATGTTTGCACGCACAAAATCCTCTGGAATGTTCCTGTAAGCAGCCAATACATTTTTGAACTGTTCCAGTTCTCTCTCGGTGGGCAGATCCCCATGGAGAAGGAGGTAGGCGCATTCCTCAAAACCAAAACGGTCTTCGGACAAAAAGCCTTCCACCAAGTCATAGATGTCTATGCCCCGGTAAATGAGCCTGCCTTCCACAGGGATCTTTTCATTCTCGTCTATCACATAGGCATGGACCTCACCGATCTCGGTGAGTCCCACCAGCACGCCCGAACCGTCTTCATTTCTTAAGCCTCTCTTGACGTTGTATTTACTGTAAACCCCAGGTTTAAACCTGCATTTTATTTCGGCCGCTTCTCCCCAGATGTCAAAATAGTTGTTCAGTTCCGCCTGGGTCATTTCCTTATGCATGAAAGCAACCTCCTTGTGCCAAAAGCAGTTGTCTCCATATCCGATTTTTATCATTGTATAAAAATAAGAATCTCGCGTCAAGAGATTTTGCAATTATCATTATGTAATGTTGCAAATTTTAATGTCCTTGTGACTGTGTGCATTGGTCCGTTAAAAGCAACAATTCACCTTATAGTTTGCATACAGCCGTTTTAGTCAATTGTTCTTTTTTTCACAAGATGGGGGATTGTATGTCGATACTTGCAAAATATTCGCCTGTTTGCCGGATATTCTTCCGGTAGCTGAATAAAAATATAGGGGCACCGCATCCACATTTGGCGCCCCAATATGCATTATGAAATCCGTTTTAGTATCATTATACAGATTCAACAATAACAGGATATTTCGTCACCCCAAATCGTCCGACGGGCAATCGGACATGCAAAAAAAACCCGCAAACCATTGCGGGTCATGACAAACCAACGATGCAATCAAAAAAGAGGTGACGGGTTTTTAGTATTCCCTGCTCTTGGTGTATTGGGAAACGGGTTTTTCCATGTCGACTTTTTTGCCGGCCTTGAGCATCACCGAGTCATAAGTGGTATCCACGACCATCCAGCGGTCCTCGTCGGCTAGGTAAACCTCGTTCCAGGCATGGTAGCCTTTCACGTTGGTGGAATATCCCTTGATCAGCTTGCAGGGTATGCCCTGGCTCCTGAGCATGGCGGCAAAGACAGCGGCATAATCGTAGCATATTCCTTTGCCGTCGCGGAGGATTTCATCAATATCCGGTACATAGGTAGTCGGGATGTTATTGATTTTGTCATAATCGTAACTGATATTCTCAACCACAAAGCGGTAGATGGCATCTATTTTCTCCCGGTCCGTCCTGAGCCCGGCCGTAAGTTCCCTGGCCTTCCTGACGGTTTCCATATCCTTATTCCAGTTCACCGTTTGGATGGAAGCCAGGAAGACCTTCAGCGGGTTCTCCATTTCAGCCTTTATGCTTTGGGATTTGACAACCCGGTACTTGGTCCCCTGGACATTTTCAAAGATGACCACCTGGTAGCTGCCGTTTCCGAGCTGAAGGGGGAAATACTCGAAGCTGGTGCGTCCGAAAAGATCATAATCATAGGTCTCCTCGCTCTTCTGGACGCGGGTCTTTGTCCTCTTTTCAGCCGCAGGAACATAACGGGCTCCCACCGAACCGTCGGGAACCCTGGAGTTATCGAACTCACCACCAACCTGGGCGATGGGACTTCCGACCAACGAAGCGCCTACAATAAGCGCCATCAGCAACTTCAGCATATTTCACCCCCCTTACCTGAAATAAAATGAAATCATATCAATCTTTACTGGTTATATACCAACTTTCGATCCAGCACAAACATATCGATGGGCATATGTAAATCCAATCCAATGTCATCTTCAAATATGAAAACCAGGCAATGATACCCGGCTCCCTACATACCAGAACACACCTTTTCACCACAAGTCCGCCTGCTCTGTCGCGCGACCCGTTTCCGTTTCCGATCAGCTGAAATAATCAACGATGGCTTTATGGCAGGTCTGCTTGCAGATGATGAAGATGGTGTCATTCTCCAGCAGCACGGTCTGCCCATTGGGGACGATGGTTTCATCACCCCTGATAACCGACATGATCATGGCTTCCTTAGGCAATTTCATATCCATAATCTTCTTGTTGCAGGCCTGGGACTTCCTTGAAAGGACCACTTCGCTGATGATCAGATCACCCTTTTTCAACTTGGTCAACGTCTTAACCGCGGCAAGATCGATCTCTTTCTCGATCATCTCGGCGATGATGGAAGTGCTGGAAACCGTAATATCCACGCCCAGTTTCTCAAAAATGTCAATGTTCTTGGGATTATTGACCCGGGCTATGGTTCTTCTGACGTGGAAATTGCGTTTGGCCAACTGGCAGGCTATCAGGTTGTCCTGGTCCTGTCCCGTTACCGCAATAAATACATCGGCACGCTGGGCCCCGGCTTCTGAAAGGAGGTTGATATCGGTGCCGTCCCCGTGCACCACAGCCACCTCCAGATCCGAGGCCAGCCTGCTGCAGTATTCCTGGTTTTTTTCGATAACCGTAATCTTATGCTTGCTGGGCAGCAGGGTTTTTACGAGGTAGTACCCCACCTTGCCTGCGCCGATAATGAATATGTTCATGACAACTACCCTTACACGGCTGATATCAGCTGCATTAGTCCACTTTCACCGCAATGACAAGCTTGCATCCTTTTTCCACCACCGCATAGGGATGGGCAAAGGTGAACCGGCCATCCTTCAGGATGCCGAAGATGAACCGGTCATCCTTCCGCCTGATATCGATAATCTGGCTTCCCACCAGGTCCGGATCCACATCCTCTATGGTGAAGGAAATCGTGTTTGATCCTATGGTGCAGGTCGTTTCAAAAGGATTACCCGTCAGGATGGCGGCTATGGTCTCCACGGTCAGGTTGGTGGGGCATATGGTTTCCAGCCCGAACTGGTGGAAGATATCCTCCCGGGCCGGATTGTAAATCCTTGCCACTACGCGCGGAATCCCGCGCAGATCCTTGGCCACCTGGCTGACCATGATGTTCATGTTGTCATCCGGGGTTACCGCGGCCAGGGCATCCGCCTGATCGATACCGGCCTTTTTGAGGATGTCCTGGTCAATGGGAACACCCACCACCCTAAGTCCGCTAAAATCGTCATCCAGCTTCTCAAAAGCGGATTCATCGCTGTCGATGACGGCCACATCATAGCCTTCGCGGGAAAGCTTGCTGGCAAGGCCCGATCCCACCTTGCCACACCCTGCGATGATGATATGCATGGTACTTCCACCTCGTCGTTATCCAAGCAGCTTGTCAAGGCGCATTTTAATCTCCAACAGGAAATCCCTGGTGTTGACCTTCCTGATCCGGGGCAGGCTGGACAGGGCAGCCAGGTCCCCGGTCATCACACCTTCCTCTATGGTCATCTTGGTAGCTTGCTCAAGTTTATCCGCGAAATCAATCAGATCCTTGAGCCCGTCAAGTTCGCCTCTCTTTCTGAGGGCACCGGTCCAGGCAAACAGGGTCGCCACCGAGTTGGTGGAGGTCTCCTCGCCCTTGAGGTGCTTGTAATAATGCCGCTGCACCGTACCATGGGCCGCTTCATACTCATAGTACCCTTCCGGCGATACCAGAACCGATGTCATCATGGCCAGGCTTCCGAACGCGGTGGCCACCATGTCGGACATCACATCGCCGTCATAGTTCTTGCATGCCCATATGAAGCCGCCCTCGGAGCGCACCACGCGGGCTACCGCATCATCGATGAGGGTATAGAAATAGGTGATGCCCGCTTCCTCAAACTGCCGACGGTATGTAGAATCATAGAGTTCCTGGAAGATATCCTTGAACCGGTGGTCATATTTCTTTGAAATGGTGTCCTTGGTGGCAAACCAGAGGTCCATCTTCTGGTCCAGGGCATATCTGAAGCAGGCATGGGCAAAGCTTTTAATGGAGGCTTCGGTGTTGTGCATACCCATAAGAACCCCCGGCCCGTTAAAATCATGGATGACCTGGCGGGTCACGTTGCCGTCCCGATCGGTGAAGACCAGCTCGGCCTTACCAGGCCTGTCAACCTGCATCTCGGTATTTTTATAGATATCCCCGTAGGCATGGCGGGCGATAACAATGGGCTTCTTCCAGGTCTTTACAAAAGGCTCAATCCCTTTCACGAGGATGGGCGCCCGGAAGACGGTGCCGTCCAGGATAGCCCGGATGGTGCCGTTGGGGCTCTTCCACATCTGCTTCAGGTTGTATTCCCTGACCCTTTCCGCATTGGGTGTGATGGTGGCGCACTTGACGGCAACACCATATTTTTTGGTGGCCAGGGCCGATTCCACGGTCACCTGGTCATCGGTCTCGTCCCGGTGCTTCAGTCCAAGATCATAATATTCTGTCTTCAGATCGATATAGGGCTCTATGAGGATTTCCTTTATCCATGCCCATATGACCCGGGTCATCTCATCCCCGTCCATCTCTACCAGCGGGGTTTTCATCAGGATTTTAGCCATTCTTTAACCTCCAATCAGAATTGCTTCTTTATCCAGGGAAGCTTTCCGCCTGTTTTGAGTATTTCGGCATCCAGCCTGGAGAGGGTATGCTCCAGCTCGATTACCGCTCCGGTGGTTTTGTTGGTCAGCTTGCACGGACCGAGGAGATCGCCGATGACGATTTCCAGGTCATCCCCTTCGGATATCTTGTCGTAATCCTCCGGATGCTTGAAAGTCAGAGGAACAATACCGAAATTAATCAGGTTGGCCAGATGTATCCTGGCGAAGGACTTGGCCACAACGGCCTTCACACCGAGATACTTGGGCGCCAGCGCCGCATGCTCACGGCTGGAGCCCTGGCCGTAGTTTTCACCGCCGATGATGAAACCGCCGCCGTAGGACCTGGCCTTCTCGTAGAAGGATGGATCCACCGCTTCGAACACATGCTTCGAGATTTCCGGGATATTGCTGCGAAGAGGCAGGATCTTAGCACCGGCCGGCATGATATGGTCGGTGGTGATATTGTCGCCCACCTTGATCAAAGCCTTCCCTTCCAGCTTGTCGCCAAGGGGTTCAAAGGATGGAAGTGGCTTGATGTTCGGGCCCCTTACGATTTCAACCTTCCTGGCTTCTTCCTCGGGCAAGGGCTTGATGATCATATTGTCGTTAATGAAGAATTTCTTGGGCAACGCGAATTTGGGGGCTTCTCCCAGTTCTCTCGGATCGGTCAGATAGCCCGTGATGGCTGTGGCGGCCGCGGTTTCAGGGCTTACCAGGTACACTTTGGCATCCTTTGTTCCACTGCGCCCTTCAAAGTTGCGGTTGAAGGTTCGCACCGAAACGCCTCCGGAGCGCGGCGCACAACCCATTCCGATACAAGCACCGCAGGCGTTTTCCATGATCCTGGCGCCGGCACGGACCATGCTGGCATAGCCGCCGCTGGCGATCAAATGTTCCACCACCTGCCTTGAGCCGGGGCTGATGGTAAGATGCAGATTCTCCGCAATGGTTTTCCCATCCAGGATGGCGGCCACCATCATCAAATCCCGTACAGACGAGTTGGTACAGGATCCGATAGCCACCTGATCCACCTTGATGGGGCCCACTTCCCGTACCCGCTTCACATTGCCCGGGCTATGGGGAAGCGCCACCATGGGCTCAATCTCGGACAAGTTAATCTCTATGACCTCATCGTATGTCGCATCCTGGTCCGGCACCAGAAGCTGCCAGTCCTCTTCCCTGCCCTGGGCTTTCAGGAATTCCCTGGTAATCTCATCGCTGGGGAAGATGCTGGTGGTGCAGCCGGTTTCGGTTCCCATATTGGTAATGGTTGCTCTGTCGGGAACGCTCAGGGTTTTCACACCCTCGCCAAAATACTCAAAAACCTTCCCCACATTGCCTTTAACATCCACGCGCCTCAGCACTTCCAGAATGACGTCCTTGGCTGAAACCCAGTCGTTGAGGCGTCCTGTCAGTTTGATACCTACGATTTTCGGATACTTGATTCGGAAAGGCGCGCCCGCCATAGCGCACGCTACGTCCAGTCCGCCCGCGCCCATGGCAAAGCAGCCAATGCCGCCGGCAGTAGGCGTATGGCTGTCGGATCCGATCAGCGTATTGCCCGGCCGCGCGAAACGTTCCAGGAAAACCTGGTGACAGATGCCGTTGCCCGGCCTGGAGAAATAGAGCCCGTACCTCCTGGCAACGCTCTGAAGGTACAGGTGATCGTCCGCATTCCTGAAATCGGTCTGCAGGGTGTTGTGATCGACAAAGCTGACACTGAACTGGGTTTTGACGCGATCAATGCCTATGGCCTCGAACTGGAGGTAGGCCATGGTTCCCGTGGCATCCTGGGTGAGCGTATTGTCGATCTTCAGGGCCACTTCCTGTCCAACAACAGCCTCCCCTTCCACGATGTGCCTGGAAAGAATCTTTTCCGTGATGGTTCCTGCCATGTGTTCTATCACCCTTGCTATGTTTTTTATTGTGAATTCAGGGATCCGCGAGAGCCCTGAAACAAAATCAAGGCGCCGATTATTTCTTGAAGTTGGATAAAATGCGCCCCATTCCGTGCCCGCCCCAAGAAACGGCGGGTCATCCCATTTGTGAGCAAACCTATTATATAATACACCATCCCGGGTGGCAAGCTGGATATGAGCCGCAGGGGGTTGGGGCTCTCCGATACCATCCGGAGAAGTATTGGGGACTGGCTGCATAAAAAAGCCTTTCATAAAGATCAAGATACCACATAATTCTTCCGGGTTCCTGTGTATAATGGACGTAACCAGGCTTCACTTTTGCCCTTGGCTTTGGTAGAATCCAAACATGTAAACCACGTATGGGGAGTTGGCGCCATGGATTACGAGAGCTATGAGAAAGCGGAAAACAAGGTCCTGTTGCTCTATTTTCTCAAGCACATCAGGATACCCGTCAGCAATATGCAGCTAACCCGAATCATGCTGGAAAACCGTTTCATGAACTACTTCCTGCTGCAGCAGGGTTTGCATGAGTTGATCAAGGACAAGCTGGTGGACTGTGAAACGCGGGACAGCCTTGATTACTACACCCTTTCCACACAAGGCGAGGCAATACTGGAGATGTTTGAAAACATCCTTCCCGCAGGCATCCAGGCCAGGATCAGGGAGGTCGCCGAAGCGAACCGGCCCGCCGTCAGGCAGGAAGCCTCGGTCATCGCCGAGTACGTCCTGGAGAATGAGAACGAGTATGAGGTGAAATGCAAGATCGTAGAGAACTTCAAACCTCTCATCGATATCCGGCTGTCGGTTGGCTCAAGAGAGGACGCCAGGCTCATCTGCAACAACTGGAAAGCCAAAGCTAAGGAAATCTATCCCCAGGTGATCGGCGTGCTCCTGGGCAAGGAAAAGGAATAAGACCTAGTAATCAACCAGCATCGATTTGACAAACGCAAAGAATTCTCTTAAGTAACTGTTAAGCACAATGATCGACGGCGTGGGAGCGGGTATGGCAAAGGCATCAAACCCGTTTCTTTTTGCAAGAATCCTTGCTCTGAGCACATGAAAATCGCTCGTGACGAAAACCAGTCTGACAGGTTCCCCGGAATCCGGTCCAATCAGGGCGCGGCTGTACTTAAAATTCTCCATGGTGCTGGTGGATCGGGTCTCCTTGACGATGGCGCTTTCAGGAATACCCGCATCGAGCAGGTATTTTGCCATGGCTTCGGCTTCAGGCATGGGTTCATCGGGCCCCTGCCCTCCCGATACGATAATGGTCACATGGGGATTATCGCGGTAATACGCAATCGCCTTGTCCAGCCGGTTGATCAAGGACAGGGTGGGCGTGCCGTCAGGCCAGATACCGCACCCCAAAACCATCAGGTGATCCACCTTTCCCGCCCGATCGGCACGGTGGAGCACCGGGTCGACAATGATCAGGGCTTCCACCAAGACAAAAACTGCCAGGCACGTTATGAGAAGCACCCGCATGAACATCCTGAGCAGCCTGTTTTTGATGACGGGACCCTCAACAAACGTCCATTTTAACGCAACGGCAATCAGGGCCAGACCGATCAGGCCGGGCAGCACAATTCCCAAATTGACGTTCCTGACATAATACCAGGCAAAAACAGAATCCAGAATCAAAAAGGCGCCCAAAACCGTAAACAGGATGCTGAACAATCTCTTTCTGTCCAATGCCAACCTCACATCGCTTTAATCTCAGAATTTTCCCGCCATAACCCCCTGAGTGCCACCCGAGTGCTATTTGATCTCCTGGATTTCGATGGTGTATATCGTCACGTTCTCCAAGGGCTTGTCGGCTTCGTCGGTCTCGACGGCGGCGATCCTGTCCACCACATCCATTCCCTCATAAACCTGACCGAAAACGGTATGCATGAAGTTCAGGCCGGGCGTGCCGCCATACTGCCTGAACAGCGCTATGAGATCCTCGGGATAGCCGGCTTCACGCATGGCTTCCACTTCACCGTCGGTGATCTGATCCCTCTGGACGATGAAGAACTGGCTACCGTTTGTATCCTTACCGGCATTGGCCATGCTGAGGGCACCCCTGTAATGTAGCAGGTTCAGGGAAAACTCGTCCTCAAAAGGTTCACCCCAGATGCTTTCTCCGCCGGTACCGTCGCCTTTCGGATCCCCACCTTGGATCATAAAGTCGTCAATGACCCTGTGGAAGGTCAGATTGTCATAATAGCCGTTCTTTGAATGGGTCACAAAGTTTTCCACCGCTTTGGGGGCTTCTTCGGGGAACAGCAGTATCTTGATATCCCCCATGCTGGTCTTCATGATCGCAACAATATCCCCTGCCTTCGGCTGCCTGAGCTGGTAGCCGGCTATATACTTCAGTTGGCTTGTTTCGGTAGGCTCAGGAGTTGCGGTGGGATTTTGGGTTTTGTCTTCCTGGCTCGGTGCCATCTTGGATGTACAGCCTCCCATCATCAGGAATATGAACAGTGCAATAATCGCAAGGATTTTTGATTTCTTCATCCGATGTTCCTCCATTTGCCCGTGTACAGGCAATCCGTCCTTTATCGCCGGGCGAATCCCATTTTAATGCCCGAACTATTCGGAGAATCTATTATACCACATCGTTCGGACGCATGAAACCATGCTCTGGTCAAAACGCGGCTGCCCGGCTATGCTGGCAATGGGATGCCCTGTTGGTTGTGAGTGTGACTTTGTTACTGTATAATTAATCCTAGCAGCATTATATTATTAACAAAGACAGTTCAAATTAACCTGACAGATTCCAAAGCATATGACAGGTTTTTTGAAAGGAGTATGATCCCTATGAATATTACGAAAGCCAATTTTGAAGCGGAAGTTCTGAAATCCGACATACCCGTTCTGGTTGACTTCTGGGCTCCCTGGTGCGGGCCATGCAGGATGCTCAGCCCGGTAATCGAGGAGCTTGGTCGCGAACTGAAGGATCAGGCAAAGGTTGTCAAGATCAATGTGGACGAGGAGCCTGAACTGGCTTCTCAGTTCGGTGTTATGAGCATTCCTACCGTCATCGCCTTCAAGAACGGAAAAGCCACCTCCAAGGTTGTTGGTTTCCGGGCCAAGGAAGAGCTGAAAAGCCTGCTGTTGAAGTAGTCCCTACCACATATAAAACCAATTCCTGTTTACCCCGAATCTCAGCCCGACTTTATTGAGGTTCGGGGTTTTAATATGCTTAATGGTTATCAGATGTTCGCCCGTCTCCAGGATGAAGGCGAAAATATCAGCAGAACAGGCAAGATTTCAAGCCTTCCGACAATCATGTCAAGCGATAAAACGATTTTGCTCAGCAGTGAAAAGCTTGAAAAATTACCCATAGGTCCTACCAGCCCGAGACCCGGCCCGACATTTCCGATGGCACTGATCACCGCAGTGACGGATGTTACCAGGTCTTTCCCCTCCAGTGTCACGACGAGGGTGGAGCATGCGATAGCTACCAGATAGAAGAAAAAGTACGTCAAAACGCCGATCTGGGTTTCCTCATCAACAACTTTACCCCCGATCTTCACGCTATAAATTGATCTGGGATGTATAATCTTGACCACTTCACGCTTGGCAATCCTAAACAACAGGAGAATCCGGATGCATTTCATGGCGCCTCCTGTTGATCCGGCGCACGCCCCCACAAACATCAGGATGATCAGGATAACCTTGCTAAATGTAGGCCAGAGGTTAAAGTCTGCTGTGGCATAGCCGGTTGTGGTAATGATGGAACTGACCTGAAAGGATGCGTGTCTCAGGGCCTCCCCAAAATTTTGGTACACCGTCCCTACGGTATTGCACATAATGAGTACGGTGGAAATAACCACGGTACCCATATAGAACAGGAACTCCTCGTTATGCAGGAAGGCCTTGGGATTACCTTTAATCGCCTGGTAATACAGCGAAAGATTCACTCCGAACATCAACATGAATACAGTGATAATGATTTCCACCGCCAGATTATGATACGCTCCCACACTCTCGTTCATATTGGAAAAACCACCTGTACCGGCAGTACCGAAAGCATGGATGAAGGCATCATAGATTGGGAGTCCGGCAATATGCAGCAGCAATAGCAGCACCAAAGTCATGGCTAGATAGATGGCATAAAGAATTTTAGCGGTCTGCCCTATCTTAGGAACCAGCTTTCCCGGTAAAGGTCCCGGGCTCTCCGCCTGCATGATATGAAGCGAACCTGCCTTGGTTGATGGCATGACAGCCAGCGTCAGCACCAGCACACCCATTCCGCCGATCCAGTGGGTGAAGCTTCTCCAGAACAGGAGTCCCTTTGGAAGGTTTTCAATATCATTCAGGATCGTAGAGCCTGTGGTTGTAAAACCGGAAACACATTCAAAAAATGCATCAATGAATCTGGGGATAGCCCCGCTGAGAAAAAAAGGGAGCGCCCCAAAAGCTGAAATCAGCAGCCAGCTCAGAGCCACTAAGGCAAAAGCGTCCCTGGTATATAAATTTTCATAGCCGACATTTATCCGTGAAGCCGCCGTACCTAATACGAGCAGTAACAGAATGGTGATTAAAAACGAGGAGAAGTCATCTTGCCTATTGAGCAGGGACACAAACAATGAAGGCAGCATGCTTGCTGCCTCAATAATAAGCACGTATCCCAGGTTCTTGACGATCAGCCTGATATTCATTCAAGCTTCCCTCCAGGAGCTAATATATCATTCAAATCAGTCAAACCACCGTTCATGGTTATCACAATAACGCTGTCGCCTGACTTAATCGCGTCATCGCCGTGAGGTATAATTATCCGGCCTTTCCTTGCGATAGCCACTACCAGCGTATTCTTTACCAGTTTAAGCTTTTTGAGAGGTATATTGAGAAATCGTGTCGAAGCCCCTGCAATAAATTCTATCGCTTCCGCCTTGCCGTTGATGATGCGGTAAAGCGTCTCAACGGGGTTGCCTATGGCATTCTTCATACCGCGGACATAGCGCAGAATATAGTTGATTGTGATCAGCTTGGGATTGATAACGTTATCTATGTCCATTTTCTTAACCAGTTGGGGATAATTGTTTCTGGTCACCTTGGCAATGACCTTCCCCACCCCCAATTGCTTGGCTGAGAAGGCCGTCATCAGGTTTTCTTCGTCATTGCCTGTCAAACATATAAAGGCATCCATGTCCCGAAGATTTTCAGAAAGGAGTAAAGACTCATCGGTGCCATCTCCATGGATAATAAGCGTGTCAGGAAGCAGCTCGGTGAGTTCCATGCATCTCTCTTTATTTTTTTCGATAATCTTAGCTTTCATGTCGGTTTTCTTGATATACTGGACCAGATAATAAGCAATCAGGCCGCCTCCGATCACCATGATATTCCTGATTTTTTGTGTACATCTTCCGATTTGTTTGCAGAAATTGTATACGCTGGACGGGCTTCCAACAATGTAAAGGGTATCGCCTTTTTGGATCTCATAATCACCGTTGGGGATGAGGAGTTCTTCCCCTCTCATCACAGCACCGACCAGGATATCCGAAGAAATAGTTTTGGAGATGTTTCTTAATTGCATCCCGATGATGGGCATGTCTTCATCTGCCAGAATCTCTACAATCTCTACTCTGCCTCGCGCAAAAACTTCTATATTGACTGCCGAAGGAAAACTAAGCAACCGTGCAATCTCACCGGCAGCGGCTTGCTCGGGGTTTATAACAAGATCAAGACCAAGTTCATGTTTCAGAAGCGAAAGTTCATTGGCATATTCAGGGTCTCTGATTCGAGCGACCGTATGTTCGGCGCCAAGCCTTTTGGCGGTAAGGCAACAAACCATGTTCAGTTCATCCCTGGATGTAGCTGCAATGACCAGGTCCGCCTGCTTGACACCTGCTTCAATCATGACGCCGGCATTGACGCCGTTCCCTTTTATGCACATGACGTCCAGATTCTCACTGGCCTTCTGGAGCGCCTCATCATTTTTATCAATAATGACTACATCATTATCTTCCCGGGAAAGGGTCTCAGCCAAGCTGTAACCTACTTTCCCATCGCCGATGATGATTATTTTCATAGTCCAAGAATCACTACCATCGTTCATTTAATTATGGATAGGCTCAGTATATTCAGCATATTATACGTGATTTGTTTTGTCAACTCAATTCTAGCCACACTTCGGTCACGCATCCGAACCTGTCTACCCGAGGTGAAAGCCATTCACGTTCATGTTATACTATCCGTAAGGAACTTCTGCAGATATTGACGGCAGGCAAACGGCGGGTGATAGGATATGCTGGATGATAAGACGTTAGCCGAGCTGCGCAAGGCTTTTCCGTTTGTGGAGGAGTTGGGGCATTCTATGAACCTGTTGCGCGATTCGGCCAGTCTGCACCGCTTCGATGCAGGCGCTTTTCTCATGGATGAAAACCGTCATTGCCCGGGAGTTATTTTCATTTTGTCGGGCGTCATCCGAATCCTGAAGATCTCGGAGGAGGGAAGGGAAATCACGCTATACCGCATTGGCAGGGGTGAAACCTGCGTGCTCACGGTGGCCTGCCTTTTGGGAGTCGGGGACGTGCCTTTCCCCGTTTCCGCCATTGCCGAACAGGATGCCACCGTGGTCCTGATCCCGGCAGAAACTTTCAAAAAGCTTTTCTATGCGTCCCTACCGGTCCAGAAATTCATCTTTTCCGCCATGTCCGCGAAATTTTACTCGGTGCTGGGGCTCATCGAAAACATGACTTTCAAGCGCACCAGCGACCGTTTGAAGGATTATCTCATCTCCAAGACCGCCGGTGGCGTCTATCCCCTCTATGCCACCCATGAGGCCATCGCCGCAGATCTGGGAACCGCACGCGAAGTGGTCAGCAGGTTGTTGAAGGATATGGAGAGCAAAGGCATCGTCAGCCTGAGCCGTGGCAAAATCCTGCTGCTCAAACCTTAGGCCTTTTCCCTGTACCAGCGATCAATTTCGCAGGGCATTTGTCTGTAACATTGTCACTGGGGCTTCCCCACCCACCCGTTGTATCATATGCATAAGCCGGCGTTCCGCCCGATCGGACAGCCTCAGCATTGACCCCGGTTTAATGCAAGGCAGTTTGTATCGGCGTTTTCCACGGATTTTTTCACCGAGAGGAGTGTACGCATGAGTATGAAGGTCGTGATCGTTGGCGGTGTCGCAGGAGGTGCAACCGCCGCAGCAAGGCTCAGAAGGCTGGATGAAAACGCCCATATCGTCATGTTTGAAAGAGGCGAGCATATTTCCTTTGCCAACTGCGGTCTCCCCTATTACATAGGCGGCGTGATCCGGAGCAAGGATAAGCTGACGCTACAAACGCCCGAATCCTTTTCCCGGCGCTACAATGTGGATGTCCGGGTCAAGAGCGAGGTTATCCGGATCAACCGCCAGAACAGGACAGTCAGCGTGAAGGATCTGGCCACCGGAAACACCTATGAGGAAGCGTATGATGTGCTCATCCTTTCACCCGGAGCGGAGCCCATGGTGCCCAATCCTGACTGGGCGCGGCTTGACGCTGTGTTTACCCTACGCTCCATTCCGGATACCTTTAAAATCACGGAATATGTTCAGAGAATCAATCCCCGCCGGGCCGCTGTGGTGGGCGCCGGCTACGTGGGCATGGAAATGGCAGAAAATCTTCACCAGTTGGGACTTGAGGTGTCCATCATCGAGATGGCCGATCATGTGATCCCGCCGCTGGATGCCGAAATGGCCGCAGAGGTCCATCATCACATCCTGGGTAAGGGTATTTCCCTTTACCTGGGCAAAGGCCTGACGGCCATCCGGCAATCCGCCGGGGGTTACGAACTGACTTTAAGCGACGGAGAAAACCTGACTGCCGACATGGTCATCCTGGCAGCGGGCGTCCGCCCCGACAGCCGACTGGCCGTGGAAGCCGGACTGGAAACAGGCCTGCGGGGCTGCATCGTCACCAATGACCGCATGCAGACCTCCGACCCGTCCATCTATGCCGTGGGAGATGCCATAGAAGTCAAGGATTTTGTGACAGGAAAAAAAGTATTCGTGCCCCTTGCCTCACCGGCCAACAAGCAGGCGCGGATCGCCGCCGACAATATCTGCGGGCTTGACAGCGCCTATGGCGGGACCCAGGGCACGGCCATCCTGAAGGTCTTTGATATGACCGTGGCGGTCACCGGCAGCAATGAACGGGCTTTGAAGGCAGCGGGGGTAGACTATGAGAAATCCTATACCTACAGCGCCTCCCATGCCGGCTATTATCCCGGCGCCGCTTTCATGACCATCAAACTCCTGTTTGAAAAAAAGTCCGGTACCATCCTGGGCGCCCAGATCGTCGGCCACCAGGGAGTGGATAAACGCATTGATGTGCTGGCCACAGCCATCCGGGCAAGGATGAAGGTCCAGGACCTGGCCGGCCTGGAACTGGCCTATGCTCCCCCATTCGGTTCGGCCAAGGATCCTGTCAACATAGCCGGGTATGTGGCTTCCAATATCCTGAACGGTACCATGCGGATTTTCCATTGGCATGATGCGGACGGGCTCGACGCTTCCCGCGCTACGCTTCTGGATGTGCGGACAGAAGCGGAATTTAAAAAGGGAACCCTGAAGAATGCCGTCAATATCCCTCTCGATTCCCTCAGGGAGCGCCTGGACGAGCTGGACAAAAACAAGCCGGTATATGTTTTCTGCCAGGTCGGAATGAGGGGGTATGTGGCTTCACGCATCCTGATGCAGAGAGGGTTTAAGGAGGTCTACAACCTTTCGGGTGGTTACCGCCTTTACAGGATGGCCACGTCCACGCTTACACCGCAGTGAAGCGGCAACCAGTGTCATTCCGGGTGATAAATGCACTGCAGTCCGTTTTGGAATGGCCGAAAGCGTTACACGGTTTGGGATGGTTCAACAAGGCGGCTTTTTACAGGAGGATACAGACAACAAGGAGTATTTGTGATAAGATATATCACGTGCGCCAGGCCTTCAGCCCGGGCGGACAGATCCGGAAAGCAGAGGAGGTAAGCAAAAACCATGACGCCAAAGAAGATTCTGGACTTTTTGGGTGTTGCAGAGAAGCTGAAATCGGTGCTGCGCCATTCGTGGACATCCACCGGCAGGCAGGAAAGCGTGGCGGAGCACAGCTGGCGTCTCTGTGTCTTTGCCTGGCTGCTGAAGCACAAGTTCCCGGATATAGATATGGACAAGGTCATCAGGATGTGCCTGTTCCACGACCTGGGCGAGGCCTTAACCGGGGATATCCCCAGCTTTAAAAAGACCGACGGCGATGAACACGACGAAAAGAAAGCCATCAGCCGGATACTTGGTATGCTGGATGAAGATTTGAGAACTGAACTCGAGGCGTTATTCCGCGAGATGGAAGAACAAAAGACGAGGGAAGCCAGGCTGTATAAAACGCTTGACAAGCTGGAGGCAGTCATCCAGCATAACGAGGCCCCCCTGGAAACATGGATCCCCCTGGAATATGAACTCAATGTCACTTACGCCGACGATAATGTCAAAGGCAATCCATTCCTGGAGGAACTCCGGGAGCAAATCAGAAAGGATACGCTGGCAAAGATAGCCGTCGGTAAATAATTATTTACGCCGACTTTTGTTGAAAGCGGCTGACAGTCGTGCTATGATAAGATTGTTAAAAAAAATACAAAACGCAGGAGGAAACACTATGACAATCGGAGAACGCTCTCTACAAAAACACAAGGAATGGGGCGGAAAAATAGAGATCATCAGCCGTGCCCCTGTCAACAACAAGGAAGACCTGTCCCTCGCCTACACCCCTGGTGTGGCCGAGCCCTGTCTGGCGATCCAAAAGAACGTGGACGATTCCTACATCTATACCCGTCGCTGGAATCTTGTTGCGGTCATTACTGACGGCACGGCCGTTCTTGGACTTGGCGATATCGGGCCTGAAGCAGGCATGCCGGTTATGGAAGGCAAATGCGTCCTGTTCAAGACCTTCGGAAACGTGGACGCTTTCCCGCTCTGCATTCGCTCAAAGGACGTGGATACCATCGTCAACACCATCAAAATGATCGCTGGCAGCTTTGGCGGAATCAACCTGGAGGATATATCCGCTCCCCGCTGCTTCGAGATAGAGCGCAGGCTGAAGCAGGAACTGGATATCCCCGTATTCCATGATGACCAGCATGGTACAGCGGTAGTTACAGTAGCCGCTATGCTCAATGCGCTGAAGATCTGCAAGAAGAGTATCGAGGATATCGAAGTTGTCGTCAATGGTTCCGGTGCGGCAGGCATTGCTGTTACCCGGCTCCTGATGAGCATGGGAATGAAGAAGGTCATCCTGTGCGATACGAAGGGCGCCATCTACAAGGGCCGTGACAATCTGAACCCCGAAAAAGCAATGATGGCTGAGATTTCCAATTTGGAAATGAAGAAGGGTACATTGCGGGATGTCATCAAGGGAGCCGATGTCTTCATCGGACTTTCAGGTCCCGGTATGGTGGATGAGGAAATGGTTAAGAGCATGGCCAGGGATCCCATCATCTTCGCCATGGCTAACCCGATTCCGGAAATCATGCCCGATGCGGCTTTAGCTGCCGGTGCCAAGGTTGTGGGTACAGGACGTTCCGATTTCCCGAACCAGATCAACAACGTGCTGGCCTTCCCCGGCATCTTCCGTGGTGCCCTGGATGTACGGGCCAGAGATATCAATGATGAGATGAAGATCGCTGCTGCAAAGGCCATCGCATCCCTGGTATCCGACGAGGAACTGTGTCCGGAATATATCATTCCCGCACCTTTGGACAAGCGCGTTGGTCCGGTTGTCGCCAAAGCCGTAGCAGAAGCTGCCAGAAAGTCCGGCGTTGCCAGGATTTGATGGTTGTAGGTGGCTGCGTTTCTGAGCCCAGACCCATCACGCATCATCAATAAATACTAATCCCCCTGACTTGCGCGTATAGATAGAATAAGCCAATCGTCAAGGCAGGGGGATTTTTGTGCCCAGAAACAAGACAACCGTCGCCTGTGATATCAACGATACGGTAAACCTTCAGTATCGTTCCGAAGGATACGAAATCCGGAAGGTTAGGGCAGTCATAAGCCATATCGGTTGCGAAGTGGCCGAAAACCAGACCTGCCTGGTTTTTGGGGAATATATATTCTTCCTGCTTCTGAGGAACATGGTAAAAAAACATGATTACAGCATTAAGGCTATTCGGAGCCCTTTTCTGAAAAATGTCCCCTTAACCGGGAAACTGACAATTTTCTCCAATAGCCCAAGGCTCCAGATCCTCCTGAGCGGTTCCCCTGAATGCAGCCTTGAGGAAGAGGATGAGCAGTCGGGCGGCAAAAAGATGTCATACCGCATTGCTTTGTCCTACCGGGTTGAATTCTGGGACCCCGCAGAAGAAGAAAAAAGCATCCTTTCCGAGGCACAGACAACCCGGGAAGGCACGGCGCCTTCCGACGGAGGTTCCGTTAAGGTCTGGCGGGTGGACAGCTCCCAAAACCATACCATCGAGCAGCTCCTGGGCATAGACAGGGACACTTTGAAGCAATTTAACAAAAGCCATGGGCAGGAATAGGACAAAAAAAGAGGGCTGCCTCACAGCCCTCAAAAAACCGGATCAATAGTAGCGGCCTTTATATGGAAAGGCTTCCTTTACGCAGTACTTGTCCTTTTCAAAGTCCTTGTCATATTCCTTGCATTTGTCCTTATCCTTGTCCTTATCCTTATCCTTGTCTTTGAACTCGTCCACGGTAACATGCTGTACCCTGACGACTTTGAAGGTAAGGCGGACAACGACTTTTTCAAGGAGCTTCTCATAGGCGGGAACGCCGCAGACAATGGTCTTGGACTGCAGATCGTCAATCTCGCCTTCCACAACGGCTTCGATCAGTTCGGGTGTATCTCCCGGACATACCTTTTCACCCTCAACGGGGCAAATCGTCACGAAGCCGCCGAAGGGGATCTTGGTGGTCAGATGGAAGACAGGGCCGTTGACGGAATCGTCATGGACATGCTCCACGGTCTTGTACACGATGTTCTTCCACAGGTAAGCGTTGAAAATAACCTTCCCGGGAATGACCTTCACATCGTACACCTCGACCCACTTCTTGATCTCCTTGATCTCAAAAATCGGCGGACTTGGAGGAGAAACCTTTATCTCTTTCTCGATAAAGAATTGCTCGCTGCCAACGCCTACAACAACAGGGACCTGAAGTTCCTTTTTGCCCATTCTTTCATCTCCTTTCATTATAAAGTGTTATTTCGGGTATTGCTCTGTCGAACAAGCCCACTACATACTATTCGGGCACGTCCACTTTGGTGACGGTCTGAAAACCCTCATGAAATCCTGCATACATGTTTTTTCAGGGTTTGAGCAACAATAAGGTCAAACATTGCTCCCATCATGGAAAGGAGATGCATGTAATGGACAAATCCGGCATGAGAAGGCCCGATCCATCCGATCCCGACGCTCATGGGACCGAAAACCACCAGCGCCAGCATTTCGAACGGAATGAGGTGTCACCCGTACCGGAACTTCAAGGCCACGCCAAGCATACCAAGCAAAAGGCCAGGCCCATCAGGTATGACGGAAAGAGACCCAATTCATCGCCTTGAGCACGCCGACAGCCAACGACATCAGTCACCCCGGGTAAACGCCGTTTACCTGCGGTGATCATCCCTGAATCTATGGCAAAATCAGGATTAATGCTATAATAAGAATCAGATGTCCGTATATGGAGGGTTGGCTATGAAAAAATACCGCTGTAAAAAGAAGGGAATTCTTTGGACACTGGTTCTGTCTTTGATCCTGATCATGCTTTCCGGATGCGGGGAAACCCCACCAGAGGTTGTCAGTGAAACACCGCTGTCCCAGCAGGACGCCACATCCCAACAGCCACCAGAAGCTAAACCCGAAGCAACATCCGAGCCGGCTGAGCCCTCGCCGGAATCCGGTCCCACCTTTGTGGAACGCAACGGGAACCTGAGGGTGGAGGGCACCCAGCTGGTGAATGAAGCAGGCCAGCCGGTACAGCTCAAGGGAGTCAGTTCTCACGAAGTTGCTTCCTTTGGCTATCTGGTTACATACAATGCCCTGAAGCAGATGCGGGATGACTGGAATCTGACGGTGTTCCGAATAGCCATGTATACCGAGGATGCCACCGGATACATCCGAAATCCCGGTGTAAAGGATATCGTGACGCGAATTATCGATGACTGCATAGACCTGGGGATCTACGTCATCATAGACTGGCACATCCTTTATGACAATACGCCCCTGAAATACAAAGATCAGGCGGTGGAATTCTTCTCGGAAATGTCCGCCCGTTACGGGGATTATCCCAACATCATCTATGAGATCTGCAATGAACCCAATGGCGCCGACACCACCTGGGAAGGCCACATCAAGCCCTATGCGGAGGAGGTCATACCCGCCATCCGCAAGAACGATCCGGACAACATCATCATTGTGGGCACACCTACCTGGAGTCAGGATGTGGATATCGCCGCCGACGACCCGCTGCCCTATGATAACGTCATGTATGCCCTGCACTTCTACGCGGGTTCCCATGGACAGTTCCTCAGGGATAAGATCGATTACGCCCTTTCCAAAGGATTACCTATTTTTGTCAGCGAATGGGGAAGCTGTCTGAACACCGGGGATGGCCCCACTTTCCACGAGGAGTCCATGGAATGGATCAAATTCCTGGATGAGCGGAATATCAGCTATGTGAACTGGTCATTCAGCACCAAGCAGGAAGGCGCATCCATCTTGCGGAAACAGATCGATGTCAATGCCAAATGGACGGACGTCGACCTGACCGAGGGCGGATTGTTCGCCAAGTACGCCATCAAAGGCACCAAAGACACCGTATTGTTTGCCGATGGGTTTGAAACCAAGACATTCGGCCATGGCAAATGGAAAAGGAGCAATGATAACACCACCTATGAGACGGAGAATCCATACAAGGGCAACTATGCCGCATCCATCGGGAAGGACGGTTTCCTTGAAAGGGCCGTTACCACGGTGCCCTATGAAAACCTCAAACTGCATCTGGCCTATACCTTTGTGAATGGAAAACCCGGGGATGTGGTCAGAATCGAATGGTTTGACGGCGCCAATTACAACCTTGTCACCGAACTGCCGCTGGCTGAGGAGTGGACCGAGCTCGACATCGCACTTCCTGACAGCGCTTCAGGTGTACATGATTTCTCAGTCCGTATCACGGCGGCTGTCGCCGACGAGGATACCCGGCTTTTGGTGGACGAGATATGGCTGGCCGCTGAGAAAAAGTAAATTGAAACATCCATGGAAGGCACGGCCTTTCACAGCAGGTAGACAGGAGGTTATGATCGATGTCGGAAAAGATGATAAAAAGAGCGCATATTTCGGGGTTGGGGGCTATTGGGAGTGTCTTTGCCTCCTTCCTCTACGAGCATGACAGGGACTTGGTAAAAGTGATTGTGGATGCCGAAAGGGCCCGCCGTTACCAGGAGCAGGGCATAACCGTCAACGGTAAAAGGTACGATTTTGATTATATCATCTCCCAGCCGTCGGTAGAGCCCGCGGATCTGATCCTGATCGCGGTAAAAGGGCATCAGCTTGGTGAATCCATCGAAGCCATCCGGCCTTTCGTGGGGGAAAACACCATCCTGCTGTCGCTGCTCAACGGCATCACCAGCGAAGACATCCTTGCCCGCGAATTCGGCGATGCGCACATCCTCCATGCATTTGTTGTGGGCACCGATGCCACCCGGGAAGGACTGAGCACTAGGTACTCCAATAAAGGAAAAATCGTTTTCGGCCATAAATCAAATCCCGATTCGGAAGACGTCAGAGCCGTAAAGGCCTTTTTTGACCGGACAGGCGTCCCCTACGCCAATCCTTTCGATATTCTGAAGGAACAGTGGTGGAAATTCCTTCTGAACGTGGGCATCAACCAGACTTCAGCCGTTCTTCGGGCGCCTTATTGGGTCTTCCAGAACATCCAGGAAGCCCGGGACCTGATGATGAGCGCAGCCAGGGAAGTCATTCCCATCGCCCAAAAGGAGGGAATCGACCTCAAGGAAGAGGACATCGCCAACTTCCTTCCTCTTGTGGACACGATGGCTCCCGACGGGAAAACCTCCATGTTGCAGGATGTGGAAGCCGGAAGAAAAACGGAGTTGGAACTGTTTTCCCAAACCGTCGTTGAGCTTGGCAAAAAACACGGCATCCCCACACCTGTCAACGAGGTGCTGTATCGGATGCTCCGCATCATTGAGCAGACCTACCCTAACCGATCCTGATCTCCGCATCGGATCCATCCAGTTCAAAATGCCAGGACTGATTCTCATACACGCAGCCCTCAGACGGGAGATCGCCATCCAGCCCGTAGACGGCTGCGTAAGCTTTTTTCATGCCCCCCGAAAAGCCTTTTGCCAGGTTTTTCAATGTGAAGCGGAAGGCCCTGGGCGACGGCGATTGCTGTGTCAGGCGACGGAGGTTGTATGCTCCGTCACGGTAATCCTGGGTGAGGCCGTCGTCCTCATAAAGATCGAAACTACCTTCCGAGCCCGCGTAAATCTCCAGCCACAGGGTGCTGAAGTCCATGGACCGGGTGCTTGAGGCGATCCCGGCCATGGGTATGATGGCGCCTTCGCGGACAAAGATCGGTATCCGGTCCAGGGGCGCGTCCGCAATGATGTATCTTCCCCCTTCCATGCGCTCCTTGGTGTGGAAATCGTACCACCCTCCCTGTGGCAGGTAAACCATGCGTTTTCTGTCGCCGGGACGGACAACAGGCGCCACCAGGATGTCCTTACCAAACATGAACTGATCGTTGATGCCATAGACATTCCTGTCATCCTGGAAATCCAGGATCAGAGGCCGCATGATGGGCAGTCCCGTTTCGCTGGCCCGCCGGAATTCGCTGTAAAGGTACGGCAGAAGCGCATACCGAAGTCGGATAGCCTTTTGGGCAATCTTTTCCACCTCGGGTCCAAAGGACCATGGCTCATGGTCCCGCGTGCCCTTGTCGGAATGGGCCCTGAAGAACGGGGTGAAAGCGCCCAGCTGAATCCATCGGGCATACAACTCCGGGCTGCTGTTGCCCTGGAATCCCCCCACATCTCCCCCTACAAAGGGGATGCCGGACAAACCGATGTTCAGGTGCATGGGTATGGAAGCGGCCAAATGTTCCCACCAGCTGGAGTTGTCACCTGTCCAGACGGCCGCATAACGCTGTATGCCCGCATAGGCGGAGCGGGTGAGAATGAACGGACGCTCCCCGGGTTTCAGCGCCCTGAACCCCTCGTAGGTAGCTCTACACATGAGCATCCCATAGGCGTTATGGCACTTTGAAAAGGGCTGTGGTTTCCCGTCAAAGTCCATCATCAGGTCGTTGGGCACCGTGGCCAGGGTGCGGTCCAGGTTTCCGGACTTAAAATCGCTGGGCTCGTTCATATCGTTCCATATCCCCGAGACCCCCGCGTCAAACAGCACTGTGTGCTTAAAGCCCCACCATTTCCGCGTTTTTTCCCTGGAGAAATCGGGAAAAGCGGCTGTGCCTGGCCAGACCTCCCCATGATAGACCTCTCCCGAAGGAAACCTGCAGAAATGCCCCTCCCGCATACCTTCCAGGTACACTGCATAATCCGAATCCATCTTGACACCGGGATCCACAATGGTGACCACCCTAAACCCCTGCTCCCCGAGCCGGGCTATCATCCCCTTCGGATCCGGGAAGCGGTCGGCATCCCAGGTGAAAATGCGGTATCCATCCATATAGTCGATGTCCAGATAGATCACGTCACAGGGTATCTCTCTGGCCCTGAAGCTTTCGGCCAATTCCAGAACCCGTTCCTGAGGATAATAGCTGTAACGACACTGCTGAAAGCCGAGGCTCCAGATGGGCGGCATTTCCGTGCGCCCTGTCAGCCGGGTGTATCGCATCACCACATCGGCGATGGACGGGCCATCGATGAGATAAAGATCCAGGCATGAATCGTTCACGGTAACGGACAACCTGTCGCTGTCCTCATATCCCAGGTCAAACTCCGATCGGGCGATGGAGTCCAAGAAGAGACCATACACCTTCTCCCCGTCAAAGCCGATCAGGAACGGAATGCTTTTATAAAGGGGATCCTTATCCGGCGTATGCAGGGGGTCATCGGTATTCCACATGACGTAGCGGCGGCCCCTTCTATTCAGAAAGCCTGTTTTCTCACCAAGCCCGAAGAACATATCGTTTTCGTTGATCCTGTATGAAACGGCCAGGGCTTTCCCTGCTCTGTAAAAGGGCTCTTCCAGTTCCAGGATGGTCCCGCTTCGGCGGCTTATAACCGAAAGCCCGGGCTGATCCACCCGGAACCGGATGGCCAATGTGCCGTTGTCTATGGAGAGGCTGTCCTGTCCGGCAGAAAGCTCCAGACCATCGTCAGGCTCGGCAACCACGGCGAGGGACTCGGAATCAGAAAATTCGCCTGCCGTAAGGGTCATCCGCAGGATGCCTTCCCCGAAGGACTCCACCCTGGCCTGTCCCCTTTCAAAGGTGACAAAGGCTTTATGATGTTCCAGCCGGTAGTCGGTAACCTTGCCGGCCGTTATTTTTCTCGGCGATTCTTTTGCTCCATAATGGCCAGTCATCGTCATACCACCTATTCTTTCCCTGTTGTGATGCGGGCATTGCTTCCCATTGCAAGGTTCATACCCTTTTGGGCGGGAGTTGAAACGCATTTGGAAATTAGAGGCGGGAAGTTGGATGTTTGAATAAGCATAGAGGTTATAGGTAAGGTGTTGGAGGTTAGATATAATTATAAACCACCTTGGGAATTCCAACTTCTAACCTCCAGTCTCTCACCTGTTTATCATAAGATTGCCGCGCTCCACTCCGTCCGCTCGCAATGACACCCCGGTATGAATCCGCTGGGCTATGACCTTCGTGTCATTGCGAGGAGCGGAGCGACGAAGCAATCTCTTTACTTTAATAGCCGCCATCGGGGTTTCAGAGATTGCCGCACACCGCTAATGCGGCGTTTTCAATGACACCCGGGATACATCTTTCGCAGCAAAATGGGAGCCCGTAAAGGTTAAGGCCGCATTGCGATTAAGCGCCCATACAGCCTGTGAAAATGCGAATAGGGCGGCTGCCGTTTGAGCGAAGTGAGTTCAGCCGCCCCCCATTCGAACAGCATACTGTTTTGCAGCCGTGCAGCACAGCGGCCGGGCTTTACGGGATCACGAGTCTGCCGCCCCAATGACGCTGAACTCGCAGTGACAGCTTATACCACCCTTTTGAGTCTCTCGTTCTTATGGAGACGGATATTGTTGATGAAATTATAGGCAATCTCATTGAACAAGTCGGGATCCGCAAAGGGCAGGCTGTGGCCTGCACCTGCCACCAGGTATCCTGTACAGTTTCGGTTAGCCCGCACCATATCCCTTACCGATGCCCGTATTTTCCCCCATTCCTTCGTTCCCGCCAGGATGAGGGCCGGGATATTTGAACTGGCGAAGGATTCCGGCAAGGCATAATTCATATTGGCCTCCATCATGCGCAGGAGATTGTCCCGGGTCAGTCTCAGGGAGTCCTGATAATACTGATCCCAAAACTCTTGCGGTAAGAATAAGCTTTTCGCCTGCCACCTGGAAAACCTTTCATACCGGATCAGGCCAAAACCCATTTTCATCAGGAAGCTCAGGAAATATTTCCCGACGTTTATCGGGCGCACCATGGCACTGAGGATAATGGCAGCCTCCACTTTTTCGGGCCACCTGCTCAGGATCTCCACGGCGAGCTGAGCTCCCAGGGAGAAGCCCACCAGGATGACCCTTTCCGAGCCCACCACATCCATTACTGCCGTCAGGACCTTCGAGGCGGCATCGTTTATGGAGATAAACGGGACATCCGCGCTTCTTCCATGCCCCGGAAGATCGGGTATGATCACGTGATAATCCTTGAAAAATTCGGCCTGCTTGTCCCACATCCAACCGGCGACGCCACCCCCATGCAGGAACACGATCGATGGTCCCCGGTATTCTCCCATTCGCCTGATATAGAGGTCCATGTCCGCTCCCTTCCGAACATCAGGAATATGCTGTGAAAAGGCTCCCACAAGTTAAAAAGACCAATAATTCAATAATAATATAGCAGATGCCGTAAGGAAGAAAAGCGGAAAAATTGTCGAAGGTTATTGAAGACTTAGTTTTTACATTTAATATGGATTTATTTCCCGGATTAGTTATTATTGATAATAAGGTATGCAAGGATAAAGCGAAAAGATCGGGAAAGCATGGTTTGGCATGTACTGGAACAAGTCGGTCTTTATGAGCTGGCAGAGCGCTTTCCACACGTGCTTTCCGGCGGTGAATGCCAAAGGGTGGCCATCGCGCGTGCTTTCGTCAACAATCCTGACATCCTGCTTGCCGATGAACCTACCGGCGCCCTGGATGAGGAAACAGAAAACACCATTATGGACATATTGGCCGCACTGAACCGTGAAGGTAAAACGATCGTCATTGTTACCCACGATCCCCTGATTGCCCAAAGATGCAAGCGTATCGTGTATTTAAGAAACGGCGAAATATCCGATCAGGCACGGATCCGCTTGTAGGCGTTGACGATTTCCTTGTATCTTCCGTAAACCTCATCCACGATGCTCTCCCAGTTCCTGTACAAGGTGTCGTGGGCCTTTTCCCCAATCTTCTCAAGGTCGGCATGCTGTACCGCATTAAAGATCTTGTTGGCGATGGCTTCCGGGCTGTTCTCACACAAAAGTCCGTTAACCCCGTCGATCACACCTTCCGCCGTATTGGAACCTTTTACAAGGAGGGCGGGGCATTTCTGGGATGCCGCTTCCTGCAGCACGATGGATGCATTGTCGTAAAGCGACGGGAACAGCAACAGGTCAGCCCTGCAGAACAAGGATTTCAGGTAGCTCCTGTCATAAACCGCTCCCAGGAAGATCACCCGGTCGTTGAGATTCAGATCCGCCACCAGCTTCTTCAGATCTTCCCCGGCGTAGCCCATGCCGGCAATCAGCATCTTATAGTCCATTCCCATATCCCGGAGACGGGCAAGTGCCTGGATCAGCACTTTCAGGTTTTTCTGCCAGACGAGCTGGCCCACATACAGAAAGACGCGTTCATCGGGTTTCAGGTACAGCCTTTCATTGACCGTCCGGCCTTCGGCCTTCCGGTCCTCGGCCGTTTCAAACTCCGTTCCGTTATTGACCACCTCTATGCGGCCTTTGTAGCCATACTCCCGCAAGGTTCCGGCAGTTGCGTTATTGACCGTCCACACAAAATCCGCCGAGTTATAAAAATCCACTATCATGGATACGCCGATCCTTGCGGCGCCTTCAAGTTTCAGGGATTCCCTCAGATCATCATAGTATTTGGAGTGGAAGGAGGCGATAATGGGTATTCCACGCTTATGGGCGATGTTCATGGCGATTCTGCCCGCACTGAAAGGCGAATGGGCATGAACGATGTCAAAAGGAATTGTCCGGATCCGCCTTATAAACTGGATATCCGGCACGGGCAGGCCCGTCCGATACGGCGGCCTTGTGGGCACACCGATGGAGTGATAGCGCAATACTTCAAATTCTTCTTTATCCTCATAGTTGGGAAAATGGGGTGTGACAACGTAACTGATACCGTATTTCCTGTTCAACCAGTATGCATAGTTTCTGACCACATTGGTCACCCCGTCCATAATAGGGGTGAACGCTTCGTTAAACTGCCCGGTAACAAGACCCATGCAGATACCTCCATATACTTTGGTATTCCAAACCGAATTTGAATAGCAATACAGTAAGTCAGGCCTATGCAACCAATGCAATTGCAGGTGAGCTTTTGGGCAAATGATATTATATACCCCATCCACTTTGCCTTCAAGGTTTTATGCCAGTTTTAATGTGATTCTAATCCTTGCCTGAACCGCCGGATCATGCCGCACAGCACCGGACAGTGGCCCGCGGAATTCCCGGGAAATGGTATATGAACAGCATTTTTCATCCGTATATTTTACCACTGTCCAACAATGCCGTCAAAACATGGTAGAAACGATCACCAATTTTCGGTAAAATGGTCATAACGGATAAGGGATGGGGAAGCTGATTCGGACAGGGAGCGAAGGACTATGATAAACCGCATCCACATACTTGGCGCTTTCGTTTCGGGAACCACCACCTTGGGCAAAGCCCTGGAAGAAAGGCTGGGATATCACCATTAAGACACCGACAATTACTACTGGCTGCCCACAGAGGAGCCTTTCACCGTATCCTGGCCGGTCGAAGAGAGACTTGAACTGTTGGCAAAGGATTTGGCAAGTCACGAAAAATGGGTGCTGACAGGTTCTTTATGCGGCTGGGGCGACGGCTTGATTCCGCTTTTTGATCTTGTGGTCTTCCTGTGGATCCCTGAAGATGTCAGGCTGAGGCGCATGAAGGCAAGGGAATTTCAAAGATACGGCAGTGCGGTTGAACCGGACGGCAGCAGATATGAAAAAGCTCAGGCCTTCCTAAAATAGGCGGCCCAATATGACACCGGAGGCATGGAAATCAGGAGCAGGCTTTTCCATGAAAAATGGCTGTCGCGTTTGAACTGTCCTGTTCTGCGCCTCGAAGGGGACACGATCGTAGAAGAGCGGATGAAGGCTGTGGAAACGATGATCACAGGCAAAGCTCGAACTCAATCTCATGCCTGACGGGGATATCGTCGATGCCCAGGATCGGGATCTGAGGCTTGATCTTTCTCGCCTCATCAATAGCATTCTTGTGAAGGGCGGCCATATCAAAGCCCCTTCTTTGATAAAAGCGTATGGCACGGATATTGTCGTTGGAGGTAATGAGCCATACCCTTTTGCATCCAACGCTCCTGGCTTTCTGAATGACGCTGTCTATAAGGGCACTTCCTATGCCATGGTTCTCAAGCATACTATCCAGGGTTACGATTTCACATTGGTCATTTTCAATATGGTATGTAATCAGGCCTTTGATCTGGTCACCCACCCAGGCAATAAATCCAGGCAGGTTTGCGGCTAGGTAGACCTTTCCCCTCGATACGATAATTTCCGAACCCCAAAGTTCGGTCAAAAGGCCGGCAACAATGTCCCTTTCCTTCCGGGTCACGGCTGTTATCCGGATCTCCATCTCTCAGCACACCACCTGAAAAAATGGGCGCAATAGGCCGTTTCTTGCTGAACATGGTACGCGAGGTTTACCAACATATTTATCCCACATTATACCATAACCGAAACATGTGATTCTGCATAAGGCACCATGCGGTTGTTTATCCAACCATGCGCGCCCTCTCGTTTTCGGCGTCCGGCCAGGCCAAAGAGAACGGGATATCAAGTCAAAAGAAGAGGTTTTCCAGGCGGTGATGGAGAAGCTAACCGAACAGTTTTCGGAAAGGCTTATCACCATTATCAGAGACAGTTCACTGACCATCAGAAGCCGACTGGAAAAGATCGTGGAAGCCATGCGCAACGTATGTGGGGGAAGATGATGAGGTTTCCAGGCCTTATGTTGTTGAGGGAGAAGACTTTGACCTGGCAAAGGACGGGATATGGCTGGATAATCATTTTGCCGAAGCGCACGGTATCGGTGTGGGGATGGGAGATCATCTGGACAAGTTCCCCGCACAGCTATCGGGCGGAGAACAGCAGAGGGTTTCCATCGCCCGTGCTATCTGCAAGAATCCCACCCTGCTGCTTTGTGACGAGCCGACGGGCGCCCTTGACAGCGAGACCGCCTGCCGTCAAACAGCAGGCGGCGAACACCGGCAAACCTCTATCGCGGGCTTCCGGCATACAGGGTTATTCCATGTTTAAAGGAAGCCCAATACAGTACCATGCAGGCCCCCATACGCGTAAAGATTGACGGTGATCAGCCCAGAAGCATTCTACCGACATCCTCGACAGTCTCCACGATGTATGTGGGATTTTCCTTCCGAAGCTCCTCCAGTGACCCATATCCGTATAGTACGCAGATGCAGTCGATTCCGACTTCCCTGGCGCCGATGACGTCGTACTTCGTATCTCCAACCAGCACAACGCCTTCCTTTTGGCTGATATGGAGTTCATCCAGGCAATAGCGCAACACCTCTTCCTTGGTGGACCTCGAATCGTCCGGATTGCTTCCCGCTATCACCGCGAAATAATCGGCCAGTTTAAAATATTCCAGGATCTTCCTGGCATGGGTCATGATCTTGGAGGTTGCCACAGCCAGCGTTTTTCCGCTGGATTTCAGCCTTTGAAGCAGTTCGGGTATTCCCGGATATACGGAGTTTTCAAACATGCCTTTGACGCTGTAATACTCCCGGTAAAGCCTGATGGCTTGGTCAATCTGTTTGTCATCAAAACCGCAAATCGTCTTAAAAGAGTATTTAAGCGGCGGGCCCACGAATCTTTCAAGGGCAGCCGCATCCTGTTCTTCAAAACCCATGGATTTCAGGGCATAGTTGAAGGAATTGACTATCCCCGGTTTGGAATCGGTCAGCGTTCCGTCCAGATCAAAGAGAATGATGCCATAGTCTTTTGTCGTCCGCAATCTGTTCACTCCTTGTAAAAACGTCTTCGCCTTTTTGATGTAGATTATTATTATATCACAAAATCGGGTTTCCGCCGCAGATCCTTAAGCCCTAATCTTACTGAAAAACACGTCCCGCAAATGATGCATGAAAAGCCTTGTTAAGTATAATTGTTGAATCTTTTGGCTTTCATGTGATCTGATGTCAATATGGATTAGATAAACTATCCAATTTTTATATTATATGGAATTATGTTAATATGGTATATATTTATGAACAGGATGTATCTACTTAAGAATTATAGAGGTGGAGCACATGGCTATTTCACGGATAAACTCGGAAACGAAAGACACAGGCTGCCCGAGACCATCAAAATACATCAGAAAACTCATTGCGTTGCTTTTTATAGCATTTCCAACGCTCAACATCATGTTGATTGCAACAAAGCTCCAAAACAGAAATGATTTTCGTATATTCCTTCAAAGCAAATATGTTTGGGCACTGTTCCTCTTTATTTTCCTGACAGCCTTTTCTATCTTTCTGCTGTTACTGCGAAAGCTTCTGGCAAATATCGCCGAACGGAAGGCAATATGCTATGCAGTCATCGCCATAGCCGTGTCGGTACCCCGCTTGTTGGTCATCAGCCTTTTCACCGTATTTCCAAAAGACGACTTCAAGTTTTACCACACCCTTGCATCCGCGCTGGCCGAAGGGCATGTTGCGGGCAGCAATTACATATCGCTGTTTCCACATACCTTTGGCTATCCTGCTGTCCTCAGCCTGATTTACAGGATCTTCGGGCCCTTCCGGTACATGGAACATTGAAGACGCCCGGATCCTTTCTTCCTACACCGATCACGGTCCATTTGACGCCCAGGAAGTCCAGAACGCCATGATGGATATGGCCATCAGGAGGTATAGGGAACAGGGATTTCAGAACCTTCGCCTGTTTTACTGGAAATATAAGATCCTCTGGGCCTCGGACGATGATATTCTGAACTATATGAAGGCCGGCCTAAGCCAAGATTCCGGGGGAAGCAACCTGTTCAGCGTGCTGGCCAGATATCTGAAACTCCTATGCAACCTGTATTACCTGGCCATGACCTGCCTGTGCTTGGTATTTGGCATTCGTTTTTACAGGCATGAGTCCGACACCCGTATTTATACCGTACTCATGTTCATTCTGGCTACGGCTGCAGCGCATCTCATCCTGGAGGTGGCGGGAAGGTACCATTACCCCGTCATATCCCTGTTGTCCCTGCTGGCGGGTGGGGGATTGGAGATGATGGGCAACCATTTATCGGACAAGGTATACAGCCCGCTTAAAGTCCGTCATCAGGCATAGGAGCAGCACGTCCTCTTTTCAGGCGTTCAACTACCGTTACCGGAGGACTCTACGCATGGCGATCCTCAGCATCATCCCAGGTTCGCAACCGTCGCCAAAAAAGCGGTGTTTCCCGGAAACAGGAAGAAAAGACCTTTGGTCAGGCGGATATATGGCCTTTGGCCAGGCATGTGTTTTTTCCGTATAACCCAGAAACATCAAAACAACCCGGCTCATACCAGACCGGGTTGTTTTCCTGTTAATCCACTTTAGTATTCGCTGTCCTTGAGGATTACGTCATGGGCACCGCCTTCAATGAGGCTGGTGGAAGACACCAGGACAAGCCTTGCAGTCTCCTGCAGCTGTTTGATGCTCTTAGCCCCGCAACTGGACATGGTGGAGCGGATCTTGCTCAGGGTAACCTCCAGGTTATCTTTCAGCTTGCCGGCGTAAGGCACATAGCTGTCCACGCCCTCTTCAAACTTCAGGTTCACACTGCCGCCCTGATCATAGCGCTGCCAATTTCTTGCACGGTTGGAGCCCTCTCCCCAGTATTCCTTCACATAGCTGTTGCCGCGCTTGACTTTCTTGTTGGGGCTTTCATCAAATCGTGCAAAATAGCGTCCCATCATGACAAAATCCGCGCCCATAGCCAGCGCCAGGGTGACATGATAATCGTGAACAATGCCGCCGTCGGAGCAGATGGGGATATAAATGCCGGTTTTTTCATAATACTCATCGCGTGCCTGGGCTACTTCAATAACTGCGCTGGCCTGGCCGCGGCCGATACCTTTCTGTTCACGGGTGATGCAGATGGACCCGCCGCCGATGCCTACCTTCACAAAGTCGGCACCGGATTCAACCAGGTACATGAAGCCTTCGCGGTCGACCACGTTGCCGCCGCCGATTTTAACATCCGGATAATTCTCCTTGATGTATTGGATGGTTTCCCGCTGGTATTCGGAGAACCCGTCGGAGGAATCCACGCATAGGATGTCCACTTCGGCTTCCAGCAAGGCAGGCACTCTTTCCCTGTAATCCCTGGTATTGATGCCGGCCCCCACCATCAGCCGCTTTTTGTCGTCCATCAGCTGCAGGGGATTCTGCTTGTGTTCTTCATAGTCCTTTCTGAATACGAGATACTGGAGTCTTTGATCCTTATCGATGATGGGAAGAGCGTTGAGCTTATGCTCCCAGATGATATCGTTGGCTTCGCTCAACGTGATGCCGACATGTCCAACGATGAGATCCTCGAAGGGCGTCATGAACTCGGATACTTTCTTGTCCAGCGGATCCCGGCTCAGCCGGTAATCACGTCCGGTAACAATTCCCAATAGTTTGCCGTTGGCTGTTCCGTCGTCGGTGACCGCAATGGTGGAATGTCCCGTCTTTTCCTTGATGGCAAGGACGTCCCTCAGAGTGTGGTTTACGGATACATTAGAGTCGCTGACGACAAATCCGGATTTATGCTTCTTGACCTTTCTGACCATTTCCGCCTGCTCTTCTATGGGCTGTGAGCAATATATGAAGGAAAGACCACCGCATTTGGCCAATGCAATGGCGAGCGTATCATTTGAAACGGCCTGCATGATAGCGGATACAATCGGAATGTTCAATGTGATGGCCGGTTTTTCGCCTTTGGCGAACTTCGTGATGGGCGTCCGCAAATCAACATTCTCAGGCGTACAGTCTTTTGTTGTAAGATTCGGCAACAGCAGATATTCGCTGAAAGTCCGCGAAATATCCGGATAAATAATAGCCATGGCAATCTCCTCCCAACAGAATTTTCATGAATCATACGCTATAAATTTTAAATATTGTATATAACTTTCTTGCCAATGTCAACTGGATGCCGTTCTGAACCAAAGAAAGGCACAAAAACTTGAAGCGGTGGCATGGGTATTGAAGCAAATAATGGCTTAGAAACCAGGCTAATCGGTCTGCCGAGCTCTGACATCGTGGTACAATCACAGGACAGGATCTATATTTGCCCAAATAAGATATGGTGGGATGAAACGCTTGGTACCGCTTTGCCTTAAAAGCCCCCCGGTTATTTTCTATTCCTGAAGCCTCCCGTTATCTTGCGACGAAGGTCCACATTGTTGATAAAAGGCGTCCTTCGGGGCTTTTTTTCGGGAAATATTCCCGCATGGGCCGCCTTTGCCGACTCTATGGAATAGAAGACCTTGGAATCGGCCTGCTCAATAATGGACACAGCTTCATCCAGATCCTTCCGTCGAATCAGGGAAAACAGCAGCGTAACTTCGCCGGTGGCCCCCCGGCCTTCAACGGCGGTAACGCCAAATCCCGCCTCTATGAGCTTCTCCATCAGGGTTTCCTTTTCCGGGTTCTCCTTGATGACAAATATCCTGAGCACGAGATAGCCAATGGCCAGCTTTTCTTCCGCCATAATGCCCAGGTAGTTGCCTATCGCAAAGCCCAGCGCGTACGCAACATAACACAGCGGATTGTTCAGGTTTTGCATGATCTGGCTGATGGCCACAATCCAGATGAACACCTCAAAGAACCCCAGGATGGGTGCGGCAAGACGATTGCCTCTCGACACAAAGATGATACGGATGGTTCCCAGGGTCACGTCCATCATGCGTGCCAGAATGATCAGAATGGGCAGTACAACCCAGGAAAACAGATCGCTGGACATAAAATCCGCCAAAATACATCCTCCCCTGACTCCATTAGTCTTGAACGGCCTGTTTCGGATGGTTATGTATATTATGTTTACCCACGGCGCAGGAATGATTCACACGGATTTTCCCACAGTTTATTGATAAATTTCAATAGACAGATAAAAACATTACCATAAAAAAAGAGAACAGGCAACAACCTTTTTGGGCTGTTTGCCCGTTCCCGCATATTTTTGCCTGACGGCAGTTTACGTCTTGATCACCTTGCCCAGCGCTTTCAGAACCAGCAAAGCGAGGACGCCGCCTATGGCAGCCGTCACAAGCTGGGGCCAGCTAAAGGTGGCGATCATGGCACCGGCTTTCTGGGCGGGCAACCTCATCAGGTTTACGAAAATATTCACGCCGGCGAAGAGAAAAGCAAATTTGAGGACGGCCCCGACACCAATGCCCAGTATCTGGTTCTTCTTAATCAATACAAACATCAGGACCAGTATGAAATTTCCCACAGCCACAACGGGGGCGAAGGGCAACGGCATGGATGCACCCGTCAGAATAGCGCCAAAAGGCGCCAGAAGGGCCACTGCCGCTCCTCCCCATATTCCTGTGGTTGCCGCGGCTATCAGAAGGCAGGCGTTAACCAGGGAGCCGGTGATGAACTGGTTGAACTGCCCCAGGGGAATCGCCCGCCCGATAGTCTGGAATACGATGGTCAGGGCCAGAAGAATCGCCGTTCTGGCAATAAACCGCACTGAAATCTTCCTGTTTTCCATTAAGCTACCTCCAATACTCCTTTTGGTACATCAGCCCGATGCCCGCATGCCGCTCCTTACCGGGTATGCGCGGCCATATTACAAAACAGCTTTTCATGGGCTGTTGGTTCCCATCATTGACCCCGTCGCTTATCAGGATTAATCATTATTCTGGCATAAACCGGCAAAAGGCGAAAAGACAGCCCGCATCTTGGCGGGGCTTATTTAAGTTCCTTATAGCGCTTGATCTTCCTTGTGGTTGTCTTGGCGAACTCCTCGTCCCTCAGTTCGAAATGCCTGATGTATTTATACAGCACCAATTGCCTGTTCACATTCTTGATCTCGTTGTTGATCACTTCATAGGGCGTGCTTCCCGGTGCCGTACCATTTTTAATGTCCTCGTCAATTCTCTCGTAATTGGGGACAATCATGGCATGGACCGCAATATCCTCATCCTCGCCGGCTTTCCCGTACACGAGGGATTCCTTGATATACGGGCTTCTCCCCAGCAGGGTCTCAATTTCTTCAGGATAGATGTTCTTGCCGTTTTTGGTGACGATAACGTTCTTTTTGCGCCCGGTAATGTGGAGGAACCCATCTTTGTCGAAATACCCCAGGTCACCGGTGTAGAACCAGCCGTCCCGTATGGCCTCCCTGGTGGCTTCCTCGTTTTTATAATATCCCAACATGACGGATGGCCCTTTGCATTTGATCTCACCAACGCCATCCTCATCCGGGTTGTCAATCTCCACCTCCAGGTTGGGCAAGGGAAGACCGGCCGCATCGTCCTTAAAGCAAATATCGCGGTTTAACGCCACAATAGGGGAACACTCGGTAAGGCCGTATCCCTGGACAAGATTAATGCCTATATCCCTGAAACCCTTGGCCACCTGCGGATCAATGGCCGCAGCACCGCTGATGAAAAGCCGGAGCTTTCCTCCGAAGGTCTCATGAATTTGCCTGAAAAGCTTTTTCCGGATATCGATGCCGATTCTGCGGAGGGCATTGCTGAGCCTGATGGCAAACCTGAGCTTTCCCAGGCTTCCCGTTTTGGCAGCCTGGTTCATGATCTGCTTGTACATGGACTCAAAGATCAGGGGAACGCCGTTCATGATCGTGCAGCCCGACTCCTTCAGGTTTTTCACGATATGCCGCAGCCCTTCGCAAAAAGCAACCGTGCATCCCCTGTACATCTGGCACAGGAAGCCGCATGTGCACTCGTAAGTGTGATGGATGGGCAGCACGGAAAGGAATGTGTCGTTTTCGTCAATATACAGCATAGCACACATGTTCATCAGATTTTCACAGATGTTTTTCTGCGACAGCATGACGGCCTTGGAGGTGTCGGTGGTTCCCGATGTAAACAGCAGGATATTCATAACCTCCGGATCGATCGCTGCATCCAGGAAATCCCTGTTCCCCTTTTCCAGCAGCTCCCTGCCCTTTTCCAGAAGGCACGAATAGGACAGGACATTGTCGCTGTCCTGGGCCGCATCCATATTGATGAAACATACCCCCTGATGTTCGGACCGGATGGCCGCCATGGATTCGGCCAGGTTCTGGGAAAAGATGACCGCATTGGCTTCGGAGCGCTTGATGAGATTGTCGATTTCGTTGGGCGGAAGCTCCTTGTCGAGGGGAACGGCAATGCCGGTTCCGCAGAGTATTGCAAGATAGGATACGTTCCATTCATAACGGTTCTCGCTGATGATGGCTATTCTTTTATCCTTAAGCCCCAAATCCACCAGGGCGGTTCCCAAGGCATCGATGTCCCGCTTGAATTGCTTATAGGAGATGGGAATATAATTGGGATTGCCCTCCCTTTTCACCAAAAAAGCAGCCTTATCACCAAACAGGTCCACACTGGTGGTTATCATTTCCCGGAGATCCCGGATGGGTCTTACTTCATACAAATTCTCATAACACTTTTTCATGCCCGATACCCCATTCCTGACAATTTCAAGCAGTCGGAGGCAATACATGATCGCCTGTTTTAAACCATTCTGGTTAAAAACACCTTTTATATATCATGATTCTATCAGACTCATCCTGAAAAAGGAAGTAGAAAACCGGGACTGGCGGCAAACACCGGCCATGGTTTCTTTTGCGCTTTCCCCCTACGGAGATCTCTTTTTCATATTGTTTACCGGCATGCTTTTTGCTATGCTTACTTTGTAGATTTTGTATTTTTTTGACGAATATGGCTTGAGGGTGATCAGATTGGTCAAAAACAAAATAACGCCACGGATAATCATGTTTGCCGTGCTTGCTGCGGTTATTGTCAGCGTGCCCATTTTTCTCATTTCCTCAAGCGGCGGCATCCTTCCCATCTCGCAGGATAAGGCCATCATCCTGTCCGACGGCTGGTTATGTTCCTGGGAGGATACCGATGAAACCGTCAGGCTGAGACTCCCGGCAAAGGCTGAAGGCGGTTATGCGGGAAGAATCCTTCATCTGACCAATATTCTACCCGGACGCACTTTCCGCAACCCGAGCCTGATGCTGCGCACATCAGAGCAGCGCCTTTCAGTTTATCTAAACGGCAACCCCATTTATGAGTTCCTGCCAAAGGATCCCGGGAGGGCTCCCGGCAGCATGTACCATATTATCAACCTTCCCGCAGGTTATGAAGGGAGCCGACTGGATATCTACCTGTCATCGCCTCTCAACCAGTTTTCCGGACTGGTCAATGAAGTCCGGATAGGCTGCATCACATCCCATATCCTGTTCATCCTGAAGCAAAGTTTCATCAACCTACTGTTGTCTGTGGTGGCCATCGTGCTTGGACTTATCATGCTCGTCTTCTTTGTGTCCATGTATTATTCGGGTTCCAGGCATGTAAGCATTCTTTACCTGTCCCTGTTCGTGATATTGTCCGGGGTTTGGTTGTGTTGTGAAAGCCGGGCCCTGGAACTGTTTGTCAGAAACCCAAGGCTCATCATGTGCGTCACTTTTATGGCACAGTATCTGGCCCCCATACCGCTCCTGGCTTTTGTCATCGATATATTTAGGCCAAAGTACACCAATTGGTTAAAGCAGTTCCTCATCCTTTTTACCGCCCACTTTTTCGTAGCTTCAATACTGTATCTGCTCAAGATCATAGAATTTTACGATTCGGTTGTCCTGTTCCACACCGTCCTTGTTTGCTGCATCATTATCGTTGTGTTGACGGCTATCCATGAAATACGGCGCGGGAAAAGGGGCATCACACTCTTTTTCCTGGGCTGCATCGCGCTTTGCATAGCCATCTGTGCCGACGTCATCAGATACTATTTCCGGCCATTACCCTGGGTTACGAAGCCGGTCATCTACCAGTTCGGTCTTTTTGTTTTCATCATTGCGACCGTAGCGGCCTTGGCACAGCATATCTTTGTGACCCGTGAGGAAAAGATCAGTCATGATATCCTCATGTCCCTTGCCTTTACGGATACCCTGACGGGTTTTATGAACCGTCGATCCTTTGACGAACGGATGGAGGCCATCAACAAGGAGCTTGACAACTATTCATCCATCCACCTGGTTATCCTGGATATCAATAATTTGAAACAGGTCAACGACACCCTTGGCCACAGGGAAGGCGACCAACTGATCGTGGCAGGAGCCCGCTTGATCAAGGAAACCCTGGGGAATCTGGGGGAAGTATTCCGAATAGGCGGGGATGAATTTGTCGTGCTTGCCACCAATATCGAGCCCTATTTCATCCAGGTGGAACTGGATACCCTGAATAAAAAGATCGCCGCTTTCAACGAGCAGGATATGCCCTTCAAGCTCAGTATCGCCTATGGACTTGGCAGCTACAATAGGGAACAGGACAAGGATTTGCATGACGTCTTTGTCCGGGCGGACAAATCCATGTATATCTGCAAGGAAAACCAGAAAGGTTCGCATCACGCAGGCAAACAAAACAAAACATATTAATTATTAATATTAGGGTATATAAATAATTAATAGTTTTCTTACATGACAACCGTGAAAGTGGTGATTGCTATGGGCACCTTCAGGGAATTGTACAACCGGCTTGTGGACGCCGCACTGCGGAATGAACTCGATAAGGAAGTCAGAGAGATAGCCGAATCCGGGGAATACAGGCAGGAAGAGGTGGACAGGCTCATCCGCCCCATGGAGCATCCCGTGGTGATGCGGGTGAGCGATTGCCAATGCCCGCCGGGAGCAGACAGGGACAATTGTGCGGTGGCATGTCTGTTCTCAGCCATCGAGCGGGATAAAAACGGCAATGTGGTCATTTCCACGGTGGACTGTACCGGCTGCGGCGTATGCATTGAAAATTGCAAGCATGATACGCTCATCGACAGGAAGGAAATCATCCCTGTCCTGGAATTGCTGAACGAACGTAAGCGTCCGGTCTATGCCATGATTGCACCGGCCTTCAACGGCCAGTTCAGCATGGATGTGACCGCCGGCAAACTGCGCACCGCATTTAAACTGGCAGGCTTCTACGGCATGATAGAGGTAGCCCTTTTTGCCGATATCCTGACCCTCAAGGAAGCCCTGGAGTTTGACAGGACAATCCATACCGACCGGGATTTCATGCTGACCAGCTGCTGCTGTCCCATTTGGGTAAACATGATCAAGAAGATCTACCATGATCTGATTCCTCACATGCCACCGGCGGTATCTCCCATGGTGGCCTGCGGACGCGCCATTAAGCGCATCCATCCCGATGCCGTTACGGTTTTCATCGGCCCCTGCGTTGCCAAAAAGGCCGAAGCCCGCGAGGCCGATATAGCCGATGCGGTGGATTATGTATTGACTTTTCAGGAGATTATCGATATCTTTCAGAGGATGGGTATAGACCCTGCCGTCCTCCCGGAAGACATGCGCGATCACTCCTCTAGGTGCGGTCGGATATATGCCCGTACCGGCGGGGTCAGCGAAGCGGTCCAGAATACCCTCAACAGGCTTAAGCCAGACAGAAAGATCAAGCTCAAGGCCGTACAGGCCGACGGTGCCATTGAATGTAAGCGCCTCTTGAAGGAAATCATGGAGGGCAATATCAAGGCCAATTTCATAGAGGGCATGGGCTGCCGGGGCGGCTGCGTGGGAGGACCGAAAGCCATCATCAACAAGGAGGAAGGAACCATCCACACCAATGAATACGGTAATCATGCCTCCTATCCGACCCCCATTGACAATCCCCATGTTGTCGATCTCCTGGAAAGGCTGGGTTTCCACACCGTAGAAAGCCTCCTGGAATCCGACAACCTGTTCATCCGCAAATTTGAATAATAGATTGCCGCGCTCGCTTTGCTCGCTCGCAATGACACCCTGGATATGCTCCGCCGGGCTATAACCTTTATGTCATTGCGAGGAAGCGCAGCCGACGAAGCAATCTCGGTCACTTTCATAGCTGGCCGTGCTGACATTCTGCTAAAAAGGAGGTTAAGGCCACATTAGGCGCCAAAACAGCATATGAGAATGGGATAAGGGCGGCTCGACTTAAGCGCAGCGAGTTCAGCCGCCCCCCCCATTCGAACAGCCGCTGTTTTGCAGCCGTGCAGCACAGCGGCCGGTCTTTACGGGCTCCCGGGCATACCGGATTGAAGAACCGCCTAGCAAACAGCAGGCGGGGAAATGAAGAAGGTGAGGTTTTATGGTTAAGACGCTGTCCATCAGAACAAGCGGCAGAACACAGCTTGTGGACATAACATCCCAGGTGCAGCGGATTGTTGACGAATCCGGCGTAAAAGACGGTCTTTGCGTCGTTTTCGTTCCCCATACCACAGCCGGCGTGACCATCAATGAAAACGCGGATCCCGATGTGGTCTCCGACATCCTGAAAGAGATCAACAAGGTCATCCCCTTCAATGACGGCTATGAACATATGGAAGGCAATTCGGCCGCCCATATCAAGGCCAGCCTGTTCGGTTTCTCGGAGCATATTATCATAGAGTCCGGCCGCCTGCTTCTGGGCACATGGCAGGGCATTTACTTCTGCGAATTCGACGGTCCCAGAAGCAGACAGGTCAAGGTCAAGATCTTTGAAGGCTGACCATAGCGTCGGCAAGGCGCATAATTCCTTGTTCGATACGGTCTTCCGGCATGTCAATCCCCTGTTGGGAGCCGGACAAAACCAGAACTTCATCAGGGGAACAGCCGACACCCCTTTTCTGCATCAGGTCCGCTATCGCTTCCCGCAAAGCCCAGAATCCTTCGGTGGGCGTGTGCTTGAGCGCCTCATGATAAGGCTGCCTGATCAATTCTTCCTCAATGCCCCGGAAGGCCTCGACCGGATCGGTCTCAACGGCGGATATGCCTGCCGAAAAGGATATGACATCATCGCGGTTGGTCATCACCAAAAGGTCCCGCAGGAACGGATCATTAGCACGTTCGGATATCCGGCTGAAGAACTGGGTATAGAGGGGCGGCTCAAACTCGCTGTGGGATTAAAAAAGCAAGGGTTTTTTCCCTTGCCCTGTCTTCGGATATTGCCAATATATGTATGTGTGAACAAAAACAATTCCCCGGCCGGTTATGCCTCCATAAGCGCCCTGACCTCTTCCAGGCGCGGCATGGCCGGAATGGCACCCTTCCTGGTTGTCGCCAGGGATCCTACCGCATTGGCAAAATTCACTGCGTCATGCAGTTCTTCAAAGGTCAGATCCTGAAGATGGCCAAAGTAGGGCCTGATTTTAAACAGGAATCCTCCGAGAAAGGCATCCCCGGCACCCGTGGTATCAATGGTCTTAACCCTGTCATAGGTCGGGAGCCGGTCAAACCTGCCATCCATGCCGAAGAAGCAGCCTTTAGGCCCCAGCGTGATGAGCAGGATTTTGCCCTTGTACATGTCCGCCAAACGCTCCGCCCCTTTTTCCAGTTCGGTTTCTCCTGTCAGGAAGGTCAACTCATCTTCCGATATTTTAAGAATATCGGCATACTCCATACCCTTAAGGATGACTTCCTTGGCTTTTTCAAGGCTGCTCCAGAGTGCAGGCCGCAAATTAGGATCGTAGGATATGGTCTTACCCAGTTCCCTGGCCAAGCGAGCAGCCCCAAGGGTTGCCGACCTGGATGGCTCATGCGTCATGGAAACCGAGCCAAAATGGAAGGCCCTTGCCTGCCCGATAATATCCTGATCCACCTCATCATAGGAGAGCATCCTGTCGGCCCCGGGATCCCTGTAAAAGCTGAAGCTTCTGTCGCCGGTTTTGCTCAGGTGTACAAAAGCCAGGGTGGTATGCACCTTGGGATCAAACCTGAGGCCCCTATGATCGATGCCGTTCTGTTTCAGGATATCATACAGGAAATTGCCGAAAGTATCCGAGCCCACCTTGCCAATAAAGGCCCCTGTTCCGCCCAGCCGCGTCAATGCGGCAAGCACATTGGCCGGCGCACCACCAGGATTGCATTCAAAGAGGGGATTACCCTGCTCCGACACGCCCGAAGGCGTAAAATCTATCAGCAATTCACCTATTGCCGCCAAATCCAGCATTTTCCTCACCATTCCCCTAAGCAATCAGATTCTTATGATTGTATTGTCCCAGATAACCGGATCATGTGCAAGTGGTGGATTCTCAGTTTTTATGCCCATTTATCTGATTTGGGGATTGATCCTGTTCTTCTCCTCGTTATGGCGGTTCAAAGGAAGGGTTGCGGGGCCTTCCAGCACATTGCCCTTATAATCGAACCTGGATCCGTGGCACGGGCAATCCCATGAAGATTCCAGCGGATTCCACTTCAGTTCGCATCCCATGTGGGTGCAGGTGATATCCACGATATGCTCATTTCCTTCCTCATCTTTGTAATAGCCGCAGCGTTTGCCGCCGATATTGACAACCCGTCCAACCCCGGGTGATGCGGGAAGTTCACTGTCTCCGGACTGGAGCTTTCCGCCGATCAGCTGGACAGCCACATCGGCATTTTCCGCCACAAAGGTTGAAGATGCCACATCCATCAGGGTGGTGTGGGTGTAGAGCTCTTCGTAAGGCGAATGACCATCCAGAATCATGCGGCTGATCACCATACCTGCCGCCGTTCCGCCGGAAAGGCCCCATTTATTGAAACCTGTGGCCACAAAGACATTGAGCATGTCCTTGTTCAGGTATCCTACAAACGGGATTTTATGAGGCGGTTCGTAGTCCTGGGCCGACCACTGGTATTGGTAATCCTCTATCCCGAAAACCTCATTGCCGAATTTTTTGAGTTCCAGATAATGATCCTTATCCTGGTGGCCTACCTTATGACTCTCACCAACAATCAGCAGCGCTCCGGCTTCATGCACATACCGCAGGGACCGCGTGGGATCCTCGGCATTGATGAAGTGGCATTCCGGAAAGCTTTTGTCGTATCTTGCCATGACCGCATAGGTCCGCATAGGTTTGAGCTTTGCAAAGTAGAAACCCATCCCGTCATAGCATGGGAAATGGGTCGCCACGATGACACAACCCGCGTCAATGGTCACATTGTCCCCTGTTTTAAGAATGCAGCGTTCCCCGGGCTTAAAGTCGACAATTCGGGTATCTTCATAAATGGTGCCGCCCATTTTGACGGTTTCTTCCGCCAGGGCATCCAGGTATTTTTTGGGATTGAACTGGGCCTGATCGTTCAATACCAGCGCATTTTTTACTTTTATCGGTATGGGAAGTTCCTTCTCAAGCCTGCAATCCAGCCCCATTTTTTGATAGGTTTCATATTCCTTATTGATTTTCTCGGCATAGCCTTCATCCTGGGTATAAACACATGCGGGAACCCTTTGAAAATCGCACCGGATATTGAATTTTGCAATCAGCGTCTCCACCAGCTCCAGCGCTTTGTCGTTCATCTCGTAATACCGGCGGGCCCTGTCCAGGCCAAACTTGCTTTCAAGTTCAGCGTAAACCAGGCCATGCTGGACAGTGATCTTGCCGGTATTGCGCCCGCTGCAGCCATACCCGATTCTGTCCGCATCCACCAGCACCGCTTCCCGCCCGGCCGATACCAGGAGATAAAAACAGGTAACGCCGGCAAGGCCGCCGCCCACAACCAGGTAGTCCACCTTAATGTCCCGATCCAGTTTTTCGTAACGCCTGCCCTTCGAACTTGCTATCCAATACGCCTCGTTCATGACCATTCTCCTTCATCAGCAGCCGGCATCCCGGTGACGGCATTCTCCCGATGTGCCACGGACGGCTCCGGTTCGGATACGGTCATCGCCCGGAATCCTGTCCGCAACCGTACAGGGATCATGCCTGGTTTCAGATGATTCATCCCATGAATAAGGAACGGGGACTGCCCGAGGAATATATGCCCCGTCACACCATATGGCTGCCGGAGCACCTGGCCTGAGCAGTCCCGTTTGGCTCTTTCCATCCGATTCATTGCAGCAGACCGCTTAAAAGCCGATCGGCCGCAATGCAAGGAAAAACCTTTGGTTATGAAAGAAGCCGTTTTTATTGTCTGCACAAGAGATTCTTTTATGCACAGGAATTGTCCAAATCGGTTGCTGAAAATGATGCCAAAAACCGTTCAGGAAGCGTTGGGCTTTACGGATTCGGCCTGCTCGGATTTTATACGTTTGTTCATGACGGCAGGGATGCTGCACCAGACAGTGATCACCACCAGGACCACGGCACCTCCGATAAAGGCCATGGTTCCGGGCACTTCACCGATGGTCAGAAAGACCCATACAGGATTGAGCACCGGCTCCAGAACGGAAATAAGAATGGTTTCAAGGGCTCTCAGGTGCTTGACGGCCTCGGAATAAAGGATATATGACACGCCCAGTTGAACCACCCCGAGAAGGATCAGACCCATCCATCCCCTGGTATCCGGCATGGCTCCGGGAAGAAAAGGAAGTCCGATCAGTGCGGTTAGCAAATTACCCAGCAGCACCGATTCAATGGGAGATCCGTTCTTCTGCATGCGCATGAATACCGCAAACAAGGCAAAGCATACGCCGCTCAGCAGGGCGCATATATTGCCCATAAAGCCGCTGGTATGAAGGCCGTCGATAAAAAACAGGACCATGCCGCCAAGCGTGAGCAGAATGGCTGCCCAGTCATAGGGTTTTACCTTTTCCTTCAGCAGCCACGCGCTTAGTATGGCCACATAAATCGGCGCCGTGTATTGAAGAAGAATGGCATTGGCGGCAGTCGTCAGTTTATTGGCCACAACGAAAAAGATGACCGTCCCGGTGTAGGAAAGGGCTGCCCCGATTTGAGCAGGCGACCAGGTGAATTTGGGCTTTTTAAGATATATCCAAATGATCAGCGAAGCGATAGCGCTCCGGGTTCCCGCTATGGCAAGCGCGTTTGAATCCACAAGCTTGATGAGGATGCCTCCAAGGCTCCACATGACAGCTGTTAAAACAAGATAAAGAATAGCCTTCGCTCTGTTGCCCGTCAGTTTTGGGGACATATCCCATCAGTCCTCCTGCAGAAAGTAATGCCCGGATGCCTCATTCCTGTTCCTTCTAAAGGACTGACGCAACCGGCCCGTTTGCTGTTGCTTTCCAATATAAATCATGTAAACCGGATGATCAATGCCTTTTTCCGGTCGGTACAACAGTCTTTTTTTCATGGTGCAGGTGCAGGGAAGCTGTAAAGTCCGGTCACTGTGCTGGTTTTCGCACCTTATCGCAATACGACCCTAATCTTGCGGGCTTCCTTCCTTCAGGTGTCATTGTGAGCACAACACAGCGGAGCGTGGTAATCTCGGGGAACCCGTGAAACCCGGCCACCGGCAACGGGTTACCCCAGGAGGCATATGGGCTCTGGCAATAATTAAGTGTGGCAAGGCCAACTTTATCATGTTACATTAAAAACATCGACTGCATGATTAGAACTGTTGTGGATTATTCTTCCACATTCGGCATGGCGCTGCTTAAGCCTGCCTGCCCATACACAATCCATTTTGCAACCGAAGGAGACACCTATGGTAAGACATTTGAGCAATATATGGCATGACGTTATGCTGACTGTTCTGGCACTGGCAATGCTTATTGGGATCAGTGTGGCATCCTGGGAAGGCAACCCGACCGAACAGGTCGACGGTGCAAATCCCGTTACTTCCGAAAAGAATATCGGAACGGACGGACTGCTGGCACCTGAATCGGGCACAACCGTCCAGCCGCCGGCCGGTGCAGTCTCAGGTCACACTTTGGAGCGTCCCGAAACGACAACACCATCTGCTGCACCAATTCCGGATGACAACCCTGAACGGGTCAATGAGCCGTCCAACGTATCAATACCCGCACCGGACCGGGATAATACGCCTTCACCTAACCGAACATCGAACCCGGGCGCTTCGACACAGACTCCGGCAACCGCAAACGCGCCTGCCCCGCCGTCAACCCCTGCGCCGACCACAATAGCCAACCCGAAACCGTCGGCTTCTACGACCCCAACACCAACTCCATCATCCTCGCCGGTACCTGCTCCTTCAGGCAGGATCATCCTGGGCTATTATGCAAGCTGGGCAACCTATTCGGGCTACACGCCCAACCAGATACCGGCAACCAGGCTCACCCATATCGCCTATGCCTTCGCAAAGATAGGTAGCGATTTAAGGATCGCCCTGGGCGATCCTGCCGTGGATCCCGGTAACCTGGCTGCGCTGGTCAAGCTGAAAAACAGCAATCCCAACCTGAAGATCCTCATCTCAGTGGGAGGATGGAATGATTCGGGAAGATTCTCGGATGTGGCCCTGACCGATGCCAACCGTACCACCTTCGCCGACAGCGTGGTGGCTTTCATTAAAAAATACGGCCTGGATGGCGTTGATATCGATTGGGAATACCCTGTTTCAGGCGGGCAGGCTACCAACACCAAACGGCTTGAAGACAAGCAAAACTTCACCCTCCTTTTGGCCAGGCTGCGCGAAAGGCTCAACCAGCAGGGAGCAAAGGATGGCAGGCATTACTGGCTCACCATAGCCGGATCGGCAGGCAGCTATTATGCCAAGAACGTTGAGCTTTCCAAGATCCATCGGTACCTAGATTACGCTCTGGTCATGACCTATGACATAAACGGTCCCTGGGATGGGTATACCGGCTTCAATGCCCCGCTGTATCCCGCCGACGGCCCCACGGCATATTACCGATGGAGCGTCGACTCCGCCATCAACATGTATCTCTCATCGGGTTTTCCTGCATCCAAACTGGTGATGGGTATTCCCTTCTACGGCTATGTCTTTAAAGAGGTGAACGCTGCCAATAACGGGCTCTTCCAGACATTTTCGTCCGGCGTCCCCGCACCCTATGACATCATTCAGTCCCAGTACGCTGTCAACCCGGCCTTTGCGGCATACAACTCCGTTGCCGTGGCGCCATGGCTGTTTGACGGGAACACCTTTGTCAGTTATGACAACGCAGACTCGATTGTTCAGAAGGGCCAGTATATCAAGTCCAGGAAGTTGGCCGGCGCCGGTATCTGGGAGCTTTCCCAGAACAAGAGCGGAACCCTTTTGGACATCATTTACCAGGCCCTTCGCTGAATTAAAAAGCAAAAGCGCGGCCCAATGGCTGCGCTTTTGCTTTTCAGGAAGGTTTTCATCCGTTTCATCAGACACCCGGGACGGACCGGCTGCAGAGTTCGAAGGTCTTGTAAACCATGATGATGGCCTGCTCCCTGCTCAGAGTGCCTGTTGGATTCATAAGACCGTCGTTTCCCACGATGATTTGGTTGGCACTGCAGAATTTTACGGCCTCCATGGCCCATGGGGCGATTTTGTCCGCGTCCCTGAAACCGGGCAAGTCGGGCACCGGTTGGGTCAGCTCGGGACGAATGGCCCTGACAGCCTGGTAAAGTATGACGCAAAGCTGCTGCCGGCTTATGTATTCATTGGGGTTGAAACAGCCGTTGCTTCCTGTCAGGAACTTCATGGAAGCGGCCTTCAGCACATCCGGATCCGTCGTATCCGCAAAGCTCACTTCCGGTGAGGGATTGATCTCGCCCAAAAAGGTCTCCGCCATTTTAACGATCAGGGCGCTGAACTCTCGCCGGGTTATGCCTGCCTGGTAATCGTCAAGGAGTTCGACAGGCACAATACCGGCTTTAATGGCCGACTGGATATAGGAGGCAGCCCAACTGGATGCACCGATGCTGTCGATATCCGGAATAGGCCGATAATCGCTTTCGGCCGCGTTCCTGTCGGTCACCCTGATGGAATGCCTGAAGCTTGCGGATCCCCCCATGCCGTCATAGGCTGTAACGGTGATCTCCGTGTTCTGGCCGATCAAATCCCTGTAAAGGAACAAATTTCCGACAATCCATCCTGCTGTGGCGGAATACCTGAGATCCTGCTGTTCCTTATCCGAAAACTCTTCCCGCAGGTCAAAGACGAAGAGATCACCGGGCTTGATGCTGGAAGTGTAATCCGACCTGGCAACCGGTGGGGTATTGTCCGGCATATAGACGGAGCCATTGACGATGGTAACCATTGCCGTGGTCGTTTTCACCGGATGAGCCAGGCTCCCGGTATCGTTCATGAAGCTGAGGCGGTAGACACCGTTGGGAACGTCGGCAATGGAATAAGCATGGATATAGTCGCCGGTATCATAGGATTCCGTCCCTTCCAGCATATAGGAACGCCCCCTGACATCCGCAAGGAACAAGGTCGGGATGCACGGATCCGCCTCACCGTTCCTGCTGACCATTATCGTATAGCCATTGCCATAATCGTCCGTCCACCGGTGTAATATCCGTTTGGAAACCGTATCATAGATGATATCGTCTTTCAGGGCTTCTCCGAACCTAAAGCTTTTAGCCTTACCGCCGAACTCGGTGTGGAAGCTGTTGAAATAGGCGTCCAATGCCGTACTTCCATCCTTCAGGGTCCTCGTGGTAAGAAGAAAAAAATCAAAAAATCCCGGCATAACCCCTATCGTACCGGCAGAACCGTACATGGTACCCGAGACCACATTGCCCGTAGGAATATGGAGCAACATGTATTCGGCCTTTTCCACCGAATCCAGGTCGGCCTCAACCATGATGGTCTTGAGGTTTGATGGGGTAAGCTCCAGGATGCTGTCCAGATCCTCCAGCTTTCCTGAATGGTACCATATCTTCGCATCTTTGGCGGCTTCAGCCCTTTTACCCCCTGAATAGGAATAGATGTCAAGCCAGAGATCCGCACGGTCGTAATAGAGAAGGCCGGCATATAAGGGATGCCCGTCATCACCCGATATTTCTGAAAAAGGAATGTCCGCCGTACTGATGGCTGTCTCAAAGGCTTTTCCTCCCCATTCACGTACATCGTCGAACCCGATGAGGGAACTTCCAAGGATTCGGGTGGTGACAGCACAGCCCGGCAGTTTTTCCCTTGATGTCAGGCCAAGCACATTACATTCCGATGGTTCAAACACCTTTTCCCCCGTGGTGCCCACAATTCTGAAATAGAACGGGACGTCCCGCAAGCCATCATTGAGCCGCAATGCGATACTGCACCGGATTTTATCATATCTTCGGGCAAGCTGCTCAAAATCAAGGTTGGCCATCCATACCCCGTCGGCCAGGACCGGGTTTACTTCCAGCTTCGTTATCCTGCTGTCCTTCTGGGAGAATCCAAGAACAAAGATTTTAGGAGCCCTGATCAGGTTGCCCCCCGTATCATACACCCTGATCCTCACATTGTATTCCGGAATATGAAATGCGCGCCTGTAGATCTCGCCGGAAGCACCGTCGTTGAAAACGGGCCGTATCTCCAATCGGTGGGGGCCTGTATCAAGGCTTCTGATATCAAGGTTTGTCTTCATCACGCCTGGTGAGGATATGTAAATTTGCCGGAAGACCACATTGTCGATTTTAATCTCCACATGATTTACTGAAGGGCCGGCATAGAGGCATAGGTTCAGATGGTATTTTTCTTCATGTTCCCCGTCCCGGCGCGGCTCGATGACATAAAACTCCGGATCTGTCCTGTAGTTTTCAAATGTCAGTTCTCCGTACCCAAACAGCTTGTCCTTTCCGGGAACACCCAAATCAATCGTATGGCTGCAGAGGATATTTTCCAGATCCGGGATGCTTCGTGTCGGTTCCTCCAGAATCAGCATGGCCGTCGCCGCAGAAACCAATGGGGCGGCAAGAGAAGTTCCGGATCTAACACCCGTGGTGTTGCCGGGCATGGCGCTGACGATCTTTTCACCCGGAGCGCACACATCGATAAGCTCACCGGTATTTGAGAAATAAAGCAGATCGCCGTTGCTGCCCGTAGCGCCTACCGTGATCACCTCGGGAAAGGCAGCCGGATAATAATGGGAAACATCCCTGGCCTCATTCCCTGCTGAAGCCACGATCAGCACCCCCCGGGAAAAGGCATAATCTATAGCCTTGTCCAGATAAGCGGTGGTGCCATAGCCTCCCAGGGACATGTTGATGACACAGGCACCGTTTTTCACCGCATAGTGTATCCCTTTGACGATGATGGAATCAGGCGCATCCCCTTTCTCGTCGAACACCCTGATGGGCATGATCCTGATATTGGCCGGCGTGTTGCTGGCAATGATCCCGGCAATATGGGTTCCATGGCCAAACATATCCTGTGGCTCATTGTCGTCCTCCACAGCATCATAGGGTGAGACGATCCTGTCTTTCAGCCAGGGATGGGCAAGATCGGTTCCGGTATCGAGAACCGCTACGATGACGGTTCCGTCCTTGCCTTTCACCATCTCGGCCAGGCGATCCAAACCTATGATTTCTCCGGCCTCATAAGCATCGATGGCATCCGGGGCCAGGTTACTGCCGACGGCGTCGAAATGCCTGACCAGATCCGGCTCCGCATAGCGCCCCCTCCGCAATATACCGTCTTCATAAAAAGACAGCCACACCTGCCCGTTCTCCAACCAGGCTCCGGTTATATCCGCCATATCCACGCCGACCGTCCGATCCGAAGGCATTTCCACAAGCACACGGGTGGTACAGGCTTCCTCAAGTTCCCTCCAAATGTTCCGCAGTAAAGGGGCATCCATTTCCCAATCGGCGGTTCCATTCCGAGCTGAGGCCACGGTGGGCAACCCGGTTACCAGCAGGACCAGCGCGATGAGGATTGCCGCAAGTTTCTTCCCCATTCTTCTTCCTCCAGGGTTTGGCTGCTTAATAAAGGTATCCTGCCCATCCCATTATATCTGTTTTATTCAACGCAGGAAAGATTGACCAGATGCTTATGCTATAATATTCTGTGCACAGCGGAACGGATTGCCCCCGGCATCCGCAAAAAACACCCTTGAAAAATAGTGTTTCCTAAATACAGCAAAATAGCTTATAATAACTGTATAATATCCTATATATTTATAACGCAGCAATGGCGCAGATAAAAATCCGGTCATTCCATATCTGTCCGGGGGATGGTGCTATGCCAGACAAGAAAAAGCGTTACACTTTTGGGATCCTTATTGACTGGATAACCAGTTGGGGAGAAAGTCATTATTACCAGTCCCTTCTCCTCTCGGGACTTTCCGATTTTGCCAAGAAAAACGATATCAACGTTATCTGCTTTGTCACAGGAAGGGTGGATTCCCCCTATGAATGGGACAGATGCCGGAACGTCCTTTTGAAATTCATTGATAAGAACAAGGTGGATGGATTGATTGTCCCCACCACAGCCATCGGCGTATACAGCAGCCCCCATTCCATTGTAAAGCTGTTGGAAGGCTATGGTGACCTGCCCATTGTCACGGTTGGCGAGCGTTTTGAAAACTATCCGTCAGTCACCACCGACAATTACACGGGCATACGCCAGGTGGTGGATCACCTTATCGAATCGCATGGTTACAGGCGGATAGCCTTCATCAAGGGCCCACCCTGCAAGGAAGCCTATATTCGTTTCCAGGCCTATCTGGATTCCCTGACAGCCCATAGCATCGAATATGATCCCACCCTCGTCTATAACGGGGATTTCCGCTTTGAGTCCGGTTCCGAAGCGGTTAGGACATTTTTGCGCGAAAACATCCGGTTTGACGCCCTTGTCAGCTCCAACGACAACATGGCGATGGGTGCCCTTATCGAGTTTAACAAAAGCAACAAGAACCTCATATTCACACTGCCTATAACCGGTTTTGATGACTCGGAAAACGGACGCGTCTACGGCCTGACAACCGTGCGCCAGAATTTTTATGAGCAGGCTTACCGGGCTGCAGAAATTCTCCTGAACATCATTGAGGGGCGGGATACACCACGCCATGTGGAAATACCGTCCAGGATGATCCTCAGATCCTCCTGCGGCTGTATTCCTACGGTGGTCAAAAAAGCCTATATCAGCCCTGAGGTGGTTGAGAAGAACAGCGGCGATGAAGTTTCCATCGAACAGATCATGGCCGAGCTGGAAGAACTAAACCGCACGCTTGATATCAGCGACAGTTCGTTGCTTCTGAATGGCCTGTTGAACCAGGAACGGCAGGTTGTGGACGCTTTCTTTGATGAATTTCGCAACGGCACCAGGGACAGGTTTGTCATGGCCATCCACAGCCTCATCCTATGGTGTTCCGACAACAAGATCGATTGGCTGTTCATCCAGGACATATTACCTACCATCCGCAAAAGCGTCATGAGCAGGCTGACCGCCAGGGAAGAGGTCATAAGGGCTGAAAACCTGCTGCACGCAGCCATGATATTCCTCTTCGACACCTTCCAGATGGCAGAGGCCAACCTTTCCCTCAGCAATCCCCTCCTTGGCGAGAACACCGAACGCCTTGGGGAAGCCCTCATGGCAAGTCTTAATTACGAGAATCAACTCAGAACGGTCTGTCAGCTGCTACCGCAGCTCGACATACATACCTGTTACATCGCCCTGTTTGAGGATGAGGCGAACCCGCTGGACAAATCGCGCCTGATCCTGGCCATGACGAAAAAAGACTGTTTCAAGCAAGGCGGACAGGGTATCGTGTTCAACACCCTGGATCTCCTTCCCGAACCTTTTATGGAAGACCTGTATAAGGACAGGTTCAGCCTCGTGGTTCAAGTTCTCCATCAGGGCAACAACAAGATGGGTTATGTCATACTGGACTTTGACTCCACCATCAATAAAAACTATGAGATCGTCCGCTACAGGCTCAGTGTTTCATTAAAGGGCACCATGCTGATAGAAAGGATTTCCAGGCAGGCGGCGGACCTGGAAATACAGGTGAAGGAAAGGACCAAGGAGCTTTCTGAAAGCAACAGGCATCTCAAGGAAGAGATCGCCAAGAGAAAAGATGTGGAAAAACAGCTGAAACAGGCCCTGAGGGATCTGCGTTATTACAACGAGCAGCTTCACCGCCAGTCCATCCGTGACGAACTGACCCAGTTGTACAACCGGCGCGGATTTATGCAGCTTGGAAACGAGTTTTATGAAAATGCAAAGAAGAACAACATGAGCTTTCTCCTGCTCTATGCCGATCTGGATTGTCTCAAGCGAATCAACGACCAGTTCGGGCACAGCGAAGGGGATTATGCCATCGCCAGCACCGCCCAGATCCTCAATAGAACCTTCCGCAATACGGATATCATCAGCCGTCTGGGCGGCGATGAATTCACGGTGATCATCTCAGGTGCGACCGAGAAGGACGAGCAGGATATCCGCAACAGGATACAGCGCTACTGCGATCTCCATAACGAACTGTCCAAAAAGCCTTACAAGCTGTCCATCAGCCTCGGATTCGCCAAGTATACGCCCGGAAGTTCGGCTACTTTTGAGGACCTGATGAAGGCCGCAGATAAAGCCCTGTACGCTGACAAACAAAGAAAATCAGCCGGCTGCCACAAGACTGTGGATTGACCCTTGCTCAAGGCGGCCTCGGGTTACATTTCGCTAGGGTATTTGAGTCCCCACTGTGAGCGGATGGCATCCATGGTGCGCATGATGGCCAGGGTTTCTTCAAGGGGCATGATACTGCTTTCCAGCTTGCCTTCCCTCAGGCAGCGCATGGCCTCTGCGGCCTCATATTGATAGCCGTTTCCTTCAAACTCGGGCCCGAATACCTCTTCGGCTCCCGAAGCGGAACGGAAGGTTGCCGTCTTTGCATAGAAGAAATCCGGCACGTGGATCCTGCCATGGGTGCCCAGGATCAGCGCATCGTTGACAAAATCGGTCCGCAGAGCGCCCGAAAGGGAAGCGATCGCACCGCCCTCATACTCAAAGAGCGCGGCAAACTGTTCATCCACACCGGTCTCTCCTATATGCGCCAGGCTTTGAATGATCCGGGGTTGGTTGCCGAAGATCATTGAGGCAAAGGATACCGGATAAATCCCTACATCCAGCAGGGCTCCACCGCCCAGGGCAGGATTCAGGAGCCTTCCCCCGGGATCCCAGACACACCGGTAGCCGAAATCGGCTTTCAGGAAGCGGACTTCGCCGATCAGGCCCTTGCTCAGCCACTCCCGGACCTTGACGATGGCGGGAAGATACCGGGTCCACATGGCTTCCATTAAGAACAGGCCTTTCTCCCGGGCAAAAGCTATCAAAGCTTCAGCCTCCCGGGCGTTCATGGTAAAAGGTTTTTCGCACAGCACAGCCTTTCCGGCTTCAAGGCAGAGCATGGCATTTTCAAAATGCATGGGATGCGGCGTGGCGATATAGACGATGTCCACATCCGGATCCTGCGCAAGCGCTTCATAGCTTCCATAGGCGCGTTTTATCCCGTGCTCCGCGCCGAAAGCGCGGGCTTTTTCCATGGACCTGGAAGCCACGGCGACGAGTTCAGCATCCCCGAGAACCTTCAGTCCTTCGCAGAATTTGCGTGCAATCGTGCCCGTGGCCATGATACCCCAGCCTATGCATGTCTTCATCGGCACATCACCCCTTTGAGGCGCAATATCGTTTGCCTTCAAATCAGGCCCAATTACCATATTTCGGTACATTTCCAGTCTAGCATAATCCGGCGTTTCCTTCCATGAATTTTCCGCATCGGCCTGAATAAAAAGCCCGCTCCCGTCAATCTGCACGCAGGCCGGAAAGCTTGGTTTTTATCAATAAAGCCCGTTAACTGTACGCCTTATTGCGGCTAGCGTTCCCATAAGCGCGGGCACCATATCTTTTTATGTATTTTTGTGTTAAGATATGGCTATGGGAGGGCTTTGAGCATATGAAGCAAAACAGGCTTGTTGCACCCGTCCTGAAATGGGTTGGCGGCAAACGACAGTTATTGCCTGAAATTGTCAAGCGCATACCGGAGTTTTCAACCTATTACGAGCCTTTCGTCGGCGGCGGAGCCGTCCTCTTTTCCTTGCAGCCCAAAAAAGCGGTGATTAACGATATCAGCCGGGAACTCATGAATGTTTACCAGGTTATCAAAGACCATGTCGACGAACTGGTTGAAGATTTAAAAAAGCACAAAAACGAGAAGGAATACTTTTACAGCATAAGAGAGCTCGACAGGGACAAAAAGAAGTATGAATCCCTGTCAAATGTCGAGAAAGCCTCAAGAATTCTTTATCTGAACAAAACATGCTACAACGGCCTGTTCAGGGTGAACAAAGCCGGTGAGTTCAACACCCCGTTCGGAAACTACAAAAATCCCAATATCGTCAACGAGCAAACATTAAGGGCCGTCAGCAGCTACTTCAACACAGCGGATATCACCTTTCTGTGTTGCGACTATGAGGAGGCTTTGAAAAACATCCGGAAGGGAGACTTTGTCTATTTTGATCCGCCATATGACCCTGTTTCCAGTTCCGCCAACTTTACAGGGTATGATAAAGGCGGATTTGACCGCGAGGAACAGATTCGGTTAAAATCAGTCTGCGATAGGCTGAACAAGCGCGGAATCAGGTTTCTGCTTTCCAATTCCGCTACGGATTTTATTCTTGACCTCTATAAAGACTATAAGGTGGAGATCATCCAGGCCAAACGCGCCATTAACTGCAATCCAAACAAAAGAGGCGAGGTTGATGAAGTTTTAGTGAGGAATTATGAGTAGCCTGACCACCAAAAACGACATCGCGTGGGAGCGATTATTTGAAAAATATGATATTCTGTCCCGCATTGAGCGGGAGACCGCCGTTGAAATAACCGCCATGCAAATCAACGCGTTCCGGGAAGCAAGGCTCATGGCAAAATTCGATCATAAGCGGAATCTTCCGGAGCTTTTTCGTAAAAATAACCTCTCCATCCTGCCAATCTCCCGGGGCAGTTACCTGATTTCCCATTTTGAAGCCTATGAGGAAGTCAAGGAAACAGAAAGCGCGATCCATAAGGTTTCCTTTCCGGACCATATCGAAAGCATCGATTATGAAAATATCACCAGCGAGGCAACAGCCATCAATTGCGCCTATGTGTCAGGCATACTGGCCGATTTTACCGAAGATGAAAATCTGCTGCCCACAGTAAGCGGCAGGATGAGTTCCGGTATTTTTTCCTTCCATATCAACAGCATGCGATTGAACCGCCCATTCCATGTAACGGTTTCCAATGCCCAGATAGAGATTGACGGAGGATTTGAAGGATCAAATGCTTTATCCATTATTGAAGCGAAAATTCCTTATCGGATGATTTTCTGATAAGGCAGCTGTATTATCCCTACCGTCTCTGAAAAAACAGTATCCGTAAAGAAATAAAACCTATTTTCATGACTTATTCAAACGGTATTTTCAGCCTTTATGAATACGTTTTTGAGGATCCTGAAAATTACAATTCGATTGCGCTGATCAAGCAAAAGAACTACACACTTGAAGATATAACGATCACTTTGGACGATATTTTAAATGCGCTGCATCATGCCGATCCTATCGCTGAGCCAAAAATACCGTTTCCCCAGGCCAACAATTTTAAAAGAGTCGTTAATATTTGCGAGCTGCTTGCTGAATGCGACAGAACGCGTGACGAGATTACGCTGAACTATGACTTCGATCCCAGGCAAACCAATTATTATACCGATGCGGCCAGATATTTGGGATTGGTGGACAAGAAACGTGAAAACGGCGAAGTGGTATACTTTCTGACTGCCGAGGGCAAAAAGCTGTCACGCCTCAGATACAAAGCCAGGCAGCTGAAATTTGCCGAGCTGATTCTGCAGCATCACGTCTTCAGAGAGACGCTGAAGAAAGCTCTGGAATATGGGCGTATGCCCCATAAAAATGAAATCGTCAATATCATGAAATCTTCCAATCTTTTTCGGGTAGGTTCTGATGAAACCTTTGAAAGAAGGGCGTCAACCATATCGGGCTGGATTGGCTGGATTCTGGGACTCTTAAGATAACACCTGCAAAGGGTGTTTTTCATTTCTTTGTACCCGCCGTTTCTCACCCTTGTCCGGGCAGGAGAATAGATTATTATTGTGCACAATCCCGCTCGAGGAGGAAACACGGATGACCGAAACAGTGATCATGCCGGGACAACATAAGCTGCCGCCCCTGCCCTACCCCTATGACGCGCTGGAACCCGTCATCAGCGAAGAGGCCCTGAGAATCCACCACGATTTACACCATAAGGCCTATGTGGATGGCTTAAACCGGGCGGAGGTCGCCCTGGTGGAAGCGCGCGGAAGAAATGACTATGCGTATATCAAGTACTGGGAAAATCAGCTGGCCTTCAACGGCTCCGGCCACATCCTGCACAGCATCTTCTGGGCCAACATGGCGCCGGTCGGAACCGGGGGACAGCCCGGCCTTGCCACCGCCACGCAGATCAACCTATATTTCGGCAACTTCAACAGTTTTAGAAATCAATTCATGGAAGCCGCGGAAAAGGTGGAGGCCTCCGGATGGGGAATACTGGTCTGGCATCCGGCGTGGCGCAGGCTGGAACTCTTGCAGTGCGAGAAGCACCAGAACCTGACCCAGTGGAGCGGCATCCCCATTCTGGTTTGTGATGTATGGGAACACGCGTATTATCTGGACTACCAGAACAGGAGAAGGGATTACATCGAAAAATGGTGGAACCTGATCAACTGGGATGATGTGGAAAGACGGCTTCTGTTGGCCTTCAGGGGCATGGTTCCGCTTATCCTCTAATCCGAGGGGACGGTTCCAGTGGATCGCTTAAGTCAATAAACCGTACCTGTACACCGGGAGCCCGTAAAGCCCGGTCGCTGTGCTGCACGGCTGCAAAACAGCAACTGTTCGAATGGGGGACGGCTGAACTCGCTACGCTCAAACAGCAGCCGTACTCATCCCATTCTCACAGGCTGTTTTGGCGCCTTATCGCAATGCGACTTTAACCTTTACGGGCTCCCGACAACTGGGATGGTTCTGTTGGTTTAAGCAAACCGGCAGAACCGTCCCCCCTGTCATGCTTTTTCTATCCGGACACGGGTGCCTTCGCCGTCGGGTGTGGGCGGCTCCACGATCAGGCGCCTGCCGATGCGGCTGCGAAGCTCGGGTACATGGCTGATAAGGCCTATCACCCGCTCCTTTTTGCTGATGCGCTCGAGGGAGTCGATCACGTTGTCCAGAAGGTTACGGTCCAGGGTCCCAAAGCCCTCATCCAGGAAGAAAAACTCCAGCGGGCTCTGTCCTTTCAGTTGAATCTGCTCGGACAGGGCCAGGGCCAGCGAGAGGGACGTGAGGAACGTCTCTCCGCCGGAGAGGGTGGTTACCATGCGATAAACCCCACCGTTGGCGTAGTCGCGGATGACAAAGCCGTTGTCGGCATCCAGTTCCAGGCCATATTTGTACCGGGTCATGGTACCCAGGGTTTCCGATGCTTTGGCCGCCACATAGCGCAGCCTTTCTTCCGCGATATAATCGATAAAGCTGTTGTCCTTGCCCTTATCTCCGATAAGGAGCTTGCGGATCAGCTCCAGGAGGGACATTTTTTTGCTGGCCTCGCTCAGCTCCGCGTTCAGTTCAAGCCATTTTTCATGCTTGGCCTTGACGTTCTGGTAACGGTGGGCGGCAATATCATACTCGGAGATACGGGAATCCCGTGCGGCCACAGCTTCCTGCCAGGCCTGGCTGATTTCCCGCCATCCTTCCGCGGTGATGGTCCTGGAATTGAGTTTTTGGACGATGCGTTCCCTTTCAGCCTGTATCTTGATCCCTGTCCGCTCGTATTCGTCGATTCTCGCCTTCCATGCGTTTATTTCCTCATCAGGCAGCAGGGCTTTTTCCACTTCATCCGGTTCGCTGAAGCCCATGTCCGCGAGGGCTTTTTTCAGGCGACTTTCGTCCTCCTGAAAATCCCCGGTCAGCGTTTCCTTCTGGCTGAGCAATACGGTCTGCTCGTTTTGGAGACCCTGATAATCCGTTTCCAATGTTTTGACCTTATCCGCCAGCTCCTTTTCCTCTGTTTCATAAGCCTCAAGCCTATCCCTGATTCGCCTGATCTCGTCCTCGATATCGGCCTCACCGGCAAGCTGACGAATGCGGAGCTCCTTGATTTTTCGGTCGTTTTCCAGATGTTCCGCCTCAGCCCTGCATTTGATGGCATCAGCCCGGATGGCCTGAAGTTCCTCTTTCAGCCGGCCAATACTGGACTCCTTCTCAGCCAACTGGTGATTGATAGCCTCCAATTCCCTGCGAAGGGCATCAGCCTGCTGGTCGCTCCGGGCGAGCCGTTCCAGTTCGCCACGAGCACTTGGGATGGACCAATCGGCAAGGAATTGGGAAATCTTCTCAAAGTTTGCTTCCCACAGTTTTTTCGTTTCCTCAAGGGAGGACTCGACTTCCGCAAGCCTTTCCCTGTTCAGCTTAAGTTCCGACAGAATGCCGCTTTCCAGGGCTCTCTGCTCCGACAAAACCTTATTTTGGCTCTGGAGACGCTGCATGAGGGCTGCCTGGCTTTTTTCCCTGTCCCCCAGTTCCTTTCGTCTGTCGTCAAGCGCCTTCTCCAGAAATTCCAGTTCAGCCTCCAGTGTGTCCGGTTCCAGGTTTCGCAGGTTCTCAGGCAGCTTCCGCCTTTCGGATTCCAGTTCCCGGCCTTGGGTTTCCAGTTCCTCCTTCACTTGATCAAACTGCGACCTTGCGGTTTTCAACTGCTCGCCATTGACCATCAGTTCCGCCTCGGCCTCCCTTAAGGCCCTCTCAGCAGATTGCAGCCCGGTGCGGAGTTCCCCCACCCTGGTTTCAAGAACGGACATTTCTTCCAGATCATCCGAGCCGGCAGGGTTTGGATGATGCTCGGAACCGCAGACAGGGCACGGTTCGCCTTCTTTGAGCTGCCTGGCCAGTCGGCAGGCTGCACCCCTGTCCAGCATGCGTTCCGCTTCTTCCAGTTGACTCCTGTATTGATCACAGGAAGCCTCCGCCTCATCCCTGGCAGACTGAAGCACCCGCCTCTTTTCTTCACCTTCCCCTATCAGACGGCCGATCTGTTCCAGCCGGGATTCCAGATCCGTCATCCGTTCCCGGCGAAGCCTGATGACCCTGCAAATCCCCCTGATATCCTGAAGTTCCTGAGCCTTTTTTTCGATCGCATACCTTTCTTCTTTGAGCAGGCTGTCGGATCGGGTGGTTTCCCTTGCAAGCGCTTCGGTCTCCTCCTGACCGATGGCAATGGCTTTTCTGACCTGTTCAAGCCTGTCCTCCGCATCCTTCAGGCGTTCCTTCAGGATTTCAGCTTCGTCCATGAGTTCGGCCAGGGATTTTTTCAGTCGATTCCCCTCCTCCTCCAGCCTTGCACCCTCCTGGATGCGCTTCCTGTATTCGGGATCGACGATGTGGGCCTCCCATTCTTTTTTGAGCCGTTCAGCATCCGCCGCAAGCCTTTCATATGCCTCGATTTCCTGGTTTATCAGCAGGTTCTGCTGCACCATGGTATTCTCCAGCCGTGCAGAGGTTTCCGCCAGCGATTTAAGCTTCATGGCGGCGGAAGCGATCTCTTCCCGCAAAACAAGCGCGTCTTCCAGCCTGGCCTTTTGGGCCACCAGCCGGGGTTCTTCAACAGCCCTCTCATTTTTCAGGGAATCATAATTCTTCCGGTACTTCATCAATTCCGCCCGGACAGTCGGCAACCTGTTTTCAACCGCCGCCAGCCGTTCGTTTGTTTTTTGCAACCTGGCGGCCAATTCCCTGTTCTTGCGGATCGGCTCCACCAGAAGCGCAGCCTTTTCCGCCCTGGCCAGTTTTATCCTGCCGTCTGCGATTTCCTGCGCCATGCCGGCATGGCGTTTTTCCCACGTCTCGACCTCCGCCAGTTCCTGGACCAGCTGCCATACTTCTTTGGCCTGATTGTACTGCTGTTCCAGCTCTTTAAATGTTTTCAACGCTTTCTCCTTTTCGGCGGCAGCTGTTTCCATAGCCTCCATGGCTTCCTTCAGGGCTTCGTCCGAAGCATCCTGATACCCCCGCAGCTCGCCCGTCAGGGTATCGATACGGCTTCTCACCCTGTCAATCTTCCGGTTCAATTTGTCGATCAGCTGTTTCCCGTATTCCTCCAGATAGAAGATCCGCTCCAGCATCCGACGCCGTTCCGAATGGTTCATGAGCAGGAATTCCTGGAAGCTGTTCTGGGGAAGCACCACAGCACGGGTAAAATCCTGCTTGCTGAGCCCGATCAGTTCCGTAACCTTGTTTGTGACATCGGTGGCCTTGTCACAGAGAGGGATCTCCCCCGCTTCTGTCAGTTCCATGAGCCGGGCAAGTTTTACGGCGGTTACATTTTCCGAGTCCTTCTTTTTCTGGGATACCCTTTCCACCCTGTACCTTTTGCGGATGCCGTCCTTGATGAGTTCGAAGGTAAAGGACACCCGCATGGTCCTGCACTGCGTATTGATGATGCCCTGGGTGCCGTTTTTTGCTCTGCGCACATCACCAAAAAGGGCAAAGGTAATGGCGTCCAGGATAGTGGATTTACCGCTCCCGGTGGGACCGAATATGCCGAACAGTCCGGTCTCGCCCAAGGTTTCAAAATCGATCCTTCGTTTCTCTTTGAAGCTCTGCAGCCCTTCAATCTCAAGGGATATCGGTCTCACCGGTAACATCCGCCTCCTCATCCTGCTCGTTCACGATCTCAAGGAAAGCCTCCATGACCTCATCGGGGATGTCCGTACCCATCCTGATCCTGTAGTATTCGCTGAACAACTCGTCAATCTTTTTCCCCTCACGGCTTCCGCTGTACTCAACCACGCCGGGTTCGCCCTTCAGCCGGGGGTAGATGTTGACGATGCCGGGGTGCAGGTTTCTGAGTCTTTTCTGCTCCTCCATGGTGAGAATCCTGTCGGTCACAATGGTCAGTTCCACCCAGGCATTCCGGTCCCGACCTTCCTCGCACCAGGCCAGGGCCTGCCCGTAACCTTCCTCGGCAACCCACCGTCTCAAGGGCCTTCCGCAATTCAAGTAGATGGGCATGACCCGGGGTTCCTGTCCGGGCAGGGCTTCTACCAGATAAACGGCCTTGCTGTGTTCGGCCTCCGAAAAGCTGTATGCCAGGGGGGATCCGGAGTAGAAAGCGGGACAGGGGGCATGGCGCACCTCCTGCGGCCTGTGCAGGTGCCCCAGGGCAGTATAATGGGCACCGGCAGGCAAGGCTTCCGGGTCCACGGTCCATGCACCTCCCACCTGGAGTGTTCTTTCGGATTCGGACTCCCGGCCGCCCTTCATGAAAAGATGGGCCACCACCAGGTTGACAGTGTCTTCCCTGAAATTCCGGCTGCCGGAAGCCAGAATCTCACCGACTTTATCGGAATAGGCCTTCTGAAGGATGCCTTCATCGGCTTCCCGGGACAAAACTTCTTCCAGACGTGATTCGGACGGATAGGGAAGCGACAGGATGACAGCATGGTGTTCACAGCGCGGCAGGGCCAGTTCAAACCATCCCGCTCCCGATGCGGTTACGCGGATCTCCCCGCCCGTTTTATAGGCTCCGGCATCGCTGCCCGGATAGCCCAGCAGGATGATGCCGTTCTTGTATGCCAGCGGACTTGCGGCGCATAGACGTTCCGGGTTGTCGTGGTTTCCCGCAATGACGACAATCCCCCGTGTTCCCCTGCCGCTGAGCTTTTCCAGCGCTTCATAAAAAAGTTCCTCGGCCGAAGCCGGAGGATTGTATGTATCGTAAATATCGCCGGCCACGAGGACGAGATCGATCCTCTCCTCCTCACAGATTGCGACAAGAAAGTCGATGAATTCTTTCTGTTCCTCTATACGGCTGATCTGCTCCAGGCTCCTGCCCAGATGCCAGTCGGAGGTATGAAGGATCCGCATATACCGTCCACCCTTTGATTATTCCCTGTAATTGGCGCAAGGCCTGTTACAACCTTAACTTCCAATTGATATTATAACTCTGCGGATCACCGGACACAAAGGGAAATATTCTGAATTTTCCATTATGGTAAATTTTTATAGCGCATAATGCCCTGCCCTCATGGGCATTCCCTTTGGCATGGTCCGGACACGCAACACGATTATCAGCAACAGGCTCCGCCCGGTTTTCTCCCCCGTTACGGTAAAATCGCCATATTGTCGAAATGGACCTTAAACATACCGGATGAGCCTGCAAGCCTCATCCAGGCCAGCAAACAGGCCTGCCTCGGCCATGGCAAACAGGGCCGCCCCGAAAGCCGCCTCTTCGCGATGCAGCGGCACCTTGACCGGTAAACCGAACTTGTCCGACAGGATGGAACGCATGGTGGGGTTCTTCCTCACACCGTTGCCTGCGGCAACCAGGTGTCTGAGGCAAAAGTCCCCGCCCGAAAGGACGGGTTGGGCCAGTTCATAAAGTTCCTGAGCCATACCGTTCATAAAACCGATCATCATGGCCAGGGGCGTAAAGTTATCCAGTCCGATATTTTCGATCTTGCCGCGTTCATGGGGATTGAGCCTCGTGCCCGAAAAGCGGGTGGACACAAGAAGGGGATTTTTTACCGGCTCTTCCCTGGAAAGCAGGGCATCCATATAGGGATAAGCCGATTCCACTTCAATTCCGGCCATTCTGATGACCTCCCGGAAGAATCTCTCCAGGAGTGCATAAGCGCTTCCGCCGCACAAAGGCGAGCCTGCGAGCAGGTTCATACCTTCCAGGTAGGGACGCACTTCCAATTGGCTGTTTTCAGGCGCCTGGATTCCATCATACAGGACAGATACCTGACTGCCCGTGCCGATATTAGTCAGCATACTGCCCTTATCCACACCTGCCGATCCCAGAAAACTGGCCTGGTTATCGCCAATGGCGACGCAAACAGGGATACCTTCCCGGGTCTCACCGATTATTCCGTTTGCGGCGATAATATCAGGAAGCCATCGGGCATCCAAGCCAAAGCGGCTGATGACTTCCCTGTCAAAACCGCTCACGGACAGATTGAAAAAACCAAGGCTTGCCGCGTTGGAAGGGTGCATGACGGGTTCGGTTTTTCCGGCCAGGCGCATGGCCACATAGTCGTGAATGGTACAGAGTTTGCAGGTTTCCGGTGGAAGCTGTCCCGTATGTACGTGATAAAAACAAGTGGTCAAACCAAACCCGGTGGCCATCCGGTACGGGCTGTTTTCGGTCAGATACGCCGCATAGGACAGATGATCCTTGTAAGGCAGCGCACCGCTTTGGTCCTGCCATGTATATAACGGGCTGACCGCCTCACCGGAACGGTTAAGATAGAGAATCCCATGCATCTGGCCGGTCAACCCGATGCAGGCTATGGGAGAATATTTTCGGATGAGTGCGCCGCAAAGGTTGTCGGCAATTTCCATGATTCGGTTGGGATCCTGGATTCTTTCCCAGGCGTTCCCGGAAGGCATAAAGGCGTTGTCCGCCGACAAGACCTCCAAAACTTCGCCTGTATCGCTGTCAACGGCGATGGCGCATATTTTTGTTGTCCCAATGTCCAAAGCAATCGCTGTCATCACTTGACCCCTCCCAACAGCTGTCTATTCCTTGTTATTCTTCTGCACCACGCTGCGCGGACACGTGGATTTCCGGCTGGTTCACCTTATCCATATCCTGTTCGGTGCAAACCTCGATCCGGTTGTCCATCAGAAGCTTTGCGGTGATACCGTAACCTTTGGTCAGTTTCCCGGAAAAGGTACCGTCGTAAACCTGTCCACACCCGCAGGACGGACTTCTGGATTTTAGTATGGCCTTCCTGATGCCGTGAGCCTTAGCCAGTTCCAGCGTCTTTTCTGCTCCTGTCTGAAACTGCCTGGTACAATCCTTTCCTTCCTTATTGATCACTTTCAGTGTACCGTCTTCCAAACGCACGATCTCGCTCGGGATCCTGGGTGTGGGCAGGCCCCCCAGTTGCTCCGGGCACACCGGAATGGCCTTGCCTTGTCGGACCAGTTCAACGACGGCTTCATTCCTGCAATTTTTTCCGTCATATCTGCAATTCTCGCCGGCCAGGCACGCACTGACCAGATAAACCGCTTTCCTATCCGTCCTTTTCGTTTCCATAACTCCTCCCTGGCGGGCTTTGACCCACTCACCCCAGGATCGTGTCCTATGGCAACATACCGTACTTGTGTTAGTTGTCCTGATAACAAATCATATTTTACCCTGTTCAAATCTCATCGAATCAGTGATATAATAGGTTCGCATGGGGCATTAGCTCAGTTGGGAGAGCGTCGCGTTCGCAACGCGAAGGTCGGGGGTTCGAACCCCCTATGCTCCAACCACATGAAATCCAGGCACAGGAGCCATGCGGTCCAATCCGCATGGCTCCTTAATTTTTCGTTACATGATCTCCTGGCCGAATTTCACATCATCATAAATCATTCAGCCATTGTGGGCTGACAGAAAAAATTAATATGGCGGAATAAACGCCTATATATGATGTTTTGGGAACGCTTCCATATAAATAAATCAATACATGATGTTAAAAAAATCGCTAAAGTGTGGAAAATAAAAAATGGGGTGTTGGAAAACGAATCTGATAACACTAAAGAATTGGGGTGTAAAGCCATGAAGATTAAGTACAAGATCACATTGCTTGCAACCATCATTTGCGTTGTATGTGTCGGAGCGCTTTGGGCGATCAACCGATTTATTTCACTGAGCTATCTGGAAGATACCACGGAGGAAAAACTTCTGGCCGAAGTGAAGCTGAAGGCCCATGAGATAAACACCTGGATTAACAATGAAAAGCAAAACCTGGAAATCATAGCCGAGAGGGTCATACTGGCTAAGGATTATGCGTTCGACACATTATACAAGGTCTTGGAGCAATCAGCCGAAATGAATAATGGAAATATCTATTACATGGCAATGGAAGACGGAACATTCATCGATGCCTCCGGATGGGTGCCGGATGAGGACTACAACCCCTTAACCAGGGAATGGTACATTAAGGCCACGGAAAACAGCGGTCAAATCTATGTGTGCGACCCTTATGTAGACGCCGATACTAAGAATCTGGTCCTGACATTATCCAAGGAACTCACGCTGAAGGATGGCAGAAAAGCAGTGCTTGGCGTAGATATGCAAATATCTGATATGAATGAATTGGTAAACGCTATCGGGCGCCAGACGGCAAATGGCGCAAATACATCTGACCGGGGCGATAAAGGCACACTCCAACGCAATCAGCAGTCCTACATATTTTTGATAGACAGGATGGGCAATATCATCAATCATCCCAATCCGGATTTTTCAGCAACGCCTGATAAAGTAACCCATGTGGCCGATATACTCGGCGGACAATTGAACAGCTTAATGGCATCGGGAAACCTGTCGTTGCGTCAAAAGATCATAAAGGATTACGACGGGACAGAAAGGGCATTCTTCTTTGATAAGCTGGATGCGGCGGACTGGACCATCGGGATAGCGGTTGACAAAAGAGCGATCTTCAAGGCGGAAAACCAATTTGTCATCATAACATTATGCATATCCGCAGTTATGCTGGGCGCGGGCATTGCTGCCTCCCTTATTATCGCGGGCAGCATGGCCAGACCCATTATGGCGACAAAAGCCATAGCGAACAGCATATCGGACTTAAGGCTTAACATCAACATTGATGACCAATACATAAAAAGAAAAGACGAGACCGGCGAGATAGCCAGGGCCATCAAAGAAACAACCGAAAAATTGAGGGACTTCACCACCAGTTTGAACGAACTGTCGGCAGTCAACATCCAGGTTTATCAAACCACCCTGGATAAGGCAAATACTTTATTGAGCCTTTCAGAAGAGGTTTCCGCCACCACGGAAGAACTGTCGGCCGGTATGGAAGAGACCAGCGCAACGGCTGAAACGATAGCACAGTCTGTGGATGAGTTAAACAGCGCAATAGCTGCTTTCGCCGATAAGACGGAAGAGGGCTCAAAAACGGCAAATGAGATAGCTTTGAAGGCTGCGGAGCTGGACAGGCAGATCGTCGAATCCAAGGACAACACCATGAACATCCTGAACACGGCCAAAACGGAGATCGCGTCTGCCATAGAGTCCGCAAAGAATGTTGAACAGGTTAAAATGCTTGCGGACGCCATTCTGGATATCGCGGTAAAAACCAATCTTCTGTCGCTAAATGCCTCCATTGAGGCCGCCAGAGCCGGTGAAAACGGCAGGGGATTCGCTGTTGTGGCAGAGGAAATCAGGACATTGTCAGAGGATTCCAATAAATCCGCCGAACAGATCAAACAGTTTGCGGAAGACATAAGTATTTCCGTCAACAAGCTCATCGAAGCCGCAAACAACGTGCTGAGGTTCCTGGATGAAAACGTCCTCAGCGATTACAGCTTAATGCTGAACGCGGCAGAGAACTATAAAAACGACGGCTCTGTGCTGAGCGGGGTATTGGGCGAACTTTCAAATACGGTCAGGGAGCTGACCGCCACCATCAACACGATGGCATCATCCATCAATGATGTTTCCTCAACCATACAGCAGGCTACAGCGGCTGTGGCAAATATCGCCGAGCAGAACAATGAGATGGTCGGTGCGGTTCAGGAGATAAACAACGCGATGCAGACGAATAAGGAGTCGTCAGGCAAACTGGCAGACATGATAGCACAGGTTAAGCTGTATTGAAGCATAAACGGACAGATGGAAAACATGCATAAGGGGCGGTTCATTTGCTATGCAAGTTATGCGAGCCGCCCTTTTTTTCTGTTTATTTTCCAGCTTCGTTTATACCGAGAGTTGTTCACCTGATACTATTCCATTATGATATGGAAATATCGTATTATATAAATCGAGCTGGTCTTATCCATTATTACGCTCAACGCGTTAACATTATATTGTATTATTACCGTCATCCGATGAAAGACACCGCAATAAATGTTATGAATGAGGTGGTAAGAGCCATGAAAGAAAACCAAGAGCATAAAGGCATACGGGATACCTTTTCAGGAAGTTTCGGGTACGTTATGGCAACAGCCGCTTCTGCCGTGGGTTTGGGAAATATCTGGAGGTTTCCTTATCTGGCGGCCAAATATGGCGGGGGCATCTTTCTGATTGTCTACCTTGTGTTGGTCGTAACCTTCGGCCATGCCATGCTCATGTCAGAAACGGCATTGGGGCGCATGACAAGAAAAAGTCCCGTGGGGGCATTCCAAAGCTTCGGAAACAGCTTTCCGCTACGGTTCGGAGGCTGGCTTAACGCCATCGTTCCTATGCTCATCGCGCCTTATTATTCATTTATCGGCGGATGGATCATCAAATACCTCTATGAGTATCTCGTCGGCAATACCACCGCCCTTGCCGATGACCATTATTTTACCGGGTTTATCACAACCTTCCCCAGCGCTGAAATATGTTTTGTGGTGTTTACCGCGCTGACCTTCATCATTGTCCTGATGGGGGTAGGAAACGGCGTGGAAAAAGCATCCAAGATCATGATGCCGCTGCTGGTTCTGCTGGCTATCATCATTTCGGTTTATTCCATCACCCGCCCGGGTGCCATGGAAGGGGTGCGTTATTTCTTCATCCCCAATTTTAAGAAATTCTCTTTGATGACACTTGTGGCAGCCATGGGACAGATGTTCTTCTCCCTGTCTATCGCCATGGGTATCCTTTATACATACGGTTCCTATCTGAAGAAAGACGGGGACATCGAGAAAACCAGCAGGCTGGTGGAAGGATTTGACACAGGCGTTTCCATTTTGGCCGGACTCATGATTATTCCAGCCATATTCGTTTTCCTTGGAGGCAGCGAAGACAACATCCGGTCCGGGCCGTCCCTAATGTTCATTACGATTCCAAAGATCTTTGAAAGCATGGGGCTTGGTCAAATACCGGGTATCCTATTCTTCCTTATGGTATTATTTGCGGCGCTTACCAGTTCCATCTCCTTGATGGAAAGCGGCGTGTCAACCTTTATGGACCAGTTGGGATGGTCAAGAGCCAGAGGCTGTATGCTGATGGGCGTAATCATGCTTCTTCTTGGCACTGCCTGCGCTTTGGGGTATAGCGTCTGGAGTGCCGTGCAGCCGTTGGGCATGTCCATCCTGGACCTCTTGGATTTTCTCACCAATTCCATCATGATGCCCCTTGCCGCTTTATGCACCTGCTTTTTGATCGCAAGACGTGCAGGCATCAAGGCTGTTGTGGAGGAAATCCGCATATCATCCTCGTTTAAAGGTGAGAAGATATATGCTGTTACCATAAAGTATCTTGCACCCATCATCCTGACCGTCATATTAGTCAGCTCTATTGCCGCAACGTTTGGTTGGCTCAAGATATGATATCGTATACCCTGCACCGCCTAATCTCAATCAGACATAGTTGGTTCAAGGCTTATCCTGCCGCCAGACAACGGCAGGAAGATAAAAACGGGAGACGGTTCTTTTGCGCTGGTCAGGCAAAGGAGCCGTCTCTTCGCCTTAGTGAAGCTTCATCTTCGGAGTAAATACAGGTAGGATGGCCTCTGTGCAAGATTGCACCATATCAAGAGAAGTTTTGGGTGTCTCCGGTTGCCACCGGCCAAACGCTTCATACAGCTGCAATGCATCAAATCATTCAGTACCCCTATTCTGCCCCGGTTCTTCCGGTTCGGCAAACCAAAAACGCGTATAAGCGGTTCTTACTCCGGGGTATTCCGCCTGGATACAGGCACACGATGCCCCGACGCGGTAACGAGCTCACTTTTGTTCAACTCTATCATCCACTGCAAATTCACGAGATAGCAACGGTGCACTTTGATAAAGCCGGGTCTCTTCAGCAGGGCAGGCTCGTATTCCACAAGGCTGCCGGGCACTTCCCGCACACTGCCGTCCGTCATATGGAAATATAGCCTTATTGACATAACTTCCATGTATTCTATTTTCCCGTAAGGTACACTGAAAACGCGGGACTGCGTTTTGATATGCAACGCTTCCTCAGGTCTTCCGAAAAGATCCACCAGCCTGTCGAGGACGGGAAAAAGATCGGGCAACCTGCATGCCTGTAATACCCGGCATCAGCACATCCAACAGGACCAGGTCAAACGCCTCGCTATCCAGAGCGTCAAGAAGCTCTGATGCGCTTTGGTAGCTTGTATAGGCAAGATCCACTTTCCGGGAGTTGCGATACGCTTCAACCACTTTGACAATTCCCTGCAAATCCTGACCATTATCGTCACATATGGCTATCTTCATGAGCTTTCCCCTGCAGGCAGACTGTAAATACATTATATAGTTTTGACCCCAATCCGGCAATCGTCCGGCTCCCATTACGGCTGAAATCAGCAAAGGAAAAAGCCTGTCAATAGCAAGGCCGTCATCGCGCGCACTGAGACAGGCAACTTGTTTCCGGCACTTTTCCGCTGCGCGGAAAAACAGTTCAGAACATGTAATCGAAGCTTTATGTGCAAACACCAGGTATGATACAATAACGTCATTGGCCTGATAAGCCGTTTTATCCGGTCATTCGGCACGGGTTCAAACAAAAGCCTTCTGAAGGATGTGGTAGTATTGACGGAAAAAACAGGGACAAAAGATTTACGCAGCAGCTTTACAGGAAGTTTCGGCTATGTGATGGCCACAGCCGCTTCTGCCGTAGGTCTGGGAAACATCTGGAGATTTCCCTATCTGGCCGCCAAGTATGGCGGAGGCATTTTTTTGATCGTTTACCTTGTGCTGGTTGTAACCTTCGGCCATACCATGCTCATGTCTGAAACGGCACTGGGACGAATGACAAGGAAAAGTCCCGTAGGAGCGTTCCAAAGCTTTGGAAACAGTCTTCCTCTGCGATTCGGAGGATGGATCAACGCCATGGTTCCCATGCTTATCGTACCCTATTACGCCTTTATCGGAGGATGGATCATCAAATACCTTTATGAATACTTTGCCGGCAATACTGCCGCGCTCGCCGGGGACAATTACTTCATTGATTTTATTACTTCGTTTTCAAGCGCGGAAATTTGTTTCATCGTGTTTACGGTTTTGACCTTCCTCGTCGTACTGATGGGGGTTGGAAATGGTGTGGAAAAGGCCTCCAAGGTCATGATGCCGATTCTGATCCTGTTGGCGATTGTGATAGTGGTTTACACCATTGCCCAGCCCGGCGCCCTGGAAGGGGTACGCTATTTTCTCATCCCCAATTTCAGGAAATTTTCATTGATGACCCTGGTGGCCGCCATGGGACAAATGTTCTATTCCCTGTCCATCGCCATGGGCGTTCTATACACATACGGATCCTATCTCAAAAAAGACGGGGATATTGAGAAAACAAGCAGGCTGGTGGAAGGATTTGATACGGGCGTTTCCATGCTGGCCGGGCTTATGATCATTCCGGCCGTGTTCGCTTTTTCCGGAGGCAGTGAAGACAGCATTCAATCCGGTCCGTTCCTCATGTTTGTCACGATTCCAAAGGTGTTTGAAAACATGGGACTTGGGAATATCCCGGGCATCGTATTCTTCCTGATGGTGCTGTTTGCGGCGCTTACCAGTTCCATCTCCATGATGGAAAGCGGTGTGTCGACCTTTATGGACCAGACAGGATGGTCAAGAGGCAAATGCAGCGTGCTGATGGGCATGATTATGCTTTTGCTTGGCACCGCCTGTGCTCTGGGATATAGCGCCTGGAGCGCTGTGCAGCCGTTGGGCATGTCCATCCTGGACTTCTTCGATTTTCTCACCAACTCCATCTTAATGCCCATTGCCGCTCTAAGCACCTGTCTGTTGATCATAAAAAAGGCGGGCGTTGGGAGCGTTGTAGATGAAATCCGCTCATCATCCCGGTTCAAGAGCCAAAGGACATATACCTTTTTCATACGGTACCTGTCCCCCATCATACTGCTCGTCATCCTGCTAAGCTCTATTGCCGCGGCCATGGGACTTCTGCGGATATAATACGGATATGCCCTTTCCGTTTTCGACGGCTGTGACACATCATGGGGCGAAAAGGAGCCGGCGTCATCCTGGCGGTCCAATACGCATTTTATTGACAAAAATCATAACACCCGGATGACTTATCCCCACCCCGGATGTTACAATAATTATTGAAGATAAACGCAGAAGAAGGCTGTCAGGCTGAGTGACGCAACGGTGCGGACCAGCTGCGGGGATACTGCCGGATGGCCGTGTTATAAACCACAATATACGCGAAGGGGATGTTGCCGCTATGTTATGGAAAGACCAATATGAACTTGGCGTCCCTCGGATTGATGCGCAGCATAAGGAACTGTTCAGGCGCGTTGAATCTTTTCTGCAGGTCTTGCGATCGGGGGGCAACTGGGAAGAAAAAGTGCCAAAACTCAACGAAACGCTGGAGTTTATGAAGCGATATGTTGTTGAGCATTTCCACGATGAAGAGGAATACCAGAAAAGCATCAATTATCCCGGATATGAGGCCCATAGACAGATACATGACGGTATGGTGGCCTATGTGCAGGAGGTTTCAAAGCAATACGAAGCCTCCGGCAACAACGAGGATTTAATGCAGCAGTTCGGCGGAAGACTTCTGGCATGGCTAATCAACCATGTGGCTGCGGAAGATCAGCGCATTGCGGATTATGCAAAGAGGAAAGGATGAGCGGAAATGATGGAAAAGCTTTACAAAGCCTTTGTCGACGCAACAAGCCATGTCTTTCAGTTGATGCTCAACATACCGGAGGTTTCCGCCCATCCGGAAGAAGTTTTTAGATGTGACGAGGAAGTTGATATCGCCATCGGTATTGTGGGGGATCTCCAAGGCGAAGTGATTTACCGGTTTCCGGTCGCTACATCCCTGAACATGGTCAGGATCATGAGCGGTATGGAGTTTGATGCGGTGGATGTTTTCGTGACTTCCGCCATATCGGAGATTGCGAATATCATCAGCGGCAATGTGCTTACCGCCCTTTCGGATGGGGAGATGAAATGCGATATCTTGCCGCCGGTGCAGAAGAAGCCCGATGAGGGCAAAACCTATGAAATAAAAACAAGCTGCTGCATCTGTACGGCAATTGGCGAGATATGCCTGGAAATCCGTCTGAATCGGGCTTCCCATTCGCTTCACTGACGGATTGACAAGCGGTTTGCTTCTTGATAAGATAGCATTGGTTCTAAAAGGGAGTAGCTGTTAACGATAAGATCAACATGCTGGAGAAATCCTGGTCTTATCTGCTTTAACGTTTTGTTAAAGTGAGCGAGACTTTTAGATTATCAGAGTGTGCCTGATAATCTAAAAGTCTTTTTTATTGTATGGCGCAAGGCGCATCCTTCGATAGAGAATCTCGGTTCTTATGGTATGGGGTGAAAAGGGAGAATTGTTATGATTCAGGAAATGATCAGGGCGTTTTTATTGATTTTCGTCGCGGAGATGGGCGACAAGACCCAGATACTGGCCATGGCCTTTGCCACGCGGTTCCCGGTGGGAAAAGTCCTTTTGGGAATAGGCCTGGGTGCATTCCTGAACCACGGCCTGGCAGTACTCCTGGGCAGCTATCTGTCTCAACTGGTTCCCATCAATACCATCCAGATGATTGCCGGAGCTGCGTTTGTCGGATTTGCCCTTTGGACATTGAAACCTGAGTCCGAGGAGGAAGAAGAAAAAGAAACACGTTTCAAGTTTGGACCAACGGCGACGGTTGCCCTGGCTTTCTTCATAGGGGAGCTTGGCGACAAGACCCAGTTGACGGCAATCACCCTGGCGGCGGATTCCCTGTATCCGGTGATGGTCCTGGCCGGAACGGTTTCCGGCATGATAGCCACCGGCGCTCTGGGAATCCTTATCGGCAAAAAGCTTGGGGACAAGATCCCGGAATTGGGCATTAAAATCCTGGCAGCCTCCATCTTCATGTTCTTCGGCCTGCAGAAACTGTACCAGACTGTACCTGCCCAATATTTAGACCCGGTCTACGTTATGCCATTCCTTTGCATTTTGGCATTGATCGTCGCCTGGATGATACATTTGCTCATCCGTGCCAGGCGTGAAGGCATCCAGTCCGGGTTCGTTGCCAAGGCAAAAATGCTGCATGACTATTACCTGCATATGAAAGAAGATCTGGAACATATTTGCCTGGGCTCGGAGTATTGCTGCGCATGCGAGGGAAGCCAATGCGCCATCGGAAGGTCAAAACAGATTATACAGGCGGCATTGTCTGACCGGGAATGGCAGGAAGTCTCACGTGAAGATGTTACAACTCACGGGGACAAGCCGTTCACCGAGGAGGAGGTCCTGGATTCCCTGGTGGATACCCTTTGCCTCATTGACACCATTCAGGATGAGAAGAGCCTAGCCAATGTTCACCGCATCAGAAACCAGTTGGAAACCATTCTCCTGGGTCAGCCAATCAGTGAGTTTAAGCATACGGAGGCCTACATTGAAGCGGTGAGGGAGGTTGATGCCGCAACGGCAGACAGGATTACCGGTATGCTTCGCATGAGGAAGCCCATAGAAAAACGGTTGATTAATGTGGGCAACCGGATCAGCAACATCTATCTGGTTGAGCTTCAGAAGGGGTATTTGCTGATTGATACGGGATACCGGGAACAGTTTGAGCGGTTCGAGAAAGCCCTGAATAAGAAAGGCATCGCGCTGGATGATATTCAGTATGTATTTATCACCCATGCCCATGATGATCATGTGGGCTTCCTGAACCAACTATTGGAAAGGACCCCTGCGAAGGTCATCCTCCATCCCGAATCCATCGAGCGGCTGAAGGCTGGGCAAAATTCCTTCCAGGGCGGCTGCAGCAGCAGGCTGGCATGGCTCTTCTGTCAATTGATGAAAAGCTTTGGTAAGGGGGATCACCGCTTCGATCCGGTGGACGCTTCGGACCACTACATTCCTGTAACCGCGGAAACGCTGCCGGATATAGAAAAAACGCTTTCGGCAAGGATCGTTTTCCTTCCCGGCCATACGAAAGATTCCATGGGTCTTCTCTTCGAAAACAAGGCGTTGTTTTGCGGCGATGCGGCCATGAGCGGCATACCCAGCCGCAACCATGTGATTATCTGGATTGAAGATCCGGATGCCTATAAAGCCTCATGGAGAAAAATGACCGAGCTTGACTTTAAGAAAGTGTACCCGTCCCACGGAAAACCTTTTACGAAAGAGGAACTTGTCAAACAAGCCGGAAAGCTTGACAAAATACGGCTCTACCCCTTAAGGCATGCCTAAGAAACGCTTTGCAGGGAAAGGGTTACCGTAACCTCATCATTGATGGCGTCAACACCCGTATCGTGATGTTCATTGCCATCATTGTCCGGCAAAAGATATGTGCCCGTTCTCTTTTTATTGACTAATGTCAATATATTGTCTATAATTCTACCTGCATCGCTTTTTTTACAACAAAAACGATCAAAACCTGAACACGGTCAAAGTCTTCCTGGCACGGATCTGTCCGGAGCGCTTGCAAGGAACAGCATACCTGAAAGGGATCAGATTTTGCCAGGAGGACTTTTTTGCTGTAAGCAGAACGGCGGCATTCAAGTCTAAACAGATGCATAAGGGAAAAAGCTAATCATTACGACGGATAAGGCGGGATAACAAGATGATACTGCGCAAGATTTGGTTATCATTGATGAGCGTCATTGATTTCTTTTTAAAGTATCCCATCGTTCTTTTCAGTATCATTATGATCATCGGGATATACGTCCTTGTATCCCGAATCAGGTTGGCAATACGACAAAGGGCGGTCATGCGCAATCCGAGCAATGAAACCGTACAGGCATTCATGGCCCAGGTGAGACGGACACTCATACACAATCATCCGAACTCATGGAATGCTCTCAGACAAACCTATTATGCAATAAAGGATTCAGAGAACGTTGACTTTGAACTGCGGGTTAAATTATGTGAAGTCTTGCAGAAGAAAGGGGTTAATGGTGTTCATCCCCCCAGGCAGCATTACCTCCAGAATGAAGAAAAAATAAAACAGGCAGGACAGGAAGGCGAAAAGAAGGTTGCCTACGCATTAAAATGGCTCGACCGTAACAGGTTTAAAGTATTCAGCAATATCAAACTGTCCGACGGTGGAGAAACGCAGGAATTTGACTGCATTGTCATCGGAGATAAGGCGGTCTTCAATATAGAAATAAAAAACTACGCAGGAAACCTGACAATTGACCAGGAAGGCAATTGGTACCGGGTTGTCAACGGGCATAAGTCCGGCATGGAGAATCCTATTTTCCAGGTTAAGAGGCATCACAAAGTTCTGAATAACATCCTGGAAAGCAGAATCCCCATCGTGGATTTGATTGTTTGGGCAAACATCGAAAGCGTAATTGAAGGCACCCAGTACTCCCTTGCCAAAGTCATCAAAGTCGATCAGTTGACCTACTTCATTGAGCATTTCAATGAAGAAAGAAGCCTTTCTAAAGATGAGACGGCGTTTGCTGTCAGTAAAATACAAAGCCACATGCAAAAATAAGGCGGGATGACCGGCTTGTCTTCCGACGGCACCTGCCCCGTTCCTGTACGATCAGAAAAGCGTTAAATTGAAAACCATCAAAATTTTCATCTCAAGGATTACGGTAGCCTTGAGATTTTTTATAATCTCATGTAAGGTTTTTATTCTTTGAGTGTCTTATATGTGGGCGGTGATAGAGTGGCAGAGCTGGAGGAGATTTATAACAATTACTTTAAGGATGTCTACCTGTTCATCTATAGCCTCTCAAGAGATAAGCATATGGCGGAGGATTTAACGTCCGAAACTTTCCTGAAAGCGGTTAAGTCTGTTGAAGGCTTTAAAGGTCATTGCGATATCAGGGTTTGGCTGTTTCAGATAGCCAAAAACACCTATTATTCCTATATCAAAAAGCGCAGAGATACGGTGGATCTGGCTTCCGTGCCTGAGAAGGATGACGGTTTCGATGTTGAAAAGACCGTTTTTTTATCTGAAGCATCCATGAAAATACATGAAATCCTCCATAACCTGCCTGAGCCATATAAGGAAGTGTTTTCGCTGCGGGTTTTTGGAGAGCTGAGTTTTAAGCAGATTGGCCATCTCTTTGGGAAATCGGAGAATTGGGCCTGCGTCACTTTCCATAGAGCCAAAAACAAGATAAAGGAAGAAATGGGGGATTACCGATGAAAGTCTCATGCCATGTGATAAGGGATATTCTGCCTTTATATACGGAGCATATGCTCAGTGATGACTCCTGCGCCATGGTTGAAGAGCATATTAAGGAATGCCGGGAATGCAAGGATTATCTCAACGGGATGCGGACCTTTAATGTCGTACCGCTTGATAACAATACCTCTCCGCTAAAAAAGATAAGATCGGCTTTACGCAGGAAAAGGGTTCAGACAGCCATTCTTTCAATGACGGTTGCCATAATTCTCACCGTTCTTGTTGTCGCTTTCCTGACCGCTCCGGAATATATTCCATACAGCGCGGGAAGCGTAAAAATAGACGAGCTTGGGAACGGCCCGGTTCTCGTCCAATTTGACGAAAACGTATATGGACACAGCATCAGCAGCTACATGACCGATGACGGCACAGGCTATGTCTATCACATCACCGCATGGAACAGCATGTGGAACAGAAAAATCAGGAAATCCAGCTCAAAGACTACTATTCTATTAAACCCAGACGGCGAAAATGTCGTTTCGGTATACTACTGTCAGGCTGACGGGACCGAAGATATCCTGATATATGGTAGAGATATGAATCCGGGGGACGGAATTGTAACCTTGCCAAGGCTCATCCTGTCTTATTATGCACTGATTGCAGCGGCATTGGCCGTAGTTTGCGGTTTGGCCATGTTGCTTGTGCATCGCAGCAAAAAAGCACTTGAATTTGTGTCAAGTATCTTCTTCCTGCCGGTGTCCTACCTGTTGAGCCATTTAGCCATAAAAGGATTCACAGCCTCATCCTACGCTGCAGAACGGGACTTCTATGCCATACTGCTGGTAACAATTCCACTGTATTTTGCCATTCTGCTGGTCAGAAACATTTTCAGACAGCACAACGCTAAGGAGAAAGACGCCAAAAGCCTCGATATGCCGTATAACCGGAAAATTTAAACAGGTTTACCCTTGACCTTCCCCTTAGGGGAAGATATAGGCTTATTAGAGAGGCTGAAGCTTATGTACAAAATCGGCGAGTTTTCCAAACTTGCGAAAACCATGGTTAAAACCCTGCGTTTTTATGAGCGGAAAGGCATTACAACAAGTTTCTTGCCAATACGGTGACTTTTTTGGGTTCGGTACCGTCACCTCACAACGCCCTGCGCGGGATCCGGGAGCCGGACAGGATAAACTACTGCGGTGGCTTTGATAAGATGAGCCGCGTCCTCTGTGACCTGGGGACGGAATACGGGAACAAGGCCTGGCTTGAAGCGGCTGGGATGTTTGAGAAGAGGCCGCCATCATCGCGGAAATCGCAGGTATCATCGTATCCTATCTCCTCGGAAAGGACGACCGGACGGCCAGGCTGCCGGACATGTTCTCAGAAGTAATGGCGATTATGTCGGAGGGGCTTGTGGTGTCCTGTCGTTAAAAACCGGGTTAACCACCCGGAATAATGGGTATTATCAATAAAAGGGGGTCATAGCTTATATTCAGGTGACCAGCCCTGAATTCCATCTAGCGAAGGAGGTCATGGTGGCGTTATGAACGAAACGATAAAAAAACAGCTTGCCCATCGCACGATTCGGGAGTTCAAAGATCAGAAGATACCCCCGGAAATTTTTGATCAATTGATGGAAGTCGCACGGCGCACAGCCACATCGGTTGGCATGCAGGCCAGCTCCATCATCCGAGTGACCGATATTGAGCTTAAAAAGAAAATTGCGGAGGTCTGCAATCAGGATTACGTGGCAAGGGCTCCGGAGCTTCTCATATTCATCGTGGACCAGTACAGGAACAACCAAATCGCAAAAGAAAGGAATTACCGGGCTGAAAACGCAAAAGATATGGATCGGTTCTTCCAATCCTTCACCGACGCATGCCTGATGGCCCAGAACGTTGTGAATGCCGCAGAGTCCCTGGGCCTGGGAACCGTGTTCCTGGGAAGCATCCTCAATGATTCGGAGAAAATCTGCGAGCTCCTGAAACTGCCCCAGTTAACCTTCCCGGTTTTAGGCCTTGGTATAGGCTATCCCAACCAGAATCCTCAGCTCAAGCCCAGGATGGATATGAAGCTAAGGGTGTTTGAGAATGCCTACACCACTTTTGATAACTATCTTGATATGATCAAAGAGTACGATGAGGAAATGCGCACTTACTATGACCTGAGGGATCCTGGAAGGCCCATGGACAGCTTCAGCAACCAGGTGGTGGTAAGATTCATGCAGTCCAATCCCAAGCGCCAGGAGATACTGAATATTATCCGCAAACAGGGCTTTAATCTGAACATAAAATAGGCCGGAAGAAAAGCAGCTAACATATTTTGGGGTAAAACCCCGGACGGCATTGGGCTTTGTTAGGCAACATCCCGTCCCAGCTTCCGGGGTCTTTGTTTTCTGGGAGAATGTTATGGTGGGACGCAGATTCCCGGGATTCATGGGCACAATTTTATGTGCAATAAAACATTAATGAGAGCAGAGGGCATACATGGTAATCTATAAAAGATGTACAGAAGCGAATGAAGATGCCATATACCAGGCCTTTCAGAACGGCTTTTCCGACTCTATTCTGAAAATCGATCTGCCGAAGGATTTATTCATGAATCACTTTTTTGGTCCGGAAGGAAACAGCCTTGAATATTCTGTTATTGCCTTGGACGGAGAAAAACCGATTGGCCTTAATTTAGGCGGTATCAGGGAATTTGACGGTTTGAAGACCCTTCGCTGCGGAGCGCTCTGTGTGCATCCGGATTACAGAGGAACCGGAGTCGGCACCGGATTGTTCGAATGCCATAAAGAAATCGCCTTATCGAACAATTGCAGGCAAATGTTTCTGGAGGTCATTACGGTATTAAACCCCTATGGGTATGAGGAAAACCTCAAACTGGCAGAGTTTTTTGAAAGAACAAATTTCAGGGCCTATAACAATATGCCTCTGATCTTAAGGCCGGCCTTCGCGTTCGGCCTTTTCGAGCGTAATACCATCTTTGTATTGGAAAAAAATCCGGCATTGTAATGCAATAAAAAAAGACCGGTGAGACCACCGGAAAAGCATCCTCATATGAAAACCCACGCTTTCCCAGTGGTCCCCGGGGTCCGACTCATTCCTCATCCTGCAAGGCGTCGTATCCTTCTTCTCCAGTCCTGATCTTGATAACATTCTCCACGTCGTAGATGAAGATCTTGCCGTCGCCCATAGATCCGGTGTACAGCGCCTTCTTGACCGTTTCCACGACGGTTTCTACGGGGATCTTGCACACGACGATATCCACCTGGACCTTCGGCAGGAGCCTTGTCTTCACAGGCAAGCCGCGGAAGTACTCCGTATGGCCTTTCTGCATACCGTAACCAAGCACGTTTGTGGCCGTAAGTCCGGTAATGCCGATCTTGTCAAGAGCCGTCTGAAGCGCTGTAAATTTCTCCTGGTTCGTAATGACGGTAACCTTGGTCATCTTCACGCCGGGACGTGCCTTATTGACCACCGGGACTGCCTCGTCAGGCGATACCGTACCAGTAACAGGCTTCTGTATTGCGACCGGGGCAGCAGCAGTGGTAATCTCCCCGCCACCATTGGCTGTTGCCATAATAGGTGCCACAATGGCGAAATCGGGATAAGCATGGTTGCCGTGCTCACCGATGTCAAGACCTTCGATCTCCTCTTCAAGGCTGACACGGATGCCAACGGTTACCTTGAGCAAATACCATACCAGATAGGACGCGGCGAATGTAAATGCGCCGACAGCAATAATACCGATAATTTCAGTTACGAGCAGCGACACGCCGCCGCCGAAGAACAACCCGTTGACCGTGGACAGGCTGGTGACACCTTCCTGGGCAAATAGCCCGACACAAAGCGTTCCAAAAACACCACAAACCAGATGGACAGAGGTGGCACCCACCGGATCGTCGATCTTTACCTTGTCAAAGATGAGTACGGAGAATACCACGAGTACGCCGGCTATCGCACCGATAAGCAGGGAACTGCCCACGCTGACATAGGCACAGCCTCCGGTAATAGCCACAAGACCTGCCAGACAGCCGTTGATGGTCATGCCGAGATCAGGCTTTCCGATGAAGATCCAGGACGTAGCGGTAGCGGTAAGGATAGCCGCAATGGTGGCGGTGTTGGTAGTAAGCACAATATGTACCACGTCGGCGGGATTCTGGAAGCTCATGGTAGATCCGGGGTTAAAGCCGAACCATCCAAGCCACAGGATGAACGCACCGATAACTGCCAATGAGAGGTTATGGCCCGGAATCGCCTTGGGCTTGCCGTCCTTGTCATACTTGCCGTAACGGGGGCCGAGGATCATCGCACCGGCGAGAGCGCCCCAACCGCCTACCGAGTGAACGACGGTATCACCCGCAAAATCCATGAAGCCGAGCTGACCCAGCCAGCCGCCTCCCCATATCCAGTGGCCGACAATGGGATAAATCACGAGGGTCAGCACGAAGGAGAACAGGATGAAGGCGATATATTTGACGCGCTCTGCCACCGCTCCGGATACAATGGTCGCCGCGGTACCGCAGAAGACCAACTGGAAGAAGAACTTGCCCCAGAACGGCACATTCGATGTCAGCGTGTCCTTATAAAAATCCACGTTGCCACCCAGGATAAACAAATTCTGGGTTCCAACAAACGGGTTGTCTCCACCGAACATCAGACCCCATCCAAGCAGCATGAAGCCCAGCGAGGAGACCGCGAATACGATGAAGTTCTTCGACAGGATGTTAACAGCGTTTTTCGAGCGGTTAAAACCCGTTTCAACCGCCGCGAAACCGAGGTTCATGAAGAAGACCAACAGTCCTGCCAATACAACCCATAGGGTATCGACTATCATTTCGGTGCTCATAGATCAAACCTCCTTAAAATAATTAAGGCGTGTATTTTTAGCGGCATCCTGGGATGCTCATCAAAAATACACGCCTTTGTGCACATTATTGGTTTCTGCAATTATTCAAGGCAGGAATTCCGTTTGCCCATCCTTCAAATTCCCGGTTCCCCGTCGGGAACCCATGCGAAGCTTCGCATTTCATCATCTTGCTTATCTCAAGATAAGTCCAATCTTCCGGAACGCTCCTCACCCTTTCACAATGAAAATTAAGGCGCTGCGGGTGATCACCCACAGCGCCTTTGCTGCTGTATCTTATTATAGACGAAGTCAACTCATTTGTCAACCAAAAATTGCAAGTTTGCCGAATCAATCTTGCAATTTCTTGTGAGGGCAAGCAGAAAGTTTATTTCACCGCTTTCTCCTGTTCCGCAAAGCGCTCAAGAATTCTGGCGGTCTCTGCCCCGGTGGCTGTACCCCTGGGATCCAGAATTCCGTTGCCTTTGCCGGTTATAATGCCTGATTCATACGCCCATGCCAGTGCGTTCACGGCATATGCAGATATTTCCCCGGTATCCTTGAAAACAGCAAGGACTGTGATGTCGGGCTCAGGTAAACCTGCATATTACACAATAGGGTTACCAATTGTTCGCGGGTAAAGCTGTCCTCAGGGCCATACATGCCGTTGCCGTATCCTGCAACGATGCCTTTCCTTTGGGCCCAGGCCACCGCTTTGGCATAATAGGTACCGGGGACCACGTCCATGAAGGTACTTTGTGCGGTTTATTCCGAACCGTTCAGCTTATGGGGGATCGTAACGATCATACCCCGGTTGGTTGCCATATGGGGTGAGAAGGTATGCTTGCCGGTTCCCACCATAAGACTGTTCTTCGCTGTCGGTTATTTTCATTTCCACCGACTGGCCGAAAGCGCCGTTTGCATCAGCTTCCACACGGATATCGTCCGGTCGGTTGCCGAAAAGTTCACTGCTCGCTTCGGATAATGTGATGGTCGGAGAGGGGGGGTGCCGGCACTGCCGTTATTACCGATCGCATGGACGATGCCCTCCGATATCATTCCTCGTCCAATTTCGTCAAAATAACGCCCAATTTCGCCATTGGCATGTTATTGTCATTTTTCAATGATAGAATGGGAGCATATATTGCGCTTTAAGGAGTGAGACAGTTGGGAGCCAAGAGGAAATCGTTCTGGTATCAGGGAAAACATGCATTAGGCCTGTTGCTCGTTTTGAGCATGATGCTGGCTATGCCGCCCGCTATTCCGGCCGTCGCGGACGACAGGCCGGATGATGCGTGCAGCGGAGTAGGATTTTTGACTGAAAGCCAACAGGCAGCCGGGGAATCACAGGATGATCCGGAGCAAAAGAAGGCTTCTGGCGATACGTTAGTTACAGCAAGCGCCGGAGAGACGGGTAAAGATACGCAGGAAGAGAATGATGAGGAAGTAACCACCTGCGATGCAATAGAGGTGGAAATAGAAAACCATGCGGCCGGCAACCTTGCCGTAGAGATCGAGGCTTACCTTGACGCCATGGGCTGCCCTGATGCCTACGATTCCATCGTCAGCCTCAAGGTTTCCGGTGGCGAACTCAATAAGGCCGATCAGGATTACTTGCGTCAGACATTCTGGTACAAATGCGATTACCTGGAGGATGTCGATTTTTCAGATACCAGCCTGGCCTATGATGAGGGCATTGAAATGCGGCCTGGCCTTTTTGAAAGCACCTCCTTCATAAAGATAAAATTGCCCGAAAACCTCACGGCTATCAGCGACGCCGCATTTTCCGGCTCCGTTTTCCTGGCAATCGTTGAAATACCCGAAAGCGTCACGTCCATCGGCGCCGGCGCCTTTTTGGGGTGCCAATGCCTGCTCGCCGTTGATCTGCCGGAGAATATCAACTCTATTGGTCCGGCTGCGTTCCAGTATTGCGGGATCATTGAGTCCATTAAACTTCCCGAAGGCATCGGCGCTATCGCCGATTTTACATTCGCGCATTGCGAGAACCTCCGGACCATAAACATCCCGGAAAGCGTCACATCCATCGGCAAAGGCGCTTTTGAGCATTGTTACAGTCTTGAATCCCTTGATATCCCGGAAAGCGTGACATTCATCGGTGAAGAGGCTTTCAGCAATTGCCGGAACCTGAAGTTCGTCAACATGCTTTCAGATATACCTCCTCAAGCAGGAGACAAGGCTTTTGATCGAGTGGACGAAAAAGCGGTCGTATTCGTGCCCCAGGGAAAAGCATCGAACTATATGGCGGCAAACGACGGGAACACAACCGATAATTACTGGCATGGCCTTTTGATAGATGACAGAACGGAAAAGCGCATCATCCGCGTTGAGCCGCCGGATGACATCATGGTGCCCTGGAAAACCCCGAGAGAGGAAATTGGCCTGCCCAGGCAGGTTGAGGTCGTCCTGAATGACGGCAGCCGGCTCATGGTGGATGTGTCGTGGGATAGCGGCACGAGTTATCATGACAATGTGTCTCCGTATGACGGCTATCGCACCGGATGGTTTTACTTTACGGGTACCTTGGATAACCTGCCCGATAACGTCAAAAACGACCTCGGCAAAACTGCCTTCATCTCTGTTGGTGCGAGCGAGCCTGTAAGGCCATGGATCAGCCCAACGGTCTTCAGCTTTAATCCCAATCATCCCAGAGATATTGCCGTCGAGATCATCTGGAACGAGTACGTTGCAGTAGCAAATGTAAGCTATGTACGCAATTTCTATGAAGAAGATGCCGTACCTTTTACGGTCCTGGGCGATCAGCTGATCATCGGCAAGGAGGAAATCCTTTCCCTGTATCCGGGGCAATCCCAGTTATATTTTATCATTGACTTTGACTCGGGATATATCCAGACATACGATTATATAAGGGTTGATATTACCGGGGATGACTACGTACCCGGCAACGACGCTTCCCTGGCAAGGCTTTTCTTTGGCTATGAAGCGGTAGATGGATTCAGTCCTGATCAATACCATTATGATATCGTCGTACCCAGCGGTATGAAATTTGAACATATCCCCATGTCCATCGGGCCCATTGCAAACGACGATAAAGCCCGCATCACCCTTTCTCCCCTGACAGAACTGCCGGGCAGCGTCGTCATTGAGGTTACGGCGGAAGACGGCATGACCAAAAGGGCCTATACCCTTTACTTTGCCCGTACCACCTATACGGTCACGTTCAACAGCAACGGCGGGGATACTGAAGCCGATCCTATCAGTATCACCGTACCCGAAGGCAAAAGCATTGGTCACCTTCCGCAACCGCCCGAACGCCCGGGTTATACCTTTACGGGCTGGAACACACAGGCCAACGGGCGCGGTACGCCCTTTACCGAAAGCACGCCGGTGACTTCCGACATCACCGTCTATGCCCAATGGAAGGCAAACGCCTCCGGTGGCGGCTCGTCAGGGGGCGGCTCTTCCGGTAGTTCATCCTCCGGCGGCAGCGCTTCAAGCGGTGGTGGCATCCAAACGATTATTTCCGACGATGCGGCATCAGTGACATTCATGGTTCCCAAAGCGGCATTTGAAAAATCCGAAAATGGCAGCATCGGGCCCCTTACCCTCTCCTCGCCTGTGGCATCCATCTCCTTTGACGGCCAGGCATTGGAGACCATGGTATCCGTAACAGCAGGCGATATCTCCATCACAGCATCACAGGTTAGCGTGGGCGATCTCAGCCAGGAAGTCCGAAAGCTCATCGGAGACAGGCCGGTATTCGAATTCCGGGTCACCAGCGGCGGCAAGACCATCTCCCGGTTCGGCGGAAACGTCACGGTATCGGTACCCTACACGCCGAAACCCGGCGAGGACATCAACGCCATCGTGGTTTACTACATCAACGCGGAAGGCAAGCTCGAGGTTGTGACCGATTGCTTATACGATCCGGCGACGGGCACCATCCGCTTTACCACCGACCACTTCTCCAGGTATGCGGTAGGGTACAACAAGGTTACCTTCAACGACGTGCCTGCGACGGCCTGGTATTACAACGCCGTAACCTTTGCGGCGGCAAGGGAAATCACTGCGGGTACCGGCAACGGCCAATTCAGCCCCGAGGCCAAACTCACCAGGGCCCAGTTCATGGTGCTGATGATGAAGGCCTTCGGCATAGAGCCGGATCGGGATCCGAAGGACAATTTCGCCGATGCGGGCAGCACTTATTATACCGGGTATCTGGCGGCGGCCAAGCGGCTGGGCATCACCAGCGGCATCGGGAACAACCGGTTCGGCCCCGAGCAGGAGATCACACGCCAGGAAGCCTTCACCATGCTGTATAAGACCCTGAAGCTTCTTGGAAGGCTTCCGAAGGGGTCTTCGGGCAAGACCCTGGCATCCTTCTCCGATGCGGATGAGATAGCGCCCTGGTCCAAAGAAGCCATGGCGTACTTCGTAGAGGCGGGCATCATCGCGGGCAGCGGCGGAAGGCTCCACCCGAACAGCCCGATCACCCGTGCCGAAATGGTGCAGGTGCTGTATAACCTCCAGATGAAATAACCACATAGCTCGAGCCCACAGGCCATGCAGGGCAGGAATGCCCCGCATGGCCTTTTTTTATTATGCTGTGCAATGAGATTGCCGCGCTTCACTCCGTTTCGCTCGCAATGACAGGTATGTCTTTGCGGGTTCAGTGAGATTGCCGCGCTCCGTTCCACTCCGCTCGCAATGACACCCTGGCATGGACCCTGCTGGCTATATCCCTCATGTCATTGCGAGGAGCGCAGCGACGAAGCAATCTCAGCCGCTTCCTGGGCCGGCCGCGGGGCGTAAGAGATTGCCGCGCACCGCTTTCGCGGTGCTCGCAATGACACATGCGCAAAGGGAGCCCGTAAAGGTTAAGGTCGCATTGCGATAAGGCGCCAAAACAGCCTGTGAGAATGGGAGCAGGGCGGCTGCTGTTTGAGCGTAGCGAGTTCAGCCGACCCCCATTCGAACAGCTGCTGTTTTGCAGCCGTGCAGCACAGCGACCGGCTTTACGGGCTCCCGGAGATTGCCGCGCACCGCTTTCGCGGTGCGCGCAATGACACATGCAGCATCGCCCGTCCGTAAAAGGAAGTCTTTGCAATCAGCACAAAAAATAGTATGATAAAGAATATACAGCATGACATGGGCTTTCAGGGGCCCATCATCGGATGGTTTTGACTTGTCTGGGGGAGCTTATGCCGATTAATATTGCGATTGGCGATGACACAGCAGAGGATTTAGCCCGTTTAACCGAAGCCCTTTATGCCTATGACCATTCTTTCAATATCTTCACCTTTACAGACGGAAAGACTCTTCTTGAAGGCTTTGCGGCCCGAAAGCACACCATCGACATCCTCTTTCTGGACATATACATGCCGGATATGGATGGTCTCAGAACAGCTGAAATCATCCGGCATGAGCGAAAGGACATCAAGATCATCTTTATCACGTCCAGCAATGAGCATTATCCCCAGGCCTACGAATTATTTGCCTTCAACTATATCATAAAGCAATTGGACAATGAAAGGTTGTACCGCGTCCTGGATCAGGCGATAGAAGAAATCAGGAGGGATATCAGCCAGAAAATCCGTTTCAGCTACAAATCCAAGATATACAGCGTGGACTGCCGTGACATTCTCTACATAGAAAGCAGGAACAAGCTCATCCTTTTTTATAAAACCTGCGGCGAAGTACTCCAGTGCTACGGCAAGCTGGATGCTATTGAAAAGGAACTTCCGCCGGATTCCTTCATCCGCTGTCACCAGAGTTTTATCGTCAATGCGGCTTTCATCACCGAAATGGGAGAAAACTACTTCCGGCTTGGACAGGTTGTCATCAGCATTTCCAAGAAAAACATGAAGCAGGCCAAGGAACAGTATTATGCCTACCTGTTTTCCCATATGGGCAAAGGGCGGTCATCATGAGCAGCGTTAAGCAAACGAGAACATACCTGGTTTTGGGTCTGATATTTGTCATCGTGTTTACCCATCTGCCCGTGGTTTACACCTTGTTTTACCATCACCTCACCGGCGCTCCGCAAGCACAGGACGGGAATATGGATTTAACGGGGGTTTCTCTTTCACGAACAGTCGTTCTGGACGGAAAATGGGAATTTTATTGGAAACGCCTGATAGCAGATGACGGAAAGGAGAACCGGGATCCGGATTTCCTCATCGATGTGCCGGGTTACTGGTCCAGGTACAAAATGGACGGGAAATGGCTTCCGGCAGACGGTTATGCCAGCTATCGGCTTATCCTGCACGGACTGAGCCATCCCCATCCCGTTACGGTTTTCATCCCGGATTTCGGCAGCGCATACCGCGTTTACATAGACGGTATGCTTGCCGCGGGAAGCGGGCGCGTATCACATGATCCTTCAAGCATCCATACCGTTCCCAGACCACAGCTCTATCCGGTGACACTTGCCGAATCGGATACCCACGAGGTAGTCATCGAAGTGGCAACCACACGTTTTTCCGGGCTGTACAAGGCGCCTGTACTCCAGGATTACAACCTGGCCATTCAGTCAGACGCCACCCGAAACGGCATACGGTTTATCCTTTTTGGGACGGTCTTGTCCTCCTTCTTCATCCTGGTTGTCATCTATATGCTGTCTTTCCGGAATAACAGGCGTGCCGTGTGGCCTCCGGCCATGAGCTTTTTAATCATGCTGCGCATCATGCTGACCTCCGAGTTCTACAGCTTCTGGCAGGATACCGTATTCTTCAGCCTTTCTTACGAATCAACCAATGCACTGATGTTTCTGGTCACCTTCGCACTTAACTTTCTGCTGATCTTCCTTGCCCAGGAGCAGTTCAGGGTATTCTTCTCCCGGAAGGAGAAGTGGAGCTTTTTCATTTACTATACGGTCATATACCTTGTTTATCTTCTTGTGCCCCGGGATGTCTACAACCGCTATCTGACGGTTCTGCTCCCTGTCGCTGTTTTTGCCCTGGAGACCCATTCTTTCTTTAAAGTGTATCTAAACTGTCATTATTTGGAAAAACATGGTCTCATCGCTTACTGGGGCATCATTCTTGGTATTTCCGGCCTGTTTATCGATTGCTATTATATCAACGGGAACATCTATCCCAATATGTCCCTGGCCATGCTGATCCTGCTCTCGGTGTGCCTGATGATCCAAAGCCTCGTATCCGCCCTGCGCATTGCCGGTGTATATCGGGATCTGGCTGTATCATCCTACCAGCTGGAGATGGCAAAGAACCAGATCGCCATGCAGAAGGAGTATTATGATGCCATAAGTTTGCAAATAAACGAAATCCGCGGGATAAAACACGATATGCGCCATTTTGTCGGGGCCATCAGAAGGCTATGCGACGAGGGAAGCTATCGGGAGTTGAATGCGTTCCTGGCCGAATACTCCGAAAAGACAGATACCGAACCGCTCCCCCATTATTGTGAAAATGTCGTCGCAAATTCCATCCTGGGCTATTACGCCCTGAAATCCAGGGAAGCCGGCATTCCTTTCCGCTGTGCCTGCAGCATCCCAAAACATCTTTCCATGAGCGATATCGATCTCTGCATTGTACTGGGCAACGCCCTGGAGAACGCCATCGAGGCTTGCGCAGCATTAGACAATCCCAACGCACGATTCATATCGTCCGAGGTAAGAACAATGGACAACCAGCTGCTTATCAAAATCGAGAATGCATACGACGGCTCCCTGGACATCCGGAATGGGCATTATCACTCAACCAAGGATGCCAAGGCCAGAGGGATGGGCATGCAAAACATCAGAAAGGTTGCGGAGGCTAACGGGGGCTTCGTCAAAACAAAGCACGACGGAAAGGTTTTTACGCTCATGGCCGCGTTTCCCTGCACTGTGATGCAAACATCAGACATATGAAAAGGAAATGTTGTATTGAATAGTGAAAACAAGGCCAGAATGCCATCGGAGGTTTTAGCATGATCATCGTATATGAGTCAAAAACGGGTTTTACCAAGAAATATGCCGATATGCTTTCGGAAAAGACCGGGTTCAAAGCCTATCGAACTAAAGAACATCCGCCGGTTATGAAAGACGAAGAGATCGTTTTCCTGGGCTGGATGAAGGCCGGCACCATACAAGGCCTTAAGAAGTTAAAGAAGCATAACCTTAAAGCGGTTTGCGCTGTCGGCACTGCACGCCATGCCGAGCCCAGCGAGGAAGCTGTCATGGAAAGGAACGGCATAAAAGGCTTGCCCTTCTTCTATCTGCGCGGCGGATGCCTGCCTTTGAAGGAACTGAAGGGCATGGACAAAATCATGCTCTCCCTTTTCCTAAAAATGCTGAAAAAACGCAAAGAGAAGGATGAGCAGCTGGCAGAATACATTGACATCATCGAAAACGGCTTTGACGGCGTACGGGAGGAAAACCTGGAACCCGTACTCCAATGGCTGCGCACAAGGGAGTAAAGCAGACATGATTCATACGGAACGACTTCTCATATACCCATTGTCAGATGAAGAGATGCGGGAAGTGATCGACAGGGAAACGGACGAAGTGCTGAAAACCGCTTATTCGGAAATGCTTGCCGGTTGTCTGAGGAATCCGGAGCAACGCATCTGGCATGCGCTGTGGGTGCTCAAGCTCAATGACGGCAGTGGAAGGATAGTCGGCAGTTTGTCCTTCAAGGGGCTTGATGCGCATGGGATAGTCGAAATAGGTTATGGGATGGATCCCGCATACGAAGGAAAAGGCCTGATGACCGAAGCGGTATCCGCCGTGGTGCGCTGGGCATCGCAGCAGCCGGGCGTATCATCCATAGAAGCGGAAACAGAGCCAAGCAATATCGCTTCCCAAAGGGTCCTTGAAAAGGCGGGTTTTGTTCCCAAAGGGGTTATGGGGGCTGAAGGACCCAGATATGTCTGGAGAAAAGAGTCAGGATAACCGATACATGTCATAAAGGCATATGGAGGTGGCCTGAATGAATGAAGTTGATAAGTACATCGCAGGTTTCCCCGGGGACATTCAGGAAAGGTTGTGCGCCATAAGAAAGATTATCCTTGAACTGGCACCACAGGCTACCGAAAGAATCTGCATGAGGATGCCCACCTATGATCTCAATGGAAAATGGCTGGTTCATTTTGCCGCGTTCAAGAACCATATCGGCTTTTATCCGCAGCCGGAAGGCATAACCGCCTTCAAGGAAAAGCTGTCCGGCTATAAAACTTCAAAAGGAGCCGTACAGTTTCCGCACAGTAAACCGCTTCCAACAGAATTAATCCGTGAAATCGTCAAGTTCAGGGTAGAAACTCAAACCAAGCCAATTACCTGTTAACCTCCGGTAAAGAAGCAAGGCATCCTGCGGATCTTTTCGCGGGGTGCCTTGCCGCTGTTTCAAGGTGAATAGACGCAGTTCCTGCCGTATCGGTTGGCCCGTTGCATCTAAACACCTTCCTTTGAGTTCGCCCGACGCTCACGGCTGAGGGCCGGTATAGACAACATCCAGCTCGTTGCTACAATATTCCTTCCCTTCAGTATCTTTTGCAATCACCCAGGTTCGGCCGAGAAACCCATGGGGGAAAATATCGCCGATATCAATGCGCAACATATGTGTTTGCGTTTCTTTCTCGATGGGGAACGGCACAATAACCTGTTCAGCATCTTTTCCTGTTGCCACAAAATAGAGGGTGAGATCCCCCTCCAAGGGCCAAACCACTACGGCTGTAATCACAGGTTCCAGAAGATAACGTCCTTCTTCATCCTGCCCAAGAGGTGCCGCAGCCTTCGGGTCTGCCGGAACGCCCGGATAAAGCGTTAGCACAGGGGCAACGGCAACATCTCCCCGCACGGCGGATACATACCGGGCCCCTTTGTCCGCAAATAACGGTACGGACGAGGATTGGAACACCAGGGTGTTGTCGTCGATAACCTCAAACCGGGCGATGACCTCACCGTTCTTTACGCCGAAGGCAGCTTCGCCATGTGCGCTGTCTATTTTCGCGCAGATCAGCAGTTCACCGTTTTTAAAAGCATAGGTGCAAGGCGGCGGCATATAGCTGCTTATCAGCGCTGTGCCGAGTTCTGCGGAGCCATCCTTATACAGCGTCACCGACATCATGCGCGCCAGTTTATCCCGCTCGGTGGCATTTTCAAGCACATACTGTTTGGATACAGCGGGTGTTCTGCCTGTTACCAGGTAAAATGCCAGTCCTATGCCCAGCACAGCTGTCAAAGCGATTGCCGCAATGATAATAGTTCTGGTCTGCTTGCTCAGTTTCTGCATGAGTTAACCTCCCCCTTTCGTTCTGCCGAAAACGTCAAGCTCTCCTCTGGAATACGTACCAGGTTCCTTACGTGAGCAGCCCGGCATATGGCCTTACAGCTGATGGAGACGTTTGAACAGTATACGGACGCAGGTGCCCTTCCCCACTTCGCTCTCAAGCCTGATGTCCGCATCGTGGACCGCGGCAATATGCTTGACGATGGAAAGCCCCAGGCCTGTGCCACCGGTGGCTTTGGAATGGCTCTTGTCCACCCGGTAGAAGCGCTCAAAAACATGGGGTTGATGCTCTTTGGGTATGCCTATGCCGGTATCGCTCACCGAAAGCATGGCACCGTCAGGGTATCGGCCAACACTGATCCGCACGCTTCCTCCCCTATCGGTGTACTTGATGGCGTTGTCCACCAGGTTGGCGATCATTTCGTTCAGCAAGGACGGGTAACCGGAAACCGACAGTTCCTCGCCTTCTACCGAAAGGGCAATGCCTTTCTCCTCTGCCTGGGGCATAAAGTGGTTCGCTACATTTTTCGCCAACTGAAGAAGCGCCACATCGGTTTTCTCGCCCAGGCCCTTATGCTCATCCAGGCGCGAAAGCTCCAGGATATCGTTGACAAGGGCGATCATGCGGTTTGCCTCGTCATAGATGCGTGCGGCAAAAGTTTTCATATCCTCAGGCCTTGCCAGGCCGTCCCGCATGATTTCCGCGTAACCGGAGATGGAGGTGAGCGGGGTTTTCAGCTCATGGGACACATTGGCGGTGAATTCCCTGCGGCTCATCTCCGCGGCATGCTTGTCGGTAATATCCAACATCAGCAACACTACGCCTGTTGACGAACCGTTTTTCGGGACCGGGCTAGCAAGCACCTGGTAATACCGCCCGTTTTTTTCAAACACAGCGTCAGCGCTGGAACCGTTCTGCGCGTCTTCTATGGCCTCCTTCACCAGCGTGTCACGCACAAGCGCCAGGATGCTGCTTCCGGCCATGCTTTGAGCTTCCACACCGAATATTTTCGCTGCGCTGGTGTTCATGGAGATCACGTTGCTGTCCGGTCCCAATAGGATCAATCCTTCACGCATATTTTCGGTAACGGTGGAGAGCTCGTTCTGCTTTTCGGTTAGAGCTTTCATCTGCATGGCGTTCTGCTTTTTTTGGCGATCCAGACGAAGCAGAAGCGGGGATAACTCGTCATAAACATCGTTTTCCAAAGGTGCATCCAGATTGAGCGTATTGATGGGCGTGACGATGCGCTTTGAAACCAGGCGTGCAATGATCAGCGAAATGATGGTAACTCCGGATATAATAAGGAAAAGCAGTGGCGTTATCCGAAGGAAAATCCCCAAAACGGAACTGCGCGTATTGGCCAGTCGCAGCACATTCCCGCCGGGGGTTCTTACGGCATAGTAAAAGGTGGTTTCGGCAAGGGTGCTGGAATACCTCCGGCTTTCGCCGCTTCCGGTTTTAAGGGCTTCGTGCACTTCCGGCCGATGATAATGGTTATCCAGCATGGAGGCTTCCCTTGCGCTGTCATAGAGAACGGTGCCATCGGCCGCCACCAGCGTTACCCGGTTTGGGGAGGCGAACCCTTCAAAATAGGCAAGTTCAGATTCCGCACGGGAAAGGCCGTGGAGGATGTATGCTGCTTCTGAACGCAGTTCTTCTGTCATACGCATTTCATAAACATAATACACGGACAGGGTGATTAACAGGGCAGCCAGGATCATGGCCGCCATGGCTGTCAGGAAGATACCCCGAAAAATACGCTTAGTCATGGTTCCTGCCTCCAAACCGGTAACCAACACCGCGTACGGTTTCGATCATATCCGCGCAGTGGCCAAGTTTTGTACGCAGTGTCTGTATATGAACATCCACCGTACGGGAGCTGCCGTCATAACTGTAATCCCATACTCTCTCCAGGAGCTGGTCACGGGTCAGAACCATCCCTCTGTTTTCCATGAGTATCCGAAGCAGTTCGTATTCCTTGAGGGTCAGGGAAACCTCAGTTCCGCCCACCGTAACCCTGTGCGCCTTTTTATCCAGCACCAGTGCGCCCGCCGCAAGCTTCTCTTCACCCGGTTTTCCTGTCTTTCGCCTGAGCCTCGCTTTGACACGCGCCACCAGTTCCGCCATGCCGAAAGGCTTTGCGATATAGTCGTCCGCGCCGAGATCCAGCCCCAGGACCTTGTCATATTCGGTTCCCCTGGCAGTGATCATGATAACAGGTATCTCTGCCGTCCTTTCATCAGATCGCAGGCGCTTTAGCATCGCCAGCCCGTCCTCCCGGGGCAGCATAATATCCAGTAGGATAAGCTCGGGAAGCTGCTCCTCCAAGGCAGACCAGAAGGCTGCTGCATCAGGAAACCCTTTGGCCGGAAGCCCGACCTGCGACAGGGTATATATCACAAGTTCGCGGATGTTTTCATCATCTTCCACGTAATAAATCATGAGAGGTACTCTCCTTTATGCCGTCCGGTAATGGCATACTCCACCCATTCGGCGATGTTCTGGGCATGGTCGCCGATGCGTTCAAAATACTTGGCAATCATCAGAAGGTCCATGGCCTGCGTACCGCAGGCCGCGTCCGTCCGTATGAGTTCTATGAGCTCATTTTTGATGATATTAAAAAGATCATCAATCACGTCGTCCATGGTGATCACTTTGCGGACGAGTTCCAAATCCTTTGCGATATAGGCATCCAGGCTTTCTGAAACCATGTTGACAGCGGTATCGGCCATCAGAGGCAGATGCTCCAGCTTTTTGATATAAGGCGCGCCGGCAAGATGAACCACAATTTCGGAAATATCGGCAGCCTGGTCCCCTATGCGCTCCATATCGGTGATCATCTTCAAAGCTGCTGAGATGAGCCTTAAGTCCCCGGCAACCGGCTGCTGCTGAAGTAGCAACTTCAGGCACAGCGCCTCGATATCGCGTTCCTTCTGATCCACCTCATTGTCGAATCCGATAGCATCCCTGGCCGCGTCCACGTCCTGTTTCAGAAGCGCCTGTGTCGCGCTTTTGATGGATCGTTCAATGAGGGCTCCCATCGCCAGAAGCTCCCTGTTCAGCAAACCGAGCTGTTCCTCAAACCTATTCCTCATTATCCGAACCTCCCCGTGATATAGTTTTCAGTGCGTTTGTCCCGGGGCAGCGAGAACAGCTTTTCCGTATCGCCGTATTCCACGAGTTCTCCAAGGAGAAAAAAAGCCGTTTTGTCGGAGATCCTGACCGCCTGCTGCATGTTATGGGTCACTATGATGATAGTATAATTCTGTTTGAGTGACACAACAAGGTCCTCAATCCTGGATGTGGAAATGGGATCGAGAGCGCTGGTGGGCTCGTCCATGAGCAGCACCTCCGGCTCCACAGCCAGGGCGCGGGCGATGCACAGCCTCTGCTGCTGTCCACCGGAAAGCCTCATGGCATCCTTCTTCAGGCAATCTTTCAACTCATCCCAGATGGCAGCAGCCCTCAGCGATCGTTCCACGATATCATCCAGCCGGGCTTTTCCTCGGATACCATGGGTACGCGGACCGAAAGCCACATTGTCATATACGCTCATGGGGAAGGGATTGGGTTTTTGGAACACCATACCCACCCGTTTGCGCAGAAGGGAGGTGTCCATGCTGCCATAGATGTCCTGACCATCCAGCAACACGCGTCCCGTTATCCTGCAGCCTTCCACCAGGTCGTTCATCCGATTCAGCGTCCTGAGGAGCGTACTCTTGCCGCAGCCGGACGGTCCGATCAACGCCGTGATTTTGAGCGCTTCTATGGACAGGCTTACATGCTTTAATGCATGATGGGATCCGTACCATAGATTGAGATTCTCAATTTCAAATTTGGTCATTGCTCCTCCTTCCAAGTCTTCCTGCTGCCCAGGCCGACAATGCGTTTATCCCAGCAACCGTGGCCAGCAGGACAACCGCCGTGGCATAAGCCTCTTCGATATGCAGACCCTCGCTGGCAAGCGTGTACATGTGTACCGAAAGGGTCCGCGCAGAATCAAACAGGCTGCCGGCAACCTCCGGCACAGTCCCTGCCGTATAGATGAGGGCCGCTGTTTCTCCCACGATGCGTCCGATCCCCAGTATGACACCGGCAAGAATGCCCGGAGCAGCTGAAGGAAGCACGATCTTTAACGTGGTCCGGAGCCTGCCCGCTCCCAATCCAAAGCTCCCTTCCCGGTAGGCATCAGGGACCGCCAGGAGTGCTTCCTCGGTGGTACGCATGATGAGCGGCAGTATCATGATGGACAGGGTCAGTGCCCCAGCCATCAGGGACAGATTCATCCTGAGCGTTACCACGAAGAACAGCGCACCGAACAACCCATATATGATGGAGGGAATGCCTGAAAGGGTTTCCGCCGTGAGGCGCACCACCTTGACCAGCCTGCTGCTGCGCTTTGCGTATTCCGAAAGGTAAATGGCGGCTCCAACCCCCAGGGGGACTGCGAAGGCAAGGGACAAAACGGTCATGTACAGGGTATTGATCAGCGCAGGTGTCAACGATACATTCTCCGAATTATATTCCCAGGCAAAGAGCGCGGGAGACAGATGGGGTATCCCCCTGACGAGAATGTACCCCATGATGAAGAGCAACACCGTCATGGAAAAAGATGCTCCTGCATAAACCAACAGGCGGGCCGCAAAGGATTTTGCTCTGGCACTCATAGTCCGGCCCTCCTTTTCAGGATTGAAAACAGCAGGTTGATGCTGAGAATAAACACAAACAGCACGACAGCGGTGGCAATCAGTGCTTCCCGGTGCAGGTCGGCCGCATATCCCATTTCCATCACAATATTGCTGGTCAGCGTACGAACGCCCTTTAACAGGCTGTCGGGGATCACCGGCCAGTTGCCGGCTACCATCATGACCGCCATGGCCTCACCAATGGCCCGCCCTATTCCCAGGATGACCGAGGCGGCCACCCCTGATTTGGCCGCCGGTAGTACCACCCTGAAAACAGCCCGCTCATGGGTCGCTCCCAGGGCCAGGGCACCCTCGTAATAGCTCTGCGGCACTGCGTTCAGCGCCGATTCCGACACCGTGATGATGGTGGGCAGGATCATCATTCCCAGCAGTACACAGGCGGCCAGCAGGCTGGAACCGTTTCCGCCGAAAAGCTCACGGATGAGAGGCACGATGACCACCAGGCCAAAAAAGCCGAAAACCACGGAAGGGATGCCTGCAAGCAGCGATACGGCAGGCTTCATAAACTTCAGCATTCGCCTGGACGCAAACCGTGACATGAACAATGCCGTCAGTATGCCGGCCGGCACGCCCACAAGGAGTGCCCCGGCTGTCACATAGAGGCTTCCGAGGATCATGGGCATGATGCCATAGAGGTTATTGCCCGGTTTCCACCTGGTACCCGTTAAAAAGTCGAACACACCAATCCGCACCATGCCCGGAATACCATTGGCCAGCAGAAATGCGCAGATAAGCACCACCGCAAGAACACAAATGCAGGCCGCAGCGGCAAAGAGGCCGGCGGCCAGCGACTCCCGGAAACATTTCAATGAAACGTTTTTTCCCTCGGCCGGGCCGAAAGCAATACCGCCCCGGTCGCTTCTTCTTTCAGCCATCCAGTTCACCCCAGCGGGTTATCTCCCCCATGAAAATGGCCCGCACCTGCTGGCTGGTAAGGCCGGTCACAGGGTTTTGGTTGTTTACAATGACCGCGATGCCATCCATGGCGATAACCGTGGGGGTGAGCCCTGCGGCCAGCTCGCTGTCCTTAAGCTCCCTGGAAGCCATGCCGATATCGCACACACCGTCAATGACAGACTTGATCCCGGTGGAGGAATCGCTTTGCTGTATCTCGATTTCGACGTTGGGATTGACCGCCAGATAGGCTTCCTTCAGCTTTTCCATCACAGGTGTCACGGAGGAGGATCCTGCCACCACCACTTTCCCCGGTATGGCACTTCCGGCATAGGCCGGTGCGTCGTCCACCGCTGCGATGTAGCCGTTTTCCTCGATGACCTTTTGTCCTTCCGAGCTCATGATGAAGTCGATAAAGGCCCGGGCAGGTTCCGAAACATCCGCTCCTGTGGCGATATTGAAAGGCCGTGCGATCCTGTACTTTCCCGACTTGATGTTTTCAACGGTCGGGGCCGCGCCGTCTATTTCAAGGGCTTTTACGGTATCGTTGAGAGAACCCAGCGATATGTACCCGATGGCATTGGGGTTGCCCGCCACACTGGTCATCATGACCGACGTACTGTTGGTAATATCCGCCTGTTCCGTGGTGTGATCGATTTTATTGCCGTTTGCATCCTTTTCCTCAATTCCGAAAAGTTCAATGAAAGCGCTGCGTGTCCCGCTGCCTTCCTCGCGGGCGATCACGGCAATGGCATCATCCTTTTGGGCGCTGCATCCTGCCAGCAGGACCAGGGCTGTGGCCGCCGCAGAGAGCCTTACCAAAGCTTTTTTCATTTTCCATCCCTCTCTTTCGTTTTGTACATCTGGATAATAACGCAGCCGTGTTTTGGACAAATAAGGTATATGTTAAATCTTTGTAAAGTGCTGCACGGGGCAACGCTGGTCTTTATGCATCATCTGGAACAGGTGACTTGCATACTCCAGGCCGCCTTTTGGACCTTCGCGGCCTATTCCTTCCTTGCCGCGTTTCTGAACGACATCGAAGGCATACAATGGGCCGATATGACTACCGGAACATTCATTGGCTTTATCCTGGCATTGACTGTCTTTGCCATCCGGTGCATCATCACTGACAGAAAGCAAACCAAAACGGAGTAGATTATGGAGAACTTAAGGCTGAAAGCTGCCCGTGTCGCGAAGGATATGTCCCAGCAGGATCTGGCCGATGCGGTGGGCGTTTCGCACCAAACCATCAACGCCATTGAAAATGGCGACTACAACCCCACTATCAGGCTGTGCATCGCCATATGCCGCACACTGGGTAAAACCTTGGATGAGCTGTTCTGGGAGGAGAACGGATAAAACCCGGAGGGCGGCGCATTTTCTGCGCCGCCCTCCGGGTTAAGCCTGGATCAAATCTGTCAGAAGCACCTTCCCTTGCCCTGCTTCTCGCAGCTACCGTACTTGGCGCACTGATAACAGATCTCGTTGGTGAGATCCTCACCGTCAAAGAACTGGCGCAGGTTCTCCAGAGTCGTCTCAGCGATATTCTTCAATGCCTCATCGGTCAAAAAGGCCTGGTGGGACGTCACGACCACATTGGGCATGGAAATCAGCCTGGCCAGCACATCGTCCTGGATGATGGCATTGGAGTAGTCCTCAAAAAAGATGTCGGATTCCTCCTCATAGACATCCAGACCGGCACCGCCGATCTTGCCGTTCTTGATGGCCTCCAGCAGAGCTTCGCTGTCGATGAGAGCCCCCCTGGAGGTGTTGATGATGATGACACCGTCCTTCATCAGCGCGATGCTGTCCTGGTTGATGATATGGTAGGTCTCTTTCGTTAAGGGTGCGTGGAGGGAGATGATGTCGGATCGCCTGAAAAGCTCCTCCAGTTCCACATATTCAATGCCGCTGTCTTTGGCCGGGAACGGATCATAGGCGATGACCTTCATGCCGAATCCCTTGCAGATGTCTACAAACACCCGTCCGATTTTACCGGTACCCACCACACCCATGGTCTTTCCGAACAGGTCAAAGCCCGTCAGCCCGTTGATGCTGAAATTGAAGTCACGGGTCCGGATATAGGCCCGGTGGATCTTGCGGTTCAGGGTCAGGAGCAGGGCCATGGCGTGCTCGGCCACCGCATGGGGCGAATAGGCGGGAACCCGCACCACATGGATCTTGCCATAGGCCGCCTTGAAATCCACGTTGTTGTACCCGGCGCAGCGCAGGGCAAGGATCCGGATATCCTGGTCGCTCAGGATGCTTATGGTTTTCTCATCGATGACGTCGTTGACAAAGGCCACCACGCCGTCCAGTCCGGCACACATGACAGCGGTGTCGCTGTTCAGCTTGCTTTCGAAATATTTGAACTCAAATCCGTATTTATCCTTGAGCCTGTCGAACCAAATCCGGTCATAGGGCTTTGTATCAAAAAACGCTATATTTTTCATCATGAATCACTCCTTTCTGTATCTCATCCCGAAATTTGAGGGAAATATCCATAGTTATTTGTATTATTTATATTTACCACCAATTATCCCCCGTCCATCGCTCCCGTCATTCATTCTGTCCATTCAAACAGGCAAATTCCTACTCGGGCCTTCGCAAAATCCGCCCGGCACCATGCAACACGGGGAATACAACATCCGGGTCATTGATGTACCAACATTGAAATACTGTTACACCTGCTTCAATTTATGGTATACTCAAGAAAGGAACCGGCAATATCAGCTGGTTCTGTTGATTGTTAGCAATTCGGACTTATATCCGTCCAAAAGCAAAAATCATGTTTGAGGTGATTGCATGCTAAGGGGTTCAATCGTGAAAAGCAGGTCTTTCCTTTTGCTTCTGATCATCAGTCTTTTTGTGTTCATGCTTTCCGGCTGCGGCGCGGATAATCAAACCTCCGTGACCCCGACCCCGGAGCCATCCACTCCCCCCACTCCGACACCAACTCCCGAGCCGTCTCCGGAAACCAGCGATTCAGGGAGCAACAAGCCGAAAGGCCCGGTTTACGAGCCCATCGGTTCTTCATTGGCCGAAGCTTACGCTGATTATTTTCTGATAGGCACAATCTATACGCCCAATACCCTTGTCGACCCGGAAAGAAGCCTGGTAATCGAACAGTTCAACTGCATCACACCGGAAAACATCATGAAGCCTGAGAGTATGCAGCCCAGTGAGGGCTATTTCGCCTTCACCCTGCCCGACGCCATGTTGAAGTTTGCCGAGGAGAACAATATCAAGGTGATTGGACATACCCTCGTATGGCACCAGCAATCCGGAAGATTCCTGGGCCAGACCTCGGACCGTGAAAAGGCCATAGAACAGCTTCGCAACCATATTACCAACGTCGTCGGCAACTACAAGGGCAGGATTATGGCCTGGGACGTGGTCAACGAGGCTGTGAAAGACGGCGCGCCTCTCCCCGCGGACGGTGACTGGACCAAATGCCTGCGGGAAACACAATGGCTGAGATCCATCGGTCCCGACTACATAGAAATGGCATTCCGGTTTGCCCATGAGGCCGACCCCGACGCTAAGCTTTACTACAACGACTATAACATGAACGACGAAGTCAAGGCCAAAGTCGTCCACGCCATGGTCAAGGACCTCAGGGCAAAGGGTGTACCCATCCACGGCATCGGTATGCAGGGACATTATGACACCAATGTTTCCATCGAATCGGTTGAGAAAAGCATAAAAATGTTCTCTGAGCTTGGTGTTGAGGTAAGCATCACTGAACTGGATATCTCCGTTAACGATGCCTCCGTATCGAAATCCCTCACCGAGGAGCAGGAAGTCAGGCAGGCCATCGTATACGCAAAGCTGTTCAAGCTGTTCAAACAGTACAAGGACAACATCGTAAGGGTAACCTTCTGGGGAACCATCGATTCAAAGAGCTGGCGCAGAGACAAGTTCCCGTGCCTGTTCAGAAACGACTATACTCCAAAGGAAGCTTACTATGCGATTCTGGATCCCGAAAAGTACCTTGCCGAACATGGCGTAGCGGAAGAGTAGGGAGTCACATAAACCTCAGCCAAATATCCATATGGAACAGGGGCCAAACGGCCCCTGTTTTATATAGCTGAAACGCACTCTTTAAGTCCCCTCATGTCTGGGTACATTTCCGGTCTCCGCCTCCGGGCAGTTGCTCACAATTCCATGACTTCCCCGCTGTTAAAGAGATAGATATACCGCTCCTTCACCTTTTTTCCGGTGAGGATTTCCAGGGCTTTTGCATAGTATTGAATCTGCATGGTATAGCGATCCCGGATGATCCCCTCTTCCCCCGGGAGTACCCGATCGGTTTTGTAGTCGATAAGGACCAGCCCGTCCGGTTCCTCAAAGAAGCAGTCAATGACGCCCTGCAGCAGGATGGGCTCCCGGCCCATGTCCCCCTGAATTTCAGGATAAAGCTCACAGCAGGGTATCTCAATATTGAAGGGCACCTCCCGGTTGATCCGCCCGCCGGACAGGAGCCGCCTTCCCAAATCCGAGTCCAGGAAGCGCCTGATTTTATCTGTATCCACGCTGTCAGCCTGGACCCGCGTCAGCAGATCCTTTGAAACCATTTCTTCGATCTGCTCCTCCAGGTCGGGATTTCTAAAGTCCAGATGCTGCATGACAAAATGCATCACCGTACCCTTTTCGGCAGCGCTCAGCCCCTTCCTTTCCTCCAGGAAAAGGGGTTTTTTCACCATCCGGGGCTGGTATTCGGGCGGAGCGCCCCTCTCCTCCGAAAGCTGCGGATCAAACCGCCGCTTGAGCTCGGTAACCGAAAACTTGGCCTGAACCCGGGTCAACGCCGCATAGGGGTATTCCCAGCTGAGCCTCCTGTCAATCTCCCGGCTGAATCCGTCCTGGCCGTCCGGGCTTTCGTTCTCTTCAAGCCATTGGGCAAACTCGCCTTCTCCGGTTTCTTCCTCCGCAGGGCCTTCGGGCACCTGGTCCCGGTTCCAGAAGGCAATCCGCCAGCAGGACGTATCATCCAGTACAAGCCCGTTGAAGCCAATATCCTGGGGCAGGCAGTCCCTGAGCGCCGCGCAGCCCTTATGCCGCATCAGGGCGGGAACGATCCAGTCCAGGTATGTGCCGGCCTTGACCATCTCATAGGCCGGCAGCTTCCGATCCATTGTATTTGCCGTTTCCGCCCAACCTTCAAGGGCACGTGACATATCCCTGACCGTTCCGGTGATGATGAGCTTCTCCCTTGCCCGGGTGAGGGCCACATAGAGGATCCGCATTTCCTCAGAGAGGGTTTCCAGCCTGATTCTCTCACGGATGGCCAATTTTGCGGCCGACGGCCATGATGCCCTGAGCTTCGTGTCCACCACATCGGGACCGAATCCCAAATCCTGGTGGAGCAGGATGCTCTTGTTCATATCCTGCAAATTGAACTTCTTGCCGCAGCCGGCCAGGAACACCACCGGGAACTCCAGACCTTTACTCTTGTGAATGCTCATGATCCGCACCACATTGTCGTTCTCGCTGAGGATCTTGGCGCTCCCCATGTCGCCCCGGCTGCTTTTCAGCTTGTCAATGAAGGAGATAAAGTTGAACAACCCCTTGTAACTGGTCTTTTCGAATTGCCTGGCCCGATCATACAGGATTCTCAGGTTGGCCTGGCGCTGTTCCCCGGCCGGCATGGCTCCTACCATGCCATAGTAGCCTGTCTCCTGATAAAGCTGCCAGATCAGCTGGTCGGTGGACATGTATAGCGCCATTTCACGCCACCGTTTGAGCTTCTCCAAAAAATCGGCGGCGCGGGCGGCGGTTTCCCCGCTTTGGGATTGGGCCAGCTTGCAAAGGGCAAAATAAAGCAATCCCTTTTTGCTTGCCAGGCGGATTTCGGCCAGTTCGTCGGTGGTGAAGGAAAAGATGGGCGACCGGAGCACCGACAGCAGGGGAATGTCCTGAAGCGGGTTATCGATGATCTGGAGCAGGGACAGCATTACCTGCACCTCAATGGTCCTGAAAAAGCCGGTTCCTGTATCGGCAAAGACCGGGATGCCCATCAGGCCCAGTTCCTCGGTGAATACCTCGCTCCAGTTCCTGGTGGTTCGTAGCAGGATGACGATATCCCGGTAAGTGAGCGGCCGGTATTCCCCCCTGGATTTATCCCATACCGAATATATCCTTCCCTCTTCATCGGGGGTAAGCAGTTCCTTAATCCGTCGGGCGATGATTCTGGCCTCGCATTGGATGCTGTCCAACTCTTCTTCATCTTCGTTCTCGCCATCGCCGGCATCCTTGGTTTCGGCATCCACAGGTCGTTCCACATCCCCATCGCCGGTCTGGATCAGGTGGAGTTCCGCTTCCCCTCCTACCAGAACCTTTGCATCGTGAACTTCCTGGTAATCGGCTCCGGGGTGCAGGGCCTCCGCATCGGTATAGTCCAGTTCGCCCACCTGGCGGGACATGATCTGCCCAAACAGGAAATTGACAGCATCGATGACTTCCCTGCGGCTGCGGAAGTTTTTGTAAAGCAGGATCTTTCGATAGGGCTCTCCTTTCTGCGGCGAATAGCTGTTGTATTTTTCCATAAAAAGCTCCGGACACGCCTGCCTGAATCGGTAGATGCTCTGCTTTACATCGCCCACCATGAAGATGTTGGGTTTCTCCTCATCAACCCTGGAGATCATCCGGATGATGAGTTCCTGCACCATGTTGCTGTCCTGATACTCATCCACCATGATCTCCACAAAACGCTCACGGTAGGCCCTGGCCGTTGGAGAAGGGCATGGCTTACCGTTCTCATATTTTTCAATCAGCAGTTCCAGGCATAGATGTTCCAGATCGTTGAAATCAACCAGCGATTTTCGCGCTTTCTTTTCCTTATATTTGGCAGAAAGTTCGGAGGCAAGCCCGGCCAGACAACGCATTCTGGGGAATAACCCCCTGAGATCCCTGACAATCTGCTCAGAACTGTCTGTGAAGATTCTTTCCCGCAGTTTCCTGATGCCTGCCTTGACATCGTCCCGCAATCGCTTGACCGTCTCCTGGGCCGTTATATCCGCATCTTTTCCCAGCCTTGGCATCCGGCTGAATGCCATACCCTGAAGCTGCAGGTAAACCTGATCCCATACCGGTTTACGGCAGGAACCCTCGTGTTCTGGCAAAGCCTCTGAAATCAGCTGAACCATACCGTCAATCCGGTCATAGTCCTCCTGGAGAACAGGTATGTATTTTTCCAGTCCATTTGACTCTCGACTTATAGCCATGGCTTTTCCGGCCATTTCCCTGAGCCCTTCAAGTTCCAGCCGAGCCGTCACCAGGAGCGTCCTGCCCCACGGCGTATGGCTGAAATCGGTTCCTTCCGGCAGGTTTAGGGCCTCCGCCATCTCCTCCAGTTTTTTCTCGGGCCATGGACTGCTTTGGACGAAATTGTACAGGTTGAACACCATATCCATGAGGATCTGATCATCATGGTTGCCGCCGTAACTTTCCAGGAGCTCAAAAAAGTCGTCGTTATCCTCTTTCTCATACTGTTTCTCAAAGACCTCGTTGAGGGCTTCCAGCTTCATCAGCGTACTTTCGGTCTCATCGGCGATGCGGAAACCGGGATCGATATCCAGGTTCTGGAAATTGCTGCGGATAACCTCCAGGCAAAAAGAATGGATGGTGGTGATGCAGGCTTTGTTCAGAAGCGTCATCTGGCGCTGGAGCCGGAGGTTATGGGGATCCCTTTCCAGGGCCTGGGAGATGGCCTCACCAATCCTTTCCCGCATCTCGGTGGCCGCCGCGTTGGTAAAGGTCACCACCAGCAGCCTGTCAATGTCGACAGGCGCCACGGGATCGGTGATCTTGCGAATGATCCTTTCCACCAGAACGGCCGTTTTGCCTGAGCCGGCCGCAGCCGCCACCAACAGGTTACCGCTGTTCTCCGTTATGGCTTCCCATTGTTCTTCCGTCCATCTGGCATTTCCCATAAACCGGCACCCCCTTCCTTCACCGTCATTCCCGCTCCATCAGGCTCCAGATTTCTTCGTCGTCTATGTCCTTCAGGAGCCTGTATCGGTTTTCCTTCATGGTCGCATCGAACTGGCATACTGGTTTGAAACCACAATAGTCGCACGGCGTGCTTTTTTTCTTCTTGTATGGGCTAATGGACACATTCCCTTTCATGATTTCCTCACAGATGGCGGTAATCAGCCTGGTCACATGCTTTTTCAGCAGCTCAAACTGCTCCCTGGTAGCACCTGAGGTGTTTTTGCCGAGGGTATCCCCCTTGTTCAGTGTGGCGGGAATGATGGTGGAAGGACCGTCGATGGTATGATCCATTTCCTTGATCAGCCTCACGTCGGCCAGGATCAGCCCTTTCATCCTGAGCTGCTTGCGGATGGCCTTCTCGATTTCCTCTTCCGGCATTCTTGACGTGCTTCGGATGAGGGGATCGTCTATCTTGAAGTACAATATCCCGGCAGGCGTGCAGGGTTTGCGTGCATCTTGGCCGCCACCGTCATCATAGCGTTCATAGGCATCCCACAAGGCGCTCAGATAGGTGATGAGCTGTATCTGGAGGCCATAATAAACATCGGAGAGCCGGAAATCCTTGTAGCCGGATTTGTAATCGATGATCCTCAGGTAGGTTCCCTCCGGGGTCTTGAGCGCATCCACCCGGTCAACCCTGCCCTGCAGATGGATCTGCTCGCCCGACGGCAGCTCGATGACAATGGGCGGATATTTTTCCCCTTCGCCGAAACCCACTTCATAGTCCACGGGCTCGAAACTTCCCATGCGGATATGCTCGGCAATGATCCATACCGCCCGCCCAACAACGCGCTTGAGCCTTTCGGCAAGCGCCGTGTACCGCCTTGAGGCCGCAATACCCGAACCTTTCATCCTGACCAGCATGTCATCCACGATAGCCGAGATCATGGCCTGGCATTGGTCCTTGCTGACCTCCCTCCAGGACAGTCGCTGCCTGGTCAGCAGCCTTGAGAAGCGCTCGATGACCGCATGCATGAAGGTGCCCACATCCGGCGGGCTCAGGCGGTAGACCTTTCTCTCCTTGGCCCCCAGGCCATACTGGACAAAGAAGGAGAAGGGGCAGGATGTATATTTCTCCAGCCTGGATACGCTGGTCAGCGCCGGATGGCCATACAGGGCGCGAATGTTCTCCCGCCTCACCTGCTGCGCCACATTTCGGTAGTTAAAGGCCTTGAGGGCCGACGCGCATTTTTGCTTCCATTCATCCTTTGAAGCGTACCAGCGGTAAACGCTCTTCCAGACAGGCTGGATGTTCTGGCCGTCCAGGCGTTTACGGAGGGCTGTCACCATCTGCCGGAAAGTGGGGTTTTGTCCGGCTATCAGGTTCATCTCCTTTTCCGGCGTACTGGCGGGCAGGATATCGCTGTCCTGGGTAATCGCCGGAAACAGCTTTTTCAGCCGGGAGATCAGGGTGGAAGGCCTTAAGGTTCGTCCTTCCTGGTCGGCAATAGCCCAGCTGATCCTCAGGTATCGCCCGGCTGTCGTGAGGGCCCGGTAAACCAGGAACTGCTCTTCAAAGGCTTGTTTCCGGGTATCATTGGCAAGCTCCAGGCCAATATGGCCGAGGGCGGCCCGGTCCTGATCCGACAGGATGCCTTCGGTCAGCGCGGAGGACGGAAAGACGCCGTCGTTTACACCCAGCAGGAGCATGGCTCGGATGGTTGGACTTCTGAACCTGTCCGCACTTCCCACGATCACCTGATCCAGGGACGCGGGCACCAAACCGATCTGGTATTCGCCCAACCCGATACCCAGGATCCTGCTGAACCGCTCAAGCCCGAAGGTATCGTCACCCATGACCTCCACGGTCTGATCGAACACTTCCATAAGGATGTTCCAGACCTGCGAATACTGATTGGCCCGGTACAGGTCACCATTCTTTTTGAAAGCCTCAATGCAGGCTTCAATCGTTTCCGGCACATTAAGTTCACATAGGAAATCATACAGCGCGGCGCAGAAATCCGACGCCTTGTGCCGGCCCAGGGTTTTCTCCCTGAAAGCCGTCAGGGGCCCCGTGACTTGCCGGCGTATCCGGTTGACGATTTGGAGGTATTCCCTATCGGCCTCCGTCGTCTCGCCGGGAACCATGCCCGGCACCATCTGCCAGTCTTCCTCGTCGGTCCAGCGGCTGCCCCTGATACCGCAGGCCAGCACATAGTTTTCAAGGATATCGATATCTTTTTGCGGGATTCCGGTCAATCCCGTTTTCAGATAGCGGAAGACGGCCTCATACGACCAGTTCTCCGTAAAGATGTCCATCATGGAAAGGACAAGCCGCACCAGGGGGTGGTTGGCAATGTCCACCTTGCGGTCGATGAAGCAGGGGATGCCGTATTCCCTGAACACGACCTCAATAATGTCCGCATAAGCTTCCAGGTTGCCGGTGACCACGACAATGTCCCTGAACCGCAGCCCATGATCGCGGCAGAGAGTCAGGATTTCCCTGGCGGCCGCTTCCACCTCGGTAAAAAGGTTTGACGATGAGAAAAGCAGGATGTCCTTTGTCTTTTGCCCATAAACCTGGTAGGGCCAGGCATTCAGGTTTCTTTCCAGGTGGGCCAGCTCAACGCTTTCTTTAAACCGCGGAAGCGGCTCCTGGTTGAGACTGACGGCCTCTTCTATGGGAATCTGGTTGGCTTCCGCCATTCGGCATAGCTTTCGGCAGGCATTTTTCACCCCATGGAACACATCCAGTTCATGCAGTTCATGGGCGCCATCCATTTCAATGCTGTCGGTGCAGAAGGTGATGTTGACCCGTTGGGCCTGTTTCAGCAGGCATTCGATGAGCCTGTATTCCTGTGGCGTAAAGGTGGCGAACCCGTCTATCCATATTTCAGCGCCGTCGAAGAGCGGCGATGCTTCCAACTTGCGGGCGGCAAGGGTTAAATCGTCATCCGCGTCCCTGTATCGCTGTGACAGCGCTTCTTCAAAAGCTTCATAGATGAGTTGGAGTTCAAGAAGCTTTTCCGTCAGGGGATGTCCCTCTCCCAGCTCTTCTCCGGCTTTTTTCAGGTGTTCGGGCGTCACATTGTACCGCTTGAATTCGGTGATCAAAGCGGAAACCGTATTGGCAAACCCTTCCCGCTCATATGCCCTGGCGAAGATCCTGAAATTGTCCCGCATCTTGTCCAGGATGCGGTAGATCAGCATGCACTTCCCGGCGGGATGAATATGGGGATAGGTAATACCGCCCAATTGGTTGAACACCCTGAATGCCAGGCGACGAAAGCTCAGAACTTCAGCCTTCAGGATGCCTCCGGTCCCAAGAATGGAAACCAGATCCCGCTCCGCCTGAAAGCTGAACTGCTCCGGCACCAGGTAGACCAGTTGGTTCTCGGCTCCTTCCTGAATCCTGCTTTTGATATCTTCCAGGCAGAAACGGGTCTTGCCGTTTCCCGCCCTGCCGTAAATCAATCTGAGACTCATGGCAAATCCCCTGTTCACAAAATGTCAAACACGGCGTATTGGCTTCTACTTCATTATTTCATACCACCAAACTCAAGGCAAGACGAGTCGCCCCGGGCAGGCTTCGGGGTGTATCGCGCCTGAAAACCGCATGGTTGCTTTTTTGCATAGCAGGTTGGGAATGAATTATAATAATCCTGGAGCACTTGGTTTGGTATAATAACTGCGCTTGCAATGATATCCCGAGGGTTGTCATTGCGAGGAGCGCAGCGCCGAAGCAATCTCATCCACTTGCCGGCTTGCTCTTGTGCAGCTAAAGATTGCCGCGCTTCACTCCGTTTCGCTCGCAATGACATGCCAGCTTTGCAGCTGTAAGCAATAACCCTTGTGTCATTGCGAGGAGGCACAGCCGACGAAGCAATCTATGTTGTCTAAACAGCCGCTATCGGGTTCTCGGAGATTGCCACGCACCGCTTGCGCGGTGCTCGCAATGACATCATGGATACGGCCCTGCGGTGCAGCGGGATTGCCGCACTACGCTGACGCTCCGTTCGCAATGACATCCGGATATCCTCTGTTGCGGCGGGGAGGCCGTAAAGGTTAAGGGCGCACTGCGATAAGGCGCCAAAACAGCCTGTGAGAATGGGATCAGGGCGACTGCTGTTTGAGCGAAGCGAGTTCAGCCGACCCCCATTCGAACAGCTGCTGTGTTGCAGCCGTGCAGCACAGCGACTGGCCTTTACGGGCTCCCGGACGAGATTGAGAGCCAACAATGATTCAAGTCGCATCAACTGGAGGGGCAACACATGAAAAGGCATATAGCTTGGATCCTGGCGGTCCTCATCCTTCTGACAGGCTGCGGCGGGGAGGCGCCTGGTGCAACAGGCACACCCGTACCGTCATCAGCATCACCCTGGCCGGAGGGAACAAGTATGGAAGAGATGGCTGTGAGCCTGGTCTCCGACATGGCAGCCGGAGAATTTGACAAGGTTTACTCGGAATACCCGTTCTCATCGGAGATGAAGGCTGTCATCACCGACGGGCAGTTTATCAGGGACCAGCTTTGGAATCCGATCATCCGCGCCTATGGCGAATTTTCCGAAATCACCGGCACAAAGACTTCCCAGTATCAGGATTACGATATCGTATCGGTGAAAACCGCCTTTGAAAAGGGAAGGCTTTATATCAACGTGGTATTTGATGCGGATATGCAGGTAGCCGGCCTTAATTTTGCGCCTGATCCGGATGCCGTCGCCGCCAAAGCGCCGGAGGGCATTTCGGAAACCGATATTACGTTTGGCAAAAGCGGCTGGGAACTTCCCGGAACGCTCACCAAGCCTGCCGGCGAGGGTCCATTTCCAGTTGTCATCCTGGTTCACGGTTCCGGTCCCAATGACAGGGACGAAACCCTGGGCCCCAACAAGCCTTTCAGGGATATTGCCCTGGGCCTTGCCCAGCGTGGCATCGCCACCCTTCGCTATGATAAAAGGACTTATGTCTACCAGCAGAAGATGTCCGGACTGACCGATATCACCCTATATGAGGAAACCGTGGAGGACGCCGTCCTGGCGTTTGAGTTCCTGAAAAAGGACGGCAGCATTGATACTAACCGAATCTATATCCTCGGTCACAGCCTCGGTGGCATGTCGATACCGCGAATTGCAGCCATTACGCCCGATGCGGCCGGATATATCATCATGGCTGGACCCGTGACCCCCCTTGAAGATCTGATGGTGAAGCAGACCGCCTATATCAGCGAACTGGACGGAACCGTGACGGAACAGGAAAAACAGGCGCTGGAAACCTATAAAGCCATGCGCGATCGGGTAAAATCCCTCACATCGGGTTCGGATATACCACCCGAACAGCTTTTCGGCATTCCGGCCTCCTACTGGCTGGATTTGAAGGATTACCATCCGGCGGAGGCAGCAAAAGCCATCGGCAAACCTTTGCTCATCCTGCAGGGAGAAAGGGATTACCAGGTCACCATGGAGGATTTTGAACAGTGGAAAGACGCCCTTAAGGACAAGGACAATGTCACATTCAAATCCTATGACGGGCTCAACCATCTGATGATTTACGGAACAGAAACACCCAGCCCTCAGGATTACAACACGCCGGGTAAAGTGGACGACAGGGTGATTGAGGATATCGCTTCCTGGATTCTGGGTTCATAAGTTTATTCCAATAATTTCCTTTTGCCGGAGACAACAACGCCATCCATTAATTTTCTGTACTGATTGATTTCGCAGGTGGAAGAATAAAGACGGAATCACAGTAAGGAAGGGATGTGCGAGCATGAAAGTCAAGGATATCATGACCAGGAACGTGGCCTATATCAACCCGGCCTCCACCGTGGTTGAGGCGGCGCAGCTCATGCAGAAACACAATGTCGGTTCTATCCCTGTTTGCGATGAAAACGGCGTTGTCGGCATCGTCACCGACAGGGATATCGTTGTCAGAAACATCGCCCACGGAAAAGACCCGCATCAGACACCGGTCAGGGATGTGATGACCAGCGATGTGACCACGGTCAGCCCGGATGCCGAGATCAAAGATGTATTCGGCATCATGTCCCAAAAGAAGATCCGAAGGCTTCCCGTGGTGGAAAACAATCAGCTGGTCGGTATCGTCGCCCTGGGCGACGTGGCTACCGGCGCTCCGCAGGATGTTGAAATTTCCGAAACCCTGGCGGACATCTCTTCACCCTCCAGGCCGGAAAAGATGTAAGTGCATTGTAAAGGGAACGGGGATTTGGTAGGCAGAAACCGCCAGACCAAATCCCTTTCTTATTGCCGTTTTCAGTTTGTCCTGCAGATCTTGAGCTTCTCGATCCGCTTTTCCTCCACCCGGATGACCTTAAACAGGATGCCGTTGAACTCAATCTCCGGCTTCTCATCATCCCGCGGAATTCTGCCCAACTGTCCGATGACAAATCCGCTCAATGTCACATATTCATCTACCGGAAGCTCCACTTTCAGAAGATCCCTGACCACATCCAGGCTGGTTTGTCCGCTGATGACATAAGTGGCGTCATCCACCTTCACGATCTCCGGTTCTTCCTCGTCATACTCGTCAAAGATGTTGCCGACGATCTCTTCCATCAGGTCCTCGATGGTGACAATCCCGGCGGTGCCCCCATACTCGTCAATAATGATGGCCATATGGTTCTTGCTTTTCTGAAGCTCCCGGAACAGGACATCGGTTTTTTTGGACTGGGGCACGAAAAAAGGCGGGCGGATGATCCGCTTTAGGTCAAAGTGCGCCTTGTCCTCACGGTCATCCAGATACCTTATCAGGTCCTTGACGTGGAGAATCCCCACAATATTGTCGATACTCTCTTCGTAGACAGGAAACCGGGTGTACTTTTCCTCCCTGATGAGGGCCAGAATCTCGTTGAGCCCGGCGCTGACCGGCAGGGCTACAATGTCGGTCCGGTGGGTCATGATCTCGTCGGCGGTCTTGTTGTTGAACTCGAAGATGTTGTTGATCATTTCCTTCTCGGCGCCGCAAATGGTCCCTTTTTCCTCTCCCACATCCACCATCATGCGGATTTCCTCTTCGGTGACTTCCTCCTCTTCCTGGTTGGGATCAACCCCGAAAAGTCTCACAAAGAAGTTGGTAGACAGAGTGAGGAACTTTACGAAGGGAGCCGTGACGGCGGACAGGATGGTCAGCGGCCTTGCGGCAAGCATGGATATGGATTCGGCCTTCTGCATGGCCACCCGCTTGGGAACCAGTTCGCCAAAAACCAGCGTGAAATAGGAAAGAACGAGGGTGAGCAGGATGAGGGAAAGGGTTTTCAGAAATCCCTCATCAATGGCAATGCCGGTGCTTTTGATGAGGCTTGTCAGTTCGTCCGAAAATCTTTCCGCGGCAAAGGCGCTGGCCAGAAAGCCCGCCAGTGTGATGCCTATCTGGATGGTAGCCAGAAAACGGCTTGGCTCAACCAGCAGCTTCTGGAGCAAACCGGCCTTTTTGTTGCCGCTTTCAGCCAGGAGCCTAATCTTGGTATCGTTAAGAGATATCAGAGCGATCTCAGAGGCGGCAAAGAACGCGTTGAGAAAAATCAGGATCAACAGGAACAAGATATCGGTAAGCAAGCTGCACTCTCCTCAACCAATCGGGATGTAATTTGATTTTATGTACGGCAATGGATGGCCGGAGCAGAACCCGCATTAGAAAATCGCCCGCATTCCCGTTTTATTATATTGTCCCTGATTTATAGGAATCTAAACAAGCATAAGACTTTCAGCGATCATTCGGGCTGCCTGCAAAAGCCTGTGCTTTCCTGTGAGGCCCTCCGTTATTCTGTTCCTGATGGCGGCCGTAATACCGGCCTCTTCCATTGTTTCCGGCATCTTGCCTGTCCGGATGGCTGCAAGGAAATCCTTCAGGTCGTAGATTTGGTATCTGTACAGCCTCTGTTCTTCCGCCAAACGCTCCAAAAGCCCTATGATGATGTCCTGGTAGTCGGCCTCGCCCGTAAGGCCCAGCTTATTGCCTATTTCAGGCAGGATCCGCTCGAACAGCATGCGCCTGGAGCCGGTATGGCCCAGCCCGAGAAGGCCGGCCAGGTGGGTGATCTGCTGTTCCGGCAGCCGGTACAGCGCGCGAAGCACAGTATCTTCCTCCACCGGCCTGATCCAGTACTTCTTCCCCTTAAGGCCTCTTATGGCCCTCAAACCGTCATAATACCCCATTTTCAGATTGCGACGGATGAGCTCGCGGCTGAAATCGAAAATCCTGCCCAGTGGCTCAGAGGGCAGTATCTGCGTGACTTTTACATCGGGGGACCTGGTATTCCTGAACATGCCTATCCCCAGCGTGCGGATGGCATAGATCTCCTTATACCCTTTACGGGCAAGGAGATTGATGGGGCAGTTATCGTACAGCCCGCCGTCGATATAATACTTGTTCTCAATCACCTTAAGCCTGAACCCGGGAAAGTTGGCGCTGGCCATCAGGTAATCGATCATCTGGCCCTTGGGAATATCTTCCTTGTAGAGCTCCAGGGGTTTCAGACCGCTCAAAGAAATGGTGACCAATCCAAAATCCATCGGCGACCGGCGGATCTTATCCTCATCAATGATCCCTTGCAAAAACTGCCCGAGCCTGCTGGTATCGATACCCCTGTTCCTGATGATGCCGCCGATTCGGGCGGCGAACTGAAGGGCGGTTTCCCTGTCAAAATCCCGGTGGATGAGTCGCTGGTATTCTTCATCATCGATATCAAACAGCTGGGAGGGCGTCAGGTTCTCCCAAATCCTGTAGCCCTCCTCGAAAGAGCCCTGAACCAGAACCGCTCCGTTCAGGGCGCCGATGGAGGTACCTGTAACCCCTCCAATATCATAACCTTCTTCAAGGAAGGCCTTTATCACGCCCATGTGAAAAGCGCCCCTGGCGCCTCCGCCCTCAAGCGCAAGGCCGATCATACCCATCACTCCCAGCCTATTATTGCCGTTGCCGTCTTCCCCATGCATCCCGGCAAAAAAACCGGCAGGTGAAGAACCGGTAAACGGCTCCGGCAATATAAACGGTAATCTCAATCAGTACCTGTAACTGCCGCTGTAAATCCTGGGATCCTTTTTCTCGTACTTATCAATCAGCAAGGAAGCCAGGGCCGTTATGGGGATGGCAAGAGGCTGCAACGCCCCCTTAAAAAGTTGATAGTTGCCCGTGCGCCAAATCGTCGCGCATAGCCTGAGAATTTAAGGATAACTTATCATATGGAAAATGGAACCGTCAACACAAGGGGTGTCCGTCTTTCATGAACCGTTTCCGATAAGAAAAAAGCAAAAAGATGAAAGGCCCCGAATAATAAATTGAAAGCGGCGCATAATAGCGGCAAAAGCAAAAAAAGGAGGGCTCATAATGGGCGGCAAGGAAAAGAAGAAGGATAAACGCATCACAGGGGATGTAAAGGGCGATCCGGCATTCTATAATGATCAGATCGGAGAAAACCTTGAACCTATGAAAGAAATCATGGACAAAGGAAAAGGCCGCAAATAAGCGGCTTTTTTTAATGCTTATCTTTTTCCACCATTCACGGTCAGTCCACAGCCGCGTAAAATCTGAGATAATCCCTTGCGCATCTTCTGGCGTTGTCCAGGGAGTGTCCGCCGTCATAGATGACGAACTCCGACTGGACTCCCCGCTTAAGAAGCGCATCATGCAGGGACTGCAAGGGGTTTAAAAAGGGATCGTTCTCATTTCCAGCCTCAAGATAGACCTTGAGATTGATAAGCCCCTTTTCCGCGGCAAACCGGGCAACGTCGGGAATAGTATCGGGATCCATGTTCGGATACAACCATTTCTCCAGCTGTCTACCTGAAAAATCATCGGAAGGGACGGCGGCCGTATATCCGCCTACCCTGCTGAAAAGCTCGGGATGATGAAACGCGATGCGAAGGGCAATGGCGCCGCCCATGGAAAATCCCCCGATAAACCTTCCTTCCGCCGACGTCACGGTATCAAAACGGGAATCCATATAGGGTACCAGCTCCTTCCACAGGAACTGATCCCACTTCCGTTCATCAAGCTTGCCGTCATCCCTTAAGTCTTCCTCGATCTCTTTCAGGGTGGCATCCCTGGTGAAAGGAAACACCATGATGATGGGCTGGATCTCACCTGCCTCAATCATTTCGTCGGCCACCTTGTCCATGGCCACATCGCGGATCCACATGGATTCACTCTGGCCATGCCCATGGAGCCCATACCATACAGGATATTGCTTTCCGCTGCCGTACCCTTTTGGAAGATAGACCTTGCAGGGGACTTTCCTGCCCAGGATCCTGCTTTCCACAGAAAGATCGACAACCTGGGACTCGGTCAGGGGAACCGTGATACCGGTATCCAACAGATCCTTGTATCTGTTATTGCAGCCGCAGAGTAAGAGGCCGGATAATAGGGAAAGCACCATCACCGGAAGGATGAAGCGATAGGCTTTTGTTTGATTGATGCGGAAAGGTTTCACATTCATAAGGTTATTAAAGCCAGCCAAACCGGCAACCCGGATGCCGGCTGGTGCTCATAACCGCAATTCACCACCAGTTCCTGCCATTCTGTATCCATTATACCAGAAGGATCGGTATGCCAGGGAAATCAAAAAGCGCCGGATGGTTCCCCAGCAATATCCGGATATTCGGCAAGAAGCTTTTTATTGGCCATCTCCAATTTTTTACTGTATTCGGCGTAGGACGGGCTCAGCTCTTTCATGGCCGGAATGAACACGTCGTAATAGCCGCTTGCCTGGTTGAACGCCTTTATATAGGCCATGAGGCGGTATGCGGGAGAATTCCTGTATTCTTCCGATTGTCTCAGCGCTATATACTTCTCCAGTACTTCCCTGTTATTGCTTAAGAAGTCGTCAGGGTTCTCAATGCTTTTTCTGGTATGCTCAAGGGATTTCGTGATCTGTTCCGTAGTTATTTCGTCCGTTGCCTCCATCAGAAAGTCCTGCAGATCCTCCGGCAGGTTCAGTGGCGGCATATCGTCAAGGAAAGCGATGATCCTGTCATAGGCGGCCTGCTGGCTCTCAGTCCTGATGGGTTCATTGAGGAACCTGGCAAAATGTAGGCAGACAAACCTGCCATAGTACCCTGGAAAGGCTTCCAAGAGCTTTTCTGCGATGGTTTTCCCGTTCTCTAACGCCTGGAGTTCATCGCTGATTTCAGCGTAGCTTGCTCCGCTGCACAGCTTTTCAAGGATGGCTTTTTTCGCCTGCTCCCTTTGGATGTCCAGTTGCCTGCGTACGGCCAGGGTACGCAGCGTATCCCCTGAACTGTCGGACAAGACGCTTTTCATCTCATCGGTGCCGAGACCAAGCTTTCTGAGGACGGCTATTTTTTTCAGCCGCTCAACCTCATCCCTGTCAAAGACCCTGTATCCATTCTCCAAAAGATTCGGAGAAATCAACCCCTTTTCGATATAGTAATCAATGGCCTTTTTGGTCAGCCCGGTGATCCTGCAAACTTCATGGATCAACATGTTCGCCACCTCCACCCTGAGCATAAGCCAGCCCCCGGGGGAACAGTCAATAGTCTTGTTCAAAAACGCGGCGCATGGGGACTTTTCCGCCTTTCCTTTATATATGATACAATTTTTACATACCAACGGTATTCATTAATGAGGGTAAGAAATGGAAAGCAAGTGGTGGCTGGACAGGAACCTGATGTTTTCTGATGATGGCATGCCCAAGGATGATGAACTGAGGGACATGAAAGAAAGGCTGCTTTCTGCTCTGGAGAAAGTGATCACACCAATCGGCAAATGTTATTAACGCGTTTCAACCCTCTTAGCCCTGTCTACATGCTGATGGCTGCACCGCCTGCAAGGTTAATGATAGAATCATTCCGATGCAGCCATCTTCTCATGCGCCTTTTTCACCAGATCGGCGAGGGTAATGCCGTCCAGCACGTTGTTGATGGCATCGCCGAGCTGCTTCCAAACATCCAGCGTGACACATTTGCCGCTGCGGGGGCACTGGTTCGGCTCATCCTCCATGCAGGCCACGGGCACTAGATTTCCTTCAATCTGCCTTAAAATCATGCCCACGGTGTATTCCTCCGGCGGGCGCGTCAGTTTGTACCCGCCCTGGGCACCACGGACGCTTTTCACAAAACCGGCTTTGTTCAAAACGGTGATGATCTGCTCCAGGTATTTGTAGGAAATCTCCTGCCGTTCCGCGACGCTTTTTATGGTAACAAACTGGTCCTGGCTGTTCAGGGCCAAGTCCAGCATCAGGCGCAGCGCATAACGGCCTCTCGTGGATATCTTCATGCAATCTCCCCCTGCATTACTACTATATCAGATGAATTCCAGGGTTTCAACAAAAGCCACAATCCGCATCACAAGACGGATTGAGAAATTTTTCATAGAATATCTATATGAATTGTATGAATTTTGGTTGACATTTGGAAATTTGCGGCATATAATGATAATAAATCATAATTCATACTAAACATATATAAATTATATGATTGGAGGGTCACAATGGCAGGAATTGCACGCAAGCTCACAGAGCTTATCGGAAACACTCCGCTGCTGGAACTGACGGACTATAACAAGGCACACGGCGTCAGGGCAAGGCTTATCGGCAAGCTTGAATATTTCAATCCCTTGGGAAGCGTGAAGGACAGGATCGCCCTGGCGATGATCGAAGATGCTGAAAGACGTGGGATCATCAACAAGGACACGGTCATCATCGAACCCACCAGCGGCAACACAGGCATAGGTCTTGCCTTTGTGGCCGCTTCAAAAGGCTATCGCCTGATTCTTACCATGCCGGAAACCATGAGCTTGGAACGCAGAAACCTTTTAAAGGCACTGAATGCGGAACTTGTCCTCACACCCGGCAAGGATGGCATGAAAGGCGCAGTCCGGAAAGCGGAGGAACTTGCAAGCCAAATCGAAAATTCCTTTATCCCTCAGCAATTTAACAATCCGGCCAACCCAAAAATCCATAGGGAAACCACCGCCGAAGAAATTTGGCGCGACACCAACGGCGAGGTAGCTGCGTTTGTTGCCGGCGTCGGCACCGGCGGCACCATAACCGGCGTGGGCGAAGTGCTGAAAGAGAGAAATCCCAACATCAGAATCATTGCCGTGGAACCTTATGATTCGGCCGTTTTGTCCGGGTCGGCGCCCGGCCCCCACAAGATCCAGGGTATCGGTGCCGGGTTTATCCCATCCGTTCTGAACCTGGACGTGATCGACGAGATCTTCAAGGTACGGACGGAGGACGCATACAGGACGGCGCAGGAACTGGCCAGGACAGAGGGGCTGCTCGTCGGCATCTCCTCCGGTGCAGCCGCTTTTGCGGCGACGCAAATCGCCAAACGCCCGGAATTCGTAGGAAAGATCGTTGTCGTTCTTCTTCCCGATACCGGCGAGCGCTACCTTTCCACCCCGCTGTTTGACAGCCTTGAACGATAATTCGCCCGAAAGGAGGCGCTGAAATGGCATGCTTTGAAGCAAAGGTCGACACGCGCTTTGAGAAAATCGCCAACCTGCACCCCTGCTTCAGCGGAGGCGCCAACATGAGCAGAGGGCGGGTCCACCTTCCGGTGAGCCCGGCCTGCAATATCCAGTGCAGATTCTGCAAGCGAAGCTTCAATAAATCCGAACAGCGCCCCGGTGTGGCCGGCCGGCTGCTGACACCGGAACAGGCCGCGCAGCTGGTGGATAAGGCCCTTACCCTGTGCCCCGAGATCACGGTGGTGGGCATTGCGGGCCCCGGCGACACGCTCGCCACAACTCATGCGCTGGAAACCTTCAGACTGGTCCACCGGCGCCATCCGGAGCTGATCAACTGCCTGAGCACCAACGGGCTGCTCCTTGAGCGCTATGCCCAGGACCTCTGGGACGCAGGGGTCCGGACCGTGACCGTGACGGTCAACGCGGTGGAGCCCGAAATCCTTCAGTACATATGCTCCCATGTGGTGCTGGACGGCAGACGCTATGAAGGCCTTGAGGCGGCAAGCATCCTCATTGAGGCCCAGAAGCGCGGGATACGGAAAATGGCGGAGCTCGGGGCGGTTGTGAAAGTCAATGTGGTGCTGATTCCGGATATAAACGATTTTCATATCCCGGAAATCGCCCGCACGGTCGCCGAACTGGGTGCTGCCATCATCAACATCATCCCGCTGATTCCGCAGCATGAGATGGCGGACCTGGAAGCACCAGACTGCGCCCAGCTCAATGAAGCACGGGAGGCCGCCGAAGCATTCCTTCCGGTCTTCCGGCACTGTCAGCACTGTCGTGCGGACGCCTGCGGCATTCCCGGGCGCGGCGATCTCTCCCATCTCCTTTACGATGAACATCAAAGCATCATACAGGAAACCTTTTCTCATGGCTGATCTTTATTTCAAGCGCTGAACATTTGATGGAGGTAATGTATATGAGCAGTTTTGTGGATAGGCCAAGGTATGCCTGCGCGCTTGGCGGGGCCCTTGCCACGCTCCGCGCCATACCGCGCGCCATACCGATCATTCACGCATCCGCGGGATGCGGGCACAATCTCCACAACGCGATAAACCCCGGAGCCGGGTACCTGGGCGGCGGCTATTGCGGCGGTCTTGCCCTTCCCAGCAGCAACGTCGCGGAAAGGGACGTGGTCTTCGGCGGCGAAAACCGGCTTCGTGAGCAAATCGCGAGCACCCTTGAGATCATGGACGGGGATCTCTACATGGTGTTGACCGGCTGCATGGTTGAAATGATCGGCGACGATGTGGACGCGGTGGTGTCCGAGTTTGAGGACAGCGAAAAGCCCGTCATCGCAGTACATACGCCCAGCTTCCGCGGCAATTCCTACGCAGGTTACGAGCTGGTTCTCGGCGCCCTGATCCAGCGGTTCATCACCAGGCAGCGGCAAAAAGCACCCGGCACCGTCAACGTGCTCGGCATTGTGCCCGCCCAGGACGTGTTCTGGAAAGGGAACCTGAAGGAGATCAAAAGGCTCCTTGAAAGGCTGGGGCTTCGGGTCAACACGCTCTTCGGCGAGGGTGAAACCCTTGAAGATATCCGTAACGCCGGCAAGGCTTCCCTGAACATTGTGGTTTCCGATGTTTACGGCATCGAAGCCGCACGAAAATTCGAGGATATCCACGGCATTCCCTACCTGGTGACCGGATTCCCCGTGGGCGCGGAAGCGACCGGCGAGTTCCTGTACACGGTGGGTAATGCGCTGGGAATCGACCAATCGCTCGTTGAGGCTGTGGTTGAAAGCGAAAAGCAGATCTACTTTGATTACCTGGAGCGCCTCGCGGATATCTACAACGATCTCGACCTGCAGCGCTACGCGGTTGTGGTGGGCGATTCCAACTATGCCCCGGCCATCACGCGGTTCTTGTCCGACGAACTGGGGTGGCTTCCTGAGCTGGTCGTGATTACGGACTTTTTGGATGACGTCCAGAAGGACGTGGTTTCCAGGCGTTTTGAAAACTTTGAATCCGGCCTGAAGCCTGCCGTACGGTTTGACACCAACACGTCTTCCGTAAAGAAGTATATCGCGGAGATTTGGCCCCGCAACCGCAACCAGCGGTACTACGATGCCCTGAATCCCACCGTGCTTGTGGGAAGCGTTTATGAAAGAGATCTGGCCACAGAGTTTGGGTTCCCGCTCCTGACGGTCTCCTATCCGGTGACCAACCGCGTGGTGCTGAACCGCGCCTATGTGGGCACCAGCGGCGCATTAAGCCTTGCGGAAGACCTGCTCGGCACTCTGGTGGCAGGAAGATAGGAGGGTCAAGATGAATTACCTGAATGCAAAATCGGCGCCTGCACGCGAAGACAGGCTGAAAACAAACATCGCTTTCGGCGGAACTTGCGCACAACTGAAAGGCTGCATCAAAGCCGGATGCTTTGGCAGTAACGGCTGCCTGAACCTGGCCGACAGACGGTTCACTGAAACCCAGGGATGCCAGTTCACCCTAAGCCTCGCCATACTCAACACGATTCGGAACGCGGTAGTCATCATGCACGCACCCGTCGGCTGCGGCGCCTGCAGCATCGGTAACGTGGGCGTCAACAAAACCTTCAAGCAGTTGCGCGATCCTTCCGCGGAAGGGGTGGTGTGGCTTTCCACCAACCTGGACGAGGTGGACGTTATCAACGGCGGGGAACGCAAGCTCCGCGAGGCCGTCCTTTACGCGGACCGGGAGTTCAGGCCCGACACCATCATCGTGGCCAACGGCTGCGTTCCGGCCCTGATAGGCGACGATATCGACAGCATCCTGGCCGATCTGCAGACCCAGACGGCCGCCGTCATCGTGCCCATCCACTGCGAAGGCTTCAAGACAAAGGTCATGGCCACGGCTTATGACGCCGTATACCACGGTATCCTGAAAAAGTTTGTCAAAAAACCCGACCGGCGGCAGTACCTGGCTGAGCCGGACCTTGAAAAACTCAAGGAGCAGTACCGCATCAGCCGCAATGTGAACGTGCTGAATGTCAGCTCCATGAGCAGGCAGGATGAACTGGAACTGCAAAGGCTCCTGAACGCCATTGGGCTCAACGTCACCTTCATCCCCTGCTACGCGGAGCCTGAAGATTTCGAGTATGCGCTGGAAAGCTCGCTTAACGTGAGTATCTGCGGTACCCACGACGACTACTTTGTGCAGCATATCCAGGAAAAATACGGCATCCCGTTCCTGATCGACACCATACCCATCGGAAGGAGGAACACGGACCGCTGGATCCTGAAGATCGCCGAACATTTCGGCCTGGAAAAGGAAGCCCGGCAGCTGATCGCCGTGGAAAACAAGCTGCTTGACGAAAGCCTGGAGCCTTTCCGGAAAGCGCTTGCCGGCAAGCGTGCCTTCCTCGCCGGCGGTGAGGTCAGGATCGTGGCCACCGCGGAGATCCTGCAGGATCTGGGTATGGAAATCGTGGGCTTTAAGGCGCACCATTTCGACCAGTTCATCGAGCCCATCTTCGACGCCCTCGAACAGGTGGACGATGTGGTCATGGAAGTGGCCACCAATCAGCCCTTTGAGCAGGCAAACCTCCTGAACCGTTTGAAGCCCGATGTGCTGATCACCCATACCGGCGGCAACAACATCGCGGCAAAACACGGCCTGCCCATTCTGCCCCTGTTCGGTCCCAGCTACAACTACCTGGGTTATTCGGGCGTTTATGAAGTGGCAAGGCGCCTCAACCGGATTGTGAGGAATCCTCAGTTCAACAGGAAGCTGGCACAATACACCAAACTTCCATTCAGGAAAGAATGGTACGAGAAAGACCCGTTCTCCTATATCAAGAATCAGGACGCCGTCATACAAGACGCCGTATAACGGGCCGGAGGTGTTAATGTGAGCGTTGTTGCAAAAAGAATCGAACAAACAGAAGCAGCAAATGAAGGTATTCCCCGAATCAGGTTTGACTTCAGGACCCTGGTCCCCACCATAAGCGCCGTTTTCGCGCTTCTGATCCACCTTTTGGTCCCCAACAGTCCGAAATATACCCTCAAACCCTTGCCTTACTTTACCATCACGCTGGTGGCCGTCATCGTCATCACGCTGTTTCTTGCGGTGTTGTCCCTGTTCTTCGGCAGGATCCGCGAGAAATATGCCTTCAAGTCCTGGTTCATAGGGGCGTTTCTGCTCCTGCTCAATATTCTGAACATCGCGACTATCAAACTGATGCTCCTTCCCGTGATCTACTTTCCAAATCCGGACCGGATCCTGAAGGTATTCGCAGATGACTGGGCCTTCATCCTGAAATGCCTGGGTTATTCCCTGAGGCTTCTGGCCACCGGCTATGTCATAGGCGCCCTGGCGGGCATGATCACCGGGATCCTGGTAGGCTGGAGCAAGAAATGGAGCTATTGGGTCAATCCCCTCATCAAGATCATCGGTCCCATCCCCTCAACAGCCTGGGTTCCCATCGCCCTTGTGTCGTTCCCGACCACCTTTACCGCCAGTGCGTTCCTGATCGCGCTCGCCGTCTGGTTTCCGACCACCGTGCTGACCAGCTCGGGCATATCCAATGTCCAGAACTCCTATTTTGAGGTTTCCAGCACCCTGGGCGCCAAATCCATCCATAAAATCCTGAAGGTCGCCCTGCCGGCGGCGGCGCCAAGCATCTTCGTGGGCATCTTCAACGGTACGGGCGCATCCTTCATCACCCTGATGACGGCAGAAATGATGGGCGTCAAATACGGCATCGGCTGGTACATCAACTGGCAGAAGGATATGCTCTCCTACGCCAATGTGTATGCAGGTCTGATTGTAATCGCCGTAACCTTTTCCCTGATCATCACGCTCCTGTTCAAGGTGCGCGATCGGATTCTGGTATGGCAGAAGGGGGTCATCAAATGGTAGAAAACGGAACAGGCAGCATTCGCGCAGAAAATCTCAGGAAGGAATTCATCCGGCCGGACGGCGAGACAGTGGTTGCCCTGAACGACGTGAACGTCACCATCAAAGCCGGAGAATTCATCTCCCTCATTGGGCCTTCCGGCTGCGGCAAGTCGACGTTCCTGAGGCTGGTAGCCGGTCTTGCCAGGCCGGATGGCGGTTCGCTCCTTCTGGATGATGCCCCCATCACAGGCCCCGGCTATGAGCGTGGGCTCGTATTCCAGGATCCTACCCTTTTCCCCTGGCTTACGATTTACGACAATATCGCTTTCGGCCTCAAGGTCAGGAATACCTACCATGATAAGAAGCGGGAGGTGCAGGATTTCATCCGCCTGGTCGGGCTGGAAGGCTTTGAAAAGGCCTACCCGCACCAGTTATCGGGCGGAATGGCCCAGAGAGCAGCCCTTGCCAGGGCTCTTGTGAACCATCCCAAGGTCCTTCTTTTGGACGAACCCTTCGGGGCCCTCGACGCTTTCACCCGTATGAATATGCAGGACGAACTTCTGAAGATCTGGGAAGAACGGGGCACCACCATGATCATGGTGACCCACGACGTGGATGAGGCCATCTACTTAAGCGACAGGATTATCGTGATGACACCGCGCCCGGCAAAGATCGAAAGCATCATCAACGTGGAGATCGGCCGCCCACGCAGCAGGGATCTTCCGGACTTTCTGAGGCTCAGGGCAAAGATCCTGCAGATTCTGGACTTCGCCGGCAAACGGGAAGAGATTCAGTACTACCTGTAACAGGCACTGCAAAAACATTCCATATATCAATGAAAGGGGTTTTTTCTGATGCGCACGACGAAAAACAAGCTGCTCCACTCCATCATCATGGTATTGGCCGTGCTGAGCCTTCTGCTCTCGGCCTGCGCCTCACAGCCTTCATCATCATCCCCGTCAGGTTCGCCGGCCCCGCAGGATCCATCCGCACCGGCGTCGGCACAACAGGCCGGCGGGCAGGAGTCGGATTATGTCCTCCGGATCGGCTGGGGCGGAAGCCTTTGCGAAGCCCCACTCCACATGGCGGTGGAAAAAGGCTTCTTTGAGGAAGAAGGCTTAAAGTACGAGCTGATCAAGCTGGCGTCGGGAACAGCGTTCGACGCCGTGACAGCCAACCAGATCGATGCCAGCTTCGGACTTCTGGCAAGCCTGATCCAGCCGCTCTCCAACGGGCTTCCCATCAAGATCACCACGGGTCTCCACACCGGGTGCGACAAGGTCCTTGTGAAACCGGACTCGGGTATCAAAGAGCCGAAGGATTTCATCGGCAAAAAGGTGGGTGTACCCAGCTTCACCTCCAGCCCGTACATCTATGCCAAGAGAGTCCTGGCCGACAACGGCGTGGACGTGACCGTGCAGAATTCCCAGGTTGAGTTTGTGGTTTATTCAACTGCGGATCTGCCCATGGCTCTTGAAAAAGGAGCGGTAGATGCCATTGCCATGAACGATCCCACCGCCACCATCGCGGCGCTGGAGAACAATTTTACGGTGATCTTCGACTCGGCCATTGACGAGCCCTATAAGGATCAATACTGCTGCTCCGCTTACGTCCGTGAGAACATCGCACAGGATTATCCCGAAATCGCGGCCAAGTATACGCGCGCCATGCAGAAAGCAAGCGCATGGGTTCAGGAAAACAAGGAGGAAACCGCACGGATCCAGGTGGAGAACAAATGGGTTGCCGGCGAGGCGGCGATCAATGCCGAAGTTCTAAAAACCTTCAACTACATCCCGTCATACTCCCAGGCATACGACATGTTCGGCCTGCTTGCGGAACAGCTTCAGAAAGTAGGCATGCTGGAAGCCGATGTGGACACCAAAGCCCTTCAGCAAAACAGTTTCATCAAACTTGATAATATTCCTTACCAATAAGTCCCCCCACATTATTTTTCAAGCCTCTGCCCGATGCGTCGCTTTCCAGGCGGCCGCATCGGGCGCTGGCAAAAGGAGCCGGATATGGACAGATACTGGCGTGTTGCCATAGCAAGCCTGGATGGAAAGGTCATCAACGAGCATTTTGGACGTGCCAAGGCATTTTTTATTGTTGATATTGCCCGGGATGGAACCTGGCGTTTGGTTGAGAAGCGAGAGGTTGTCCCCCTCTGCTCAGGCGGCCAGCATACCTGGGAAGCCATGGCGAACCATATCGGCGCATTGCGCGATTGCGTCGCCGTTTTGGTCTCGCAAATAGGCCCGGCAGCAAGAAGGGCGCTCGAGATCAACCGTATCGCTGTTTTCGAGCAGCCCGATTACATAGACAACGCTTTGTCAAAGCTGGCGACATATTTTACAAAAACCAATTTCACAGTACCGGAGGAATGAATCATGGCTAAGAAATTGACGCAAATAGCGATTTACGGAAAGGGCGGCATCGGGAAGTCCACCACCACATCCAATCTCACAGCCGCCCTGTCGAAGCTCGGATTTAAAGTGATGCAGTTCGGATGCGACCCAAAGAGTGACTCCACCAACACGCTCCGCAACGGAACCTATATTCCCACCGTCCTTGACACGCTGCGGGAGAAAAGCACAGTAAACGCCCACGACGTCATCTACGAGGGGTTCAATGGGGTATACTGTGTGGAAGCCGGCGGACCCGCCCCGGGTGTCGGCTGTGCCGGTCGGGGCATCATCACCGCCGTGGAGCTTTTCAAGCAGCAGCGCGTTTTTGAGGAACTGGATCTGGACTTCGTCATCTATGACGTATTGGGTGACGTGGTTTGCGGCGGATTCGCCGTACCCATCCGTGAAGGCATTGCCGAGCATGTCTTCACTGTCTCCTCGGCGGACTTCATGTCCATCTACGCGGCTAACAACCTCTTCCGCGGGATCCAGAAGTATTCCAACGCAGGCGGTGCGCTCCTGGGCGGGGTTATCGCCAATTCCATCAACGCGCCCTATGCCAGGGAGATCATTGACGATTTCGTTGCCAGGACAAAAACCCAGGTGGTGGAATACATCCCTCGCTCCGTGACCGTAACCCAGTGTGAGCTCCAGGGAAAAACCACCATCGAGGCGGCACCCGATTCCGAGCAGGCCAAAATCTATTTCAGGCTTGCGGAAAAAATAGCCGAGCACAAGGATTCCAGGACACCGGAACCCCTGGGTATCCAGGAACTGCGCAGTTGGGCAGCCAAGTGGGGCGATTACCTGCTGGCCCTGGAGACGGGAAACATCCGTCCGGAGCTCCAGGGAAACCTCTGACGCCCGGAAAGTATCTTAAAGAAAGATCAACGGAAGACCAAAAAAAGAGAGGCAAGCCGCCTCTCTTTTTGATTTTTAAACGCACCGGACGCTAGGCTTGCCCGGTCAGGACACCCGCTTCCATTCTGAAGATCCGGGCTTCCTCATGGATGGCCTCCAGATCATGGGTCACCATCAGGACGGCGGTTCCGTTCATGGAAATTTCTCTGAACAGCTTCATCATTTCGGCCGTGGTCTGCACATCCAGATCGCTTGTGGGCTCGTCGGCCAAAAGCACAGCGGGGTCGTTGATCAGTGCGCGCGCAATGGCCACCCGCCGCATTTCTCCGCCGGAAAGCTGCCTGGGGTACATGTGGGCCAAATGGGGTATGCCTACCTGTTCAAGCAATGTCATGGCTTTCTTTGTGACATCCCCCTCACGCCTGAAGAAATAAAACGGCAGGCGGACGTTGTCCAGCACCGTCAGATTGGCAAGCAGGCTCTGGCCCTGGGGTACATAGCCGATGATCGCGTTCCTGTAGCGGGAAGCTTCCGCATCGTTGAAAGATGCGATATCCTTTCCCCCGATCTCGATGCTTCCGGAGGTGGGTTTCAGAAGCCCGGCGATCAGGTTCAGCAGCGTGGTCTTTCCGCTGCCGGATCGCCCTATGATGCTCACAAAATCCCCCGGGTAAACCGAGAGGCCGGCGTTTTTCACGGCGAAAAAGGATGTGTTGCCGCGTTTAAATTCCTTTGTCAGTTGGCTCACTCTCACCACCATGACTACTCGCCCTCCCGCATGGTAAGATAGGTTTCCGCCCGGCTGATTCTAACCGCCGCATAAATGGAAGCCAAAGGCCCCACGACAAATGACAACAGGAGGCTCAGAGCCAGTATCCCTAAAACAACGCCGGCATCCGGCTGAAGATACGGAAGTTGCAGCCTTTCGCCAATATATGCGCTAAAGGGCAGCACCAGCACCGCAGCAGCCGCTGTTCCGGCAATACCGCCCATGACGCTCAGGAGCAGGGACTCCGTCAATACCAGTCTGACCAGCCTTTTTCGCGTTGCGCCCAATATGCGCAGAACAGCAAACTCCTTTTTCCTTTCATTGATAGTGAAGGAGAACACCGCTGTGAGCACCAGGACGGCAATAACCCAGAGCAGTATGGATAAAACACGGATATAACCGACTAACGAACCCAGGTTATCGGCTATTCCGGTTATCATGCTCTTGGACACGATCACATCGATATGCGGAATTCGGGATTTTATAAGGCCGGCGACGGTTTCCGGGTCATGACCTTTTTTAACCTTGACCAGGATGGAAGATACCGAACCTCCCGGTTCATCCGCCGCCAGGAAATTGATGCCGGCCTTGCGTGCCGAAACAAACAGGGACTTCATGGTATCCATGTTCATGAAAACCGAGGAATCCAGGCCGGTAGCGGTCTTCTCAAACTGCGCCGCCACGGGATAGGAACAGTTGAACAACCTCAGGGTGTGATCGCTTTCCAGAACGATATCGCTGCCTGCGATAAGAACCCCGTTTTCGACTACGCTTCCGTAAGTCCTGGCAATCCATGGTTGTATAACAAAATCGGTTTCCGGGTCAAAGCCGATGAGCTGGACCTGCGCGGAACAGCAGGACTCTGAAAGGGATGTGAGAAAGAACTGGGCGGTCACCTGGGCGACGCCTTCAATCTGCGCCACCTGCTGCGTGATGGTCGGGCTGAAATAGAAATGGCACGGATCTCCTTTCAGGAGAACCTCTTCCATATCCGCTTTATAGCCTTCGGGAACCACCATCAGATCGGCGCCCAGCCTTTGGCTCATACTGTTCATGCCGTTTTCCAGGCTAGCCGTCAGAACGGAGCCCCCGGACAGAGTGAAAGCCAGGATGGTGACGATAAGGATGAGACAGGCTGCTCGAAACGGCCTTCGTTTTAAGCTATAAAATGACAAGCGTCCATTGGTCAATGGCGTCTGCTTCATGTCCCGACCTGCCCCTTGCGGTTGAAGTGGTACAGATAGAACGCATTGGCCGCCGCGGCAACAGTAACCACTGAGGCCAGGATGACCAGTACCGGAAGTGTGAGCGATCGGCAGGTCATTTTGACGTTACCGCAAACACCGATCAACACCGTGGGGATCAAAAGCGCGAGAATGCCGTTAAGCCCCAGTGCTATGCTCAGCCCGATCCTTACCTGTACCGACCTGAAGATGAGCAGAAGCAGGCCAAGCAAAGCGATGACCAAGCCTACACCGAGTTCGGCCCGGGCAGTCCAATGGCATTTCATCACCTTGCTTGCCGCGGCGGCCGAGGCAGTATGATCACCGGTACTGCCGGCAGTTTGGATACTCCCTTCGCTATTATGCCCATCCATCTTCCCCGCGCTTTCCGTCGCGGTTTCCTTCATCGTATGTACACCGCAGACCGGGAAAACCGTTATGGGACCAAAAGCGATGAACACACCCAGCAATAGGAACAAGATGCCGGTTATAAGCCTGTTTTTAACCATAGCTATCCCTCCTGACATCAAACCGTCCCCTCACAGGCAAAAAACAGGGAAAACGGCCATGTACGGCAAAGGCAGACAACCTGTCGATGTCTGCCTTTGCGAGTAACCCTTGAATGGATATGTATCAAATATTGTTTGGGTGGATTTAAGAAATGGGATGCTGCGCTTGTCGCAACACGTTTAGTCCGAGAACAGGGGGGTGGAAAGATAACGTTCGCCGGTATCAGGCAGGATAACGACAATATTCTTGCCGGCGTTTTCAGGACGTTTGGCAACCTGTGTCGCGGCCCAGAGCGCAGCACCGGAGGATATGCCGACCAGCAGACCTTCGGTTCTGGCAAGATCTCGCCCGGTCGCGAAAGCATCTTCGTTTTCAACCGTAATGATCTCATCATAGATCTTCGTATTCAAAACCTGAGGCACAAAACCTGCGCCGATGCCCTGGATCTTGTGGCTACCGGGCGTTCCTTTTGAAAGCACGGGCGAACCGGCCGGCTCAACGGCAACGATATGGATGTTTGGATTCTTCGACTTCAGGAATTCGCCTGCGCCGGTGATAGTACCGCCTGTACCGATACCCGCCACAAATATGTCAACCTTTCCATCGGTGTCCTCCCAGATCTCGGGACCGGTTGTCGCCTTGTGGATGGCGGGGTTTGCCGGATTGGTAAACTGGCCCGGAATGAAGGCATTGGGTATCTCCTTCGCCAGTTCTTCAGCCTTGGCAATGGCGCCCTTCATGCCCTTTGAACCTTCGGTCAGTACGAGCTCAGCACCATAGGCTTTCAAAAGGTTCCTGCGCTCAATGCTCATGGTTTCAGGCATGGTGAGGATAATGCGATAACCGCGGGCTGCAGCAACGGAAGCAAGACCTATACCGGTGTTGCCGCTGGTGGGCTCAATGATGACCGAATCGGGCTTCAAAATGCCCCTTGCTTCAGCGTCATCAATCATGGCCTTGGCGATCCTGTCCTTAACGCTGCCCGCCGGGTTGTAGTATTCAAGCTTGGCAATAACGTTAGCCTGAAGTCCGTGTTTCTTCTCATACCTGGTCAATTCCAGAAGCGGTGTCTTTCCAATGAGGTCAACAAGGTTCTTATAAATTCTTGGCATAATATTACCTCCTTGATAAAGATGCCATTGATAATTCATATATGTTTACTATGATATAGCCATTATAATCCTATTGGCGGGTGATGTCAATAGGCCAAATCATATTTTTGATATAATCTATATAGGATTTATAGGTATTGACAACCATCCATTTCTTACATATTATTTATATATTAAAAGTATGAATTAATGATCTTTGGGAAAGGAAAGGATGGACAGATGAGAATATCGGCTAAAGGTCGTTACGCGCTGGCTGCTGCCATCAATATGGCCGAGAACTACAGCAGCGGAGAATGTATCACCGTGATCAGCATCTCCGAAAAGCTCGGCATATCCAAGATCTATCTGGAGCAGGTCTTCTCCCTTCTGAAAAGGGGCGGCATCGTCAATTCGGTAAAGGGCGCCCAGGGAGGTTACCAGCTCGCACGGACACCCCGGCAGATAACCGTCTACGATGTTTTATCGGCTGTGGAGACATCCCTTTTCGAGCCTGCCGAGGAAACCGTGAAGCTCAATGCGCCCGAGATCGACGCAGCCATGCGGACTATCGTGTTCGATGCGCTTGACAGCGCGGTAAAAAATGCACTTGAGAAAATAACCCTTTCCGATCTGGTCAGTGAAGTGGAAAAGCATAAAGCTGACCAGGGATTTATGTTCTTTATTTAAAAATCGGGTGAATGCGTATGGATTTCAGTACCCTCTGCATACATGGACATGACCGCAAATATGACAATACCGGCGCCATCAGTGTGCCCATCTTCCAGTCGGCCACCTTTGCGCACCCGGGCGTGGGGTTGAGTACAGGCTACGATTATTCCAGGCTCCAGAACCCCACCAGGGAACACCTTGAAATGACGGTGGCAAAGCTGGAAGGCGGTGTTGACGCCATGGCCTTTTCCAGCGGCATGGCTGCCATTGCCGCGCTCATGGAACTCTTCTCGCCCGGAGACCACATCATCGCCTCCGATGATCTTTACGGCGGTTCCCACAGGCTGTTCTACAACATCTCGGAGAAAAACGGGCTTCGTTTCAGCCTGGTGAAAACGTCGGACATTTCCCAAATTGAGGCCCATATCCGGCCTGAGACAAAGGCCATCTTCATTGAGACGCCCACCAATCCGATGATGCATGTCACCGATATCGCGGCGACGGCTCGCCTCGCAAAAAGCCACAATCTGCTTTTGATCGTGGACAACACCTTCCTGACGCCTTATTATCTGAAGCCGCTTGTTCTAGGCGCCGATATCGTCATCCACAGCGGAACGAAGTTCCTGGGTGGTCACAACGACACCCTGGCAGGCTTTCTGGTGGTGGCGGACAGCGGGCTTTCGGAGCGGCTCCGGTTTATTTACAAGACCATAGGCGGCTGCCTCGCCCCCTTCGACAGCTGGCTGATCATCCGCGGCATCAAAACCCTGGCCGTACGCATGGACAGGCAGCAGGATTCCGCCATGAAGATCGCCCAATGGCTTCTGAACCATAAGAAGGTTAAGGCGGTACACTACATAGGCCTTCCCTCCCATCCGGACTATGAGGTTTCCAAGCGCCAGGGAACCGGTTTTGGCTCCATGATCTCTTTTGAAACAGATTCGGAGGAAACTGCGGTCCGGGTGCTTTCAAAGGTCTCCCTGATCCAGTATGCCGAGAGTCTGGGCGGCGTCGAGACCCTGATCACCTATCCGATGCTCCAGACCCATGCCGACATTCCCAAGGAGGAGCGTGAGGCTAAAGGCATCAACGAAAGGCTGCTGCGTCTCTCGGTGGGCCTGGAAAGCCCGGAGGATCTGATACGCGATCTGGAGCAGGCATTTGAGGAGGAATAGGCTTTGAAAGAAAGTTTTGATACCATCATTGACCGCCAAAACACGGATTCCATAAAATACGACTTTGCCGCAAGGCGGGGCCTGCCCGAGGACGTCCTGCCCCTTTGGGTGGCCGACATGGATTTCAGGACTCCGCCCTGCGTGATAGAGGCCCTGGTGGAGAAAAGCCGGCACGGCATATTCGGTTACTCGGATACCCGGGAAGACTATTTTGAAGTGCTGCATGAATGGTTTTCCAGGCAATTCGGCTGGCACATCAGGCCAGAATGGCTCGTAAAAACCCCCGGCGTGGTATACGCCATATGCGCCGCCATCCGAAGCCTCACCGAAGAAGGCGATGCGGTGCTTATCCAGGAACCGGTCTATTATCCGTTCTCCGGCTCCATACGGGCGAACGGGCGAAAACTGGTTGTCAACCAGCTTGTCTACTCGGATGGAAAGTACACCATCGATTTTGAGGATTTCGAAAAGAAAATTGTCCAGAACAAGGTGAAGCTTTTCATCCTGTGCAGCCCGCACAATCCGGTGGGCCGGGTATGGACAAAGGAAGAGCTCTTAAAGCTCGGGGATATCTGCCTGAAGCATGGAGTCATCGTTGTAGCCGACGAGATCCATGCCGATTTCACCTATCCCGGGCACCGGCACCAGGTGTTCGTGAACCTGAAGCCCGAGTTTTCAGACATAACCATCACCTGTACGGCGCCCACCAAGACCTTCAACCTGGCTGGCCTGCAGATTTCCAACATCTTTATCGCCAACCAGGCCATCAGGCGGAAGTTCAAACAGGAGATCGTCAGAAGCGGCTACAGCCAGCCCAACATCATGGGCATCGTGGCCTGCCGCGCGGCCTACAAGGACGGCGGCCCGTGGCTCGAGGAACTTAAGCAGTACCTAAAAGGCAATCTGGATTACCTGCGGGAATTCCTTGAGCAAAGGCTGCCCCGGATCAAGCTTGTGGAGCCGGAAGGCACCTACCTCGTATGGCTCGACTGCAGCGCCCTTGGCCTGGACGACAATGCGCTTGAGGACTTCATCGTGAACAAAGCCAGGCTGTGGCTGGATTCCGGAACCATGTTCGGCGCCGGCGGCGAAGGATTCCAGCGCATCAACATCGCGTGCCCAAGGGCTATCTTGGAGCAGGCCCTCACCCGGCTCGAAAGCGCGGTCAACCGGCTTTAAAACATGGATGATGCCCCGAAGCGGTTACGCCATCCAAGGATACCGCTCTCCTTCACTCAAGCCTGCCTCCCCGGCCCTGGGTAACGGCATAGTATCCGGCCGTGCGGAGGCAGGTTGTCTATACCCGTTTCCCATGACCCCAAAAAATGTGATCAAGATCATCACCAATTGGTTATTGACAACGGCATGTACTCTCGTTATAATATAAAACTGTCGGACGGACTTCGACAGAACAGAATATACACCATTAGCTCAGCTGGTAGAGCACCTGACTCTTAATCAGGGAGTCCAGGGTTCGAATCCCTGATGGTGTACCAGAAAAACCGCTCAGTTTGAGCGGTTTTTTCTTTGCTCTCATTTCCTTTCTTCATCATGGTTCAGCACAAAAAGATAATCCCCAAAGATCGGGCACCACCGGGGTGACTGGCCATGCCCGGTTAAGCTCGGCCATTGAGATGAAAAGCGTCCCGTTTACTCATCTCACGAATTAAGCCTTCATGATCCGGCCAGGTTTTCGGACATTTCCATGTCATATCCTCCCATTCTATTCTATACCCTTGGCGGCATTTGCTTTCTTGCTGCCATGCATAAATCCGCCTGCAAAATTCTCCATATACAATAAAAGTTCTACTTCTTTTTTGGGGCCTCCATCAATATAATATAGTGACAAAATATAGAAAGGGAGGGAATGTGATGATAAAAATAGTAAAGGACTTCGTTCAGCTCTTGGTACTACTCCTGACAGCGGCTAAACAAGTGCAGGAAATATCCAAGATAAAGAAAACGAAGTCCTCCAAGCTGAAGGGGAGAAATTAACTCCCCTTCTACCATATTTATGATAACACGGTTTCATGTATAACACTATTTTTTACAACACTGCACGATTCCCCAGGCTGCATAATCTCCTTTTTACACCCCGCATTATCCATATGTTGATTATTCCATAGCAATAACAGCTATTTTCCTGACAAAAGCCAATTCCTTGATACCGGTTTCCGTATACCGGTTAAACAGTTCAATGGGAACTTCCAGGTTGAACATATGCCTGTCTTCAGTCCAGTAGATGCTTTTGCCTAAAACCACATCGGGATCGGAAGGTGACAGGATATCCGCATAATAATAGACGCCCTCCTCATCCATCGGCTCAAGCTGCAACTCATCAATGGTTTTTTGCAGCAAGCCATCCGGTTTTGCAATCCACTCCAGCTTAACGGTGTTCCGGATACGTGCCGTTTCCCGCTCACCGGCATTCTCCATGGCTTCAAGGTCCAGGTCCTCCAAATAGTAACTGGCACATACATGGTTATCTTCAACCAGGACATCATCGGGCTTTATATTTGTTACGATGTTGGTCGGAACATAATAGTATTTTAAGTCGGACAGTTTCTGAACCACTTTGACCTTTTCCGTATCAACGACCGGTACTCTGTCCGCATCCATGTCCACCGCCGCATCTTTCCCTGCGCATCCGGCAATGGATACCAGGAATGCCAATGCCATAAAAACCAAGCAAAGAGAGCGTTTCATTGACAATTACCCCCTTATTGAAGCAGGTCGGGCAATAAAGGTCTGCTTTAGGATGGCCGGATCGGTAATGCGCCCTGTGTTATTCATCCCTGATAATGGTTTCCAGTACAACCACATCGTTTTTTTTCGGGCATGCGGCTTTTTTGCCCGGCGAAATCCTCTCTCATGGTCTTATCATAGATAAGAAGGTTGTTTCCCTCTATCCGGAAAATGCCCTGCAGGCCGCCTTTGACGTAAAACGCGTCGTTGCTTCCGTCTTCCTGGCGTCCCAGGAACAGGATATATTCAACGCCTTCGGCCAACACGCCGTCTTTGGCCAGTTGAAGAACCTTGATGATTTTATCCCCTGTCCCTTTATAGACTTCCGCCACCTCGATGGTGCTCATAAGACCCAATTCGCCATACAGTTCCTGCTCCGTGACCCTGCCTTTTATGATCAGATCCGAGGCTTCCTTCATCTCTTCCAATGTACCGGTTCCGTCGCCATACAATACGCAGATATTCGCCCCGGAAGGTTTAGCCAGCTTGATGGCAGGCTCATAAGGAGCTTCGGTTGGCAGCGTTCTATCTCCATCGCCGGAGGCCTCCGGCGCGGCCTGCGGCAGCAGGGCCAGGGCAGCCAGCATCATCGCTGCAAAGGCACATACGATCCATACGCGCTTTATCATAGTCTCACCCCTGAACTTTCGGGCAGAACATTACATCCAAATTTTATCATAACCCGATTGCATTTTCCATCATCGACGTCTGGCAAATACGCGCAGAATTGCGCCACACCAAGCATCCGCGTCCTTTTGCCGACCGCATTTTTCAAAGCACTTATCCGCTGCTTCAAGCCATAGACATTCATGCCGGGAAGATCGGTTTGATAAAATGCAAAAGCATCCGGTGATAAATTCGGCAGAAATCATAAAGATTGCTCATCGAAAAAATTCTCTCTTTTGTGTTATAATATTTGCGGAAAATAAAAGGCCCATCGGGCCTTGCAGGGAAAAGGATCTCATCCTTCAGTTTTCCCATCAGTTGTTCGCTATCAGAAGAAACATGTAATCGCAGTAACACAGGCATCATAAGAAGGCATCTATCAGCAATATACTGATCTGAATCAAAGCACTCTACTCATAACCGTATGCAATGGGGCATAGCGGACAATTATATTTTTGCATTTTGGTTTCTACATAGGGGTGATGGCTTGAGCGAATTAACTGCGAAACTGAAAGAGGTCCTGACATCCGTATTGCCCATAACTTTCATTGTTCTGATACTCCACTTTACCATAAGCCCGCTGGAACCGGATATGCTGTTTGCGTTTCTGATAGGTTCGGCCTTGGTCATCCTTGGCCTGACAATATTTCTTTTTGGTATCGATCAGGGATTGGAGCCCATAGGGCAAGGCATTGGCAATACCATAACCCGATCCAACAGCTACGCGGTATTACTGACGTTCAGCTTTGTACTGGGATTCTTTATATCCTATGCGGAGCCGGATCTTCACATCCTGGCCAAGCAGGTAGCCAGCGTGACTTCCGGCCAGTTTGACAAGACATTGCTGGTCATCGTTGTTTCCATCGGAATCAGTGTGATGATGACCCTTGGCATGCTGCGCATCCTGAAGGGCGTCCGGCTGAAATATGTATTCGCAGGCGTTTACTTCCTTATCTTTATCCTGTCCCAGTTCTCATCGGCTGATTTTCTTGCCATAGCTTTTGATGCCTCGGGCGCTACGACCGGCGCGGTAACGGTCCCCTTCATGCTTGCGCTGGCAGCCGGTGTCTCGGCGTTGAAGAAGGACAGCAAGATGGGAGAAGCCGACAGTTTCGGTCTAGTAGGCATCGCCTCGGCAGGCGCGATTCTCGGGGTTCTGCTAACCGGTATTTTTCTCGATATCAAGAAGCTGGAAGGTACATTGCCGGAAGCCGAGATTTCTACCGCCAACATGCTGGAGGCCTATGGCGACAAACTGCTCACCATAGCCTGGGATGCATTTCTGTCCCTGCTTCCTATCATTATCGTGTATATCCTGTTCCAGATATTCTTTTTCAAACATAGGAAGAACAAGGTCATCGATATTTCCCGTGGTCTTGTTTTCACCCTTGTAGGGCTCATCGTATTCCTGCTGGGTGTAAACGGCGGTTTTATGGAAGTGGGCGCCCAGTTGGGAAAACAGCTTGCCGCCATGGATTCCAATTTCCCGGTTTTGCTGGTATCATTGTTGCTTGGGCTTACAACGGTACTGGCCGAACCCGCTGTGCTTGTTTTAACCCACCAGGTGGAAGATATCACCGGCGGATATGTCAACCGTACCCTGGTGCTCATCTTCCTGTCTGTGGCAGTCGGCATGTCGATCTTCATGTCCGCCCTGAGGATCCTCATACCCGATATCCAGCTATGGATGTATCTGCTGCCCGGGTTTGGCCTTGCCGTGATCCTGGCATTCTTCGTCCCGGATTTGTTTGTCGGTATGGCTTTTGACGCAGGCGGCGTTGCCTCAGGACCTATGACAGCCACATTCTCCCTTGCCTTCGTCCAGGGCATTGCTGCACAGGTTCCCACCGCCGATGTGGTAACGGATGGGTTTGGCATGATAGCCATCGTAGCCATGATGCCGATCGTTGCGCTTGAATTGCTTGGCGCGCTCTATCAGGCCAAGACTCGCAAGATAAAGCAAATTGCTCCTATAAATAAGCAATAAGCAATCTGTCGGAGGTAATCAGAAGTCATGGAAATGCAAATGGAAACACAGGATATAGAGCATCAAATTCTGACGCTTATTCTAAGTGACACCCAGTGCCATAAGTGCATCCACATCGCCAGGGAAAAAGGCATCTGCGGCGGTATCATAACCCTGGGCAGAGGCACCGTGAAAAGCTCAGCTTTGCACCTGCTGGGCATTAAGAGCCAGAAAAGGGAAATCATCAGCTTCCTGTTGGAAAAAGAAAAAGCGAAGGAAATGCTGGACTATTTTACCACGGAGCTTCAACTTCATAAGCCCGGTCATGGCATTGCCTTCACAACTTCGGTAGTCATGACCATTTGCAGGCCCGGCAAGACGCAGGAAATCGGAAATACGGAACAAGCTATGAAGGAAGAGGGTATGCGTATGTATAAGAAACTGACAGTGGTCGTTGACCGCGGTATGGGCGAAGATGTCATGGAAATAGCCCGCAAGGCAGGCGTCAGAGGCGGCACCATCATGCACGGGCGAGCTGCCGGCGCTGAGTACACTCAAAAGATTTTTGGTATGGAAATCGAACCCGAGAAAGAACTTGTCCTGATCCTGATACCGGACGAGCTGGTCGATAAAGTTGCCGATACATTGTACCAGGAACTCCATCTTGAGGAGCCGGGCAAGGGAATCCTGTTTGTGGAACCGGTCGTGGACGTCCGTGGCCTTTTTGAGTCGAACCCGCAGAACAAGGCGTCCGATTAACCTGCCGGGATGTTCGAATTCTTCAGGCAATAAGCGCCTCGTTCCGGTTTACTTGACGAACAGGTTTAACGGTTGTATACTAGATCATGCCTCCATGCGGTGGAGGCTTTTTGTTCTCTCCGGCAAGAGAAAATGACAATACCTGAAAGGGAAGAATGACACGATGCCCGAAGGCGGAAAAGTTATCGTACAGAACCGAAAGGCAAGGCATGATTATTTCATAGAGGAAACCTTTGAAGCCGGGATTGCCCTCACTGGAACCGAGGTCAAATCTCTGCGCCTGGGCCGTGCCAACCTTCAGGACAGTTATGCCGTCATCAAAGACGGTGAGGTTTTTATCCAGGGCATGCATATCAGCCCCTATGATCAGGGCAACCGGTTCAATCACGATCCCCTGCGGGTGCGCAAACTTTTGCTGAACCGCTATGAGATCAACAAGTTGATTGGGCTGACCCAGAAAAAGGGTTTCACCCTGATTCCCCTGAGCCTGTACTTCAAGAAGGGGCTCGTAAAGGTGGAGCTTGCGGTATGCCGCGGTAAGAAGCTCTACGACAAGCGTCAGGACATCGCCAGGAGGGACGCGGCCAGGGAGATAGATCGAAGGATGAAGGAATACAACAGGTAGCAGGAAATAACCCACTCTGTCTATACGGAGCCGGATGTGGTATAATCATTGTGCAGCACACTTTTTACTCTCAATGGGGGTGTCAAGGTTTCGACGGGGCTGTTGAAGTAAGAGAAGCGGGTAGTGGATTCTCGTTGGCCACTTTAAAAAACGAGAGAAAAAAATAAGTGCTGACAATAACAAGTTGGCTCTCGCAGCCTAATTAAAGGCTGCCGTCCCTCTCGGGAGGACCACGGCCCGGGATGGGGCGTCGACCAGTGGTGAACGTGACACGGCAAAGCTTTGAGCCGTGCATGACAAAATGAAGCTACTGAAGCTGTAAGCCTGTTCATGGGCGTACAGCGGAGGGAATGTCAAAACATGAACTGCACCCGGAGATGCTCTTACGGATACGGTTTCGGACAGGGGTTCGACTCCCCTCACCTCCACCATTCAAATCAACAATCTTTATAAGTGAATATAGGCACGATACCCGAAATAATAGCCCTGGAGTTGGCCAGGGCTATTATTGTACATCAATATAACATGGCTAAACGGTCACGTCACAGACAATTTTCGAGGTTCTACGTCAAATGTTGGGGTAGAGTCAGTAAAATGAAGAACTTTATGCAATATGGCAGATGATCAAGTACGTCATCTGCCATTTTATAGATTTAAGTTCTTTGGATGGTTTTGATTACCTTTATTTTACTAGAAACTTCAACTTCATGCTCTCTTTATTTACGAAAAAGCCCCGTGCCATTTTGCGAACAAGAAACGGGCAAAGCATATTTTACCTGGCACGGAGCTTAACCTTATCGTTTTTATTGCCAAAAAATTGCTATTCTATGTTCCTATGTCTCTTTTCCATATCGTCATGCTTAATTTCCATCAATTCCTCCAGCAGCATGACGATAATATCGAACAGCATGAATAGATGCTGCTCAAACAGGTTGCCCATGGGTTGGATGGACGGAACCAGTCTTTCGTCCGTACCGTTATAAACGCAGGCCGGAACAAATAATACCTGGTCCGCAAGTTGAGCCGTTTTCTCTTTTGGTCCACCCGTAACCACCAAGATTTTTGCACCGGTTTTTTTTGCCTGTTCGGCTACATAATGTATGTGTCCGATTTTCCCCGAACCGGTCGTCACGATGAACAAGTCATCCCGGCCCATACCGGGAGTCGTGTCGTCCCAGATCCAGTGGACTTCCTTCCCAAGATGCATCAGCCGCATGGCAAAAGCCCTTGTGGCGATTCCTTCCCTGCCCACACCCATAACAAATATACGGCGGGCTTCCCTGATAAGAGCGATGACGTCTTCCAGTTCCTTAGTATCCTGTTTTTCAAACACTTCCGTATGTTCTTTCACAACGATCTGATACAGTTCCCTGTAACGGGTGCCTATATCCATGCATATACCTCCTTCACCTTGTTTTGTATTTTTGAATCAGTTTGTTAATAAAATAATTCATGCCAAGTACCAAAATCAGCATTGCTCCGTAGATGAGCTTTTTGGTATAGGGGGACAGGGTCATGATCGTAAATGCGCTGGAAAGGAGCTGCATGAAAATAATGGCTACCAGAACACCCTTGACAGTTCCCTTTCCGCCGTTGGGATGGATTCCGCCGATAACGCAAACGATCATTGTCTGCAGCAGATATGTGTCCCCATAACCTACCTTTGCGCTGTTAACCCGGCTTAAAATGATGATGCCCGCTATTCCGGCAAACAGTCCGGTCAACAGAAACACACTCCTGCACATTCTTTCGTTATTGATGGCACTGAATCGAGCCGCCACGGGATTTCCGCCATAAAGGTATAGCGCGCGACCGTAAGTCGTTTTTGACAGCACCAGCCCGAGCAAGCCCGTAGCGATGATGAAGATCCAGAAAATAAAAGGTATGCCCAGCAATTTGGCCTTCCCTAAGTATGAAAATCCCGGGACAATATCTCCCACGCTGCTTCCTCCGGTCAGCGCCATGCCAATTCCGCGATAAAGCGTCATGGTACCGAGCGTTGCAATCAGAGACGGAGCCGATGTCCTTGAAATCAGCAGACCGTTGAACAACCCGAACAGTATACTTGCCAGCAAAGCCACGCAGATGGCCAAAATGATTCTTGCCGCGCCGTCGGTTCCAAAGGCCCATCTTCCGTTAAGAACATTTGCGGTAAAAATCGCTATGGTATTGGCTGCGGCTATTATAGAAAGATCAATGCCTCCGATAAGGTTTGAAAGCATCATGGCAAGGCATAAAAAACCAAACTCGGGAATCTGGTAGGCCATGGCCTGTATATTGGCAACGGTAAACATCTTGTCGCCGATGAATACTCCCGATAAAACAATGGCAAGCAATGTCAGTGCGATCAGTATCGCAAAATTTATGTCTCCCGCTGCAAGTTTCCTAATTTTATTCATATCCTTCCTACCCCTATTCCGTAAAGATCAGATTCTTCCTGTTTTTAACCCTTTCCTGGTATGAACTTACTGCGATCGAGACTACCAGAATTGCTCCGACAAACAGGTCGTTCCACGAAGAGGACAAACCGATTAAAATCAAGGTCGAGTTGAGCAGATAGATTATCAACACACCCAATATGGCGCCGGAAATTTTGCCCTGGCCGCCCGTAATTTTGGTACCGCCTATTACGGCCGCGGCCACAACCATCAGTTCATCCCCGACCAGCTTGTTCGGATAAAGGGCGTTAACCTGGGCGACATAGATAATTCCCATGATGCCGGACAGCAAACCCGTGTATGTATAGACGAACAGGCGGATGCGGGAGGGATTGAACCCAATTCTTCTCGCGGCTTCCTCACTGTTGCCGAGGGCCACAATGCCACGTCCAATCATGGTTTTGTAAAGGATGAACCATGTAACCGCGGCAACGATAAGGATGGGCACTACCGACGCCGTCAATCCGACCCTGCTGTTATCAGATTGAAAACTGAACAGGACAGCCTGCCCGAATTTGTTGAGACAAGAAGGCAGAACACCGGCTCCGAACGACTTGTCCCCGATAAATGTTGTCATGATTCCGTGAAACAGGCTCTGGGTCCCGAGAGTGATAATGAAAGGAGGAAGCTTAAGCCAGTTTATCAAAAGGGCATTTATCAGTCCCAGAAATCCTCCGATCAACATGGACAATCCGAATGCAAAAGCAAGGCTGTCAATCCCGGCAGCAATCATGATTTTGATGGTTGTATAACTGCCAAACAGGGCTACTGCCATAAAAGAAACGTCTATTCCCCCGGAGATCATGACAAGCAAAAGCCCGATGACCACCATTAGCGAAGTGGAAGAGGTCCTTATGAGATCGAATACGGTTTCAATGCTGAAAAAAGCTGGGTTAATCAGGCCAACAAACAAACTGTAAAACACCATGATGATAAGAAGTATCGCTCTGTAGCGGTCCCTGATCTTTATTTTCACGGTACAGCTTCCTCCCTTTCCTCTTCAGCGCGGGTGCTGATAAGTTCCGAAATCAACTTTTCTGCATCCGGTTTTTCCAAATCTTCTTCGTTCAAAATCCTTATACATCTTCCGTCGCGCATCACCATGACACGGTTGCAGTTCGCTAGGATCTCGGGTATTTCGTCCGATATGAACAATATGGCCATTCCCTGATCGGCAAATTTATGGATTTGTTCATAAATTTCCGCTTTTGAACCGATATCTATGCCCACTGTGGGCGTATCCATGATAAACACCCGTGGATGGGTGGCTACCCATTTACCTATCACAACTTTCTGCTGATTGCCACCGGAAAGATTTCCAACTACGGTTTCAACGGACGGAGTCCTGATTTTAAGTTCTTCGACTGTCTGTTCTGAAATATCGTTTTCCGCTTTTTTATCCGTGAAAATTTTGTTTTTGGCCACTTTATCAATGATCGACGATGTGATGTTTTCCCTGATCATCCTTTCCATGAAAAGCCCCTGGGTAATGCGGTCTTCAGGTAGCATGGCGATCCTATGCTTCTTGGCTGTCATGGGCGACTTTATCTTCACCGTTTTACCGTCGATTTTGATTTGTCCGGAATGGGCGGGATTCAGCCCGAATAGGGACATGGCCAGTTCCGTTCTACCCGAACCCAGCAGCCCGATAAGGCCCACAATATCGCCCGGCCTCATTTTGAAGCTGATATTTTCATAGTGGCCTTTTCGCGTCAGTCGATCCACTTCCAGGACGACGCGGTCATCCTTGCACTTTCGTACATACCTGGGATATTCGACTTCGCGCCCGGTCATATAATGGGACAATTTCTTTTCGTCAAGCTCATCCTTGTTAAAATCACCGATTTTGAAGCCGTTTCTGAATATGCTGATTTTATCGGCCACGGAAAAGACTTCATCCAGTTTGTGACTGATAAAAACAATGGCCAATCCCTTTTTTTTCAGTTCCAAAATAATATTAAGCAGGCGGGATACTTCCTTTTTTGTCAATGCGGTCGTCGGCTCGTCCATAAACAGAATTTTCGCGTCCTGGGCAAGAGCCCGGCAGATAGCCGCTATCTGCCTGTTGGCAAGCGAGGTTTCTCCTATCGTCTGGTCAAGATCGATGGAAACGCCGATCTTTTCAAGCTGCTCGGCGGCAATCCTGCGTATTTCATTCCGGCTGACGATTCGCCTGTTTTCAAAACGGAGCTTCTCTATTGCGATATTTTCCGCCACACTCATATGCCGGAAAAGGGATAAATCCTGGTAGATTACCTGAACCCCTTCCCTGATAGCCTGCGCAGGCGTAAGCGACTGGTATTCGTGTCCATTTAGAACGATTTTCCCCGAATCGGGAGCATATACGCCGGAAACACATTTTATCAGGGTCGATTTTCCGGAGCCGTTCTCTCCCGCCAGGCAGTGTATCTCCCCCTGGCTGATTGACAAGCTTATATCATTGAGGGCTTTTACGCCGATAAACGATTTGTATAAATTATGTACGGACAAAACTTCCTGCAACGAAATTCCTCCTTCTACATGAAATCTGCCTGAGTGGCTCAGGCAGATTTCATGCATCTCCATTCAAAAATCAAATCAGAAATTATAATCATCGATGTTTTCAGCCGTGAATTCCAGCGGAGCGTTGCCGTATGCGATATTCCCTTCAAGCACGATGTTTTCATAACCCGTAGCCTTTAAATCTGTCCCGTTGGACACGCCCTGGCCGCTTGCCAAAAGATATGCCGCATAGCATGTTGCATATCCGGCATCCGCAGGCCGCCATGCCATTCCATGAGACATTGAGCCGTCTTTCAGGTAAGTGGCGGACATTGAAGGAAGTGCAAGCGATACTACCTTCACTTCACCCGCTTTGCCTTTTTCTTTGAGAGCCTGGCAGATACCGCCGCCGTGAGCGGAACAGTCAAAGAAGCCTTTGATGTCGGGATAAGCCTTTAGTACTTCAAGCGCCTTACTGTATGCGCCATCCACACTGTTGCCGTCTTCATAGGGCTCTTCCGTCAGGCATGTCATTTCGGGGTAATTCTCCTTAATGTACTGAACTGCCGACTTGTACCACGTCATATGGGTTTCCATGGTCAGACCGCCTACAAAACCCACGAATTTTCCTTTCTTGTCCATGGCCTGAGCGAGCCTTTCGCCGAAAAGCTTTCCGAATTCCTCATTCTTAAACGCTTCGACATCAAGATCAACCTTATCCGCAATACCGGGAGCCTCATGGGTTACCACAACGATCCCGGCTTCCCTGGCCTTTTCAATAGCGGGGATCAAAGATTCAGGATCATTCGGCACCACGCAAATCGCATCTACGCCCTGGGCGATCAGGTTTTCCATAATGGCAATCTGGCTTGCCGCATCGCCCTTTTCGGGAACCTGCACGGATACATTAAGCCCGGTATCCTTCCTGAGCTGTTCTATTCCGGCCGCCATGTCGTCGAACCACGAATCGCTTTGTTTGACGATCATCACGACAGTATAATCGGAAGGATCGGCCGAAGTATTTTCCGTTGCCGGATTTGCAGAATTCTGGTTGTTTACGTTTGTGTCCGTCGGTTTTTGAGCTTCCTGGCCACATGCGCTGAAAATCATCGCCACCGCAAGAAGGCAGGCAAGCAGAACAGATAATTTTTTCATAGTTCCCCCTCCTATAGATTCTTTATGTCATGAGTTTTACAATTATCATTTTATATAAAAAGCAATAATACAAAAGTTAATTTGCCGATCATCTTGTTTAAAATACCGATTACTGTTCTGCCAGCATCCGCCCTAAAAAAGCGGTGTATTCCTCTCCCGTCGGCAAGCCGCCGCATAGTTGAAAAGAAAGATTTGTGGTAGAATTTAAGTATAAGGAACATCTTACTTCCGTTTTCTTATCATGTGCTTCAGCTACGGGGAGCCGTACAGAGGGTGACAGGTAGTGCTCGGCAAAACATTAATAAGACATTTGAATAACCTCCCTTTGAAACTTAAAATCATGATTCTTATAATATCCATACTTTTACTGACGGCAACCGCATCCCTCATCGGCATAAGAATAGTGGCAGTATCAAACAACAAGCTTTTGTACAAAGCCCTGGCCGGTTCGCTCTCCTACAGCGCTAACGATATTTCCACAAAACTGTCCAACATCGAGGCCCTGTCGAGCGCGATCGTTTCAAATAAGGACATCAAGAAAAATCTCATTACGCTGACCGACGAAAGCGATGAAATAAAACTCTATAATGCGAGAAACACCCTGGATTACCTGGTATTCGACTACTATCAGAGTAACCGCACAAATTGTGTAAATTATATCAACCTTTATCATAACAAAAATGCAATATACAGCTTTGAAGCACAAAGTCAGCTTGTGCCTGATAATGTTTACGATTATATCATTCAAAAAGCCAACAGAAAAAGCGGCTATCCCTGCTGGATAACCGACTACTGCAACGAATACGGCCTGTTTTTGGGAAGAGACTGCCGAAGAGTGCTGGACATGACATATCAATCCCTCGGAACTCTGGTAATCAATGTGGACATGGACAAACTGATCAGTTCTTCCACCCAATCCATACTGTTTTTCCCCATGACCTATTATTATGTATTGTATGAATCCGGGAACAGTATCTACCAGTCACCGGGACTCAACAAATCCGTGGCTCAAGAGCTGTACGGGACAATGGACCAGGATTATAAAGTGATAAAAATTGACAATCACCAATTCTTTTGCATACGCGGCTCATATACCAATTTCCCGTGGGAATACATATGCCTGGTGCCCTATGATGAAATATCCAACGCATTGGAAATCACAAGGCTGATATCCGTTCTCATCATCCTGCTGGCCATGGTGATCGCCTTCCTGTTTTCCCGGAAGATCATCGATTCCATTACGGTCCATTTCCGAAGGCTCCTCAATAAAATGGACGCGTTCGGCAATAACGACATGGTGGATCTGCCATCCGACGAGGATTACCAGGATCGGAATGACGAAGTCGGTGTGCTGCATAAACAGTTTGACAGCATGGTGCGCAAAATACAGCAGTTGATCCAGCAGAACTACGTCAACGAAATCCTGGCCAGGGACGCAAGGCTGAAGGCTCTCGAAATGCAGATCAACCCTCATTTTCTGTATAATACTTTGGAGACATTGAATTGGCGGGCTAAAGCGATCGGTGAAAAGGATATGTCGGCCATGATTGAAGCGCTCGGCTCCCTTCTCAGAAAAACCCTCAGCCAGAAAGGTAGCGAAACCACCTTGAGGCACGAACTGGAAATCGTCCACCACTATATCACCATACAGCAAATAAGATTCGAGGATCAATTGATATACACCGAAAACATAGACGAATCGCTGCTTGACATCATGCTGCCTCAGTTTACGATACAACCGCTGATTGAAAACGCAATACAGTACTCCAGGGAAGGCGCGCTGGATGCCTGCAACATCGACTTAATAGCAAAGTCGCAGGACGATTTGGTGATCATACAGGTCATCAACAGCGGTTCCCAGTTTGAGGAGCAGATATTGGAAAAACTCAGCAACCAAACCACCAAACCGCAGGGGTTCGGCATCGGTCTTTTAAACATTCACAAGCGCCTGCAGCTCGTATTCGGTCCGGAATATGGTCTTACACTGTATAACCAGGACAACCATGCCGTCGCTCAAATCACGATTCCAAGGAGGATGCTATGTTAAAATTGCTTATTGCCGACGATGAAAGAACCATACGTGAGACGATTTCCTCGTTAATCGACTGGGACCAACTGGGAATACAGTTGATTGGGCTGGCCCAGAACGGCATAGACGCCTACAACCTCATCATAGACGAAAGCCCTGACATCGTTCTGACCGACATCAAAATGCCGGGATTAAGTGGTATCGAACTGATACAGAAAATTTATGAGATCAATCAGAAAACCAAGTTCATCATACTGTCCGGCTACAGCGATTTTGAATACGCCAAGACAGCCATGAAATATGGCGTGCGGCATTATCTTCTCAAACCGTGCAACGAAAATCAGATTATTGACAGCATCCGCGACATCATGGAGGAACTGTCCCGTGAAAGAGCGTTTTCAATGGTGGCGGAAGAAAAACAGCTGCTTCTTTTCAACATGTACAGCAACTACATCCTGAGCCTTATCAACGACGCCCTCGCGGTTGATGCCGAAAGCTCCGCCGACAGCCATTCGCTGTATTCAAAATACAATAAATTTATCGATATATATCATTCTCCCTATGAAATCTTCCACATCAATCATCTAGAGCGCCGGTACCTGCACGACGCCATTAACCAGATCGAAGCGTACCGGAAAAAACATTCTCCCGGCGTTCTGTTCAGCTTTGTTTACGTCGGCAGCACCCTATTCTGCTTTTTTAAGTCGTACCAACAGCATTATGCGGAGTTTGAGAACTATTTAAAGAATCTGCACCTGTTTTCAAGAAGCAAATCCGTCGAGATACTGCACCAGAGCCATAAAAATCTTCATATCCTGATGGAAATACTGCTGCCGCGGATAATCAAGTATGAAACCATCTATTATTCCGACAATTGCACGACCACTACGATCTGTAATTACCAAAACATTATTTCCGAAATGAATGAAAACGCCCATAAACTGTTCGGCGAGGACAAAACCGCCTCCTCGGCGGCGTATGAATTCATAAAGAAAATCCTGTCCACCGTAACCGACATCAATTTGTTGAAGCAGCTGACCTCCTCACTCATCATACATGCCAGCTCCAAATGCATACAGTACAACAGCGTTTCGGGCACTGAATTTCTGATTCGGATAAACAAATCGTCCTCCTGCGAGGAAATTCGTACCTTATTGTTCGGTGAACTCAAAAGGATACTTGACCTTTACAACGCCAGCGAAAGCCACGGGGAACTCAGCCGTAAAATCATGGAGTATGTGGACAAACATTTATCCGACAGCGGTCTGTCCCTGAAATACATCGCGGAAAACTACCTTTACATGAATGATGATTACGTCAGCAAAAAATTCTTAAAGGAAACGGGCCAGAAGTTTTCCAATTATCTTACGGAAACAAGAATCAAAAAAGCCAAGGAACTGCTCGTATCCTCCCGGCAATACAAGATCCAGAACATTGCCGAGATGGTCGGCTGCGGCAATAATCCGCAATATTTCAGCCTGTTGTTCAAAAGGCATACCGGTTATTCGCCCACCGAATATCTGAAAATGATGCATAAAAAAATCCAGTAACGCGTCGCGCGGGACTTTTCGGCAGTCAGCCGGATACTCCGGTGACTTGCGGAACGTTTTCATCAAAAGAAGGCCCGCTCTATGGAGGAAGCATGCCGGATTGCCATCCCGTTGTGATGCTTCAAGCTCTTTGTTGGCCTTAATGATAGCTTCATCTGCTTTCTTCACCGCCTCGTCCACGGTTTTTTGATTAACTTAACTGCTTCTGGTGATATCGTTGATTTCCCCATCTCTCCCGCTCCTCCTCTTTCCTTGTATATTGCCCATTACTTAATCAAATAACCAACAAGACATCAACAGGCAGGTCCTCTGCTTTCTTCCCGCCCCTTATAATATTCAGATAGCCGTTTTCCCCTCCCGGCAAATCAAATTCCTAAAAGTTTATTTTTTTGTCAGTTCGCCAATTGGATTCCAAATGTATGCATCCGACCTCGGTACTTATCGGAGCCTTTCTTTTCATACTGAAATCAGTTTCCTTCCACGCCAAACTACACATCGTTTTTCAGGGCAATTGACACCAAAAAAGCACCTGCATAAGCAAGTGCCGTATCTCTTTTTCGCTCGGTTTATCGATTCCAACTGTAACCACAACTAAGGCATTTGGCATATCGTACGGATTCCACGTTCCCGGACAGCGGGCTTGTCAACACCTTTCCGTTTACGATTCTTTCGATGCTCACCTGCTGCATTTTCTCCACATACTGGATTGACGTACCATGCACCGCGGACAGCGCGCCACGCTATTTCCTTCCAGGTGCCCCGAACGATTGTAATCCATATCATCGTAGCCCATACTTTCCTGCCCCATCATTGCCTGCATCTCCCTGAACGCCTGCTCCATATCAGATTCGGCATCTGCTATTTTCCCTGAGTTGGCGATCCGCTCCATCCGCTTTTGAGGCTGGTATTCTGCTGCCGCGATTTGGCGCTTCACCAATTCTATGCCCAATCTTAAAATATCAGATACCCAACCGATGCCGAACAGCCCAAATGTGAAGAAATATAGAAGCCCCATCTTCCAGTTTTTCTTGTAAAACTTATGTATTCCGAAGTATCCCAAAAAAACACATAGCAAAAATTCTACCATGCGCAAATTCCTCCTTTGGTAATAAATATACCACATTCAGGCAAAACTACCCATTGATAAAAGATGGAGTAGTCAGCCAAGCAAAGGTTCAGGGTGAAACCTGATGGCAAGTTTTTGTCTCTGCAATGCTTCTGCCTGAAAGAAAAAAAACTGCCGGAATCAATCCGGCAGGCTTTATGGCATAAGGGGGACTTACATGGAATATGGAGCCATTACAGGTTCAGCGGCAGGTTTTCAAGCCTTGATCTGTCGATGCGCTCCCCGTCCAGGGCAATATAGATGTCCTGGCCGTTATGGTTCTCCTTGAGGCGGATGGTACTTACCTCAACGAAAGAATCCATCTTGAGGTTTCTCACCTGCTCAAGGGTGGAAGCGTAAAGCTCCCTCGAACCTTTGGCCGAACATTCGTCACAGGTACAGAAGGTAATCTGGTGGGTTACAAAGGCAGAGTTGGCCTTCTTGCGGACTGTTGCACAGCGGATATCCCCATTGACGGGGTGATAATGGGTATGCAGCAGTTTATGGGCCAAGGGGGAGTTGGGTTCCCCGTAGAAGTCCTCATACAGCCTCAATATATCCGGATTTTCCTGCGACTTGCGGTAGGTGGAGATCTTGTCTATGTTGATCAGCACTTGCTGGCGCTGTTCCAGGGTGCCCACCTTTTCGGGAACGGGATGGCCGGCACCGCAGATGCAGCCGCCGGGACAAGCCATAACCTCAATCAAGTCATAGCCCACATCCACTCCCTGCAGAATCTTCTCGATAATGGGCTCCGCATTGCGCAGACCGCTGACCACCGCTACAAGCACCGTTGTACCGTTGGCCTGGATGGTAGCTTCCTTCAGCCCCTCAAAGCCACGAACTTCCTCGAAGTCCAGGTGGTCGGTGATCACTTTGCCCGTGAGCTTTTCAACAGCCATACGGAGGGCGGCTTCAGCCACACCGCCCGAGGCGCCGAAGAGAATACCGGCTCCGCTGACCTGCCTGTAAGGCTCATCAAATTCCTGGGGCTCAATGGTCGAGGTGTCGATGCGCTTAAGCTCTGCCATACGCATCATTTCGGTGGAGGTCAGAACCGCATCTACATCACGGATGCCGTCGGGGGCAAATTCAGGGCGGGCAGCCTCATATTTCTTGGCAATACAAGGCACGATGGAAACCACGTACAGGTCTTCCTTATTGATGCCCGCCAGTTTTGCGTAATGGTTCTTTACGGTAGCGCCCATCATCTGCTGCGGTGATTTGCAGGTGGAAAGATGGGGAATAAGCTCGGGATAACGCCGCTCAACAAAGTTGATCCATCCGGGACAGCAGGAGGTAAACTGCGGCATAACCCCGTTATTAGCCAAACGATTCAGGAACTCGGTGGTTTCCTCCACGATGGTCAGGTCGGCGGCAAAGGAGAAGTCGAATACCTTATCAAAGCCCAGCTTCTTCAACAGGCCTGCCATGAACCCGGACGCCTTGTCATAAGGAATGCCGTAATGTGAAGAAACCACGCTTCGTACAGCAGGCGCAACGAAGGCAACCACGGTCTTGGTGGGATCGTTGATGGCTCTGAACACTCGGCCATTCTCACTCTTTGTTTCCAAAGCGCCGCAGGGACATGCGTTCACACACTGTCCGCAACTGACGCAATCCGTGTCCTGAAGAGGAAGGCCGCTTCTTGTTCCCACCAACTGACGGCCATGTTTCATGTAAAAGCCCAGCACATCCGGACCCTCAACTTCCGCACAGGCTGCAATACAACGGCCGCAGGAGATGCACTTGTTGTGATCCCTGATGATGAACGGATGATCATGTACGATCGGAATATATGGTCTTTCATGTATGGGCTTCTCAAACTTGATGTCCTGCTCGGAAGCCTCTTTTCTCAAATCACAGTCATAACGCCGGTTGCATCCGCATCTTAAGCAGCGGCGCGCTTCCTCGCGGGCAGCTTCCTCAGAGAGCCCCAACTCCACCTCCTTGAAATTGCCTTCCCTTTCCTTAAGGCTGATGGAAGGCATCTTGGCACGCTCCAGCCTTGGGAACTGCTCAAACTCCCATTTGGGCAGGTCTTCCAGGGAACCTCTGCTGCAGCTGTAATCGATATGGCTTTCCTGGACATAGCCCCGCATGAGGTAGCTGTCTATCGCTTCTGCGGCACGGCGGCCTGCAGCCACGGCCTGGATGACGGTTGCGGGACCAGTGACACAGTCACCGCCGGCGAAGATATTGGGCTCCGATGTCTGGCAGGTCTTGCCGTTGATTTCGATGTCGCCCCATTTATTCAGCTTAACGGGCAGGTCATTGTAGAGGAATTGGGTGTTGGTACTCTGACCGATAGCGCCAATGATGGTATCGGCCTCGATTTCAAAATTGCTGCCTTCTATGGGAACAGGACGACGACGTCCCGAACGGTCAGGTTCTCCGAGCTGCATCTTGATGCATTGCAGTTTTTTCTTACCATTCTCAAGAACGATGCCGGTGGGAGCCATCAGGAAGAGCATTTCCACACCTTCATGAAGGGCTTCTTCCACTTCATAAGGTTCGGCAGGCATCTCGGCGCGGGTTCTGCGGTAGATCAGCTTAACCGACTTGGCGCCCAACCTTAAAGCAGTACGGGCACAGTCGATGGCCGTATTGCCGCCGCCAATGACGACAACCGTGTCGCCAACCTGGATATCGGCCTGCTTGGTTACCTGTTCAAGGAACTGGATGCCGAGCCATACGCCGGGGAGATTCTCTCCTTCAATGTGCATGGGCGTAGCGCGCCATGAGCCGATAGCCAGATAAACCGCGTCGAAATCCTTGGCAAGATCCTCAAGGCGGATGTGGGTTCCCAGGGCTTTCTTGGTCATGATCTTGACGCCAAGCTTCTTGATAATGTCTATCTCTTTATCCAGCGTTGCCTTGGGCAGACGGTATTCGGGGATTCCGTAACGCATCATGCCTCCGGGATACTGCTGACGTTCAAACACTGTCACGTCGTGACCGTTGATGGCGCTGTAATAAGCGCAGGTAAGGCCTGAAGGTCCGGCACCCACAATGGCGATCTTCTTTCCGGTGGGATCCTTCTTATTAGGCAGCCAGGGCTCCTCCTGGGACATATCCCAGTCGGCGATAAAGCGCTTGACATGGTTGATGGCAACAGGAGAATCCACCAGGTTGCGGCGGCACTGGGCCTCACAGGGATGCGGGCATACACGGCCACAGACAACAGGGAAAGGATTGCGGTCTTTGATGACCTGGAGAGCCGCACTGAAATTACCATTTGCTGCATGGTGCAAATAGGACTGGATATCAATATTGGCCGGACAGGTCATGACGCAGGGTGCGACACAGTCCGCATTGTGGTCTGACAGGATTTGCTCCAGGCGGACTTTACGGTAATTCTTCAGCTTGGGGCTGTTGGTAGTGATAACCATACCCTCCCGGATAGGCGTCTGGCAAGCCTTCACATCCCTCTTGGCATCCCCCTCGCCTACCTCAACCACGCACAATCCGCAGTTACCGTTTGAACGCTCAAGACGGATATCATAGCAGAGATGGGGAATATGTATATCCTCTTGGAGCAAGGCCTGGAGGATGGTCAGATTATCATAGACCTCCACCTCGCGGCCATTAACAATAACTTTGATCCGTTTGTTCTTTGTAATGGCTTTCATTGCTAACTCCTTCTATTGATGTATTTTCAAATGATTGACAAAAAAATAACAGACACTTTATCATTATATCAGAAAAGTTGGTTTTGACCACTGCTAAAAGGTCATAAAATCGCGATTTTTGTAGAAAGTTTTTTGTCTATATTGATACTGCCCGAATGATTCCTGTTTTTCCGGGTAAGCGCTATCATTTCATAACGGAGTTTTTCTCATTTTATGGCGCTGTGGCATTGAGAGGCTGCCATGCTGCCCCGTGCTCTGTTCGCAGTGACATACCTGACGCTCGCCAGCGTATTAAGGCGACGCTCCCCTATGCTGATTTAAGCCATCCCGATGGCGTTCCATTCAGCGTCAAACCGGCTGCACAGCACATGCTGGCCGGAATTCAGTTATCTGCCAATAATCCCCGCCGGCAGGTCCTTTACTTTTTCTTAAAACTCATTTATGATTTGACATACAGGCGGTGGAATGCTCTATGAACAAGTTCGACAAGTTCTTAAGGCACAGGCAAAGCCTTTTGATGCAATATAAGATGGGCGACATGACCAAGAACGAATTCATCGAGGAAAACTATTATTATGTTGAAAGTCTCGGCATCCAGCCTTTCACAAGGGTCGACAACGTGAAAAAGGCGATTTACAACTATCATTATCACAACATCCACGCAAAATACTGGCAGCACATCGCCAATGACCCCCGGAACACCGAGAAGGAGCGCCAGGCCTATTACGCCAAATCAAACAGCCATTACAGGGAAAAGGACAGGGCTACCCTGCAGCTGCTCCGCCTTATCGATTACAACGGCGTGGAGGCTTATTATGTGAATGTGAAATCTTCCTTGCTCAAGGGGAAGCTCATCGAAATCGTCATTCACAACCCGGATGTGCTGATGGAAATCAATGTTCCCGACAGCACCTATGAACAGGATTTGCTGATCCTCCACACCAAGAATCCGGGGATCGCGGAGGATCTCCGAAAAAACGGCGTACTCAGGGAAGACAAGCGCAAATCCCTCGCCGACAGCTACATCAATCAGAAATATTAACGACGGAAGAACGCCCTCAGCACAAGGTCATAAAATGTAATAGATCAAGGCATAAAGGAGAGGGCGCTATGATCTACAACCACAATTGGGATGTCTGCCCGGATTGGGTGAGGTTTTCACCGCGGCGTGAAAAGGCTAGGAAGATGCCCATCCTGAAAGATGAAAAGAAGGATAACGAAGCCAAAGACAGTATATGTCCCGTTGAGGTGACGGGCGAAGCGGTTCCGCTCCCCAATGGCAGCCACATCCACAAGATATGCATCCGTTCCGATGCATTGGGCCGCTTTGAAGAGATCAAAACCGGGCCGGCCATCCCCATCGGTCGCGGACAGCACATCCATCTCGTAAAGAGAAAGCCTGACTGACAGGCGTTACAGGCTTCTTTGCGACGATGAGCGGTCGCCCGGTCTTTTCTCTATTTATACTCTTTATGTAAGATATAAGCTCGGATAAAAAAAGTCCCGCCTTATGCCGACACAAACGCGCATAAAGCGGGAAATCATTCACAGCAATCCTTTCGGGTGGTTGAACAGCTCTGAGCAAAATTCAAGCCTTCGATTATTTGACAAACTTCAATGCATCCGTATTGTCCGGTCCGAAATGCTTGAGCATGACAAGGTTGCTATGCGAACTGAGGTTGACGATGGTAACCCCTTCCTGTGCGGCCTCCTTTGTGACAAACATCCGAACCTAGCATAGGTGGGTGCGTACATTCTGCCGGCTGTACCATCTTTCCTTATAAGTTTTGAGTAACCGTTACGCCGAATACAACACGCCTTAATGGATTTGCCGCCGACTTCCTTCAGATTCCACCTCGCAGCGGATACCCTTGTCTTAAGCTATACACTTCCCTCTACCAAGGCGTGTTCGTGTTTTCCACCCGTTAGATTGCGCCCATGCTGGGCGCACCACCATGAAAAAATGCGCTATTAAGCAATAGCGCATTTTTGATAGATAACATATATTAATATGAATTCATAAGGATTGCTAATACTTCTAAAGGTCTCACATATTACAATAACAGCATGCTACCATCTACAAAACATTTCCATTCTTTTTTGTAAGAAGTGTTCAGATCTTAACACCAAGTTGGGCACCTTCTAAAATGGCATCAGCTGCATCTCCAACTTTTAAAGCATCTCCAATAACATGCACTTCGAAGCCGAGATTCTTAAGGCTTTCCTCGAGTGGATTGTAACTGCGGATACCCACAGCCAATACAATCGTATCAAAACCTTCCATCTTCAGCTCCTCATCACACTTCTTATAAGTAATACCATTAGCCAGAATGCCCGTAACCATTGCACCAGTGAGAATATTTACCCCGTATTTTCTTAATCTCTCCATTAAGAATATTTTCGGATAATTAGGTTCATCGATTGCAACTTCATCCCTCATTTCGACAATGGTTACATTCCTGAAATTTTCAGCCAGGAAATCGGCTGTTTCAACACCGACAGAACCACCACCGATAATTAAAACATTCTTACCAGCCACTTTCTTGCCAGACAGAATATCTAACGCAGTAACGACGTTTTCGTTTGTCACACCATCAATTTGGGGAATGATTGGGCATCCTCCGGTGGCTAAAACAACAGCGTCGGGATTCGCTGCTTTGATCATCTCCAAAGTTACTTCCTCACCACACTTATAGGTTACGCCGTACATTTTACCCATGGACAGATAATGTTTCAGAAGCCCCGCAATCGGCTGCTTGGTAGGTGGTACAGACGCTAATGCAAACTGACCACCGAGGCGGCTTTCTTTTTCATAAACAGTGACACTGTGACCACGCTTAGCTGCGATCCAAGCAAATTCCAATCCAGCTGCTCCTCCACCAACTACCATTATCTTTTTAGGAACCGCAGCAGGCTTAATTTCCATTTCTTTTTCTCTGCCAACAAAAGGATTTGCCAAACACGACATCCCGAGTTCATTCACAACACCTGGAACGGGCAGGCATTTCTGGCAGCAAGAAATACAGGGAGTAATTTCATCAAGTTTGTCTGAAGCCATTTTTTCAGGCAAATAGGGGTCTGCAATTGAGCCTCTGCCAATTGCAATGAAATCAGCTTTATTTGTAGTAAGGGCATTCTCAATCAGATATGGCTCGGTCAATGAAAGCACTTAATGTTTGTCTGCCGGCGTGATGCAATTGAATCGACATTTTGGCACCATACTTATGTACTTCGTCAGTAAGCTTTTTATACATTGGTATGCAAGCATCATCGTAAAGAATCAAACTGTTTGGAAATCCCTTCCCTTCAGGTGATACTTGCAACTTCAACTGTTAAAAGCGCCCATCCGCCTTTCGCTCGCTCTATCCAGTAATCAAAAATTCTTTCGTTAATTTGTCCATCCTTTGAATACTCTGTTTCCATAGCAGGTACAATTAATCTGTTTTTTAACTCCATTGTACCAATTTTTCCCGGTGTAAATATTTCTTTGAATTTCATTTTTCTCCCCCCTGATTTTAATTACTTTATAAAAAGAAAACAGAGCCTGAACCAATTCTGTTCACAACTGTAAGATTGTTTACTTATAAGATTGTAATTGGTTATTGATTTGACAAATATTTATCAATTACAATTATAGTAATGATAATGCTCACTTATAAAGTAACATTTCAATTCATTTGTAATCTTGAGTAACATTTTCTTTGCATTGTAACACTGAGGGGGGAAAATTATGTTAAAACCGGATGTCAAAAATATCATTGCCGATTCGGCAGAAGCGTTATTTAAGAAATACGATATTGAGAATGTTACCATACAACAAATTGTAGATGCGTGCGGTACGTCTCGGACTACATTTTATCGGTATTTTAAAGATAAATATGATTTAATGAACTGGGTTTATAAAAGAAATGTAGATCCCATCATAAAAATATATAATGATGGTAAGGATATTAGAAAATTATCCGCTGAAATTTTCGAGTTTATCAAGAGTAAAAAGGAATATTTTTATTACATAACAAGATATAACGGTCAAAACTCTTTCTTCGATTTTGTTACACAATATGGATACGATTATTATGAGACAGCTTTGAAGAATCTTATGAAAGTTAACAAATTGCCTTATGAATATACTTTATATATTAAAGGGTATTGCTTTGCAGGCGGTAATTTTATGATTGACTGCATGAGAAAAAATTGTGTAATGGACACTGATAAGTTTGCTGAAATTATTTACGGAATGATGCCTATAACTCTCAAAAATTACTTTAACTGATTTCTAATAATTAGAACTCCTATTGATGAGGGAATTGCTATTGCTTAAGATTTAATCTTGGTCAAGTCAAGTTGCTACACAAAAATCAACCAAAGGAGGTTACAAACCATATCAGATAAAATGGCCTCTTCCCTGATGGTGATTCTGCGCTAAGGCTGGTTTGCATACAGAATCGGCCGGTCTTAAAGTTACCCCTTTTGATCCAACATGGGTTGACTGAATAATTAAAAACCCCAAAACCGAACATTAATTACGGTTTTGAGGCATCGGTGCCGAAAACGGTAATTGAATCCGCACATGTTCATCACAAGACGGTTTTAGGCACGTCGAGCCTTGCAGAACGAAAGCATCAAGCAGGTTCGCGCCCTCAGCTCACATTTGCCCTCTCAGAAATCAATGTCTCCTCTTTGCCGTCGGATGAGCCCCTAACAGGCATCCCGCATGACGGGCAGAACTTGCTATTTGCCGGCAAAGCATTACCGCATTGCTTGCATGTCATTTCGATCGCCGTTTTACGCTTCCTGAGCCTAACAGCAAATACAATCCAAAAGAGTACCAGAATCCCCGCTGCGAGGGTTACCCAGCGGTAGCTAACGGCATAGATATGGCCAAGCTTTGAGTCCATGTAGAACAAATTATCTCCTGACACAGCCCTCAGCATGATCACAGCGGCAATGACCAATATAACGGTAATGACAGCCAGCACAATCAGCAATATCTTAAATGGCTTCTTCATTGATCTTGAGCCCCCTTCTGTTTTCTATTCAGATAGATATACCAGGCCGTGAGCGCCAGGAACAATGCGCCGGGAACTGTGTATATGATCCAATTGTCACCGTTCGCATTCTCTTTGTTTACAGTGATGGTCTTAACGCTTTTGTTTCCCGCAAGATCATAAGCTGTAATTGTGATAGGGTTGACGCCTTTCTCCAGCTTGATTTTAGCCGTAAATTTTCCTGAATCGAGTTTATGTTCTATCCCATTTACAGCTACAACGGCATTTGGCTCCGTCATTCCTTCGAGGATAATATGGTCATTGGTAGTCCGGATGCTGTCGGCGTAATTAAGGCTTACAACAGGCGGGGTTTTATCCACGTTAATGATTTTGGTAAATGTTTTGATATTGCCGTATTTGTCTTTCAGATAGGCTATCACCTCATGCTCACCCTCGGATAGGTTCAGCTCATAATCTCCGGCACCCGCATCTTCAATGAGCAGCGTTCCATCCAGATAAACCCCTGCAGTGACATCGGGCGGGCAATCGACATTGACAAGGATAACGTCTTCCCTTGTTGATGAATAATCCGGAAATGTTATCGTTCCTGCCGGCACAGCGTATATCACTTCATAAACGTCAAATTCGCCGTAAGCCTCATCACCGGCATAGGCAACTGAAAACTTGACCTTTTCCGTATCATCAGGCAGTTCTATGGTGTAAAAATTGCCATATACCCAGTCAGTCGTGATAACTGCCAGAGTATCAAAGTCATAAAGGGTAACCACATAATGCCCGTCGCCTTGCGGAGCCCAGGTGGCAAACAGCTCACCGTCTACGCTTCCGACCCTGATGTCTTCAAGCTTGGCAGGAGCTTGCGGATGCTTGATGTAAAGCGGCTTCTCTGTTGATAAAGTATAATTTCCCCTGCCATCGTACACCTGGATGGTGAAGCGATACAGGCCTGTCTGCAATTTATCCGTCGACACACTGGCCGAGCCGCTCCTGCTAGCCGAATAATCCTGCCAGAGCGTGTATGTGCCATAGTATCCGCCCTGTGTTGCGTTGATGTAGAGGCTGACGGTGTCATTTTCCGTTATGACATCCCATTTGAAATTTATGTACCCATCGGATACATCGGCTTCAAAGCTTCTAATCGCGTTGTACTGCGACGAAGCCGAGTTTTTACTACCGCCGCTGACACTGATCATCCCAAGATCCTCGCCGGTCACATACACTTTCCAGTATCCTGAATTAGCCGTGCCAACATTGATAAGCGCCTTTCCTTTTCCAAACTCGGCATTTTGGTCATTTGCCTGAATCATCGTTCCGCCGGGAGTTTTTATGCTAATTGAGGCAGGCTGATCCGCATTTTCCCAACTCACAAAGAAAACGCAGTCCGGATAATCACGATAAAGATATACACTCACTTCCCGGGTGTTTGCTGCGCATACATCGACTATTGGCACGAACGTTAAAACAATAAGCATGGCAACAACCAGTTTTTTTACCATAGCCTTTAATCCTCCACGTAAGTACTGAAGCCATCTTGCGGGCTGATGCCACCCATGGCGTTTGCGTTATAAGTCAGCGTTTTTCCTCCGTAGTTCAGTTCGACCGTACAGACGGTCCCTTTTGAGGCTTTCCGAAGCAGTTTTACATTGAAGCTTGCCCTGCCGTCGTGCTTGATGCCATAGTAAGCATTATCAAGATGTCCGTCAACATCCAGATTCAGCTCTATCCACCAGTCGTCGATGGTTGCTGTTCCGGTGATTTCACCGCCCAGGTCGGTTCCGAACAGTGAAATCTCGTCCATGCAGTTTATGGGTACCACAAGGCAGTCGTTGCCTATCACGACATATTTGTCCGGGTTTGATGAGTGATATGCCTTAATGCCATTCTGATACCTGTCTTTCGTGCAAACAAACTCTATTTTGTCGCATTTCAGCGAAATATCATCCAACAGCCCGGATACCTGGCTTCCGTAAGGTTCACTGGAAATCGAAAGAGGGTAGTCCACCGTTATTGAGCCGTCAAGAGCTTTTGGCGGTACATTGTCTGTGAAACACGCGCTCAGCCCATCGGCATCGATAGTGAATCCGTTTGCGTTCAACGACACCTTGTCCGGGTATAAGCCCAGCGAGGTAATGGTGATCGGGCTTTGCCTGTCAATCTGCAGCGGGTCATAAAGGTAATTCAGCTTTGCCATGCCCGATATCGTGAACATCGAGTTGGTATTTGACGTGTCAATGGACAGCGTTCCATCCTCTATACCGATCAAGCCGAGGTATCCCCTTACCGTGCCTTTTCCCGTAACGCCCGCAAAGTCCTTTTTAATGACGACGGTCATTTCATCGGTCTGGACAGACAAACCATAAGAACTGTGGTATTGATCCCGAGGGTTATATCCCGTTATCGTTTGGAGAGCGTTGCCGGCTGTGTTGTACGGTAAAGGTATGCCATTTAAAGCATAGTTGAGATTGTTCTGCAGCTCTGTGAGCATATACCCGCTGCGAATGGTATAAACAAGTTCTGAACCGTCAAACTCCGCCTCTCCATAAACTTCTCCAAACCCGGGCAATGTCAGTGTCGCGCCGTAATAATTGAGCCCTATTGACTGCTCATCAAAGTAGAAGTCAAACCGATCAAGCACTTTTACACTGCTTCCACCGTATACGATCTGACCATAGTTGGCGTCTCCTGTCCAATAAGCGGCAAAATCAACATAAGCCGCACCGCTGCCTGAAATTGAACCGCTGCTTACGTTTATTCTGCCTGATCCCATCGTAATCGGGGAACCCGAATACAGCGTCACAGGTGAAGATGCGCGTATGAATCCGTTCAGGATAACCCTGCCGTCCAGGTTCAGCGTGTAATCGTCGAGCTGCTCAACCCTTTCGGCATAGATCGTGTTTTTGCTGTTCCCAAGCACGATAGTTGCACTTGTAGATTTTTTCCCTGAAGTTCCTGCAACTGAGATAAGTTTATCGGAACTCTTGGATGTTCCGTCGGCAAGCTGTACGGTGACCCTCAACTCTCCGGGATTGAACTTTCCTTTTAGCGTAAACGTAATGACCGAATTGCCCACCGTTTTCACATTTTTTATCTCCGTACCGTTTACAAAAACCTTTACGTCATCCGTTACACCCGACGCACTGATGAATATCGGCACACCCAGTTCCGCATCCTTTACCGATACAACCGACGGCTCGGCATAAAGCAAACGCAGCATTCCCGATTCAGCGCGCCTAATATAGCTGCCATCCCTTGTCAGTACCATGCCGCCATAAGCGTATAAGCGTGAGCTGTTTACGTCATAATCCTTAAGCCCAATGGTAAGCATCCGAGGATTTGATGCGACATCTTCCTCAACGGTATATTCAAAGCAATAGTTGTTAACAATGTAGTTTTGCAGCGTGGTGTAAACGTTGGCCAACTCCTCGTCAGTCACAGCTTCCATAAAGTAACCGCCCGTCCGGTCTGCAATGTTCTTCATATATTCCCTGTCTCCGCCACCTGTGCTGACGGTAAACACAGCGACATTCTCCTTCTGTGCAGCTGCAATAGCCTCATCTATCGTTTCTGGAGTGTTATCCTCACCATCGGTCATCAGGATAATCGCCTTTGCTCCCTTAGAAGGACCAAGGGATTCAAGCCCGGCCAACAAGCCTGAGGAGATAACCGTTCCACCGTCGGCATTTATTTGGTCTATACCTTGTTCAAGCTTGTCGGGATCGTTGGTAAGCGGTACCAAAACCTCGGCTTCGCTGTTATAAATCACCAATGACATTTCCTGAGTTTCAGGATCCATATTACGTATGCAGGCTTCCACAGCGCGTTTTGCATTTTCAATCCGGTCACCCGCCATACTGCCGCTACCGTCTATGACAAGCGCAATCGAAACGTATCTGGTGCTATCATCCATGATGCGCGTTACTTTCCCGTTTGGAATTTCAAAACCGTTATCGGAGAAAGTAAAATCTCCGATGTCAAAATCATTTGCCAGCTCTTCCATGCCGTCTTTTTTACCATTGACATTGACGTAGGCTCTGACCGTAGGGTAATTATCAGCATCTACACGGCTGATAAATATCGAAACACGTTCGTATTTGAGCAGCTTGTTCAGGAACTGGGAATAATTCCTGGCCAGCACAGAATCAGGCAGGAAAACGTCCGCTTTTATAACTTCACCGATTGCGGTGGCAATGTCGTCATCGGAAGCGGAAGTATCGTGGTACACTTCTCCGAGCTTGGCCATCGCAGTCTTTATCGGTGAATCATCGCTGATTCTATCCTGGTTTCTGATAAGGTCAAGCAGAATCTCCCGTGCCTTGGCTTCATCGCCCGACGCAGAATAAAGCTTCGACAGCTGAAGCATAATGACACCGCTATTATCGCCGAACATCGGCATCCGGGCAGTCAGCCAGTTTATGATGCGTTTTGCCATCACTTGGTTGGCCTGCATGCGGTATTCCTCTGCTTTGGCAAGCTTTTCGCTGCGCTTCGGATCGCCTTCGTCATACTTATTGGCCGCCCTTTCCGCGTCTTCCGCCCTGTCGAGCAGCGCGGCAATTTCTTTGTCATTCTCATCGTAAGAAGTCAAGCTTATGTTATTCATCAGCTTTTGGGCTATCACATCTGTATAAAGAACAATATTTTCAACAGACGCGTCTGATTTGAGCAGCTTGCGGGCATTTTCCTCCGCGGCATCCAGATCGCCCATGGCATTGTAATACTTGACCGAATACCGAAGCAACTCTTTGTCGTTCGGTTCGTCCAGGAGCATTCTTTTCAATGTTTTTTCATCGGTTGCATAAAAGTCATCGCTGCTGAGCATTTTGTCGCGGTTGAAATTGTCTATGAATCTGACCTCGTCTTTTTCACTGATCTTTAGCAGGTCAAAGCAGTCTTCGGCAATATCTTCAAGCTTTTCATAAACTTCCTCGTCAGAAAGTGGACTACCCTCCAATCCTGTCATACGGCGTGTCAGGGTATGAATTTTTTCCACTTGCTCCGTCAGTTCGTCATCCAGTTTGCCGCCGGATATCAGATCGTCTGCTTTTATGAATGCGATGCCATAATTGCCCCGCCAGCAATCGGCAAGCATCGATACTATCTCGGCGTGAGGATCCTGGACTTTTTCCGCATGCTCCGCCGCCTTCTCGATGTTGCCTTCAAGCAGATAGCTATATGCATTGAAAAGCGTTTTTAAAGTTGAGTCTGTTTCTCGTGCCATAGAAAGGCCACAGCCTATGCCGCTTGCAACTGTGAGCACGCAAAGCGCAACCAGGCTTATGTTACGAACAACCGTGCGCTTTATTTTGAAGCGTTTTGCCGTAATAATATCAACTGCGATGAATATCGCAAAAACAATAGTCAGCGGTAAAAATACATTCATGCCAATCACCTCACAGTCCTGAGTTGCTGCCGATATCGCAGTACAACAGGTTTGCCTGCTCAATATTCTCGAAATCGCCTATTTTGTTGTTCGCCAGATATAGCAACCGAAGGCTGCCGCTTATTTGGGGAACCGACGTCAGCTGATTATCCGATATGTGCAGATATTTCAGGTTCTTAAGCGAGAACAGGGCATCGGCGTTGGTTATTCTGTTTCCACGCAGGCCTATGTACTCCAGCGATTCCAGTCCGGCAAGGGGTGAAACATCAGAAATTTCATTATTGGCAGCATAGAATTTCTTCAGGTTTTTCAGGCCGGCCACCGCGCTTATGTCGGTAATCTTGTTGCCGGAAATGTCAAGCCGCTCCAGGTTTGTGAATGCGGACAGCTTTGCCATATCCTTGTCGGTCAGTCCGCAATCCCGAAGGATCAACTCAGTAACGTCAGTCTGATAAATCCGGCCGGCAATCTCAACAGTCGAAGCGTTTGATGTCGCAGGCGCTTCAACCGTACCGCTGCTCGTTCTCGCGAGTTCATGCATCTGCCGTTCGATAAGCGGGCTGTTCGTCGCGTTATAGCCGGCTTGCAGCTTTTCCATGGCGGTATCCAAGTCTCCCATATACCAATAGGCTTTTGCCAGAGCCAGGTAAGCTTCCGTATTGTTGGGCTCGACGGTTATAACTTCTTCAAGCACGGCGGTGGCCTTCTCATAGTTGAGTTCGGCAAGATACTTCTCACCTACGCTAAGCTGGGTAGCATTCACAGCCTGGGTTTTATTGGCGCGCAACGCATACGCGAAAAGGCCAACCCCCGCTAAAGCGACAACCACTGCGACGATGGCTATTATTGTTATGCGTTTTCTCATCTTCTTCCTCCTTTGGGCAGGAATCTGCCAAGCAACGGATTCTGTTTCCGTATTTCGGCGGCGATTATCGTAATATTATCCCTGCCACCATTGTTAAGCGCCTCGGACATAAGTTCCTGCACAGCCTTTTCTATATTTTTGCAGGAGCCAAGTATATGTTCGATACGTTCGTCCTGCACCATATCCGTCAGTCCGTCCGAACAGAGCAAAAGCCTTACTTTTCCGGATAAAGGTACAGGCGGACTCATATAAGGCTCTGAAATCAGACCATTTTCAAAAGCAATGCCCAGGCATGCGGTAAGTTTGCTCCAATCGCCGCTCCGTCTGGCTTCGGTTTCGGAAACCAGCCCGGCCTTCACTCTTCGCATGGCAAGCGTATGGTCAATACTGACCACGCGCAGTCCGGTTCTTTCATCGAACATGTAAATTCGTGAATCGCCTATGTTGTACGCCCGTATTTCGCTCTGGGTCACGACTGCAAGTGCCATCGTCGTTCCCATGCGTACGGACATGGTTTTCGATTCTTCCCGGATTCTCCTGTTTATGTCATCTACAAGCACTTTTACCGCCGAGTCAATCTGGGCTGTGCCTGCGCTGCAAATTCTATCTGCATGTTCCGCCAGCGTTTGCGCCGCTGTCAGGGATGCCTGCTCCCCCAGCTGCTCGCCACCAACGCCGTCGAACACCGCAAAAACAGCAGGCGCTGAAAAAACGCCTCCCGTTTTGAACGGCAGGTTTTGTCGATCACTTGTCAGGATCGTTCCACAGCAGTACAGATTATCCTCATTGTTTCTGCGGGCACACCCTTTATCCGAGCGAGCGGCGAAGACTATCTGCGGATTCGGCATAACTGTTTATTCATCCCTGCTGCCGTACTCTTCGTCAAATTTTCGGCGCAGGCGTTTGCGGCTGCCTAAAAGCACTGAGATGACGATTATCGCAATCACGACAACCAGGAACATGCCTGCTATACCGCCGTAAAAGAGCATCTCGCCCGGAGTTAAACGCATCTTCCGCCCTCCTCTTAATCGATCCACTTATTTGCCTTAAGCTGCTGGATTATCAATTCAAGCTGCTGCATTTCGGGATCGCTTTCACCCGGCTTGACAGTCGATCGATACAGCTCGGACGCAATTTCATAATACTTCTTGACCAATGAATAATCGCGGTTTTCATTTTTGATCTTTGATTGCCTGTCAGCCTCCAGAAAGGCTTTACGCATTGGTACCCGGTAATCATTGGGAAAAAGATCGGCCATTGTATCCAGGACTGCTGCCGCACGGTCATAATATCCCTGGTTCTGGAGAAGTATGGCCAGGTTCTGCAAAATATGAAATTGGGGCACACTTTCTTTCGCCAGTTGCTCGAACAGCGCAATTGCCTTATCATATTCACCGCATTTGACGTAAGCATCGGCAAGCCGCTCGGTCATCTCTGCCACCCGGTTGACCGGGATCCTGTTCAGTCCGTCGGACAGCAGGCTCACTGAACGTTCCGGCTGTCCCTGCAACTTGAAGATTTCATCACACGTATGATAGGCACGATACCGCACATAATCATCATTCGTCATGTCAATAACTCTGATGAGGCAGTCGATAGCCTTTTCATATTCCTGCATGGCAAAAAACAGCTCGCCTTCGAGCAGGTTCAGCGAATCTTCGGCAAGATCAAGGACCTGGGCTTTCTCAAGGACACGCTTCGCTTCATCAATCTTTCCCGTTCTTGCAAGCGCAATGGCATAGTCCCGATAGTAAATGGGGTTGTCCCTGACGAACTGAACGGCAATCCCAAAATTGCCTGCCGCATTGGAATAATCCGGATTCCCAGGCCAATAGTAGTAACAGTTGCCCAGAATGTAGTAAATATCTCCAAAACTGCGCTTTGCTTCAGGTATGGTTTGAAATTTTGCAATATTGCCGAGGTTGGATTCGATGTAATCGCGGCAGGCCTCAATTTCGCCGTCATTCCAAAGGCGTTCGGCCATAGCGCGGTAAGGGTCGATCCGGTCTTCGAATATTGCAAGCGCTTCATGAAATGCGCCTTGCGCATCGGAACCGTTGATAATCTCATAAACCGCCTTGTAATAGCGCTCTTCTTTTTCCTGGGCCATAACGCTGTGCCCGTACAGGGTGGTCCCGGCAAAAAGGGCGAACGCCAGCGGCAGGATGATCGCCGCTGCGACCTTTTTGGCCTGTAATATCCTCCACCTGCTGTCAAGCTTGTGAATGTTTCGCAGGGCATCGGCCAGCATTTCGGCAGATTCAAACCTTTCGGCCGGATCGAGCCTCATGGATCGTTCGATGATGTACACGATTCCTTCACTGAAATCCCCAACCTGAGCAATCGGTACAACGTCCCTTGCCCTCTCGGGGGGATGGATTCCTGAAAGCAGGTGATACATCGTTGCGCCCAGGCTGTATATGTCCGAACGTTTCCAGTCTATTCCGGCTGTCGGCGGCGGCGCGAGCAACTCGGTTCTCTGCGAGTCTTCGGCGTCGCTCAGAACCTCTGTCATCTGGCTGTCCTTTCCGACAATCTCAGTTTTATCGTCATCGCGCAGGACTTCCGTCCCGGTACCGCCCGATGCCTGCACCTCAACGCTCGAGCTCCCGAAATGTATCGGCGCGTTGTATCTCTTTTTATACCTTTCATAAATCTCATACTGCTCAGGTGAGGCATATCCCAGGCTTCGGCTGATCAGGCGCACATCATTGCCTCCCACCAGCGCGGCGTTGAAATCGATCAGGCAGACGTCGCCGTTGGGCAGCAGCATGATATTCGCCGGCTTAATATCACGATGCGCTATATTTTTCTTATGAATAACTTCGAGAGCCGAAGCAAGCTGAGCATACCACTTGACAACCTGTTGCTGCGAAAACCGCCGGCCTCTCTCAAGAAGCTTGTCAAGGCTCTCGCCTTCAATAAACTCCATCACCGTGAATACCCGGCCGTTCTCGGTGATGAAATCCAACACCTGCGGCAGATATGGGCTTTTGACATTTTTAAGGGCCTCGACCTCGTTGCGCTGTGTCTCAATATCGTTGTCTGAGCCACGTTTCAGTTCCTTTATGACAACATGCTTTTGAAGGCGCACATGCCAGGCCTTATAGACTATTCCGCCGCCACCCGAACCAATCTCTGATTCGATCTGGTATGTTGGGTCAGAAATAATGGACTTCATACATTGACAAACTCCGTCATTTTATTGATATTTCCCACATTGCCTGATGAAGAACTGTAGATCGAGTCGATCATCAGTGTCACGCGCCCGCATTTGAGCTTATCGCGTTCCGAGATTCTGCGCGGAGCGGTTAACGGTTCTCCATTCAGCAGGGTGATGTTGGAACTGCTGAGGTTTTCAGCGGTCGGCGCTCCGGTCGCATCAATATAGAGTCTGCATTGCCGTCTGGACATACTCTTTTCATCTATGCAAACCTGGCATCCGGCGTCTCTCCCAATCAACACACCGCCTGACAGGCTTATTTCCCAAATCTGATCCGGATTGCTTATGTTACGCAGCCGTACGCACAACTTGTCGTTTCCGCCTGCGGTTGCTCCCGCATTGGTTAAATCGGCGTCGATGATTTCAGTTTTTTGGTTGAAGGCCGTACCATTGGTTATGGAAACGCCGCTTATCACACCGCTCTTCTTTTTTCCCCTCACGACAATAACCGCGACCAGAACCGCAAGCAACAGGATTAGTACTATTCCTGCGCCAATATAAACCGCAATGGCATACTCCCCGAAAATACCGGATGAAGCAGGTTCCGATTCAGATCTTTCAGAATCGTCGGAATGGGAACGATCTCTTTTCGGAGATGGCCGGACCGCTTCTATACCCGGCGCAGGCGATACCACCACATCAGGTTCAACAGCCTGCCCCAGGTTTGGTGCCGGCGTACCGGAGACAGGCATCTCGAATACCGGTACTTTAAAATCAAACTGCACCATATTCGTCCCATCTGAGATATCAAACTGGCGCGTCGATCCATCGAGAAGATTTCCGGGAATCTCTGCCCTGAGCCAAAAAATACTGCCGACGGCAATATTTGACGAAAATTCCTGTAATTCAGTCTCCCCGTTCAGGTTAAAATACCTGCCGCCGCTTATTCGCACAAGGGCGGCCAGTTCTTTTGTCGGCTCAGCCTGTTTTGCCGCGCTGACGGCAATCACATCGACGGGATAGTGTTCCGCCTGCAGTCTGAGGTAAAGCTCCTCCTTCGTAATGCCGCTCGCGGTATCATCGATACCATCCGTTATCAGTATTGTGCGGTAATAACAGGGATTCCCGTCAATTGGCTGAATCTTGGGAATGGTATTATATACAGCGTCGTAAATCTTGCTTTGCATGCCGGTGAACTCCATCTTTTCGGCTGCGACTGCAAGATCGTAGCGGTCGGAAGTAAAATCCTGCAATACAGACAATTGTTCACCGAACGCTACAAGCCTGTATTGCTCATTCTTACTGATACCGGCGATCAGCAGTTCAATGAGCGCCATTATTTTTTCACGCATCTGCGTGGGGATGGACTTAGAGATGTCCACGAGAATGGTTGTGCGGACGGTTACGCCCTTATCCGCCAAAAGACCGCCGTCAACCACCGTTGCCGGCTGGTTTGACACCTTGCAGCTAATGCTGCCGACATCCATTTGTCCTGATATGTACACATCGACGTATTGCTCCCATGCGCAGGCCTGCGATAAATCAGCTTCCCCCTGAGCAAGGCCGTCAACCGTCAAGGAAAGTGCCAATATCAGTCCAATCACTGCAATAACGGATCTTTTGATGAACATAGGGCGTAACCTCCGGAAGATTCTTGCGTCAAAAGCAACAGGCCATCAGCCTCCGAATGCGGACGCAAGGCTCTGGTCAGTATCGCGGAGCGCGTTGGCTGCTGCATCCAACTCGCTTGCCACGCCTTCAAGAACTTGCGGCAAAGTGTCGCGAAGGATCGGATACATTTCGTTTTCGAACTGGTTGACAAATGATTGCTGTGCCGCACCTTCCCAGCGTGAAACGATATCGTCGATCTTGCTCTTTATAGACTGCACTTCCTGGTTGATGATGTCAAGCCGTTGACGCAAAAACGACGCACCATCATTCAGTTCCTGGGGGGTAATTACAATTCTTTCTGCCATTTTTTCATCCCTCTTTCCTTTCATTTTTTATTTTTATCCGCTAATACTGCAGATTCGCAACTGCATCAGCGGCATCAAAAACTTCCTGGTATTTTTCCTTTGCTGCTTTAAGGTTATCCTGCATATATTCGAACACCAAAGCATACTTCATCAGGTTTTGCATAAGATCCTTCTCGTATTTTTTAAAAAAAACATCCGAAGCTTGGGAAATCCAGTCGCTTTTCAGTTGCATAATGGTCTTTTCAATATTCTCCCGCAGTCTGTTAAGCTCTTCCCGTTTTGCTCCCAATGCCGCTATCGCTTGTTCAAATGCGTCCTGGTCAAGATATAAATCCATAAATCCCACTCCTTACTTCTTGCGTAACTCTTCAGGCAGCATCGTATTTACGGTTTTTGCCTCTTCTGCAGCTTCTTCATTACGCCCGAGAGCTTCCAGGATACTTACGCGCAGCAGGCGCGGCTCTGCGCGGTCCGGCTGCAGTGTTATAACATAATCGATGAGTTCCAGAGCTTTGTCATATTGGCCAATGTCGCGCAGACACATAGTCCTGAGCAAATAGGCATCCAGGTTACCGGGAGCGGCAAGCGCCTGGTTTCGGTATTCATTGATGGCATCCTTATACTTTGGCAGTGCTTCATCCATCCTGCCGAGCATTTTCAGGGCAAAGGGTTCAAAATATCGCGCCGTTTCCTTCTGGTAGCCGTCTTCTGCTTTTTCCAGCAGTTCTTGGGCATAACCAAGCACCTTCTCATATTCTTCAGTGGAAAGATGGCAGTTGGCCAGCAGGAATATCACCTCGGTATCAAATTCACCTGCTTTTTCAGACAAAGCCTTTGCCTGCTCCAATGCCGCAATGGCGGACCTGACATCCTCACGGCTTGCATAAATTTGCGCCCGCTCCATATAAATGCGACGGCGTACGGCATCATCAGTCTCCTCGGCATTTTCAAGCTCCGCAAGGACAGCCAGCGCTTCGTCGAACTTCTTCCGTTCTATGAGCAGATTTGCCTTGTCAATTATAAAGCCAGGGTCTTTCGGGAATAGATTCAATGCGGTATTCAGCACTTCTTCCGCCTTGTCATACTGTTTCAGCTGCATGAGCACGGAGAATTTCAGATGATATCCCTCGAATACATCCGGATTTGTAAGGATCATTTCATCAAGCGTTTGCAGCGCCTCAGGGAAATGGTTGCCCTGCAGCAGAAGCCTGGCCTTGCGTATACGGATATCAGGGCGCAGGGGATCACGCATGATCGCTTTGGAATAGTTGCGGATAGCCATGTCGATCTCGCCCTTTTCCTCGTGCAGCAGACCAATGCTGTAGTATACCTGTGCATCATCAAACCCGTTTGCGATCGCTTTGTTATAGTTTTCAAAGCCAAGGGCGATATTCCCCTGCAACACGGCAATGTTCCCCAGGTGGAAATAGGCCAGTCCGGATGTGCGATTAACCTTCAAGGCTTTCTCAAACTGCTGCTTCGCCTCGTCAAGCCTGTCAAGGTTAGCGAGAGCAATACCCTTTGAAAGATACACGTCTATGTTCATCGGGTTTTCCTTTTCGGCCTTGTCATAGTATGCAAGGGCTTCCTCGTGTTTTCCCTGTCCCGCAAGCACGGCACCTTGTGTGAGATATTCCTGTACCTGAAGATTGTCCATAGCACCCTTCCTTCCATGTTATTTTCTAGTTACAACGAAATACAATACCGTTACGAATACAGCCAAAGCAAACAATCCAATTCCTATCGAGGCAAATATCCAGAACGCCATTTTTTGTCCCCTTGCACGCTGTTTCTCATATTGCGGTCCTTCAAGGATAACCCTGAAACCACTCCTCGTAGGGAAATAGCGTATCGGGAATTCTTTGCCGATACTGTTTTTATCCAAATCCGCCACAGACCAATCGGAATGCCACTTCACCGGCACCCCGTTTACCAGGAATCGGAAAATGGGCCTGCTGTTCTGAGCATTGTATTGATAATCCGTATAATCCGGAAGCCCGAATATGTACTTCAACTTCCTCCCGACCGGGTGGTAGTATTCATGGAATACACGAAATCCAACCAGCTCGCCGTATGTTTTTATTCCTCCTTTTTTATAGCTGAATCTCGCATGAAGGCAGCAACCGATAATGAAGAAAATCACTCCTGGTATGGCCAATGACAGAGGCACTATCATAAGGCCAAAAACCTCGTCATTCACGGGGAGCCACCTCCGGCCGGACTGCATTCAAAGTACGGGTATAGGCTCTTAAAACTGGAATATGCTTCTTGCCATGACTTTTTAACGTCCTTAATTTTTCCTATCAACCCATTGCCAAACCCTGAAATATCCTTAATGTTGCCTGATTTATCCAGGTTTGAAATGAGGCCGCCGATGCCTGTCTTATTGATAAGCTTGGCATAGTCGTTGTCGAACAGGGTATCCTGTACGATTTTTTCGGAATATCGTCTCAACAATCCCTTTTTCTTATCCTCCTTGTCCGGCTGAAGCGTCTTTTGGATTTTTTCCAGTACGTTGTTTGTCACTTCAACGACCGTCTCGACTTTTTTCAGGGGCTTGGTTGTTTTAAAGAGGGTAAGGTTATACCTGATCTTTTCCGCGATATTCCTGAAGAATCCCAAATCGCCTACCTGTTTGGTTCTGAACCAACGTCCGGGATCCTTGAGGGCATATTTAAGCAGTGCCAGCTGGTACTTGGCCGACTGGGAAATATTGGTCAGCAAGGTGGTCCTGAGCCCGGCGGAAGTGCTGGTTGTCAGTTTCTCGTTAAGTATCAAAGCTTTTGTACCACGCCAGATTGATTTGAGCGTCACCTTTTTGGTCAGCTTGCCATCCTTACCGCGGGCAAGCTCCTTGAAGGCAAAGCTTACCCCATTTTTGCTCAGTATGGAATTGATTGTCTTGCCGATGGAATGAATGATGAGAACGACACCGGCCAGCGCTTCGGTGAACTCAATAGCGGCAGCGCCAAAATTGGATAACCGGTTTAAGAACTTGTCTTTAAAGTTAGTTTCGCGCAAATGTTGCGCAAGGGTATCACGTTTACCGTATATCTGGGCCATCGCCGGATTTCCTGCATAGCTTTCCTGAATTGCCTTAACAGAGTAACCCGCATTTGCGACAGCATTAGCCGTAGCAATTGCCGCAGCAACACATGCCGCAACAGCATATATGACTGCTCCGGCTGTGATGACCGTAGCTGCCAATAAGGCTGTAACTGCTGTTACTGCAGTTATCACTGCGGCTACCGCCAGTCCGATCTTTAGCAGCATATCCAGGCAATTCATAACGAGCTCCTGACCGCCGCCGCATTCCCACCAATACCGTATATCTTTTACGAGATCAGATATGGCGCTTACCGCATCCTCGCCTAATTTCAGCAAGTCTCCCAGCAACGGGACATTCTTCATGTCACACCAGAAAGAGGTCAGCACCAACCGCGTTTTGGGCGGACAAAGCTCCGGATTCTTCTGGAAAAAGTTATTCTGGTTTGCTTCTATGGTATGTTTGACATCCTTGTCCACCCGCTTGGCCGTATCCAGCAACTCTTGCGTTTTGGTTGACAGCATGCGCGCGTTAGCGGACTTGGTACGAAGCTGGTTGATTTTGGCCTTGACATAATAGTCCGCGTTGTTGAGGGCTGAAGACATCCCGCCTGTAACAGCGTACATTTTTGCCTGAACTTTATTGCTAAGATCGTTGCAGTATTGATCTATCTCATTGGCAAGCCTGTTGGCTTCCGATACCGTTGCTGATAAATCGCCATAGCGCAATGCAAGTATCATTGTTACGGCCCCTTTCTCTGTTTATGGGTTCTTTGCGGCATTCGCAGCCGCCTTTGCAGCCGCTTCGCGCTGTCGCCGCTCTTCGGCGGCAATTTCAGCTTTAATGCTGCTTATTCTGCTTCTCGCGTATGATATGTCAGATTCGGTCTCTGCTATTTGCCTCACTATGTCATTGAGCTCACGCTGGAGATCATTATCAGCCGATGTAAGGTTGTCATCCACTCCCAGGGTGCGTTCTTCCTTGCCTGACAGAATTGCGTCTAGCAGGTGCTCTTTACCCGAGTACTCTATGGCGTTTTCAAGCTTCTGCCTGGTCGTGCGCAGCCTGTTGTTGATATCATTTGAATTGTTGTTAACAACCGTCCTTAGGGCATTCTTTACTCCCTCGGTATCGGTTTTGCGCCGCTTCAGCTTGTTAAGTTTGGCATTCAGGTCGCTTAACCGACTATTCCATCGGCTAAGCTCGCTGTAAAGCGAACTGAGACTCGCCATATCATCACCTACTTTCAGGAATCAAAATTCTTGGCCAGTGCATCGTCGGTTTTTATATATTCGGCATGAGCATCAATCAAAGCGTCCCGGAGATCATACATGATACCGGCAATGTCCTTCAGATTTATCTGGACTTGCCTGTAATCCTTTTCAAAAGCATTGCGGCCCTCGCCTTTCCAATTTTGGACCAGGGTTTCGCAAATTTTGTTGACCTCGCTGACCAGGTCTTCAAATTCCCTTATATAACCTGAAAATGCGGTCAAGACAGAGTTGAAATTGCTTGTATTAAGATGATCCATAATACCCTGTGGATCTTTTAATTGCATGCTAAATGCCCCTTTCGCATTTGGTAATTTTTATCTTTTCAATACCGTTGCGCGCATCATAGAGGTAGCCGTCCCCGAGCAATATGGGCTTTTTGAAAGTTTTAAGGTCGTTAACCGTGAACTTGCCCGCCCCGAAGAGCTTAATGTTTGCGAGATCGTCCAGCAAAATATACACGCCGAAATCCCGCGCAATTTTCATCATCTCGGGGGGTGAGTAATCCCCGTTGTTTTCGACGTTGGAGAAAATAAAGCAGATCTTCAGTTGCCTTGCATCGCCCAACAGCTTTCTGAACTGATCGCTCACCGGCTTCGGGACGACATTTGCCGCAAATATCTGGGAGTTTTGGACGATGCACAGCAGTAGCGGCACATGGTCAAGGCTGCCTCCCATGCGCAAAATGTCCATCCGTTCCTTCGCGGCATCGCTGAATCTTTGAACGATGGTTTCAAAATCAGCGCAATCGATGGTTATCTGCTGCACAAAGCCGTATGTTTCAAACTCTGAAAGCTGCCTGTCGTAACCATCAATAAGATATGCTTCACAGGGCAGGTCAAAGACACGTCGCTGCAAATAATTCATAATGATTCGCACCAGGTTGCTCTTGCCAAACTTCTCCCTACCGTAAATCCCGACCGATCCGATTCGGGCCAGATCTATGGTAACCGGCTCTATTTCGTTGTATGTCAATCCGATCGGAACAACATAATCGTCAAATTTGAAATTGTTAAGCTTCCAATATTCATCGGTAAGCACCGAAGGAATCGAAGGAACGGCACGAGCCCGTATGGCGCCAAACTTCCTATTGATTTGCGCAACAAACGCTTTTGCCTGTTCAATGCGTTTGCTCTCGGTGCGCCTGGTTTCTGATTCCGTTTTTTCAACAATGCCGTCAAAGGGCAAATAAGCCTGATATTCATAAACAACCTTGTCAATGGATACCAGTCCACGCCCTTGCAGATTTTTGGGGCGAATGTTGCATCTGTCAAAAATATTGTTATACTCACTTCTTTCAGTGCAATTGAATGCCAGCCGGGTAGCAAAATTGGCCATATATTTGTAGCTCAGACCTGTAGTCTGTTTTGCCGTAGCGATTACCGTTATGCCCAGAGCCAGTCCTTCCCGGCAGATATTCAGCAACTCATCCTCATATTCCTGGAAAACTTCCCTGAAGGCCTGCAGATTGTCGATCATGATGACAATCCTCGGCAATTTTGTCTCATGCGCCGTCTCAAGGTACGCCTCGTATGAACTGATCCCCATGGCGGAGAACTGCTCTTTACGCTCAACGATCTGCTGTTTGATCATCTTGAAGAAGTTCTTGAGCTTCTCATCGTCAGCATCGGTAAGAACGCCTCCTACGTGATTGAGGTTTTCATAGATTTTTAATACCTTGGAGGCAAAATCCAGGATATAGATGTTGATTTGCGTTGGTGAGCACTGCTCCGCCACTGCGCGAATGATGGTCTGCAGCAGCATGGTCTTTCCGGTCTGTGCCGAGCCGATGATCATGATGTTGCCTTCCGACAGATCGATCCTGACCTCGGGCTGTACCTGATTGCATGGATCATCATAAATGCCGATACGGATAACGGTGCTGCCGGACAAGCTATCATCCCCGCATTCATAATCCAGGATCTCGGGCAGGGGAGGCGGACAAATGCTCGGAAGCCTTGCAATACCCGCTTCTTCACAATAACGTTTTATGTACTCAACCATTGCCTTAAGCTGCGTCAGCTTGGTCCCGTCGCTCGAACGCCTGGCTTTTTGCTCATATACGACAGTGCGTTTTCCCGTAAACGACACCTCGGAAATTGTAAACTCGCGTATGTTGCCGTGTTTGTCACTTATAGCCGAAGCACCGCTATATGCAGACTGGAAAAGCGTAAATATCTCATTGTTTCCCACCTGCAAGTATGCGCGGCCGGGCTCGCGGATCTCGGCGGCAAGCGGCGATCTCAGGACTTCGTTGCTGTCCTCTCTGGTGGCGACTTTAAGGCAGAGCTTAAAGCGCGAGTTGCTCCATATCTGTTCGTTCACCTGTCCCGCCGGTTTTTGCGTAGCCAAAATCAAATGAATCCCAAGGCTTCGGCCGACCCGCGCCGTACTGATCAGTTCTTTCATAAATTCAGGCTGTTCCGCCTTTAACTCGGCAAATTCGTCTACAATGAGGATCAAATGTGGAAGCGCTGTTTTGGCTATACCGGCGCGGAACTTGCCGATGTATTGGTCTATGTGATTCACCTCATACTCGGCAAACAGCCTCTTGCGTTTTTCCAGTTCAGCCCGGATAGACAGCAGGGACCGGTTGATTTCATGGCTGTCAATATCCGTGATCTTGCCGATAAGATGCGGCAGATTCTCAAACTGGTTTGCCATCCCTCCACCCTTGAAATCGATGATGAAGAACGCCACTTCATAAGGGTGAAAATGCGCCGCTGCAGAAAGGATATAGGACTGCATGATCTCGCTCTTGCCCGAGCCGGTGGTTCCCGCCACCAGTCCGTGCGGGCCGTGGGCCTTTTCATGGAGATCAAGAAAGACCTTGCTTCCTTTGACATCAACGCCAAGAGGAACGGCAAGTGACTTTTGCACATTCGATTTGCTCCAGCGATCCATGAGGTTCAGATCTTCGGGGGACAGGATGTTAAGCAGTTCAAACAATGTAATATGTGATGTAAGCCTCGAAGATAAGGCTATCTTCTCACAGAAAACAGGCGCCAGGCGTTCGGCCACAAACTTAATGCTTTCATCCCTGACCTGCTCCCGCACAAACGGGCAGGAGAAAGCCTTGTCCTGCGTCATCCTGAGCGTGCCTCCATTGGGCGTCAGCTCAACGATTTCGGAACATTCCTTCGGAAGATTTTCCATGTACTCCTTGAAGTAGATAAAACTAAAGCCCAGTTGCGAGCAATGCCCGGCATATTTGTACAACGGGTGGGTTTTTATCCCATATTCTTCAAGCACGAATACGACATAATAGGGAACAGGAGTTGACTGGCTTTCGCCGGCCAGTTGGGCTTCCCGTTCGGTCATCAACGCATAAAGATATTCAAAAACATTATCGCGGCTCTCTTCATCGCAGACAATTCCCCTGAATCCGCCGCCTGATTCCTTGATATGGGGCAGCCATTTTATCCATTCATATTTCGACCGCTCGTCACGCGGAATGAGGACGACAACCTGAACTTCCTCATAGCTGTGTTCAACACACAAATCCAGCAGGATGGCTTTAAAAAATTCATACTGGTCAGCGGCAGAACCTACCACGCCGACTGTCCCGGACTCTCGCAGATGCAGCAATACAGGAGCATTCTTCAGAAAGGCATATTCTTTGCTGAGTTGCTCGGGAATTGGCATCAGCTCGTTCTCAACCTTGATGTGTTCTTCCTGGCTATACGTCACCTTGCGCATGGCAGGAACATCCCCAAGACCGATGCGGACATGCAGGAAGTCGGCATCCTTCGGTGAGCGTTCAAACAGCCTGCCGGAAAATGATTTGACGAAATCTCTCAACTGTTCAGCCGATGGGTAGATATCGACAAGCGCAGCAAGTTCGGCTTGCCGCTCCATCTCGATTTCGCGACGTTTATTCGCTATATATGCGGTGTAATCAGCCTTCCATTGAGCGACTTCTTTTTTGTATCGTTTGCGGCTATAGACAATGCTGAGGATCGACGTAAGAATACCTACTGCCGCAGTTGAAAGGCTGAAAATCATTAACGCCGGGTTGCCCGAACCCAATCCTTCAATGATCCCGCTTCTTGTCAGAACTGTAACCGCAATCATGGCCAACGCGGGAGTCAGTTGCAATACCAGATTGTCACGAGGTTTGTCCGGTTTCTTTGGCGGATTCAATATTTCAATGGGGTCATTATTGAACGCATACAGCATTCGGGGACTCCGGTTAAGTTTCGGATAATTGAAAGCCGGAGTCTCGTCGCGCAAAGGCTGGGCTGAAACGCCGCTAATGCGCAGGTCATCACGCATAGCGGTATACAGCACTTGATTCTTATAGTAGAAACTGTAATCGGCCAGACCGATAAAATCATATTCCTCAACAACCGTTTGATCAAAGATGCGCATTCCATTAAGGGTAGCGCTGTTCGGAGCATGGCTGGCATCAACAATGAGCTTCCCATCCTGTCCCCGGGTAAGCGTGATATACTCTGTCCCCACGAATCTGCTGCCCAGGTGAATCTGCGCGTTCGGAGCATTTCCGATTACCAGGCTGTTGATATTGCGAATGTCTAAAATCGTATCGAAATTCACGGCCCCAACGGCAAAATCGTAAGCAAAGGTCAGCGTGAAAAGCACTGCTTTAGTATCTTTATTGTGAACGTTCAATATGTCGCCATGCCGGATGGCCGTTTCGCTACAATCCTTTACTGTCCTTGAACTGATATACATCATCTCATTACATGAAACGCGCCATTCATCGCCATCGAGATACAGCATGATGCATACGGGAATTTCGAACAGTTCCCGTTTCAGCCGCACATCGCAATCCTGCAATGTGCCGATACGGATGCACGGCGTATCGCTAGAGACATCGACTTCCTTAAATATGTCATTGTTATGGATAGTCAATATGTAACGCTGATCAACCATAATATTACCTCGTGATGTTTATCACGCTTCCATCGCGTATGCCATATTCACGCAGCGTGCGATCGCCTCTCAACAGAGCGATTGGCCGCTCTGCTTTCAGGTAGAATTGGTTCATGTCATTGGGTTGCTCCGGAAAGAATATATGGTTTAAAGCCGAACATAATTCATTTGCAGAGATGTCCAACGGAACTTCCAGATCGCGCGAAATGCCTCTCTTATGCAAGTTAACAGTAATGATCGCACTATTCTGGCTCACTTAGATTCCTCCATCAGGGAAACTATTCAAGGTATGCTTCCATATATTAGCATAATATAATCCCGTTTTCAAGCTGATATATCAGCTGATCGATATAAGTATTGAAATTTTTCAATATGTACAACGGTAATTATTTGCCGTCAGGAGGGATGTTGAGGGATAATCCCCTATCTCATCCATAGAGCAAGCAAACCTGTAATAGGTGGCCTCTACCACTGACGAATAAAATCATTAAAAGGAACTGACTAAACGTGATAATTGATTCTTTTGCATATAAGCCGATTCGTGGTATTGTATCCTTACACGGCCTTTTTCTATAAAAGCATTATTCCCCGGCTGCCACACATACAAAATCTTACTGAAATCCTGGAGTTAGAAAGAAAAGCTCATTGATTTAACATTGAAAGGAAAAGGATCGCAGATACCGATACCAAGAATATAGTAAAGTGAAAGTCACATTTTCTTCATGAATAAAGATTTCAATTTTATCAAAGGATGATGCTTGATGGTGATATTTCAGCCTATTACAGAAAACTCATTAGACATTGTACTGGAAATTCTTAACTCAAATACGCATTACAATATTCTTGAAAACGGTGTTCCTTCAAGAACAATAGAGGACGCGAAAGAGTTTCTTAACCAGAATACTGAAAGCTATCTTATCATTTTGGGGAATAAGTATATAGGAATTATCGACTTTCTTGAAAAGAATCCTGATGACAATTGTCCCTGGATAGGTTTACTCATGATTCATGGAGAATACCACGCTAAAGGGTTTGGTAAGATGTCATACCACTTGTTTGAGGAGAAGCTGAAACAGCGGGGCTGTAACAAAGTTAGAATTGGAATACTGCAGGAAAACAAGTTTGCCAGAAAATTTTGGACTTCATTAGGATTTAAGTTTTACGCCTTTAAGCAGTGGAAGGACAAGACAATTGAGTGTTTTGAAAAACAGTTGATATATGGAAAACAGGTTGAACAACAAGCGACATCAACTGATGAATGAGTGCCATAAAAAAATCCCCTTAATAAGGGGATCCATGTTGTCTTTCTGGTGCCGAAGGCGGGACTTGAACCCGCACATGTTCATCACATAACGGATTTTGAGTCCGTCGCGTCTGCCAATTCCACCACTTCGGCACGGCATTTTGCTCTATCATATTAGCACAAACAAAGCATTAAATCAAGAATTTGATTGTTTCCATTTATCTGAATACCCTGAACAAATCCCGATATGATGAGCCGATTCACGGAGTAGACGGTATAACGCTGAAAAAATTGACCAGGCTAACATACCGAGCATGAATGATATGAGATGATCTTTCGAAATCCTGAGCTTTTTCATAGTTATTGCTGTCTCGGGTAATCACATCAAACCACATTTCCCAGGATCAATAAATAATAACGCTGTGGATCATGAAAGCCTCCGCAGATTACGGTTTTCTGCCGGTTATCTTTTCAATGATTTTGCCGGTATCATCGTCATAATCAATCCGATAATCCCCTGGCCTGATGGCATCATGAAGATTGGCCTTCCTGATCATGATTTCAAACTCGATGGAACTATCGATAAGGCCTGCATTGTATAGCCTTTCGGCAACCTGCGATGAACCTTCGCCCTCGTTGATGGTAAAAGTGACGCTGCCATCCTGATTCCTCATGATACCGGCGCCGGCATCAAACCTGTCCACCATGCCCAATTGCCTGGCCCGGTTGATAACCTCACCGTCCGGGAGCCGGGATTGGTATCCAAGGAAAAAAATATAGCCGAGAATGGACGTAATAATAATACCGATACCCATTCCCATTAAAACGCTCTTGCCATCTATCAGCTTCACCATGTCTCTTCCTTTTCCGGGAACTCTTCCTACTTGCTAATCCTGGCAATCAATTCGATTTCGCCCTTGCCCATATTGAGCAGCCTGGCAATCTCCGTGCTGTTCATGCCGCTTTTTGAAAGCCTAATAATTTCCTCGCGCTTATCTTCCACGGCTGCACTCTTTTTCCTGTTGAACAATCGTGACTGGAGAATGGACTCTGCACTCTCCTCGTTTTTGACCTCGGGCAGGGATGCTTTCTCGTTCTGTTTTTGTGTCTCAGGGGATTCTGATATTCCGAGCGTGCCGCTCAGATTCCGAATTCTTTGATCGGCTTCCTCGAGGGTCTTAAGCAGAAGGTTGTGCTTTTCCTCCAGCCTGGACACCGCATAATCCGAAAACTTATTCATCTCTTTGATGAGAACCTCAGCGTCTTCTATGACCTCAATCAGATTGTCTTCCATTTCCGCCAGATCTTCACGATAGTCATGCATGCGCTTTTTGTCGGCCAACATCAGAATGACGGCAAATAAAACGATGCCGGCTCCCGCCAGGGTTAAGCATGCAAAGAATATATCCATGTTAGTCCCCCTATCGTAAGTGGAAGAAAATTGCCACTCCATCCGGGCGCTGACAACCAGCTACGCACGGATAAAGGACAGGCATTACAGGCGGATATCGATACGCGGTTCCTCGGGTACGGAGAGTTTCTTGTTGCTCTGATATGTTGCCTGAACACGATCCTTTTTCTCCTCGTGTTCCTCATTTTCCTGGTTCTGGCTTTGTTTCTGTCCTCCGCTTCTTTCCTTTTCCTTGTCCGTAATGACGACTTTATTGGCCTGATCCTGCGCATGAACCGATTTGGTGTTATGTTCCGCCTGTTTGAAAACGGTCTCAGCCTGTTGCACTTCATTACCTATGACCTTCTGCTGCTGACCGCTTTGGATACGCGCAACTTCATTCACCCTTGACATAATGGGCTGAAAGTCAACCGGTCCAATGGCCATGCGATCCCTCCTCGGCCTTTACAGCGCGCCAAACCGAATGTCCGCGCCGTCACTGTATAAAGTGCAATATTTTGCCTCTTCTTTAATATATAACATCGCATTGCCAATGGCAACCCTGACGCCGGGATAGACACTGCCGTATACCTTGATCTTGCCGCTCGAACCCTGCTGAAGCCTTTCCTCGATCTCGGCCATCTCCTTTTTATATTCCATCAGCTTGTTCTCATGATAGAACCTGGATCTGGTGCTTTTTGCCAGAAGCTCGCGTTTTTCGGGAGTAAGCTCCCCAGTGGTTGCCTTGATCTTGTTTAATACCGCAATGGCCTGGTTAGCTTTCGCGAGGCCCTCTTCCATCTTGATAATTTCGGTCTTCAGAATCTTGAGGCGCTCTCTCAGGTGCGGATCAAAACCTACCTCCACAACGGTTTGAGTGAACATCTGGTTACCAAGGTACTTTACTTCCACATATTTGCCTACCCGGGCTGTTCCGCCTACCAGAAGCCCCTTTCTTCCGCCGAGGATAATGCTGTTCCCGCATTTGACATCGCAGTGCATGACAGCCTCGGCCTTTAGGTCTCCTCCCACTTCTATCTTGCAGTTTTCAACAAACTTGGCGATGATATCGCCTCCGGCCAGCAATTCACCTTTTCCGCCGCCGACCATTCCCCGTTTCAGGATGATGTTACCGGCAGCCCGCAATTTTGCGCCTTCTACGACACCGTTTACCTCAATGTCCCCGCCGGCTTCAATTTCAAAACCGGACAGAACATTGCCTCTTACCACGACATTACCGATAAAACGGATATTCCCCGTCGAGTTGTCCACATCGGCGGGTACCTCATACACGGCAAAAACATTGACCTTGCCGTCCACTATCTTGAGCTGACCGTCAATTTCGGCGAACAAAGCGTTACCTTCAGGGTTAAGGTAGACACCCCTGCCCCGTGGTATAACGGCCGGCTTGCCGTCCATGGCCTTCACTTCGGCTCCTGTTACGGTCATGCCATTTTTGCCTGGTGTGGGCGGAATGATTTCCACCAGTTTCTGGCCTTTCGTCACGTTGTCTATCAGGTTTAAGTCCTTGTAGTTGACGGTACCGTCTTCCTGGATAATGGGCTTCCGCTCCTTTTCCATGTCGAACAGGTAACGAACCGAACCATTCTGCCCATTCTCCGGCGGAATTCCTTCCGCAACCAGGACTGGCACATTATATACGGGATTGCTGACAAACTCCCTGATTTTCTCCTCATTGATGCATGCAACGATACCCTTATCATGGAGTGCCCGGACAATCATCTCAAAAGTAGGCGCACCGCCGCCTCCCTCGGGAGGGGTCACCTGAATAAAGGCCTGCATTTTATCATCGGAAGTATAGGCATCGACAACGGCATCCATCCGCGCTTCTTTCTGGGCATCGGCAATTTTCACCGGCTTGCCGTCACGGCGTTTGACTGCTTCTGTAACAGCATTTGCACGATATCCCCTGATCCCTTTTTTAGCAATGTGGTTCAGGATATCGTGTTCATTGATCTTACTGAAAAAGCCGACATAAGGATAGACCGTGAGATAGACACCATCTTCGCGATAAGTGATTTCATAACTCTTGTTCGGTTGGTAGCCTTCATCCATCATACGCAACAATTCTCCCCTACTCAAGAATTGCGCTCTTCATGCGCTCAAGCCTGCTCCGCATTCGCATGATCGCTTTGGTATGTAACTGTGAAATCCTGGATTCAGATACCTTCATGATGCAGCTAATTTCCTTCAGGGTCAGCTCTTCATAATAGTACAGGGTTACAACCATTCTTTCCTTTTCGGGAAGTTTCTCAATGGCATCTGCAAGTATTTCCCTGAGCTCCACAACCTCCATTCTTTGTTCCGGCCTTGTGGCCTCCCGGTCCATGGTCAGCCCGTCAAGTCCGGTCTCATGATTCTGGTCGAGATAATCCTCAAGTGAAATCATCTGGGACATATTGACTTCCTGAAGCAGTTTATTAAGCTCTTCGGTTGTAATGCCCATGTATTCTGCTATTTCCTGATCGTTTGCGGAATGCCCCAATCGGTTTTCAACCTCAAAATAGGCTTTTTCCAGCTCCTTACCCTTTTTGCGCAGGGATCTGGGAGCCCAGTCCAGATCACGGATGCTGTCAATGATGGCCCCCCTGATACGCAACGATGCATATGTCTCAAACTTCACTTTTTTATTTATATCGAACTTTTCTATCGCATCGATTAGACCAAAAACGCCGTACCCTACCAGATCTTCGTAATCCACATTGGATCCGAAGTAGACGCTCAGGCGACCGGCTACATACTTTATCAGATCGGCATACTCGAGGATGAGCTGTTCCTTGATGGCCGGATCTCTTGTTTCCTTATATTTCCTCCAAAGTTCCTGTTGTCTTTGGGAACCAGACGTGGACATCGAATACCTCCGTCATCGGTACGGACTTTTCGCCCGTTACCTATCTTTTGTTTATCAGTGGTTCTTTTCCCTATTTGAGCTCACGTTTGATAAACTCCGCTATGGGCAGGGCATCAAAATCATCTTCCGCCGCGACGCTGTCGTCACCAACCGTCAGATCGATATGGGAGCCGGGGGCATCCTCCTTTTTAATTTGTTCCTTCATTTTTTCAAGTTCTTCTGCAAGCCTTTGCTCTTCTTCCCGTTGTTTTATGACAGCTTCTGCTTTCTCAATGGCTTGGCTTATCGTGGACCGTACCAGAAGGCCCACCAGGTAAAAGACAACCATACCTACGCACATGTTCAGCACATTATCCTTATTGGGAACTCCTGTGGACAAACCGAGAAGGCCGATAAACAAGCCTGCACCGGTTCCCAGGAGCAAGGGTATCTTCCGTACATATTCCATATCTGGATTCACCTATAAATATTTGATTCCAAAGCCAATGGTCTTAACCTTGAGTGTGCCGTCCTCGGATGAAAGCTCTATGGTCCTTCCGTAATTTCCCCCCGTATCCTCGGCAATAAGCGGTATGTTCAAACTGGCGAGGACTGCCCTGGTTGCTTCCGCGTTCCTTTGACCAATCTTCATGGATTCATTCTGGGTGGCAAAGGCAAACATCTGAGCGCCACCGGCTATCTTGGCTACAAGATTCTTAATATCGGATCCATATCTGATCATCTCCTGCACCAAATCATGAATGCCGGTATCGGCAAACTTGGCGCGGTTTGCGCCGGCTGTCGCGATGGATGAACTGGGCAACATAATATGGACCAATCCGATATTCTTGGTTTTGCTGTCATAAAGTGCGACGCCAATGCAGGAACCCAATCCAAGCGTTGTTAAAATTGCAGGATGTCGTGCCACTTTCAATTCGGCCATGCCTACCTTGATTACTTCTGCCATTAACTGACTCCTAACGCTTGTAATAACTTTCCGTAGGACAAGTCGTCCGGAATCAGAAACAGATCCCCGATCACGCTGTCCCGGCCATCCGTGAATACATTCTCAATATATAGCACGGTGTCTGAGTTTTTCCCGAACTCAATCGCCGGGACGCTCAAAATCGCGCCGGCCATATCGATAGCCAGCGCCGGAACATCGGGCATCAGTTTCAGACTGGTCATGTTGGACAGGGCCGACAGGTAGGATCCTGCAAGTATATTCCCAATTTCTTTCAAGGCTGAACAGGTCAAATCGTCATAGTCCAAATCCGACTCCACCGGCTTGCCCATCAGGATATTGACAAGCAATCGCGAGGATGGATAATCCAGGATGAACATCATGCTGCCGCTGATGTCCCCGTGGATGCGCAACAGTATCCCCACAACTGGAGTTTCGGCGCCACCAAGTACATCGCTGACCTCACTGAATTTCATAATCCGGATCTGCGGTACTCTCATATCGATTTTCTTGTCGAGCAGTTTTGCCAGAGCAGTGGCCGCATTACCGGCTCCAATATTCCCTATCTCCCTCAAAACGTCAAGGTGAAAGCTGTTGAGTTCACTAATAGCATCCGCCATCCGTTTGTACTCCTTATTCCCTCTCGGTTAATTCGGTGATAAGTTTTTCTATGTTGAGCACGGTAATCAAGCGTTGATCTATCCTGCCGATGCCCACAACGTAGTCCAGGGTGCGGTCATTGGTGATGCTCGTGACACTTTCCAGCTCATCTTCGGCAAAGTCCACAACCTCTGCCACCGAATCAACAATCACGCCTAGAGTGACATCGTTGAACTTCAGCATGATAATGCGTGTGTCATCATCCGGTTCCTTGGAGGGCAACCCGAATTTGATCCGTAGATCCATCACAGGGATGATCTCGCCTCTGAGGTTGACCACTCCTTTGATGTAGGGCGGCGTGGTGGGTACTCTGGTTATATTCATGTATTTTTCAATGATCGAGACTTTATGGATGTCCACACCAAATTCCTGTTGGTCTATCTGGAATACCACATATTGCTTACGCTCTTTGCCTAAAGCTTTTGCCACAGAATCAAGCCCCCTTACTCATTTTGAATATGGCGCGAGGTCTGTCAGCCTGAACGAAACCGGACGATTTATACGGCAAGGGAATTGCTGTCCACAATAAGGGCCACATTGCCGTCCCCAAGGATGGTTGCCCCGGCGATGCACTTAATGCCTTGCATGATCTTCCCAAGCGACTTGATAACGATCTCCTGCTGTCCGATGAGGCTGTCAACGCTGAACGCCGATAGCTTGTCACCTTTCTTGACGATGACAACCGTCAGATACTTCTTCTTCTCATCGGGAATGGCATCCTTGACCTCCAGCACCTCATTCAGCCTGACCAGCGGGATGACCATGTCCCTCAGCATGATCACTTCACGGTTGCGCACCATCTTCACATCGCTGAACTTAATATTGTCAATCTCCCTGATGGAGCTAAGCGGCAATGCGTATTTTTCTGAACCAATCTTTACCAGAAGCGCCTGAATGATGGCCAGTGTCAGCGGCAGCCGGATGATGAATTTGCTACCGTACCCCAGACGGGTTTCGACTTCCACCGAACCGCCCAGGGCTTCAATTTTTGTCTTGACAACATCCAGGCCGACACCCCTGCCGGAGATGTCGGTAATCTGTTCCTTCGTGCTGAAATTGGGTCTGAACAGGTAATCGATAACCTCCTTTTCGGAGAGGGACTCAACGATATCAGGAGCTTCCAGGCCCTTTTCAACAATTTTCCTTCTGACTTTGGCAATATCAATACCCTTGCCGTCATCCTCCACTTCAATAACAACGTTGTTGCCATCCTGGTAGGCGCGCAGGTAAATGGTTCCCACCGGAGGCTTATTGAGTCTTTTTCTCTCTTCGCGGGTCTCAATGCCATGATCGGCGGAATTTCTGAGGATATGGATGAGCGGATCGCCTATCTCGTCGATGACGGTCCTGTCAAGCTCGGTCTCCTCACCGGACATCTTCAGTTCGATATCCTTGTCCAGTTCCCTCGCAATATCGCGGATCATCCTTGGGAACCGGTTGAAAACGGCCTCTACGGGGACCATCCTGACCTTCATTACAGCATCATGCAGGTTGGTGGTCACCCTTTCCAGGTACTCTATGGACTCGCTCCAGGCACTGCTGTCTTTGGCATTGATCTGGTTTTCCAGACCATTCTTGATGATGATCAGCTCGCTAACCAGATTCATCAGCACATCCAGCCTATCGATATCCACCCTTACAGTCTTTCCGGCCTTTTGCAGCTTTTTGTGCGGTTCATTCGCCGTCTGGACAGTGTGGCTTTCAGCATCAGGTTTAGGAATATCGTTGTCTTTCTCTTCGGTAACCTTGGCCTCTTCCGGAGCCATCCCTATCATCTCGGCCGTTATGGGCAGGATATGGACACCGGATATCTCGGCCACAGAATTGATTTCATGCTCAAAAAACTCTTCTTCATTACGTGTTACAACCACGACCGTAAATTCAAAATCAAACTTTTCGTCTTCAATATCCTCCACCCTGGGAATTGATTTGATGATTTCGGAATTCTTTTCTAATATCTGGAATACAATAAAAGCCCGGGCTGATTTCAGCAAACAGCCCCTGTCAAGCTCCACATGAATTTGGAAGACGTTCATTCCAACTTCCAGGGCTTTTCTAATGACATTGATGTCATACTGGTTCAGCTCAACCAGGCCTCTTTCGGCGGTTGCCGCCGTTTCTGCCACGGCCTGTGATACGGCGTCCTCGCTATCCTTCGTCTCGGAAGGTTTGTTCCTGGCTTTCTTCCCTGAAGCCTTGGCTGCCTTGGCCGGAAGGCCGCCCTTCTTCAATATCTCCGCCAAAGCATCGACGATGGCTTTATTGTCCTCATTTCCCTCATCGCCTGTTGAGAGGACGGTATTGACATAGTTCTCAAGGGCGTCAAGGCATTTGAACAGGATATCAACCATATCGGAGTTTGCGGATATCCGGTCATTCCTCAACGCATCCAGCACATCTTCCATATGATGGGTGAGCCTTTGCATCCGGGTAAACCCCATGGTTCCCGACATGCCTTTTAACGTGTGGGCGACACGGAATATCTCATTGAGAACCCCTTTGTCCGCCGGATCCTTCTCCAGTTGCAACAGGGAGGAGTTCAGGCTTTGCAGATGCTCCCGTGATTCTTCGACAAATATGTCAAGATACTGATTCATGTCCATTACTGGCGCACCCCCATATATTTCATAATTCTGTTGGGTATTTCCATCAAGGGCGCTATATCATCAACAACCCCCGACTCAATAGCGACCTTAGGCATGCCAAAAACTATGCTTGTGCTCTCATCCTGCGCAATGACATAAGGATTCTTCTTTTTTTTCAGTTCAATCAGGCCCTTGGCCCCATCGCTGCCCATGCCGGTCATAATGACCGCAATGATGTTTGATATATCGCAATCCGCGATGGACCGCAACATCACATCCACACTTGGCCTGAGTCCCCCCAGGGGAGGCTGGTCGGATAGCACAATCCTGGTTTTCCCGCCCTCTGATTTCAGCATAAGATGGTGACTGCCAGGTGCAATGTACACGTTTCCAGGTTGTAAAGGTTCATTGTCTGTGGCTTCCTTAACCGTCAAATAGCTGATCTCATTGAGCCTGTTGGCTAGGGATTTGGTAAATCCCTCCGGCATGTGCTGTACTACAATGACGGCGGCAGGTATATCCGCCGGGAACATGGGCATGATGCTGCTCAATGCCCTTGGTCCGCCGGTTGAGATCCCTATGGCGATCAGATATTTCAGATCGTTGGCTGCGCCGACATGCTCCCCTGTTCTCGGAATCTCCCGCTGGCTTTTGGCCATTTTTCGTCCCTGTTTTTTGCTCTGGTAGGCAAGCCGTATCTTCTCGGTCAGTTCGGCACGAATTTTCTCCGATGGCATGCTGAATATATTGTCAGGCTTTGAGACAAAATCGAATGCTCCAAGTTCCAGTGCCCTGATGGTTGCGGATGCGCCTTCCTTGGTGTGGCTGCTGACCACGATAACGGCATAATCATCCTGCTTCTGGAGATTCTCCAGGGCAGTCAGACCATCCATGACCGGCATCTCAATATCCAGCGTGATGACGTCAGGTTTTAATTCCTTCGCCTTTTTCAAAGCATCAAGCCCGTCCCTGGCCGAGCCAACCACATCCATTTCCGGGTTCGTCTCAATCATGTTATGTATAACACGCCTCATAAAAGCAGAATCATCCACTATCAGCACTCTGATTCTGTCGTCAGTCATTTGGTCCAGCCCTTTTTCAGTAATTTACGCTGCTCTTCATATATAAATCCAATGACGCGTTCCCGGTCCATATTGGTGATATCCGTATACTCGATACCGATTTCATAATTGTAGAGGCCTTTCTCACGGATATCGATCACCCGGATTACCCGGCCAACAAACGGGATCTCGCGGTTCAGGAAGAGCCTGCCTTCAACATACCAGCCAATTTCAGGTTTAACATCAGACCAGAAACAGATTCCTCCACCGCTGATATCTTTCGTCAAGCCTTTCCTGTATTCACCGTCTTCTTTTGCCTCCGGACAGGCATATATCCTGTATTCTATATCCCTGACGCAGCTAAAACGGAAGAAATACCGTCTCTGTATTCTTTCTTCCTCCGTAAGCGGCCTGATTCTCAGAAAATGCACATTGCCTTCCAATTTTCGCTCAATCGCCTCCGCTGCAAATTTGTACACCACGCCATCCTTCTGGTAGATCACATCCATGCGCGTTCCTCTGCGCACCGGAAAAATCCTTCCTTCCAGGATGGGCGACAGTATCTCCATGGTGTCATCAGGCAGAACGGCCTCGAATTGGCTGACGAGAGTGGGTACCATTTTGTTGCCATTTGCTTCGTACAGTTCCAGTTCCAGTTTGGTGCCCAATGTTAGCTTTGTGTTGATCATCGTCCTACCCCATTACATTTAGTCTAACATAATATACCATACTATCAAACTAAATTCTGCTTGTTTCCGCTTTTTCAGCGGTTTTTCGATAAGACGTACCAGTCCTTTCCCACAGTTTTTTTCACAAAGCGTCAGGTGCCGAAAAACGACAAAACCTTTTGGAAAAAGCCTCTTGCGCCCAACGCATTATCCGTGCTTTTAATGCCATACATCAGCGTATCCGCCAGGGCAAAAACATTCCTTGCTGCCTGGCTCCTCGGATAGCTGAGGCAAAAAGGCTTTTGCTGCTTTACCGATTTGATGATGATTTCATCATATAATATATACCCAAGTTTATTCAGCTTTAATGACAAAAATTTCTCAGAAACGACGATAAGTTTTTTGGCAACTTCCTCCGCTTCCCGCACCGTTTCAGCTTTATTCACCAAAACACTGATGTTCTTCTTCTTGTCCCGTCTGGAAACCATTTTGACGAGGGCGTAGGCATCAGTGATGGAAGTAGGTTCAGGCGTTGTCACAAGGATGATCTCGTCGGCCGCCATGACAAAGTTCATGACGTGATGAGACAATCCGGCTCCCGTATCTATTAGGATAATGTCATAGAGCTTGTCCAGAAGTGAAATATCGCTCACCAGTTTGCGAAGCTTCTTCTTGTCCAGACTTACCAGCTCTTCAACACCTGAACCGCCGGAAAGGAATTTAATATTGTTAGGACCGTCGGTAAGGACCTCAAATATGGTCCTTTCTTCGCGCACGAGATCCAGCAGGGTATACTTGGGCGTGATTCCGAACAGCAAGTCAATATTGGCAAGGCCGAAATCCACATCCAGGATGACCACCCTCAGTCCCAATCTGCTTAGAGCGATGGCAAGATTGACAGTGACGTTGGTCTTTCCTACGCCTCCCTTTCCGCTGGTCACCGTGATCACACGAGCCCTTTTTTCCGGTTGCTGCCCCCCTGCCGCATAATATGGCCCGCTATTCATGTTGATTACCAATTCCCGAAGCCTTTCAGCCTGATCGCTCATAATTACCTCCCTGAGAGGTTTGGCCTTCCATCACTGGACTGTGCCGGTTCCCAGAAGACTGGCGACAATGGCCCTGGGGTCCGCTACATTCAAATCGTCAGGAACGCTCTGCCCCGCCGTAATGTAGGACAGGGGCCTGCCGGTGAGGTAACGGGCATTGACAATCACCCCTGGAGCCGGAGTTTCATCCAGTTTTGTAAAAAGCAATTTATAATCCTTGATAAACGAATAATATTCGAGAATCTCATTCATGGCATGCCTGCCGGTGTTTGCGCTGACCACCAGATAGGCCTCATCGGCTTCCGCCGTGTTGAACAATGCCTTCAATTCGTCAAAGTGATTCTTATTGCGATGGCTTCTTCCTGCGGTGTCAATCAGGATCAGGTCCTTCTCCGTAAACATTTTGATCGCTTCCTTCACCTCACTGGGCGAATAGACAACCAGAACAGGAATACCAAGGATCTCTGAATAGGTCTTAAGTTGCTCCACCGCGGCAATACGGTATGTGTCTGCCGTGATGAGCCCAACCTTTTTCTGTTTGTTCAGGGTAAAATCGGCCGCGATTTTGGCAAGGGTTGTGGTCTTTCCCACCCCTGTGGGGCCCACGAAAATGACAACCTGCGGTCGTCCGTCGGATCTCAGCTTGATGATATCGGGCTCGCCCAAAAGGCCAGTCATGACATTTGCCGTCTGAAGCAAAGCCATCTCGGGACTATCGGCAAAGCCGTCCGTTTTCCTTACCATTTCCAATATCCTGTCGATGACTTTGTTGTCCAGGTCCGCTTCCACCAGCGTTTTTCTGATGACGGAGAGATTGTCCTGAATCGGTTCTGCTGCGACGGCTCTCGTTTTTCCGTATTCCGATCCGTCCCTGTTCGGACGATTGATGTCCTTAACCGACAGGTACAATTTCTCCAACATGGTTTCCATGCTTTTTACCTTTGTTTCCAGCGCATCAAGCCTTGAATTCTCGGCTTCAGAAATTCCGGGATTTCCTGTCCCACCCTGGCTGGTATTGGCAGCAGGCTGATATGACCTGATCTGTGACTGTGGAGGCTGGGGTGTCTGATAAACCTGCTGGTATTGCTGGCCGGGTTGCTGGGTGGAATAGGGATATTGAGACTGGGAAGACACCATGGGCTGGGGTTTGGGTATGGCCTGCTGATTGTTCTGAGGCTGGAAAGGCGCCGCTTCCCGCCCGTAAGCGGGTGTCTGCGGCAGCGTGCCGGCGGAACGTTCAGACGAATAGGAATTTTCGTAATAGCGGCTGCCGTTGATGTTCGAAGCCGGAGTCGTCCACAGCGGTGTCCTGGGCTTGGCGTAATCGTCGTCAATAGCCGCCACAACTTCCACCATAGGCTTTGTAAACAGCCCAATAATTCCCTTTCTCCTTACCTTCCGACTGTTCATGATCACAGCTTCATTACCCAGGTCCATCTTGACTTTCAGCAAAGCTTCCTGCATGTTCTTACAGGTATATCTGCGAATTTTCATATCTTCCTCCGCTACCCGTCACCTTTTTATATCAACCTGTCTATACGCTTACCATGCCTATCGAGTTGATTTCCATGGTCGGATCCAGTTCATTGTAGGACAATACCACCAAACCGGGTAAGCTGTGCTCGGTCAGCCGTTTGAAGTAGAAACGCACGACGGGCGATGCCAGGATGATGGGAAGCTTTCCGGCCTGTACCAGCTTCTCGGTCATCGCTGCCGCCTGATTCACGATTTTGTTGCTCAGGGCAGGATCCATAGCGATATAGGAACCTGCCTCCGTCTTCTGGACTGAATCCATGATAAGTTGTTCCACCTTGGGATCAAGCGTGACAACATCGGCATTGTTCTGCTGGATATAGGTCCGTGATATGGCTCGTCCGAGGGCCTGGCGCACATATTCGGTAAGCATGTCGGTATCCCTTGTAATGGGCGCGTAATCGGCCAGAGTTTCCAGAATGGTGACCATGTCCCGTATGGAGACCCCTTCTCGCAGGAGGTTGCAGAGCACTTTCTGGATCTCGCCCAAAGACATCACTTTGGGTATCAGCTCTTCGACCACAGCAGGATAGGTGGCCTTAACATTATCCACCAGTGTCTGGACATCCTGGCGGCTCAGGAGTTCATGGATATGACGCTTGATCACTTCAGTCATGTGCGTCGCCACTATGGAAGGCGGATCCACAACCGTGTAGCCCAGCATCTCCGCACGATCCCTCTGACTCTCATGAATCCAAACGGCGGCGAGGCCGAAGGCCGGTTCATGGGTAGGTATGCCTTCGATTTCTTCCTCGGCGGTACCCGGATTCATGGCCATCAGGTGATCCAGCATAAGCTCGCCTGAAGCCACTTCTACCCCTTTAATCTTGATGACATACTGGTTGGGGTTTAGCTGGATATTATCACGCAGGCGGATGATGGGAACAATGACACCCAATTCCAGGGCCAACTGCCGCCTGATCATCACCACGCGGTCCAGCAGGTCGCCGCCCTGGTTTTTATCTGCCAGCGGAATGATGGCATAGCCGAATTCCAGTTCAATCGGATCAACCTGGAGCAAAGAAACCACATTCTCGGGTTTTCGGATCTCTTCTACTTCCTGCTCCTCTATCATTTGCTCTTCCTGCTTGGATTCCACAATCTTGCGCTTGTCAAGCTGCATGCCAAGGTAGACCAGAAAACCTGCCACAAGGAGCAGGGACCATTGCCACAGGATGGGCATCAGCACAACACAGGCAGCTGCCGCAATGTACAATACCTTGGAGCTGTTGAAGATCTGCCTGATCAGATCCTCACCAAGGTCGCTTTCCGCCGCCGCCCTGGTCACAATGACGCCAGTGGCGATGGAAATCAGAAGGGATGGAATCTGGTTGACAAGACCGTCACCAATGGTGAGAATCGTGTAGGTCTCAAGGACTTCCTCGAAGGTTTTTCCCTGTCTGACCAGCCCCATGATGATACCGCCGATAATGTTGATGGCTGTTGCGATGATACCGAAAATGGCGTCATTCTTGACAAACTTGGTGGCACCATCCATGGCGCCGTAGAAATCGGCCTCACGCTGTACGCGTTTTCTTCTCTCCTTGGCTTCCTGTTCATTGATGAGGCCCGAATTCAAATCGGCGTCAATGGCCATCTGCTTACCCGGCATAGCATCCAGGGTGAATCTTGCGGCAACTTCGGAAACCCTTTCCGCACCCTTGGTAATGACCAGGAACTGAACGATCATGATGATCAGGAATACGATAAAACCTACAATCAGGTCATTACCGCCAACAAAGCGGCCAAAACTGCGGATGACTTCGCCGGCCTCTCCTTTACCCACGATAAGGCGAGTGGAGATGATGTTGAGGGACAGGCGGTATAACGTCGTAAACAGCAGCATGGTTGGGAAAGAGGACATGGAAAGTGCATCCGGGGCATAAATGGCATTGATCAGGATCAGCAGGGAAAGAGTGATGTTGACAACAAGCAGGACGTCCAAAAGAACCGGGGGAATGGGTACAATGATAAAAAGCACTATGAAGACAACAAATATTGCAACCAGCATACTCTTATTCTTCATCCTGCTTTCCCTCCAGTATCTTTAAATCTTTGGTATGTCCGCCCCATGTCGATCCTGCTCTGATATTGTCGTCGAAACGGGTATTCCTGTATCTTATAATTGTATTTTATCTGAATTGGATGCCCAATACAATACTTTGCTCCGTACGGTCAATGGGCCGTCTGCGGGCTCTTCCCATGCAGGTTGTAAACAAAGGCCAATACCTCGGCAACCGCCTTATAAAGCTCCGGTGGGATGACTTCTCCGATGTCTACCGTCTGGTAAAGCGTTTGGGCAAGCGGCTTGTTTTCCACGATTTCAACCTTGTTCTCCCTGGCGATCTCCTTTATCCGCTGTGCCATAAAGTCAACTCCCTTGGCCACCACATAGGGCGCCGGCCTCTTCTGGGGTTCGTACTTGATGGCCACGGCATAATGGGTCGGGTTGGTGATGACTACGTCTGCCTTTGGGACATCCTTAAGCATTCGCCTCATGGATATCTCCCGCTGTTTCTGCTTGATCCTGGAACGGATTTCGGGGTTTCCTTCAAGCTGTTTGTACTCCTCCTTGACTTCCTGCTTGGTCATCCGGATGTCCTTTTCATATTGCCGCCACTGGAAAAAATAGTCCACAGCCGAAATCGCCAGAAGTGCCAGGCAAATCTTAATCCCGATACCCACGGCGGCATCCAGGATATAAACGACAATCTGGCCCATTTCAAGGGCCATCAGCTTGGTGAAGTTCAGGAACTCCGCCTGTATGGACGACCATGCCACCCATGATACAATGATCACTTTGGCTATGGATTTGACAAGCTCAAATAGCGACCGGGCGGAGAAAAGCCTTTTTAATCCTTTCAGGGGATTGATATGGGAGAACTTGGGCTTGATGGGTTCCAGGGTAAACAGAAAACCGATCTGGGCATAGGATCCCAATACACCCACGACGATGGCGATGATAAAAAACGGAGCGGCCATCTTGGCAATCTCCACTGTGGCAAAGGTCAGCACGTGCATGATCTCGCTGGGATCAGACAGGTTGTAAGTGGCCGATTCCCCTATGAAAAAATTGAAAACGGATTTCATTTCTTTATAAAGATAATTTCCAAGCAGCCTGAAAGAAAGAAAAGTGACCAGAAGGATAAAATTGGCGGTTACTTCGCGGCTTTGCATGACCTGGCCTTTTTTCCGCAGGTCCTGCCTTTTTTTGGGGGTCGCCTTTTCGGTCTTTCCGGTATTGTCTGCAAACAACTGAAGGTTGATGGAGGTCAAACCCCTGAGCTCTGTTCGCTTATGGGACAGAAAAACTTTAAAATCCAAAGGCTTGCCTCCCTCCTTCAAGAGCCGCCCGCATTTTGCAGGAGTTCGTAAATATTCTTGTAGGTATTTTCCATAATAACGGCCACCATGCCTTTGAAAGCTGCCAAAGTGAGCAGGATGACGATAAGGCCAATAATAATCTTGATTGGAAATCCCAGAATGAACACATTCATCTGGGGCATGGCCTTCGCGATGATGCCCAGGGCCACATCTGTAATAAGGATGGCCGCTGTGATGGGCGCCGCGATTTTAAAGCCCAAGAGCAGCGTTTGATAAAACATTGCCACCATCTGGCGCGCCACCCCTCCGCTAAAATCGGCGCGGCCGGGAGGCAGGATGGTAAAACTGTCGGCAACTGCCTTGATGAGCAAATGATGCGAGTCGGTAACAAGCATAAACAGTGTGGCCAGAATGGCATAAAAATCGGCGGTGATCGGAATTTGGACATTGGCCATGGGATCAAACACATTGGCCATACCAAATCCTATTTGGGTATCAATGATGTGTCCGGCCACATAAATGGCGGAGAACAGCATATAGGCAATAAAGCCCATGGTCAGTCCCACCAGGAATTCTTTCGCAACCAGGAATACATAGGATGCCAGGGATGTATAGGGCGATAGATCGGGAATGGTGACGGAGTTGGCGACGATGATGGCCATGATCAGGCAAAACCCCGCCTTGTAGTAATTCGGAATATTCCTCCTGCCAAAGATGGGCGATAGGAAAAACATGGCCGAGATGCGGACCAGCACGATCAGAAATATACTCCATAAATTGAATATCCCATCCAGAGGTATGGTCATTCCCCATCACATCCAAAATCTACATGCCGATGAACTTGAGCATGCCGTCAAATATACGCAGGGTAAATTCCTTCATCTGTGCCAGTATCCAGGCACCCAGGACCAACAGGGCCACAAGCATGGCAATGATCTTGGGAACAAAATGGAGGGATTGTTCCTGGATTTGGGTGGTCGCCTGGAAAATGCTCACCGCAAGCCCCACGATCAAACCGATGAGCAACACAGGCACCGATATTTTCAGGATGGTCATCATGGCATCCCGTGACATATCCAGTAAGAACTGCTCCATAAGCACTCCTTTCCGGGAACTCTTCTCCGCCTTGTATCACAAGTCTTGCTATTATCGCACAAAGGATTTGATGATGGTTTCAGTCAGAAGGTTCCATCCGTCCACCAAAAGGAACAGAAGTATCTTAAACGGCATTGAAATCATGGACGGCGGAAGCATCATCATCCCCATAGCCATCAGGGTGCTGGCTACCACCATGTCAATGACCAGGAAGGGTATGTACAGCATGAAGCCTATCCGGAAAGCGGTGTTCAGCTCACTAATCATAAACGCCGGCACGACGACGGTCAGCGGTAAATCCATCAGGTCCCCTCTAGGCTCTATCTTGGCGATCCCAGCAAATAGGGCCAAATCCTTCTCCCTGGTAAAATCCAGCATAAAGTCCTTTATGGCATAGGAGGCCTTGTCCATGGCCTCCTCCAGTGTGATCTCATTTCTTGAAAAAGGCTCAAGGGCATTCTGGTTAATATCCGAGAAAACAGGTGTCATTATGAAAAAGGTCAGAAAAAGTGCCAGACCGATGATGACCTGGTTCGGAGGCATCTGCTGCGTTCCCATGGAGTTCCTTAAAAAAGAAAACACGATGACAATCCGTGTAAAGGAAGTCATCATAATGAGAATGGACGGAAGTAACGTCAGTACCGTCAATAGCAATAGCAGTTTGATGCTGTTGGAAATCTCCTGGGGATCATCCGTAGATTGAATGGTAATTCCATTGTCTGATATAGAAATGCCCGGAGCGGCTAAGGTTTCCGAGCTGAGCAGGTTCATAAACAGAATAGCAAAAATCACGATGATCCATAGTTTTTTCTTTTGCATGGCTTTCACCGCCTGAATTCAACCATTGTAATGATCTTCGTTCCGGCTGAGCCTTCGGAGCTTTTGGACATTTTCGGAGAGGCCGCTGAGCTGACGCTGCCCCATATCCTCCTGCTGCCAGCCTGAATCAGCCTCTTCCTTATTTCGCTTGCCCTTTCTCCCCAGACTTGAATAGAAATCAAATATCCGTCTGAAGTCAAATCCGCTGTTGTTTTCTTCAGCCTCATCGCGGGCAGCCAGCGCACCTTCGTCAAGCTTTATCTCGGAAACCGGCACCATGCTCTTTCGGGTGGCGTAGAAGAGAAAGTAATGTTCACCTGCTTGTATCAGGTAGAGACACCGATCCATGCCCAATGGCAATGTCTCCACAACGCGCATGAGTTTATTCTTTGATGCTCCGGCCATCTTTCTTCCCAGCAGCTTGGCAGTAAGCCAGGCAATGAACAGAACTGCTGCGAAGATAATCAACATGCCCAGCAATAACAGGAAATCATCCATTGGCACACATTTCCTTCCGGATCTTTAACCAACGACTTTCTTGACCGCTTCGATGACACGTTCGGCCTGGAAAGGCTTAACAATGAAATCCCGGGCCCCCGCCTGTATGGATTCAATGACCATGGCTTGCTGACCCATAGCAGAACACATGATAATCTTTGCAGCAGAATTCAGGGATTTGATCTGCCTGACTGCCTGGATCCCATCCATTTCAGGCATGGTGATGTCCATAATGACCAGATCGGGATTCAGTTCCTTATATTTCTCCACGGCTTTAAGGCCATTTTCGGCTTCCCCAATTACCGTATAACCGTTCTTTGTAAGGATGTCCTTGATCATCATGCGCATGAAAGCGGCATCGTCAACGATCAGAATATTAGCCATAGGTCATATCCTCTCCTTCATTTTCTGCTGTACAACTAAACTATACACGATATGACAAGTAATATCAATTTATAACGATTATATCCGATTTTTCGCCAATTTTAAAGTCTTTTTGAAGGATGCAGGATATCGGTTATACGCACACCGAAGCTTTCATCAATGACGACCACTTCTCCTTTGGCGATAACCTTCCCGTTTACGAGAATATCCACAGGATCTCCTGCCAGCTTGTCCAGTTCGATGATGGAGCCTTGCCCGAATTCAAGGATCTCTCTGATCTTTTTGGTGGTACGGCCCAGTTCGACGGATATCTGGAGAGGAACGTCCATAAGAAGCCCGATGTTATTGCTGTCAATGGCGAAGGGCTCCTCTTCAAAAGACTGGAACTGTGCCGGCTGGACATTGATAGGCTGTACTGGTTGCGGACGCTTGGGCATCTGCATGCCAAATCCCGCTGCCTGTTGTTCGGGTTGATAGGACGGCATCTGCGATACCTGCGGCTGTTGCATCTGTGGCTGCTGCTCCTGTACAGGTTGTTGCGTCGCATTGTTTTCATTGACAGGTTTAGACAGTTTATTCTTATTCATAAGATTCGCCACCATTTCTTTCGCAAATGGAATGGGAAGCAACTGCATGATCTCACTGTCAATAAGCTCGCCAACCTGGAGTTTGAACATGATCATGACAATGGAATCCTCGGTTCCGATCTTGATCTTTTCGATGTTTGCAGCACTTTCAACCAATGTCGATTCGGGGGGTGAAATATCAACCCTCTTGTCAAACATGGATGAAAGGGATGTGGAAGCTGAACCAACCATCTGGTTCATAGCCTCTGAAATTGCGCTCAGATGCAACTCATTGAGTTCGCCGTTGATGTTGCCGAACCCGTCGCCACCCATCATGAGATCGGTGATGATCTTGACATCATCCTCCTTCACGATCAGGAGGTTCAAGCCTTTCAGGCCTTCGGTATACTGCACTTTGACAGCCACAAAAGGTTTGACAAAGAGCTTGGCGATATCCTCCCAGGTGATTACCTCAACCCGGGGTGTCGTAATGGTCACCTTTTGGCCAAGCAGGGCATACAAGGTTGTTGCCGACGTGCCCATACTGATGTTTCCTATTTCACCCAAAGCATCTATCTCCTCAGGTGTTAAGGCCTCTTTTTCCGTTTCAGCTGATTCACCCATATCTTCCGTTATGCTTTCATCCTCAGAACTCACGCCATTGAGCAGGGCATTGATTTCTTCCTGAGACAACATATCACCCATAATCTTCCTCCGTTCTGACAATGTCCGTTATCTTTATGGCCGTTTTTTTGTTACGCACGCCGGGTTTAGCGTAAAACTTCAGTATATCCCCGGTATATACCTCCAGCTTGCCGTCGATATTTGTATTCAGCGGGAGCACATCCCCTTCCTGAAGCATCAGGAACTCCTTGACAGACAACTGGGTTCTGCCGAGAACCGCGATGACGGGAATGGAAGTCTCCCTTACCCGGTTCTCAATAGACTCCCTGGTTTCCTTCGTCGAACCTTTTTCGATGAGCGAAAACCACAGCTTGGTGGACAGTTTCGGCATAATCGGTTCCACCACCATGTGTGGGATACAGATGTTAAAGAGTCCTTCAACTTCTCCAATCCTGGCGGTGAAGGTTACCAGGGCCACCATCTCGTTGGGAGACATCAACTGCACAAACTGCGCATTGGTCTCAATTCTATCCAGCACAGGCCTGATTTCGGTGACATTCTCCCACGGCTCTCGCATGAGGCTCAACATTTGCGTCATAAGCCGCATAAGGATTGCAAGCTCTATTTCAGTAAAACCACGGACCCTTTCCATACCCGCCCCCTTGCCGCCGAGGATCCTGTCAATCAGGCAATAGGCAATGACGGGGTTGATCTCAAAAATGATGGAACCAGGCAATGGATCAAAATTGACAATTCCAAGGACGGCCGGATTGGCTATGGAATTCGTGAACTCCGAGTATTGAAGGGGCTGGACGGTTTGGACCTCCACCTGTACCAGAGTTCTCAGATATCCGGACAAAAAGTTGGTCAGAAGCCTGGCATAATTCTCATTGATGATGCTGAGGGTTCGGATGTGGTCCTTGGCAAATTTGCTGGGGCGCCTGAAATCATGGTTCCGTATCTTTTTCTCGGACGAGTCTTTACTGAACTCCTTGACATCAAGCTCTCCCGTATTAAGCTGCTGAAGCAGCCTGTCTATTTCATTTTGGGAAAGTATGTCCCCCACGGGTGCAATTCGCCTCCCTTTACGGTTGTACTATCCAGTCTTCAAAGACAACCCGGAGAATAATCCGTTCATCTGTCCTGCCATCAAGGATGCTGTTAAACTTATCCCTCAGGGTATCCCTGGCTTTATCCATAGCATTATCTTCGCTGAGTTCTTCATAGGTCTGACTCCTGAAGTACTCAATGCAGGCTTCCTTGAATTCGCCCAGGCATTCTTTCAGAAGTGCCGTGCGCTCCTCCAGGTACTTTTTCTTTTCACCCGCATCATAGATGATGGTCACAGAAGCTTTCAGAAAGCTATTTTCATGAGCAGGAGATGATTTCAGGTTGAAAATGGCATCCCCGCCGGTTCCTTCACTGGTGGCATAAAGGTTGAGCCTGGCCTGTTCATCGGGTGGCACGTTCCTTACCTGTTGGGAAGTCCTGGCGGCATTGTTCTTATCGTCAGGGTTAATGCCGTTATAGGTTGTGAACAGGAAAATTACAAGGACGGCCAGCGCAAGCGTAAGAACTGCAATGATGGATAGCAATATGGTATATAATGACTTACCCTGCAAAGTGGGACACCCCTTTAATATCTATTCTATGTCATTTATCGTCATTTTCCGGTTGGCTGTTAAACAACCTGTTCATAAAGCCCGCTTTTTGTTTATATTCTATAACTGCCGCGATGATTTCATCAACACTTTCGTTGACCACATACTTCTTGCCGTTGACAAGGGTGATGACCGTATCCGGCGTAGCTTCCACCGTCTCGATCCATTCGCAGTTGATCACAAAGCTAGTGCCGTTGAACCTGGAAACCTTGATCATCTTTCCATACCTCCCGCCCCGTCAGGGATCGCTCCCCGCGAGACCGTTCATACAATCAGGTGGGATGGGCCGGTTGCCTGTACCGGCCCAATTTACGCACCTTAACGCTTCAGGTTGGCAAGCTCCTGAAGAAGTTCGTCGGCCGTGGTCAACACACGGCTGTTGGCCTGGAAACCTCTCTGGGTGATGATCATTTCGGTGAACTGGGCTGCCAGATCCACATTGGACATCTCAAGGGTTCCGGGCAAAAGCTTGCCGGCACCGTTGGTTCCCGGCTTGTACCCAACGCTGAATTGACCGGAGTTGGCGGATTCCCTGTACTCGTTGGCTCCCACTCTCTCCAGAGCGGCCGGGTTCTCAAAAACAGCCAGCGCGATAAGGCCCAGGGGCTGCCGGCGTCCGTTAGTATAAATACCGGTAATCACGCCGTCTTCGCCGATAGTGTAGTTGGTGAGTCGACCCGGCGCATGACCATCCACCCTGGAGGCCGCGACGGAGTTATCGGTCGCATACTGGGTCAGCTGCCTGAGATCGAGTTCGAAAGTGAATACACCTGCGCCTGAACTGCCTGGCGGCGTAAAGGTTATGTTCGTGACCGGATTAAAATTAGGATCATCTAAGATCAATTTACCATTGCTATCGAAGCACAGGTAACCGCATGCATAATCCGAGCCCTCAATTTCAGCTTTCGGGTTATCGTCCAAATCTGCCTTATTGGTAAGCTCGGGTTCCACCAGGTAATACCACTGGGTTTTGGGTGCTCCTTCCTTTGTAGTATCCACAAAGGTTTTCCAGAACTTGATATTGACCTTGTACTCGTTGCCCAACGCGTCATAAACATTGATGGGAACTATTACATGTGGATCATGATTGTTGGTGCCGTCATCCGGGATGCCATCACCCGCTGCAGTGCCGCCGTCACTTGCTGCAGGAACCTCGTCGCTAATTTCATAAAAATCTTCCTCTCCGCTCCCATAAACAGGTGTGTTGGTGGCTTTCAGATTCCCAGCCAGAACTGCCTGCGTGGTGACCTGGGCTGCCATGATCCGCCTGTTCTCTCCATTATACTCATAAAGATTGATGGGTACGAGCGGATCTGAGGTATTGAATTCACCTTTTTCCGGGTCATAGTTCAGCCATCCGTAAACGTTCTTGCCACCGGACGTGACCAGGTTGCCCGCTACGTCAAATGTAAAGTTTCCGGCGCGCGTAAAGAGATACTCACCTGAATTGCCGTTCCTGACGATGAAGAAGCCATTACCCTCAATGGAGAGATCGTCAGGGGCTTCGGTACGCTGCACGCTGCCCCGCCCCATGTCGGTGGTGATGGAATCCACCGTCATGCCAAGGCCAATTTGCATGGGATTGGTGCCACCCCTGCCCGTTGTGCTGTCCGGTGCCGAACCGGATGACAGGGTCTGGGCAAAAATCTCCTGGAAGGTGGCTCTCGACGCCTTAAAGCCGACGGTGTTGACATTGGCAACATTGTTGCCGATTACGTCCATTTTGGTCTGGTGCGATTTCAAGCCTGAAACGCTTGCAAACATGGACACCATCATAATTTTATCAACCTCCCGTGTTCGTTTCGTCTGTCAGTCGGAAACGATCAGCCTCCCGGAAGGGTCCGGCTGAATTGTTGGTTTTGGATTTTAAAGGTTTCAAGTAAATATCGCTCCGTCGATGTTGGTAAAGACGTTCTCCTTCAGTTCGCTCTGTTTTACCGCCGTGATGACAGTTCTGTTGGGCACATTCACCAGGAAGGCCACATCCTCCATCACCACCAGGGAATCCCTAACGCCTTTGGCCTGCGCCCGGTCGACCGCCGTTTTCAGCCTTTCGAGCTTATCGCCGTCCAGCCGGATGTTCCTGGCCTCCAGCCTCAGCGCCGCGTGCTTCGAGATCTTTATTTCCCTGCTTTCCTGGATCTTCTGATCCAGTATGGCGGAGAAGGATTCGGATTGGGTATTCACCCTGTCGTCGGCCGGCCTGTGAACGGTATGCAGATACTGGTTGATGCTTTGGATGGGTCTGTTATGGATATTCATTCAACCCCTCCCGTCTGTTCGGCATCGTTTTCCGTGCCGGTCGCATCCGACTCGGTCTCATCGTTGGAACCATCCGTCGGCTGGTTTGCACCCAGTTTTTCCTTCAGCACCTGGAGAATTTGCTGGAGCAGCATGTGCTGGCTTGAATAGAGATCTGCGATCTCGGTGGCATAGATATCGTCAACCGGAAGGGTTACACCATCGACCAGCAGGCGCAGATTGCCTTTGCTGTCCAGATAGCCGTCCCGCAGTACGCCGGTGATTTGCACCACCGCGCCTGTTGCGTTATCTGCGATCTTGACGGTGATCTCTTTACCCGCATTAGCCACCACATATGCCTCAGGACTCTCATAGAGCGACAGATCCAGATCCTTGGGTAAGACATCCACCTCGTCCAGCCGGGCGTAGATGCCGTCCGCACGCTGTTCAAGGGAAGCGATGATACCCTGGATTGTGGCTTTACCACCATCGCTGTTATAGACATAGGCGTTGCCGAGCATGCCCACCAGACCGCTATAATCGGAGATCTTTTTGTAGGCGCTGCCCACGGAGGTGTCGGTCACATCGGTGACCTTGTCGATGTCGAGCTCCTGCCCGTCGACGAGCAAATAAACTTTGCTTCCCTTCACGCGGACAGACTCCACCACTCCTGAGATGTAGTTGGTTTTTCCCGTTTCTGTGTCGGTCATCTGGCCCACAACATACCTGCCTATCATGCCAAAGGCCTTAGTCATGGCAAAGGAGTTATTCAGGTTCTGCATCTGTTCCAGAGCGCTGAACTGGGCCATTTGCGCGATGAAGTCGGTATCCGACAAGGGCTCCAGCGGATCCTGATGCTGCACCTGGGTGATGAGGAGCTGTAAAAATTCGTTCTTCCCAAGTTCCCCTGGGTTTCTAGTATTGACCACCTTCTCGGATTGTTCGGCCAAGACTTGTTCAATGGTTTTCTGGGTGCTTGTCACCGAAGAAACATCTGCCATCTGTTTTCACCCCCTTCTCATGCCGTCAGATCAATTTGCTGCGATATACCCGGCATATCCAAATCGTACAGTGTGCTTCCCGGATTAGCCCTTGCGACTCCTCTTATTGGCCTGCCGCCGGTGGATTCCCTTGCTGCCCCTTCACGCCTGTCATGCTCCCGCTGATGGGTTTGGGCCGCCTGGTTTCCGCCGTTCCTGTCCGCCACTGAAACATCCAGGCTTTGAACCGTATACCCGTTCTTTTCCAGGGCATCCTTCAAAAGCTGCATGTTGCTCTCCAGGATGGCTTTGACCTGTTCGTTCTCGGCGGTAATCCTGGCCAGAACTTCACCCCGCTCATGGATGATTTTCAGGGTCAACTTGCCCAGGCTTTCGGGCTTCAGATGCATCTCCAGTTCCTGCCTGTTCTCGCCGGCCATCAGCCTGACTTTCATGACCACCTGGTTGACGATGGTCTGGCCTATCTGCTTGTCCGACAGGTAGAAGAAGGTTTTTCCGGTTACAGGGGTGTTCTTTTCAGTCTGGATTTCTGCGGATACAGCCTGCTGGTTCTGGGGCACGAAATCGGAACCTTCCAGAGCCCCGGCCGTCTCCATTACCGTACTGTTGGTCTTGCCCGGCGTATTAGATTTCTCAGCCTTTTCGGCCTTCTGCCCGGACTGTTCCGGCTTTTGGTCATCGGTCCGGCTCATATCGGCTTCTTCAGTTGTCTGAACCGATACCGAATCCTGACCTGCTTCGGCTTCGAGGGCAAGATTCTGGCCCGCCTCACCGGTTTGCCCGTTCCTCAGCTTGTCAGCAATTTGACGGCACTGGCTCTGGAGCTGTGCGATCAGTGCCTCAAGCGTCTCCCCGTCTGCCTCCAGTGTGGCTTCCAGGTCGACACCAGCAGCGGCATGACTCAGGTTTTCAATCTGTTGGAGCTTTGAAACCAATGCATCGACTTCATCCAGCAAAGCGAGGAACCCATCTTGCCCGCCATCCTGTGATATGGCTTGCAGCCGTTCCAGCAGTGCCTGGAGTTGTTCCAGCCTGCCGCTCACTATGGCCTGCAAAGCTTCAAGGGGATCACCCGCTTTGTGCATGGACGGAACAACCGCTGTTGTTTCTCCGGACGATCGCCATACGGTCAACAACCTGTCCAGGTCTATCAGCAGGGATTCGAGCAGCGATGCCAGTTCATCGGTCAATTCCTTCTTTTCCGGCTTGCTGGAATTATCCTGCTCGTCGGCGGCCGAGGATGCCTTTGATGCGGCGCGTTGTTCGGTCACGTTTTCCGCCTTATCGCCGGGCATCGGTTTTTCCGCAACGGTGTTGCGCTCTCGGCTCTGCGCTTTACGGAACGTTGTATAGGAGCCTTCCTGGCCGGAAACTCTGGGTTTGCTGCCCTTATCGGTGGCATTCGCACGTTCCTGCAGCTTTTCCGAGAAAATCCCCAGGAAGGAATCTCCGCCATCCTGCTTCCTGACCGTACCTATCTTGCCGGACGTCCCGATGCCGGAAACCATCAGACTGGTCAGAATGCTGCTTCCCATAGCTTTCACCTCCTTTCAAGGAATTTCTGCTATGCTATCATCCTTTCGGATGGCATATGCCTATTCAACCGAGAAACGTTCACTTAATGAGTTTCCTGTCGGAAAGCGTTTTGGTGATGTCGGCGGCCACCGATGCCTCCATATTCTGCAGAATCTGTGCCTGAGCGTTGGCGTTCAATCCTTCAAAAATGCCGATTGCCGTTTCCTGATCTTTGTCCCACAATTCGGTCAGAACACCCGCAGCGCGGGCAGGCTCCATGGCCGCATAAGCTTTGGCCAGTTCAGACTTAATCTGCCGGTTGATGTCTTCTTTCACCAGTTCTTTATAAATTTCAGCAGCGGCCTCTGAATCGATTTGCGAATAATATTCCTTAAACCCATCCTTGTTGCCATCGGCGATCAGCTTCGTTATCTCCGCCTTCTGCTGTTCGAGCTTTTCCTGCTCTTTCTGTATGGAGGCAAGCAGCTGCTTGTTGGCTTCCAGAACGGCCTTGTTTTCTTCCAATGCCTGCTGGTCACTTTCATACTGGGCGATAATCCCCCTGGCCTCTTCCAACTGTGCGGTGAGTTCGGAAACCCTTTGCCGGTATTCATCATATTTTACCCGTATTTCCTCGTCGGTAAGGTTCTCAGGCGCATCCGAGTCATATTCCTTTGGAAGCGCCAGCCTGAGGATGGGACTGTCCTTAAACGCCGGCCTGAAAAAATCTCCCAGGCCATAAACGTTATTTTTCAGAACAATATAAAAAACACCGCAGAAAACCAGAGCGACGATGACCAGCGCAAGAACCACCGCCAGGATTCCCTGCAGTATTTGTGACATCTTATTTTTTACCGGATCTTGCATAGTCGGTTTTGGATTTTTGGAATTATCTTTTGTTTTTACAGCCATCTCTATCTCTCCTAAGAACGGAAGCGTCAATCACCTTGCGGCGCTATAGCCCGGCAGTCCTCCCTGCTGTTTTTTTCACGGTCTCCCTGTAACTGACAAGCTCGTCCGTAAGCTTCTGTTCATTCCTTGCTTCCTGTCTTAAAAACTTTTCAAATTCCTTATCTTTCAGATTCGACAGGATCTTCTTCTCCTGCATGGCTGCAATGAGTTTCACTCTAGTATTATCGACATTTTCGCCGCTTCTCTTAACGGCGTCCAATTGCCGCTCACGGGCTGTTTTCTGGACTTCCAGCCAGGTCCTGATCGCCTGGATCCGCTCAGGGCGGATCGTTCCTGAACAGGCTTGCCGGAAATCGTTGGATAAGCGCATAATCCCCGTCTCAAGAACTGAAAGCTTCTGCTTCTCCAGTTCATGAGCCCTTATGGCAAGCCCAAGCTCGTTTTTTGCTTTTTCTTCCAACTGCTGTTTCAGATTAAGCAGTTTTTGCAGCCTGAATATAAACGCCGCCATATTTCACTCCGTTGCAGCATGGTAAGTGGGAACTGAAAGCGTTTCCCCGCCGTTCCTGTCTTTTAACCGGATCCCTTCAGGGTGACAGCTTCTTTCATCAATTCAATAGTTTCCCTGAAAGAATACCGTTCAAACACATCCTGGGTGAGGAAGCGGTTAATACTGTCATGCAGGCTGATGGCCTTGTCAATGGCAGGGTTGCTGCCTTTGACATAGGCCCCCACGTTGATCAGGTCTTCCGCATCCCGGTACACCGCCAGCGCCTGCCTCAGCTCCCTGGCATATACCTTGTGCTCGTCGTCAACAATATCGTTCATGACGCGGCTGACGCTTCCCAGTACATCGATGGCCGGATAATGGTTCCTGTGGGCAAGCTGCCTCGAAAGGGCGATATGACCATCCAATATACCGCGGGCGGTATCGGTAATGGGTTCGTTCATGTCATCACCGTCTACCAACACCGAGTAAAGGCCTGTTATGGATCCTTTCTCCGAAGTTCCCGCACGCTCCAGAAGCTTGGGCAGTACGGCAAACACTGAAGGCGTATATCCCCTTGATACGGGGGGTTCCCCTATGGCCAGCCCAATCTCTCGCTGCGCCATGGAAAATCGTGTGAGGGAATCCATGAGGAACAGGACATCTTTTCCCTTATCCCTGAAATACTCTGCAATGGCCGTTGCCACCATGGCACCCTTTAACCGGATAAGAGCAGGCTGGTCGGAAGTCGCGATGACCACCACCGATCTTTTTAGGCCTTCTTCCTGGAGATCCCTTTCCAGGAAGTCCCGCACCTCTCTGCCGCGTTCTCCGATCAGTGCGATGACATTGACATCGGCTTTTGTGTTCCGTGCAATCATGCCCAGCAGGGTGCTTTTTCCCACACCGCTTCCGGCAAAGATACCCATTCGCTGACCTTTGCCAACGGTCAGCAAGCCGTCAATGCACTTAACCCCAAGGGGAAGAACCTGCTTGATTCTCGGTCGCGTCATAGGATTTGGCGGGCTGTTGGACACCGGATAGTAACACTCCGGATTGATAGGCCCCTTACCATCCATGGGCTGCCCCAGTCCATTGAGGACTCGGCCCAGTAACGATTCTCCGACGGCCACCTCCAAATCCTTGTGGTAAACCGTCACTGTGCTGCCCGGACCGATGCCGGACATATCGCCAATCGGCATCAGCAGAACATTCTTATCCCTAAACCCCACAACCTCCGCCAGAACATCCTTGTTTCCGCGGGATCGGATGGTGCACAATGCACCCACATGGGTCTCGGGACCTTCCGACTCGATGGTCAGGCCGACAACCTTTGTCACTTTGCCCATATAACGGACAAAGTTTCTTTCGTCCAGCAATTTATGATACTTGGACAGAAGGGTTTGGCTACTCATTCCTGTTATTCTCACCCAGCACTTCCCGGAAAGCCTGCTCTACCATCTCCATCTTGGTCTCAAGACTACCGTCCACCATACCGTACCCGGTGTCCACAACGCACGAACCCCTGGGCAGGGTCTGCTCCTTCCGGACCTCCAACTGGCCGATATTCCCTGTTCTGCTTCTGATGCGATCCACGTTTTCCATCACGTAGTCATAATCTTCCGCCGAAACCTTCAGGACGATTTGCTCCCTGTTCATACAGGCTTCGATAGCCTCACCGGCAATCTTGAGAATCACATCCCTGCTGGTTTCAAGCTCAGCACCCAGGATTTTCCTGGCTATACTCATCGACAATTCAACAATATCATGTTCCAGCGAGCGAATGGTCTCCTCGTATTCTGTTTTCGCCCGATCCCTGAACGCTTCGGCTTCTGCCAGCAAGTCCTGGTAGTGCTGCTGCGCCAGGCTCTCGCCTTTCCGGTATCCTTCTTCCTTGGCTTTTTGTTCAGCCTCCGCGAAAACCGCCTCGACCTGAGCCTGGGCCTCCTCCAGCATACGTTTGGCCTCCAATTCGGCTTCCTGGACGATGAGCTTGGCTTCATCCCTGGCCCTGGCGATAATCTCTTCCGCCTTTTTCTCCGGATCTTCGGCCTGCCTTATGCCGGGAGCCTCAACAGCAACCCTGACAGGGCTGCTGTTCTGGATCTGAAAAGGTTTTCCCATGCTGATCTGGTTTCTTTTATACACACTGTACCCGTATGCGCTACTATACAACGATTTCGTCGCCTCCGCCCCTTGAAATGATGATTTCGCCTGCATCTTCCAGCTTTCTGATCACATTGACGATCTTCTGCTGGGCTTCCTCCACGTCCTTCAGGCGGACAGGACCCATGTATTCGATATCTTCCTTGATCATATCCGCCAAACGCTTGGACATATTGCTGTATATGACATTCTGAACCTCTTCGGTAGCGCCCTTGAGTGCCAAGGCAAGCAAGCTGTTGTCCACCTCGCGCAGGAAGCGCTGAATAGCGCGGTTGTCAAGCTGCAGGATATCTTCGAATACAAACATCCGCTTGCGGATGTCCTCTGCAAGATCGGCATCCTCAATCTCAAGGGTATCCATGATGTATTTTTCCGTTCCGCGATCAACGGAATTAAGCACATCGACGATAGCCTGGATGCCACCCACAGCCGTGAAATCCTCGGTGACAAGGTTGGAGAGCTTCTTTTCAAGAACCCTCTCAACCTCCTTGATAATTTCCGGGGATGTCCTATCCATGGTGGCTATTCTTTTTGCTACATCAGCCTGCTTGTCCTGGGGCAGCGCGGAAAGTACCTGCGCAGCCTGCTGGGGCTTCATGTATGCCAGAATCAGAGCTATCGTCTGGGGATGCTCACTCTGAATGAAGTTAAGAACCTGAGCCGGATCAGCTTTCCTGATAAAGTCAAAAGGCCGCACCTGAAGGGAAACGGTAAGCTTGTTGATAATTTCCATGGTTTTTTCCGTTCCCAGGGCTTTTTCCAGTATCTCCTTGGCGTAGCCGATACCGCCTTCCGATATGTATTGTTGAGCCAGGCACAATTGATAGAATTCGTTTAGTACCTTTTCGCGCTCTGCCGGAGAAACCGTTCTGATATTGGCTATTTCGAGAGTCAGTTGCTCGATCTCCTCTTCCTTAAGGTGCTTGAAAATCTGCGCAGAGCGTTCCGGACCAAGGGTAATCAGCAGCATGGCGGCCTTTTCCCGTCCGGTCAGATTTCGCACCTGTTCATTTTTCACGGGCATATTTGTTCATACCTCCGGATTTACTCCCAATCCTCGGCGATCCAGTTTCTCAAGAGCTGGGCTACTGCATCGGGATTTTGCTGTACGAATTTGTCGATTTGCTTCTTAATGTCAGATTGCTCTTCAAGGGTGATATCCGGAATGGTTTCCTCAGCTGCAGCTCCTGCGGCAGCCTCAGCAGTGGCAAGTTCCAATTCCTCCATCTCGGGTCTCTTCTTTGGTAAAGCTGTTACCACCATGACGATCAGAAGTATCAGCATCAGCGCATATAAGCCATACCTGTCAAACAACTCCCTGAGCGTATCGGAGAAAGTTGTTACCGGCATGGGTTCAGGCATCAGCTTCTGTATGCTGACAGTGATGTTCCGGGCCGGAATACCGGTGGCATCAGCCGCCAGCTTTCTTACCTCATCGAGGTATTCCGGGGTCAGCCCATCCGCCGTTTCAACCACTTTCCCGTACCAAAGCACGATGGACATGGTGGATTCGTCGGGTATCAGTTTACCAAGCGCTTTCTCGCTTTCGGAGTTCTTTTCGTTGAAAAGCCTTTCTTCATAGGATTGGACTTTACTGTAATCAGACCTTCCATTTTCACCAAACTGGTAAGTTGGTGCTGTCTGGGGATTGGTATCGGTCCCCGGAATACTGCCCGCGTCACCATTGGTCAGGTTCTCTTCCAGAACCTCATGGGTGTTCCTGAAGCCTTGTCCATCAGGATCAGGGGCTGAATACTCTTTTGACACGCTCTTTAGGGTATCGAAATCCAAAGTAGGGTTGGCGGAAACGCTCATGGTATCAAAGTTTGCGTTCTGAACAACCCCGATCTTGAATGTATCATAGACCTTGTTTTCCAGTTCAAGCTGGCGCTGTCGCCTCATCTCTTCCTGCGTGGATGCCCGTACCAGATCACTGCTGCCTTGGCGGTTCAATGGATTGAGATTTTGATCCACAATGGTCACATTATCGGCGGGAACACCGAGAGAAGCTGCAACGACTTTGGCGGCCGCATCCACCTGATCAGGTGTCAGGGCACTGGTTGTCTTAAGCATGACGTAGGCACTGCCCTGATCTTCGCCGTTATCCCTGGCCCAATAGGTTTTTTCAGGTTTGGTGTACTGAACGGTGGCATTTTCAACATTTTCAAATTTCTTGAGCTTGTATACCAAATCATTGACGAGATAATTCTTCCAAAGATTTTCCTTGTCCGCTTCGGTTGCCGTGAGGGATAGTTTTGACCAGGTATCCGCAAAGGATATCTCTGGAGACACAATACCCTGGGTAGTCAGATCGAATTCAATATCCTTTTTCTTCCTGCTGTCGACATAGATCTGGTTGCTACCCTTTTTGTACTTGATATTGTTTTCATCGAGATACTCAACGACAGGCTTAAGGTTGATGGACTCTGTTGAATCAAACAAAGGAACATATTCCACGCGCAATGTCATAACAAGTGTTGCAATAATCGCCAAAAGAACAATGGAACCCACTATGTAAATCCTTACCTTTTGACTCTTCTCTAGTTCTTTCCAGTACGTCCCAACCTTTTCTTTTATCTTTTTAATTCCCTCTGGCATCTCATCATCTTCCTTCCGGCGAAGGGTCCTTCATTTGTAACTTTCTACAATGCAGCGTGTCGGGATTACACCTGCATCCTCATGATCTCCTGGTAGGCTTCCACAATCTTGTTCCGGATTTCAATCATGAAATCCAGGGCTAGACTGGCTTTTGTCCCGGCAATCATCACGTCATGGATGCTGTCAGTCCGACCGGCAATGAAATCCTCGGTGATGGCGTCGGATTCATGCTGCAAGTCATTCACACTGTTGATGGCATCCAGAAGCATTTCTTTAAAGCTTACTTCGCTCTTGCCGGTATCCGAAGCCTTTAATGGCTTAATCTCCGGCAGAACGGTGTTGATGGATCGGATCGCTTCAATCGCCATGCTCTCATTCCTTTCTGGCAGTTACTTTGCCGTAAGGTTTTTATCTTCCGATTTCAAGGGCCTTGGTAGCCATGGACTTCGATGCGTTCAGTGCGGTTACGTTAGCCTCGTAGGCTCGTGTTGCCGAGATCATGTTAACCATCTCTGTAACGATATCCACATTGGGCATCTGTACAATGCCGTTTTCATCCGCATCGGGATGGCTTGGATCATAGACTTCCTTGAACGGGGACGGATCTTCGACAATCGCGGTTACCCTTACGCCACCGCCTGCCAGATAACGTCCCTTGCTGGCCTCCGACAGGTATTGCGAGAACGAAGTACCTTCACGTTCGGCAAACACTACGGTTTTACGGCGGTAAGGTGTACCATCTTCGGTCCTAGTGGTATTCACATTGGCTATATTCTGAGCAATGATATCCATGCGCAGTCTTTGAGCCGTCAAAGCTGATGAACTGATATTGAAGGCATTAAAGACAGCCATTCATCAAACACCTCCCCGAATCGCTTTACGAAGGTTTTGGAAATCGCCGTTCAATTTTTGAATGAGGGTATCATAGCGAATGGCGTTGGTGGCCAGTTCGGCCATCTCGTTCTCGATATCCACATTATTGCCGTCGGCGCGGTAGCTCAGGGTGCTGTAATCCCGGGTTACCATAATTGGAGATGACTGGAGCCGCGTTTGGCCCTTGCTGATTTTGCCTGTTTTCATTTCGCTGTTGAGAAATTCTTCAAATTTGACAGTTTTTCGTTTATATCCCGGCGTATCGACGTTGGCGATGTTGTTGGCGATAACCTCGTTTCTCAGCCAGGCAGCATCAAGTGCCGACTGAACATTGTTTTTCGGGAACAAGATATTGTGCAGCACATGTATCTCCCCTTTGCATGATGGCACAGCCATCTTTTTTCATATGTTTTATTACCCTTTTTTCGTCTGTTGAAAAACATAAATATTCATTTAAAATAATATAAATACTCATTGAACAATATAACATAATATGTCGAACAATACAATAAACCTAAAGTCCTATTGACTAATATATTGTAATAATAAGTATAAATTTTAAATATTAAGTCGAATAGGATAACGCTTTCATATCACCATATCTTTCTACTCATAATGCATGGCCGATCGAAAATAATAAGGACTGAGGAGGTGAAAAGCAATGGCACGCAACAGCCGTAGCAGAACTTCTTTCGAAAACATGAAATATGAGATCGCCAACCAGTTGGGCATCAACCTCAAACAGGGTTACAACGGCGACATCACCAGCCATGACGCTGGTAGAATCGGCGGTAACATTGTTAAGAAGGTATTCCAGTCCTACACTGGGAATCAGTATCCTGTAGAAACCAATCAGGCTCAGCAGGGCACAATGAGCAAATAAATACGGCGTCCGATAATATCGGGGGGCTTTTAAGCCCCCCTGTTTATGCACATAGACGCGTTAATCAGTCATCCTGTTTCTCACACTTCTTTTCCTCTTCCTTTGTACCGTTCTCATTGCCGTTTTCCTTCTTCCTGCACAATTTCTCAGCTTCTTTTCCGGTCAGGGTTTTCTTGATTTGATCTATGGCATTCGGCACAATTTCCAGAAGCCTGTCAAGCGGGTTGTTGAATGATGCGGGTATCATCCTGATGGTGTCGTTTCGCCCTACCACCAGAAAGGCTACCGGGTTGATGCTAACGCCCGCGCCACTGCCGCCTGCAAAAGGAAACTTGCTTTCCTGGTTCTTATTATCCCCTTTGCCGCAATCGCCGCCTCCGGCGGCAAACCCAAACGTCACCTTGGATACCGGGATGATAACCGTGCCGTCCACGGTCTGTACGGCATCTCCAACGATGGTATTGACATCAACCATTTCCCTTATGCTTTCCATGGCCGTTTTCATCAGGTCCTGAATTGGATGCGGTTCCATAGGTTGTGCCACCTTCCTTTCAGATATTTTCCAATAAAAAGGTTCGCTATCAGATATATAATATGATATATAATATGGATAATCCTGATCCGGATTATGCAACTGATGAGAAAATCAGGTTCCTTCCTCTGAAAATCGGGATAGAAATCGGTCAGGACCTTGCCCCGGTTGAGATGGGGGATCAGGACGGATATGACGGCGCAAACAAAGCCATAAAGAATTGCTGTCGCAGCTGCGTCATGGGTGGCGATCACACCGCTTACCTCGAATTTGACAACGGTCATGCCTTTAATATTCAACAGCGCGTCAGGCTTAAATATGCTCCGCATAATATGCTGCATCCGTTTTTTCTTTTTTTTCTTCTTCGCCCGTTTCTTGAGCAGGAAATCTAACCCTTCCTCTCTGGAATCCCAGCCATATAACGTGATAACATAGGCGAGCCTGACCCGTAGGTTCAGGCTGAAGCCGTTTTCCTTGAATTCAGCGGCCGCTATAAAGGAAATGGGCAGAAGCCCGAGCGCTATGATGAGCAATATAATAAAAGCCGCAAGAAGCATATCATCACCATGATATAGCTTCTCCGGCTTCTGCCATATTATTCCTGTTCGGGGCGAATCAATCGAAGGGCATTTTTTCAACCACTTCCGGGATTTCATTCATTTCCAGCGGGGGTAAATCCTTCAGGGATGAAAAACCAAATACCCTCAGAAACTCCTCGGTTGTCTCATACAGCTTGGGCCTGCCGGGCGCGTCGTCCCTCCCCGCCTCCCTGATGAGGTTCCGCTCCATCAATTTCATAATCACGCTGTCGGAGTTGACGCCGCGTATCTGCTCGATGTACGCCTTGGTGACCGGCTGGTTGTATGCGATGATGGCCAAGGTCTCATAAGCCGCCGGTGTAAGACCCTGCTTTTTCCTCACGGGACCCAGCCTGGCAATATAGGCATTCAGTTCCGGCTTGGTGCAAAGCTGCCATGCGCCGTCCAGCTCACGGAGCATGATCCCTCTGGACGAATGCTGGTACTTATATTGCATATTGGTCAGGATTCCCCTGGTGGTCTTCTTGTCCTGTTCGATGATCTCGGCCAGCTTGTCGAGGGGAACCGGATCCCCTGCCGCAAACAAAACCGCTTCTATGATCATCTCCGTATCATTTATGGTATTCACGCCTCACCACCGCCCCCTCCGATATCTTGGCTATTCGATTACTTATCGGGCTTCTTTGGGGTGACATATATATCCCCGAACGCCACAGGCTGTTCCACTTCGGCCTTTCCGATCTTGACGATCTCCAAAAGGGCCAGAAATCCGGTCGCAATCTCAAGTCTGCTCCTGGTTAAAGGGGAAAAGACTTTAGAAAAGCAAAACCGCACACCCTTGGCCAACATACCGAGGATTTCCCGAATCTTTGTCCTCAGGGAGACCTTTTCATGGTCAAGGATACGCTGCATCTTTTTGCTGACATCATTCATCCTCTCCCTTGAGCGATTGAGGACATCTACCATGCATTGCCGGAGAATGAGCGGTGAGACCTCCAGCTCATCCTCCTGCTGGATGACGGGAATCGCTTCAGGAAGCTTGTAATGTGCCTTTTCCCAGTAAGCCTCCCGCTCCCTCAGAATTTGCGAAAACTCTTTATACTTTTTATAGGTCACCAGCTTAAGGACCAATTCCTCCCTGGGATCAAGCTCCTCCGTTGCAGTCTCCTCACGTTTTGGCAGAAGCATGCTGGACTTAATATGCAGGAGCGTGGCAGCCATCACCAAAAACTCGCTGGCGATTTCCAGATCCATCTCCTGCATGGCGGAAAGGTACTCCATGTATTGCTCGGTAATCTCAAAAATGGGTATGTCGTAGATATCAATTTTGTTCTTCTCTATGAGATAGAACAGAAGATCAAAGGGCCCTTCAAAATTATTCAGCCTGAGCGTGCAGGCGTCGGTCAGCGCGCTTTTCAATGCTCAAAGTCCCCTTCCGAGCAGATTATGCTAGATCCAATCGATCTGCATGGCCTTCCGGACGTCGGACATGGTTTGGGAAGCCTTCTCCCGTGCTTTACTGTTGCCCTTGCTGATGATATCCCGGATATCATCCGGCCTCTTGAGCCATTCCTGCCTTCTTTCCCAAATGGGGGTCATAAACTTGGCCACATTCTGCGCCAGCTTTTTCTTGCAGGCTACGCAGCCAATCTCCCCCTTCCTGCACGCTGATTCGATCTCCGGTACCTCTTCCTCGGTGAAAAGCTGATGATAGGCATATACCGAGCAAACCTCGGGATGGCCCGGATCGGTCTTGTGTATGCGGGCAGGATCGGTAATCATGGTCATGATCTTTTTCTGCACCACATCGGGACTGTCCGCCAGGGCAATGGTATTATTGTAGCTCTTGCTCATTTTTCGCCCGTCCAGGCCGGGCAATACCTTGGCTTTGGTCAGCAGGGGCTGGGGTTCCGGAAAGACCTCGCAGTTGTAGAGGTAGTTAAACCTCCTGGCAATCTCCCTGGTGATCTCCAGATGGGGAAGCTGATCCTCACCCACAGGCACATAATCGGCTTTATAAATCAGGATATCCGATGCCATGAGGCAGGGGTAACCCAAAAAGCCATAGGTCGCGATGTTCTTCTCCTTCAACTGATTGAGCTGGTCTTTGTAAGTCGGACAGCGGTACAGCCAGGACAGCGGCAGGTTCATTGAAAACAGCAAATGAAGCTCCGCATGCTCCTTGATGGAGGACTGGATGAACATCACACATTTGTTGGGATCCAGTCCCGCGCTCAGCCAGTCTACCAGTAAATTGGTGATATTGTTTTTATATTCGGACGTATCCTCATAGCCGGTGGTCAGGGCATGCCAGTCCGCCACAAAATAGTAGCATTCGTATTCATCCTGGAGCCTGAGCCAATTCTCAAGCGCACCGAAATAATTGCCCAGATGCATGGCGCCCGTAGGCCTCATGCCGCTTAGAATTACGCCTTTTTTCTGCATGGGTTGTACCAGCCCTTTCAACATAGCATTTATAGTATCCTATCCCGCCCAATTGCATACGGTTTCAAAGAGGCAAGGACGTTTCATAATATTATATAAAAAAATGGGCCAAAAGCCAACTGCCTGCCGGGAAAAGGAACGGATTGCCGCGCTTCGCTCCGTTCCGTGCTGCTAAGGGAGACCGTAAAGCCCGGCCGCTGTGCTGCACGGCTGTAAAACAGCTACTGTTCGAATAGGGGTCGGCTGAATTCGCTGCGCTCAAACAGCAGCCGCCCTTTTCCCATTCTCACAGGCTGTTTTGGCGCCTTATCGCAATGCGGCCTTAACCTTTACGGTCTCCCTTGACCTGAGGGAATATGACCCGGCGTCATTGCGAGGAGGCGCGCCCGACAAAGCAATCTCAGCCGCTCCTTGTGCCGATCACAGAGACCAGAGATATTTCCGCACTCTTCTTCGTTCCGCTCTCAATGGCAATCTGGATGTCAGAAGTAGAAAACTGTGTACTGGATTAATAATGACTTCGCAGCCATGCAAACAAGTCTGCCATCAAAGATTAAAAACAAGCGAAACAACCGTGAGCATGCTCTCGTAGATGGGGTCAGCCACGAAGCTGATGACCGAGTCCAGGGCATCGGGCAAGAAAACCACCAGCGCCAGGAAGGCGATGCCGATGTATTGTTCATACCGGGCAAACCGGTAATAGCTCTCCTCGGGAACAAACGCGGATATTAGCCGGGAACCGTCAAGGGGCGGTACGGGGATCATGTTGAAAACCGCAAGGCTGATATTGACCAGGACACAAAATCGGAAGAACACCTGGAGCCAGGTGACAATAGTCACCGCCGTTTCGCTCTCCACCGGGATCACGCCAATCACCAGAAGCTTAACCATCAGACCCCATATCAGCGTAAAGAGGAAAGCCAGCAACAGGTTTGAGAAAGGTCCGGCCAGCGCTACAAGGATCATGCCCTTCCGCCTGTCCCTGAAATAGCCGGAATTGACGGGAACAGGCTTCGCCCATCCAACGCTGGCTACCAGCATCATCAGTGTCCCTAAGGGATCCAAGTGCCTGACGGGGTTCAGAGTCAGGCGCCCGGCGTCTTTTGCCGTGGGATCCCCAAGCCTGTAAGCCACATAGGCGTGGGCCCATTCGTGGAAAGGAAGGGCGATCAACAATATGGGTATCACCATGATAACATCAATCAGTCTGTCCATTATCTGGTTCAAAGCGTCAATAGCACCTCATTCCGTTTTATAATCCTGCCAGGCGCAGCAAAGGTGGGGCAAAGACCAAAATTCCCAGGATAACTGCCACAATGGCAGCGACCAGCACGGCGCCCGCGGCGATATCCTTTACTGTACCGGCTTTTGGGGAGTATTCGGTGGTGATCATGTCCATAAACTTTTCAATGGCCGTATTGAACAGTTCGGCCACCACCACAAGGCCAATGGCGATAAACAGCACGGCCCAGCTTACCGGGTCCAGGCGGCAAACAACGCCCAGCATGATGCAGAGGACGGCCGCCGCCGTATGGATGCGCATGTTCCGCTCACGAACAAACGCTTGTCCCAGCCCTCTGAAGGCATTTCTGAAGCTGTCCGACAGTTTTCTGTTCTTCATGCAAACCAGCCGCCTTCCCAAAATGGCCGATCATCTTGGCAAGTGTAGTTCCTGCAGCACTCTCTCCTGCCGTTGGATCATTTCCTTCTCTTCATCGGGCTGTTCATGATCATAACCAAGCAGGTGGAGCATGCCATGGACGGCTAAAAAAGCGATTTCTCTCTCAAAGGAATGGCCATAGGCATCGGCCTGTTCTCGCGCTTTCTCCACCGATATGATGATATCCCCCAGGGCAACTCTCCCGGTGCGGGGATCCAGATCGCCGGGTTGGATCTCAGGCATCCCGTCCTTGAAATGAAGAAGGGGAAAAGAGAGCACATCGGTCGGGGCCTGTATGTTTCTGTATTCCGCATTAATCTGTTCAATCCGATCGTTGTCCACCAGCGTAATGCATACATCGAAGGGATGAGCAAAACCATTCTGCCTGGCGCAGAGCCGGGCTCCCTTTTTAAGAAGACTGATGATTTCCCGCGGCAGGCTGATGATTCTCTGCCTGTTGTAAACTGTTACTGCCATTTGGGTTTTCCGCACCATCCTTTTTGCTTTGTCTCGGGAGGTTGTAAATGCTGTTGTCGAGTTCCAGGAGGTTGTTCTTCTTCTCGAACTCCGGGTATTCCGGCCTTTCATGGAATATTCCGCTGAGCACCTTCATAAAGCTTTCCGCGATCGTGGTCAGATCCTTCAGCGTCAAATCGCAGTGAGCCAGTTGGCCGTCATCCAGCTTGTCCTTGATGATTTTCTTCACCAACCCCTCAATCTTGGCCTGGGTCTTGTTGGGCATTGCCCTGACGGCGGCTTCAACCGAATCGGCCAGCATGACTACGGCAGCCTCCCGCGTATCGGGCAAGGGACCCTCATATCTGAAATCCGATTCCTGCACGGCTTCGGCATTGCCGTTCTGGGTCGCCATATGGTAGAAATAGACCATCAGGGTTGTCCCATGATGCTGGACAATCATGTCCCGGATGACCTTGGGCAGTTTATACTTTACGGCCAGCTCCTCGCCGTCCTTTGTATGGGATGTGATGATCCTGGAACTAATGCTGGGCGTCAGTTTGTCGTGAGGATTCTCGTCCATCTGATTCTCCTTGAAAAACGTGGGCCGCCTGAGCTTTCCGATATCATGGAAATAGGCGCCCACCCGTGCCAACAGGGAGTTGCCGCCGATTTCCCTTGTGGCCACTTCGGCCAGGTTACCCACCATCAGGCTGTGATGATAGGTTCCGGGGGCTTCCATCAGGAGCCTCTTCAGCAGCGGATGGTTGGGATCAGCCAGTTCCAGCAGTTTCATGGGCGTCACCAGGTTGAAGGTACTCTCCAGGAAGGGCAGGATACCGATGGCCAGGATGATGGAGAAAATGCCGTTCACAAAGGCCAGACCACCTTCGTTAAGAAGGCTTTCCACACCCTTCTTTTCAAGGATCCCGGTAAACACGATGATCAGCAGGTTGATACCCCCCAACATCAGGCCGGCCAGCGAAATCTTCCGTCTCTGGGTGGCGTTGACGGTTAAAAACGGGGCTATGGTACCGCTGATCAGGGACATATAGATGTACTGGATATTGCCGTTCAGCATCAGCGCAAAGCTGAAGGTCAATAGCAGGTTGACGGCAATGGCCGGCTGGATACCCAGGAAAATGGAGGTGATCACCGGCGCTATCAGCGTGGGAATGATCAGGTGAGCATAATCCGGTATGAATTCCTTGAACAAAAGCGCAAACAGGGTCGCGATGATAATGGCCACACCCATCAGCATCATGGCGTTTTTGTCATAGTAGATGCCCCTGTGGAAGTTTTTGAGATAGAGCATGGCGAGGAAGGACATGGCGAAAATGAGCATGAAAACGGCAAAATACAGCAAATAATCGGGCTTCCCCTCGCTGTCTATGTAATTGAGCTCCTTGAGAACCTGGAACTTGTCCTCGGTAACAATGTCGTCCTTGCTGATGATGCGCTCATCCTTGTAGATGATAACCGGATTCTCCTTGATATAGCTCTCAATGAGCGCATTTCTCTCTTCCTCGGTGGCTTTTTCGTCTATCCGGCTGTTGGGAACGATAACCTTGTCCAACAAGTCCTCGGCGATAAGGTAAAGGCTTTCGTCGTCAAAGATCGCCGCAATCTGCGCCAGGGCAGCCTCTTTTTCGGTTTCCAGGTTATCCTCCATGATCTGCTTCTTTTTAATAGCCGGGAGAATGGAATTCAAAACCACAGACTTGAGCCGACCGATCATTTCGCCTTCATTGGCGAAGAGAGCAACGAGCTTGTCCTGCGGAATCTCAGTCAGAACGGCATAGTTGTTATCCGGATCATATTCCTGGAGCAGGGAAACCAAATCCGCATCATTCCGAATGTTTCCCATCACCCGGTTCATCAGTGAAAAAAGCCCGTCAAAATAGGCATAGGTTCCGCTGGTCATGTTGTCGTTGGCACCATCGATGGGCACAATAACCGGCTCGAGCTCCGCCGCTTTCATTTCCGCGTTTTGTCGCGTCTTCAGGGTATTTTCGATGTCTCTGGGCGCATTAATATCATACTGGCTGATGCTGCCTACGGAAAGCTTGTACTTCTTGGGGGTGGCTTCATAAGCAACCATCGATACCAACGCCAAAAACGTGATCAGCATCGCGATCAGTCTCTGAAAGGATACATTCCTCAAAAAGACAAAGGCCCCGTTTTCCGGCTTCTTGCTTTTCCTTACCACCCGTACACCCCCCGTCGATTCTACCTGTCACGCTTATTTGCGTGGGTCCTTTCATAGTCCTCATAAGCCCGGATAATCCTCTGGACCAGTTCATGGCGTACAACGTCCTTTTCGGTGAGCCTGACAAACGCAAGGCCCTCCACCCCGGCAAGGATGCGCTGCGCCTCAATCAGGCCGGATTTTTTATCACCCGGCAGATCCACCTGGGTCACATCACCGGTTATCACGGCTCGTGAACCGGCGCCGATCCTTGTCAGGAACATCTTCATCTGCTCCGGTGTGGTATTCTGTGCCTCATCAAGGATGATGAACGAATCGTCCAGCGTCCTGCCGCGCATATAGGCAAGAGGAGCAATCTCTATTGCACCCTTTTCCAGATTGCTCTGGAAACTCTCAGGTCCCATGATGTGGTATAGGGCATCATAGAGAGGCCTTAAATAGGGATCCACCTTGTTCTGGAGATCTCCGGGAAGGAAGCCAAGCCTTTCACCCGCCTCCACGGCAGGGCGGGTCAGAATGATTCTGCTTACCAGCTTTTCACGGAAAGACTTGACAGCCTGGGCCACAGCAAGGAAGGTCTTTCCCGTTCCTGCAGGTCCGATGCCGAACACGATAGGATATTTGCGAAGCGCCTCGATGTACCGTTTTTGTCCGAAGGTCTTGGATTTCACCGGTTTACCCCGATATGTGACGCAGACCAAATCCATTGGGGATTCATCGCTGCTCCGCTCCTCGCTGCTCAGATCGAGCAGGTAGCGCACATTCTGTTCAGAGACAGGATCTCCTCCCTCGGAAATGGCAATCAGCTTTTTCAGTATATCGTAAGCCGTATCTGCTTTGCTCTCGTAACCGGATATCCGGATTTCATTGTTCCGGTTGGTTATTTTTACATCCAGCCTGTCTTCCAGGAGCCTGACATTCCGGTCATATTCCCCGAATACATCGGCAGCTTCCCTGGGATCGTTCAGGATAATCACTTTTTCAACAACTGTTTCCAATCAATCTCCTCCCAATGGTTGCGGACCGGCGATATCCTCCTCGCATTCAAGGACTAGCTCCAGGTAGGTCTCACCGGTCTCACTCCTGAGTATGTTCACCCTTTCGTCCAGAACTCTGCAGTCAGGCGAAAGCTCCTTGTTCAGGGCCAGTCTTGCCTTTTCCAATGCAAGGGCCTCGGCTTCCTCAGGGCTTAGCCTGATCTTCTTTTCTGTCACCTCATATTGTTTTTCCACCGTTAAACCAATCGGAAGCTCAAGATTAAACGGGCCGTTCACCTTTTTGTCATAGGATACGCTGTCATAGTCTTCAAATGCATCGCGGTTTCCTAACAGCCCGATCCTGAGGTCCAATATCCTGATATAAGTATTCTCATGCGTCCTTCCCGTTCTTACGCGCTTGGTATATTCATAGGATAGAGGCACCCGCACATCGTACCAAGTCCTTGCCATGATTCTGCCCAAAGCGTGTACGTACTTCGTGCCAAACTCCGGGTTCTTCGATTCCAGTATACCTGAAACCAGCAACTGGCCCTTTGTCACTGTGTCGCCTTCCTTGACCCTCAGGGCTCCGGCCAGCACCTCTATTCCTGTTATCAGGCCATCCCTCTCGGCCACCAGGTTGCAGTACTCGTTTTCGTCAACAACCTCGGGTTTTGGCGTGATATTTTGGACCGAGATGGTCATTTTTACACCCTGTATCTGCACCCCTGCCCAGGCCACATCCTCCACATTCATCAGGATATCGGCGGCAATTCTCTTGGGATTAAGACCCATTTTGAAACTTCCCCGCCTGATGTCCTGCTCATCCAGCACCTTCATGATCTTTTCCGCCACTTCGCTGCTGCAGCCCTTGATCTCTATTTCCCATATCATGGAGGTAAAGAAGACAATCAGCACGGCAAAGAAGATCAGCCCGACCTTGAATCCCCTTCTTCTTCTGAATCGGCGCAGGAAAAAGGGTAACCCGCACTTTTTCAGGATATGGATGCGACACCCTGACTTCCTGGCCGCCGGGCGCATCAGCATAAATCCTCTCAAACTGGCTTTCAAGATCACGGAGTTGCTGTCTTTCCTGGCGATATCCCACAGCAGGATCTGCCTTCTGGTGCAGATATTGATGAATCTTTCAATGCCGCCGCCTTTTGCAATAATAATAACATATCCTCTGATATAATTCCACAGATGAACCAGAAACATAAGCGCCACCACACCTACTTCTTACCGGCTTATCGTTCAAGCATCATAATCGATATTGGATATCTTTCCGCCAATAATGATAGCCTCGCTGGTAATCTCCTTTATGGTGATTCCGCTACCCGTGATTTTGATAACGCCGTTATTGGTGTTGATGCGCACCATACCCTCATCGAAATCCATGATCCCCCTGATGTTTTCAATCAGCACCTCACCCCTGCCTACGGCAGTCACCTTGGGTCTGTTTCCGAAAAGGTCCGGGGGCAGTTCAAAAAGCTTGGTCAGCTTCTCGCCAATTCCCAGAAACCCCCGGCCGGATTCCTTCCCCTTGGCTGGCTCCTTTTTGATTCGCTTCATTGATTTCCCCTCCGTGCCAAGACTTCCAGATCAAAAACATCGCCAAACTCATAGCCTTGTCTTCGGGCTTCCTTGATGATGGCGTCCAGTGCCTCCGCGTTATCGGAGGAAACAGCATGTAAAAGCAGGATTGCGCCGTTGTGGAGATTGCCGGTGACTTTCCTGAAAGCGTACTCCCAGCCTCGCTGTTTGTTGGTATTCCAATCGTCATAGGCGAAGCTCCAGAACACGTTGACATAACCCAGTTCCGACGTTATCTTGAGCGTTCTCTCGCTGTATTCCCCCTTGGGCGGTCTCAGGAAAACCATATTTTTGCCGAACTTTTCATAGAATCTCCTGTCCAGGCCCGTCGTTTCTCGTTCTATCTCCTCGTCGCTCAATGTGGGCAGGCTTTTGTGGCTGACGGTATGGTTGCCCACCGCATGGCCTTCCTCCACCATTCGCCTGACCAAATCCTCTTCTTTTTCAAGATAGGGGCCTGTTATAAAAAAAACGGCGTTCACCTGGTTCTCATACAGTACATCCAGAATTCTTCCGGTATAACCGTTTTCATATCCTTCATCGAAGGTAAGGTATAGGATCTTTTCCTGGGTGTCGCCCACATAGAGACTGTTGTACCGGCTGAGCAATTCAGGGGCTCCCGGATCAGGCTTTGGCTGCTTGTTTGGTCCACCCAGCACAATGCCCCACCGTCTGAGGCTGCTGTAGCCCTTTTCAGTCCCCGCGGCAATATCCATGTCGCTTTCCGTACTGTCCTCCGGCAAAAGGCCGGTGATCTCATCTTCGAAGCTTATCGCTTCTTCAGTTCTGCCGGCCACGATCATCATGCGTATCGTGAGAATGGACATGACAACGATCACCACGATGGCGAAAAGACGGCTGATATCCTTCATCATGACACCCCTTACCATCATGAAATGGCGTAAAAAAGGAGTCATCTATGCTAAATGACTCCTATTCTTTCCGTATTATTATATTATCCATGGACAGGCTGAAATGCTTGGATTTGGATAGCGACTTATTCTCCTATACCCAACGTGGCACCAGGGAGGTACTGGACGACAGCCATCAAACTTCGGCAAAGCCGGATCATGCATTCGGAGATTTAAGGGATAACCGGCGTCAGTTTGTCGGTCCGTATCACGGTTCCATCATCACGCACGGCCGGAATGACCACGTTATCGCTCTTTTCAAGGGTTACATTGAACTCGTAAACCTGATATTTTGCCAACACGCCGCCCATCAGCCTGAGGGATCGCTCCATCTTCTCCGGATCGCCGATAGCCTTGATGGTATACGGTGGGACCAACTGGCGCCCGTTAATCATAATATAATCTCCGGCTTCACGCACTTCGCTGGTGGCTACAATCCGCTCGTCGTTGACGCTGAGAGCCTGAACATCGGAAGCCTTCAGTTCGTTTAATAGCTCCTGTATGTGGCTTGCCTTGACCTTGATTTGCCCGCCGCTTTCCACGGTTATCACCAATCCGGTACCTTTCACGGTCTCAAGCCCGGCCATGACCCGGGCCATCAGGACTGCATTTTTCAGGTCCTCCACATATTTCATGTCCATGTTTTCATCATTTTTCAAGGCATCGACTTCCTGCTGGAGTTCCTCAATCCTTGCCCGAAGGTTTTCATTATTGTTCCTTTCTATCAGGAGTTCTTCCACCAGTTCGCTGAGATTCTTCTTCTCATACTGAGCCAGCACCAGGTTTTCAGTGACGCTGTTGTACTGCCAGGCGATTGCGATGCCCAGCAGCAAACAGACAAGGGTTAATGCCATGGTTTTGAAAGTTTTCACTCCGACACCACCTCCAGATGGCTCAGCCACTCATCAACGGATTCATACAGCCGATACTTCTCGATGACCATGTCATACTCCTTCCTGATGTCAATCCTGATGCCATAGAGCCTCATAATGGCCACATTGGGGAGCTGATCGATGGCATCATACAAAATATCCGGATCGCCTATGGCCTTGATGACGTACGGAGGCGGATATCGGCTTTTGTTGAGGAAAATGGTGGGACCCGCACAAACCAGCTTGGAGGTTCCCAGGATTCGTTCGCCGTTGATGGAAATGGCCTCTGCCCCGTTGATGCGCAGTTCGTTAAGAATGCCGGTAATGTCGTCATCATGAATGATATAGTCCTTGATATCCCCGCTTCCGGCTGACTGGGCATCCTGCATGGTGATAACAATACCGTTGCCCTTCACATTGGTCAGCCCAGCCCTGAAATATTCATAGTCCCGCTGGCTGATCAGTTCCATGATTTCAGGATCCTGCTGCCGGTTTCCGATATTGTTCAATAGCTGACTCCATTCAGCCTCGAGGTTGTTCAGTTCTTCCAGGAGCCTTCTACCTTCGGCTTCTTCAGCTTCAAGGCTGGCCGCAAGCTCCTTTATGGACATATGACCTTCGGAATTCTCGATAATGCCCCTGAACTGGAGCGTGATGAGCATTCCCAGGAGAAGGAAAACGATGAACATCAGTATTCTGTGGGTTCTTACCATATTGTCAGCCTGCTCCTTAAGCATTACAGGAATTCCACAATGGAAATCGATTTTGTCACCGCCAGATCGATAAAGCGATCCTCCACCTTCACCACCGGTTTTGAAAAATCCATCCTGTTCATAAAAACCACTTCTCCGGTTTCCCCGGTGCTCAGCCGCACTTTTGAACCGATGTAATAGTGGGTCATATTGTTGAGAAACGCGTTAAGGACCACAGGATCAAGCACCCCGAAGCTTTCTTGCTGCATGAGCTGGAAAACCGCAAAGGGCGTGTCCTTATCCTTGTATACCCGGTTTGCCGTCATGGCGTCAAATATATCCGCCACGGAAACAATACGTGCAATCTGGTTGATCATATTTCCGGAGAGACCCATGGGATAACCGCTTCCATCCAGTTTCTCGTGGTGTGTCAACACGGCTACCGCCACCTGGTGATCAAAATTCCGGTCTTCTGTCACAATCATATAACCGAATTCCGAATGGCGCTTCATTATCGCGAATTCGCTGTCGGTCAGTTTGCCGGGTTTATTGATGATCTCCTGTGGTATTTTTGCCTTGCCCACATCATGGAGAAGCCCTGCCTCGGCGCATTTTCTCACCATGACCTCATCCAGGTTCATCCATCTTGCGATCATCATGGACAACATGGATACATTCATGCAGTGGTAATAGGTGTACTCGTCGATGCTTCTGATCCGCATGATGGCATTGATCATGTTCCTGTTTTCCTGCGGCTTTCTGACCATGGTGTTCACGATTCTATCGGTGACATCCTTGTTCAGGCGCTTACCGGTCGAGATATCCGTAAGGGCCTTTTTCATCACGTGGACATCCTGTTCATATTTTACATTAAAACTCTGTCCATCGTTGGTTATTGCCCAGTCCTTATCGACACCCGATACCGAGATCATGCTTTCCTCATAAACGGGGATAGCCTTAATACCTATGTTCCTCAGATGCTCTATGGCGTGCTCATCAAGAACGGTGTTCTCATAAAGGATAATTGCGCCGTAACGATTGGCAATGGCTTCTGCAGTACGCATGCCCGGCTTGCAGGAATCCACCGAAATTACGAATCTTTTACCACGCACAATGAACCACCCCCGTTTTGTCTTAGGTTCCTTGATATATATATCGGTATTTTCGCGGCAAAAAGTTTCTGTCACCCTTTACATGCCGCACATCCGTTTAAATTCCTCCTCGTCGATAATCCGTATGCCGAGCTGCCGGGCTTTTTCCAGCTTACTGCCGGCCTCATCCCCTGCCAGCACAAAATCGGTTTTTCTGGATACGCTGCCCGACACCTTTCCTCCAAGGCTTTCAATGATCTCGGTGGCCTGGGTCCGCGTAAAGGAAGGCAAGGTTCCCGTCAGCACAAAGGTCTTGCCTTTAAATATGCCGTCCTCGTTTCTGGTAACGGTAGAAACCATCTGTACGCCGGCTTCCCTGAGCAAAGCCAGAGTATGCCTGGTCTGTTCCTGCCTTAGGAATCCATACAAGCTTTCCGCCATTTTTGCCCCAAACTCTTCGATGGCCTGAATCTCGTCAACCGTTGCCTCCAGGAGCTTGTCCATGCTCCCAAAATGCCTGGCTGCAAGTTGTGCCGCGCGAAGCCCGATGTGCCTGATGCCCAGGCCAAAGATCAGACGGCTCAGGTCATTGGTTTTGGATTGTTCAATGGACGCCAGCAGATTGTCCACCGATTTTTCACCCATACGTTCCAGGGCAATCAACTCATCTCGTCTGTCCTTAAGCTTGTAGAGATCCGGAATGCCTTTTATAAAGCCCTTTTCCAGGAGCGTCTCTATCAGCGACGGCCCCAATCCTTCAATGTTCATGGCATCCCGGGAAGCATAATGGATGATGCTTCTGAACAGGCGGGCCGGGCATTCTATCCCCGTGCAGCGTCTGACGGCTTCGTTTTCCTCCCTCAATGCCGGGGCACCGCATACCGGGCATTTGTCGGGCATGATAAAAGGCTTGCTGCCTTCGGGCCGGAGGCTCAGTTCCACACCGACCACTTCGGGTATAATCTCGCCCGCTTTTCTGACCCATACGGTATCGCCTTCACGGATATCCTTTTCCCGGATAAAATCCTCATTATGGAGCGTGGCGCGGGATACGGTGGTTCCTGCAAGTCTGACCGGCTCCAGCACCGCGTTGGGCGTAAGGGCACCGGTTCTCCCCACCTGGATGATGATCTGTTTCAGCTTTGTCTTCTTCATCTCCGGGGGATATTTATAGGCCACAGCCCATCTTGGCGCCTTGCTGGTAGACCCAAGAATCGCCCGCTGCTCCAAATCGTCGACTTTGACCACGGCGCCGTCGATCTCAAACGCGAAGCTGTCCCTGGCCTCCCCGATGGCCTTGATCTCATCAATCACCTCATGAATATTGCGGCACACCGCATAACCCGGGCTTACCTTGAAACCCAGCTTTTTCAGAAATTCCAGGGATTCGGAATGGGTTTTCAGAGTTTTCCCGGTAATTCTCTGCACATTGAAAACGAAGATATCCAGTTTTCTCTCGGCGGTCACAGCAGGATCCAACTGCCTTAAGGAGCCTGCCGCGGCGTTGCGGGGATTGGCAAACAGTTTCTGCCCCAGTTCTTCCTGGCGCCGGTTCAGTTCGATAAAATCCTTGCGAGGCATGAACACCTCACCACGGACTTCAAGCAAAGGGATCTCCGGCTCTCCGGGCAAGCGGTTGAGCCTCAAGGGTATGGAACGGATGGTCTTGAGGTTCTGGGTCACATCCTCGCCAACCACGCCGTCCCCGCGTGTTGAACCCCTGACCAGCAGGCCGTTTTCATATTCAAGGGAAACGGACAGGCCGTCGATCTTCTTTTCCACAACATACGCAATTTCCTGTCCAAGCGCCTCCCTCACTCTCCTATCAAAATCCAGGAGTTCCTCCAGGCTAAACACATCATTGAGGCTCTCCATTTTCACTTCATGGACAACCTTTGTAAACGCGTTGTCGGCTTGTCCCCCAATCCTTTGGGTGGGAGAGTCGGGCGTAATCAGCTCCGGATGGGCCTGCTCCAGCTCTACCAATTCCCGGTACAGCATGTCGTATTCATGATCGCTGATCTCGGGATCATCCTCCACATAATAGCGGTAATTATGGTAATGGATCAGTTCTCTGAGTTCTTTGATGCGTTCTTCCACATTCAGGCTACCATTATTCGGCATCGAGTTTTTTGAAGACATAGAGTTCCCCCTCATACTCAAAAGCCTGTAGGACCTCAAGGGTTTCCTTTATCCCTTCGGCAATGCCAATTGCCGTATTGGTCCTGAATTCCTTGGATTTCAGGCGGGCATGATCTTCCTGGTTGGTTATGTAGGCTGTTTCCACCAGCACAGCAGGCATTTTAGTATTTCTCAGCACGGACAGATCGTTCTTGATAGCGCCCCTGTAATGAATGCCATTCTTTGCTTGAATGGCCTTGGCCATGATCTCGGCAAACCGGTAGCTGTCAAAGTCCTCAAACATTTGGCGCTTGCCCGGGTTGTAATAGAATATCTCCATCCCTTGAACCTGCCGGGCGCCTGGGTATTTCAAATCATAAGCGTTTACGTGGATGCTGACAAACAGGGTGGCATTGTGGTCATTGGCCAACTGTGCCCGCAACAGGAGATCTTCCCTCTGGCTTTCGGCAAGTCGGACATCCGATTCGCGGGTCATGATGACAGGGATACCTGTCTCGGTTAGGTAATCCCTGACCTTCAGGGCTATGTCAAGCGTGATTTCCTTTTCATAAAATCCGTCTTCATAAGGTGATGTGGTACCCGGATCGCTGCCGCCATGTCCGGCATCGATCACAATGATGACCTTTTCCACGGTTTTGCCTTCGGGAACATCTATCGGCGGTGGCGTGGGCTCCGGGGTTGGCGGTGGGACAAAGGGAGTCACCACGATCGAGGCGGCTTCCGAGTCGCTGTTCTCACTGATCTTCCCCAGAGCCACGACCACAGCCGTAATCATGAGTAAAAAAACCAGTAATGCCGCTGTAAACCTGGCATAATTCTTCAGTCTGAACCTGGGTCGTGGACTGGGGAATTTCAATTTGGTCACTTCCCGTTATCCCTCCTGCTTAAAATGTGCTGTATTATCATCATACTATAATTTATACGTAAATTACAGAGCGACTTGCCTGACAGATGAAGGAAGGCAGGCTGATGGCAGGTACCGGTTTGGTCGGATAGACGCGGCGGCTGTACGGCACAGTGGTCTGGCTTTTAGCGCTCCCGGGATAATGAGATTGCCGCGCTCCACTCTGTTCCGCTCGCTATGACAGCGGGACAGGGAGGGAACCCGTATAGACTAAGGCCGCATTGCGATAAGGCGCCAAAACAGCCTGTGAGAATAGGACAAGGGAGGCCTGACTTAAGCGCAACGCGTTCAACCGCCCCCCCATCCGAACAGTTGATGTTTTGCAGCCGTGTAGCACAGCGGCCGGATTTTACGGGCTCCCGGCACATAGGGCTTGCTTCATCACTTCGCTTGCAGCAAACAGAGCACGGTTCCGCAAGCCCGTTCTTCCATGCCTTTGTGAGTAGCGAAGCGAAGAAGCGATCCCGGTCACTTTCTTGCGGATATGATACATGGGATGTGTATGATGACGATTACATGCCCTTACCGGATGAAGCGGTCCACATCCTTGGCGTCAATATTCTTGTGCAAAGCCATGTTGATGCCGTTTGCAACCAGTTTGGACAGGTACTCCACTATTTCGTCGGTATCCTTGGGCGTAACCACCAAGTTTCCCGAATAGGGCTCCAGCAGGTCGATGATGGTACCATACTTTTCATCCCGGTTAATATTGGACAGCATATTGTACAAGGCGCTGTCTGTCGGACTTTGCTTCATCATACTGTCTATCATGAGATCGATGGTGTCGCTGACGATGGTGGCGGCGTCCACGACGGTGGGGATACCGATGGCTATAACCGGCACTCCAAGTGTCTCCTGGGCAATGGCAATGCGTTTGTTCCCGATGCCGGATCCCGGCGCAATACCGGTGTTGGCCAACTGGATGGAGGCATTGACCCTGTTCATGTTCCTGGAGGCCAGAGCATCCACCGCAATAACCAGAGCGGGCTTGATCTGATCCACCACGCCCTTGATGATATGCCCGGTTTCAATGCCTGTCAGCCCGAGAACGCCTGGAGCGATGGCGCAGACAGGCCGGGCGCCTTTATCCACTTCCTGGGGCAGGTATTCATGTAAATGGCGTGTGACCAGAACATGGGATGCCACCCTTGGCCCCAGGGAGTCGGCTGTCACATTCCAGTTGCCCAGTCCCACCACCAGCACAGTATCTCTGTCATTGAGCCGGATCAGGCTTTCCAGTTCCCTGGCCAGCATTCTGCATGTCTTTTCATAGAGATCCCTGCTCTGTTCGCGGATGCCCGGCATATCCATGGTGATATAGGTTCCCATAGGTTTTCCGGTGTTTTGTTCACCCAGCGGAGATACCACATGAACCCTGGTGATGCTGACCTCCTCATCCCCATCCTGCTCCACCCGGATGCCATCCTGCACACCCTGCTGCTGTATTATCCTGGTACCGGTGCCCGGGGAACGGGATTCGTCAGCCATGTCCGTGCGTATGCTTCTCGTCGGTTTTACCATAGCAACACATACCTTTCCTTCTTTTTATTGATAACAAGAATCGTTTCCGCGCTTATTATGAACCGTTTCTAATTTTTTCATGCCAAAGGGACAGGCGCGCAGTAAAACCTTGACGTGTGAGATCCGAATTTTGCGGTTGCAATGGAAACATGAAAATAAAGACATTTTCATCTACAAAAAATGTTGCATCGGGACAAGGTTCATGATAATATATTGGATGTTGACTTAACGTCCGGGAGGTGAACAGGATGCCAAATATCAAGTCTGCAATAAAAAGAGTCAAGGTCTCCAGGGCCAAAAACCTGCAGAACAGGATGAAGAAGTCCGAGCTGAAAACGGCAATCCGTCGTTATCGTGAGGCTCTTGCTGCCAAATCGGATAACGCAGAGGCTCTTATGAGGATTGCCATCAAGAAGCTGGATCAGGCAGCAGCAAAAAAGCTGATTCACAAGAATGCCGCCTCCAGAAAGAAGTCACAACTCATGAAGGCTTTGAAGGCCTCCGTTTAATTCATTCATAACGGCAACTCCATCCTATAAAAAATGAAACGTACTTTAAGTACGTTTTTTATTTTGCCGGCATATTGCGGGAACAGCAAGGAGCAATCTCTTGCAGAGCGGGATTTGGAAAGTCAATCCCTTGGACTTGCAGCCGGTCAGTTAACATTCTTCACGGTAATGTTTTCCATGGGCACCTGGGCATGTCGGACCACGATATCGCTGATGATGGCTACCTGCTGGTCGGTGAGACTGCTGGCTTTCACGATGACGTCGATATAATCGGTATCGCTCATGTATACCAGCGCGTCATCAAACCCTCTCTGTCTGATCAGAGATTCAATAGTGTTTTCGGTTTCACAGCGGTTGATCACTTCCATCAGCTTTTCCTGTGCCTGCAATGTGGCCGGATTTGTGGTATCACCGTTTTCAACCAATTGCTTGAGCTCCTCCTTCTGCCGGCTCCTGGCCTTATCGCGTTCCAGCCTGGCTTCTGCAAAATAGCCCGTGTAGGCATCCGAATCGGCACCGGCCGATGTGTTCACCGCTTGTTCCGGATCCTCCCCACCCTTGACATATACAGCCGCTCCAGGTATTTCTTCCGGATCCGCACTGGCATCGGCAATATCCATGTTTTCCGAATCCATGAAATTGCCTGATTCACCTACGCCTCCTGAATTATATTGCAATATGCCGACAGCGATAATAACCAGTACGAGTCCGAGTACAATGATCTGTTTTCTTTGCATACCCTTCCCTCCAAGCCAAGCATACCGTTTATTTGTGTTTCAATATCTGAACCCGGTGTTCGGGAACCCCCAGCAATGTGCAGACAGCCTTATTGAGTTCCTGTTTGATAAGAAAATCATCGGCTCCTTCGGCCACCACTACAACGCCTTTAATCTCAGGGATTTCAACCTTAAGGATGACAGGTTTGTCATCACCCGATAATGCCAGTTCCCGCCTTTCACTGCTTTCCAGCGACTTTCTTCCGGTCTCCTCATTGCTTCTGCTGTCCAGATGGTCATTGTAGGCCGGCACCATTTCGCTGCTTGAATCCGCGTAAATCATGACCTCCACCTTGCCGGCTCCTTCCACCTGGGACAGCAGGTTGGCCAGGCGCTGCTCAAGGCTTATGATGATGTCTTCGTCATATAATCCGGATCTCATCTGCCATGTTTCCGCCGCATCCGCCCCCTGGGAGGAAGTCCGCGATTTATCCTCGGGACCATTCGGTCTTGTAAAAAATCCACCCGCTAAGATGATTATTACGCCGACCACCACAATTATGACCAGATTTTCAAATGACGTTAATTTCTTTTTGTCTCCCCCGTTCCCGCCTTTCAGGAAGAAAGACACCAGCTTTTTCATGCCCATCACCTTCCTTCAAACATGCTGCCGTCCACAACAATCCTGTCCGGATCGATTCCCATCGCCTGGGATAACTCGGTTTTTATCCTGTTTTCCATGGAATCGGTGAAAACCGCTTTCTCTTCGTCCTCGGGCGGTCCCACCTTGATATACAGCTCTCTTATAGCACCAAAATCTTCGCTTTGGCTGTTCTCCTGAAGGACTACGTCCGCACTGAATATTCTGAAATCTTTCTCCCCCTGGTAACGGTATTTCACATCCGAAATCAAGGTCTGCCTGTATATCTCCAGCAACTGCCCGGCTTCTTCCTCCTCCAGCCGCCGTATCCTTCTCTCCATCTCTCCTTTTGACAGGGTCAGATAATCATGCCATGCCACCTCCTGTATTCTGAAATCGCCGCCTAAAAACCTGATGACAGGTCCGGCGATCACAATGGCGACAACGAGGCCGCAGACCAGCTTTACGTATTTGTTCAGGTTCCCTTCCGGCGCAAGCTTTTCAATCAGCGCGCATAGGACCGAAATGGCTATCAGGCTGACGACCCATATTCTCAAGGTATCCAAGAGCTGTTTCTGCCTCCTCTTCCGTTTATCAGGCCAATCCTGTACTGCTCATCAGTGTTCCGGTCAGAAGGATGAGGACAAACAATGAAGCGCCCATAATGCCTATCATGACAGACATGCATCCTGCCGCGTCTTCCAGGGCGCCACAGATGTTTTCATCCCCCAAGGGGGCTCCAAAAGCGGCTGTAAGGCGGTAAATCAGCATGATGACCACAATTTTGACAAAAGGTACGGCAAAGAGAATGCCCAGCGCGATCACCGTAACCACCCCTGCCGCGTTTCTCACGGCATGGGTGCATGCCAGGATGGTCTCAGCCGCATCGGACATGTTTTTACCCGCAACGGGAACAAATGTGCCGATAGCGAATTTGGCTGTTTTTACGGCAGCCGCATCCACAGCGCTTCCTGAGACCTTCTGGATGTTGACGGCAACGGTAAAGACCAGCGTAACGGCCCCTGTTATCCAGACGGCTATTGTTTTGAGCAGCTTTGCCAGGTTCTTCAGCTTGAACCTGTCCGAGATACTGTCCACCAGAAACAGCACGCCCGCCATGACAGTCAGCGGCAGCAGAATAGTTCTGAACAAGTGGCACGCCACATTGACACCTGCCAGGATCAGCGGCTGAAGCGCCGTAGCCGATACGACCTGCCCGGAAGCCGCCATCATGGCATACAATGCCGGCATGGCAACGGACGCCAGGATCTGCATGGATTCGATGGTTCCCTGGGCCATACGCACGATGCCTCCGAAACTGGCTGCCGCCATGACGGCCAGCGCACCGTTGACAGCCAGTTTCACCGCCGTTCCGGACAGCCCGTTCTCCTTGAGTTGAAGGCCTTTGAGTAATGCGGCCAGCAGCATGACGGCGACCAGTTCCAGCATCAGGAGAACATTTGCCTTGAACTCCTTTCCCAATAAGCCCAGCAAGGCTGAAGGAAGACCGTTCAGTTGGTTCACGGGCATGCCTTTGGCCGCGTCTTCCAGGATCCTGTCCACACTGAAATGATAGTCAAGCTCCTTGATATCCTGCAGGGCTTGGTCGACCGCATCCCGGATGCTTCTGACCTCGTCATTTTTCAATTGCCCGTTCAGGATCTGGTCCCGAAATTGGCTGTCCTGCCGATTGTCTTCCGCAAAAACGACCTGCGGAAGGGTCAGCCACAGCAGGACCAGAACGAGCAGACCGGCTTTTTTTATGTACTTCAGGAATATTCCCACAGTCCTGATCATTGCTTGCACACTTACCGCATCCTTACAGCATGGTTGTCACCATTTTAATCAGCGCTGTGGCAATGGGTACCGCCACAGCCAGCATCATGATTTTCCCGGCTATTTCGATCTTGGAGGCAATGCTGTGCTGTCCGGCATCCTTACAGGCATCCACGGCAAACTGCGTGACGTATGCCATGCCTGTGACCTTCAAGATTGGAACGATGAGGTCCGCGTCGATGCCCGCCTTTCCGACGCTGTCATTGATGAGCTGAATAACAGCGCCCACTTTGCCAGCCACCAGCGTCAGCGCCAGCACGCCAAAAGCAAGCCCGATGAGCATGCCCATCTCAGGCTTTTTTTCTGAAACAACGACAGCGAGGACAGCACCCACAATGCCTATTCCCGCAATTCTGATCAGTTCGGTTTCCATATCAGCAACATCTCCCTGTGCGTTTTGGGGATGGGAGCCCATTCCGCATCAAAAACCGAACAGCGCCTTTACGGTGTCAAACAGGTTGGCAATTTCCCTGACCACCAGCATCAAAACGACGACAAGCCCGGCCAGCGTGGTCATCATGGCCTGCTCTTCCCTGCCGGACTTGTTCAGCACAATATTCAGAATGGATACCAGAATACCTATGGCTGCGATTTTAAAAATCAGATCCACATCCATGGCCTTACTCCTATATCAGAAGAATAACTGCAGCGGCACCCAGTAGCGCTCCAAGGTTCCGGTACAGCTTGCCGGTTGTTTCCGCTTCTTCTTTTGCCTTCCGCTCCATGACCGATACCTTTTCCTTTTCCATGGCCAAAACCGCTTGCTGCATGTCCCTGTCCGACTTTCCCAGCAGTTCGCCGAAATCCCGGAGAAGGTCAATATCCTCCCGGGCCAGGGGGAGGGTGGCGGAGGCCTCCTCCAAAGCAATTCGCCACGCCTCTCCCGCATCCATGACCTGCTCGTGCAACAGGCTCCCCGAGCGGCAGAACAACGGTGCCCATACGCCTCCGTAGCCTCCCTTGCCCAGGTTTTCAAATGCCTTGTTCAACGGTTTTCCCATGATGCACATCTCATTCTCCAGGAACAGAAGGATGTCCCTGAACTTCTGCAGCGCAAGCTGCCTGGCTTTCAGCTTCGCGGAATATTTCAGCCCCATGGCCGTGCAGCCGAAAAACACCATCATGCAACCCAGCAGCCTGATCAGTGTATAACTGGTTTCCATAAGCATCCGTCACCTTTATCCACCTTTTGCCGTTCCGCATCCCCAGAACGATGTACCGCTCAAACCCCCCCATACCAATCAGAATGCCAAACCCCAGCCGTTCCTTCAGGTCGCCGATGTCATAGGCATGGGCTGTCGCGACAATTCTTACACCCGCATTCCACGCCATTTTTATGTTTTCAGCATCCTGTCCGGTCCCAAGCTCATCCACCACAATGACGGCCGGGGACAGGGCACGCAGCGCCATTTCTATGCCTTCTGCCTTTCTACAGCCATCCAAAACATCCGTCCTCGGTCCGCAGTCATTCTGGGGAACGCCTCGGTAACAGGCCGCAATTTCGGAGCGCTCATCCACGATAACCGTGCGCACTCCGGCAAAATCCGCCCTTTCGGAACCGGTGCTGATGATCCGGCAAAGATCCCTTAAAAGGGTGGTTTTTCCACACCTCGGCGGTGAAAGGATCAAGGTGTTGTAGATATCATGCCTGCCGGCCTTGACGAAAGGGAAGATCGGCTCCGCGCAGCCCTTCAGCTCCCTCGGGATGCGGATGCAGACGGACGAAATATCCTTAAAGCCTTTTAGCACCTGTCCCTGGTAGATCGCCTTTCCGCAGATGCCCGCCCGATAGCCTCCTTTCAGGGTAAGAAATCCCCGGGCAATATCGTCCTGGTATGCGTATACCGAATGTTCACAAAGCCTGTAAAACAGTTCCTCGACCTCTTCACGGCTCACATAAAAGGCTTTTTCAGACCGGCCTGTGAGGGAACCGTCTTCCGCAATAAAACGATCAAACCCGCTGAAAACGCCCATAAGGGGCATTCCGGCGTTTATCCTTAGCTCTTCCAACCCAGCCGCTTCTTCGGAGGCCATCCTGCCCACAACCCTATTTATCCTGTCCGGCAGATAAGAACGTAACCGGTCCAATGCGTAAAGATGGCTTGCCTTGTCCATACCGATCAACCTTCTTTTGTGAACCCTTCTTTTGTGGATGTGGGGACATGCTTAAATTTATGCGCATGACCGAACCGATATGTATAAAAAAACCGCCGTTCTTCAGAACAGCGGTTTTCTTCCCTTGCGGGGATCAGGATTTGCTATGGCCAGGTAAATTATTACCTTCGGTAGTTCTCATAGGTAATGGCATCATACACGGCATCGTTCTTGATGATATTGTATTTGGTGTCACCGCTCCATTTCTCCAACTCACCGTTATACCATTCGGTTTCTTTTGTGGCCTCCAGGTAGGATTTGACCGTATCTTTAACATCATCAAACTCTGTGTGCTTGTCGATCCTCACGACAAAGATGACCATGTCGGTGTCTACAATATCCGCATCGCCGGCCTTCCCTTTCAGGGCAAAGTCAAACAGGTCCTTAAAGTAGGGTAACTGCAGGTAGGAACTGTTGCTGATGGTTGCCTTGCCCCGCTCCTCATTAGAATCGGCCGTGCTTTCCTCGGAATAGGTGGCGATAAGCGTATTCATATCTTCGCCGTTCTTTATCTTTTCCAGGACCTCCCTGGCTATATCCATCTTCGCGTCAATCTGATCCTGGGGCAGGGTTGTCCCGTTATCGTCAAACTTCTTGAGATAAACATAACTGATATCGGCGCTGTCATACAGCGTTGCGTTCTTTTCATACTCAGCCCGGACCTCATCCTCGGTGATCTCTGGAGCCGTATAGTTCTGTTTGATATATTCCGTTTTGAACTTCTCGTTGACCGTGGTTCTCTCAAGTATCTTCCGGTATTGGTCCAGGGTTACGCCGGTGGATTGCTTCACCCAGCGTGCAAAATCGTTGTCCGATAGATTCAGTTGCTGCTGATAAGCCTGAAGGGTTTTGTTGACATTGCTCCTTACGCTGCTGTCGACCGTGATACCCATTTCTTTGGCCTTGATGAGCTGTATCATATATTTCTTGGAGGTATTCAATGTCTCATTCTTGGCTGCTTCCCAGGGATTTTGCCCTCCCTCCGTCTTCAGCCAGTATTGCGCTTTCTCTTCATCGGATTTGTCCGAAATACCCCAGTCCTGTTCGGTTTTTAAAATTTGCTGGCGCAGCAGAAATTCATATTCATATTTCATGATCCGCCTTCCCGCGACAGTAGCCACGTAGCTGCGGGAATCAACCAGATACCATATCAAAAAAGCGGCTATGACCAGAACCAGAATCGTTACCGTTCTGATAATCACAGCCTCCCGTTTTGTTCGGATCAGCTTTTTCTTCCTGCTGCCCTGATCGTTTTTTTTTCTTTTATCCATAAATTCCACCCTTTAATACGAGTCGGCCAAATTATTATGCCCCACTGTACAAACATTATTATAAACAATCAGTGGGGCGACTGCAATTTAACCATCTCATGTAATAGAATCTTAATATTCCTGAGCAAATCGCGATTTTCGTCGTTTCTGATCCGGTAGGACAGGTAGGGCTGCCTTCCTGCGCTGAACATCAGGCGCCCTCGCCATTTTCCGATGATTTCCCCGATCACCTTCGGATCGATGGTTGCCTGGTCGGCATAGCTCAGGATCACCATATTGTCCTTTTCCTTAACGGAGCTGAATCCCAGGGACATGGCCATGTTCTTTATCAGGGCAATATCGATCAGGTTTTGGGTCTCCTCTGGAATATCCCCGTACCGGTCGATGAGTTCATCCCGTATATCCATGGCCTCGTCTTCATTCTCTATCGACGCGATGGATTTGTACATGTCAATCCTCTGATCCTCATCCGGAATGTACCGGGCGTCGATATGGGCCGGAACCTTGAATTCCACGCTGGTTTCAATATCCGCCCGTTTCGGAGGTTCACCCTTCATTTCGGCGATGGCTTCATCAAGGAGCCTTAAATACATGTCGTAACCCACCGTTTCCATATGGCCATGCTGTTCCGGGCCCAGAAGGTTTCCAGCTCCGCGGATCTGCAGATCCCGCATGGCAATCTTGAAACCTGAACCGAATTCGGTGAATTCCCTTATGGCTTTCAGCCGCTTTTCGGCTATCTCGTTGAGGGCCTTGTCCCGCTTGTAGGTCAGGTAGGCGTAGGCCAGGCGGCTGGAACGGCCCACCCTTCCCCTGAGCTGGTAGAGCTGGGAAAGCCCAAGCCTGTCGGAATCTTCCACGATGATGGTGTTGACATTGGGCATATCGATGCCCGACTCGATGATGGTGGTGCATACCAGCACATCGAACTCTTTCTCTACGAAGGACTGTATTACCTGTTCCAGTTCCCGCTCGCTCATCTGGCCATGGGCAAAGCTCACCCGGGCTTCCGGTACAAGCTTCTGGATATGGGCAGCTTTGGACTGGATGCCGCGGACCCTGTTGTAGAGGTAGAAGACCTGCCCCTGACGCGCCAGTTCCCTGTGGATGGCATCCCTGACGATATCATCTCTGTACTCCACCACATAGGTCTGTACGGGATAGCGGTGTTCCGGTGGATCTTCAATGGTGCTGATATCGCGGATGCCCATCAGGGACATGTTCAGCGTCCTTGGTATGGGTGTTGCCGAAAGGGTGAGGGTATCCACATGGGGATACCTGCTCTTGATGGTTTCCTTGTGGGCCACGCCGAAGCGCTGCTCCTCATCCACCACCAGAAGTCCCAGATCCCTGAATTTAACTTCCTCCGACAACAGCATATGGGTCCCCACAACAATATCGATCTTGCCGGCTTTCAGGTCGCGGAGGATAGCGCGCTGCTCCGCGTCGGTCCGGAAGCGGCTCAGCATCTCAATCCGAACTGGAAATCCGGAAAAGCGCTTCTTGAAGTTCTCGTAATGCTGGGCACACAGGACGGTGGTGGGCACCAGAAAAGCCACCTGTTTCCCGTCCATGACCGCTTTGAAAGCGGCACGCAACGCAACCTCGGTCTTTCCATAGCCCACATCCCCGCATAGCAGCCGATCCATGATAAAATCCGATTCCATATCCCGCTTGATTTCCTCGACACATCTGAGCTGATCCGGTGTCTCTTCATAGGGGAAGGCTTCTTCAAACTGCTTTTGCCAGATCGTGTCGGGTGAGAAAGCATACCCCTTCATGCTTTTTCGCTCGGCCTGGAGCTTGATGAGGGATGCGGCCAGTTCCTTAAGGGATTCCTTGACCCGTTTCTTGGTCTTGATCCACTCCGACCCGCCCAGTTTGTTCAGCCTGGGCTCACGACCTTCCGAGCCCACATATTTCTGGATCAGGTCCATGTGGGTGGTGGGGATGAAAAGCAATCCGCCATCCCTGTAAGCAACCTTCAGGTAATCACGCCGGATCCCTTCCACCGTCAGTTGTTCCATGCCCTGGTAGATACCTATGCCATGGGCCTGGTGCACCACATAATCGCCTGGTTTGAGGTCGGTGTAGGTTTCAATGCGCCTTCCCCGCGCCGAGGTGCTCTTTCGTGGTTTTTTCAGGTTCCTGGCCGAGATATCGCTCTCGGTGACCACCACAAGCTTCTCATCACGATAGATAAAACCGCTTTGCAGGCTTCCGGAGCCTACCGCAACCGAAATCCCCTCCGGCCAGGCTGTAAAATCCCTGGCGTCCACGGCCGGTATCCCCTTCCCCCGGAGTTCCTCCAGCATCCGGCTGATCCTGTCGTCGCGGGATACCAGGATGAGGATCCGGTATCCGCCCTTAGCCCAATCCTGGATATCGTCAAAGAGCAGATCCATCTTGCCGATATACGGACTGATACTGGAACCATTAATGTAGCAATGGGTTGTATGCTGAGTTGAAAGGAGCCCGGAATCCTCAAGGGAGGTAAAGGTTACAACCGGATACCTGCCCGCCGAATCCAGGATGGTGTGTACATCAAAAAGCAGATCATAGGTCTCGCCCAGGACCATGCCCTTTTCGGTCAGAACATCGCATAAACTGTGGAGTTCCCCCTGCTCGTTTTCCATCCGTTCGCGTGTCCTTGCCGGCTCCTCGAAGAACAGCAGATGCCCATCTCCGGTATATTCAAAAAGATCCGCCTTCCTGTCCAGAAGGAACGGGATGAACTTGTCGACGCCGGCAAAATAATGGCTGTCCTGCAGCTTTTCCAGGTACCGGCCGATATGCTTCGTGAGAAGGGGCCGAATATCCTGGGAAACCTTCTGCAGGGTTCTGTCCAGGGCCTCCTGGATGCGCCGGGTGATGTCGGGGATCTGACTGCGGGTATAGATGATCTCCCTGGCGGGATATACCGTGATCTGATCCATGGTTTGGATGGAACGCTGGGTCTCAGGCGAGAAAGCCCGGATGGAGTCCACCTCGATGTCAAAGAATTCAACACGGGCCGGTAATTCCGCGTTGATGGGGAATATATCCAGGATGCCCCCTCTTACGGCATACTGGGCCTTCCCCTCAACCTTTTCCACCCGCTCATATCCCATTTCCAGGAGCTTTTCCTCCAGGGTCTCGATAGCTTTCTGCTGGCTGGTTTTAAGCTCCAGCACGTACCGGGCCAGCTGTTCTGGCGGCATGAGCCGGTGAAGCAGCGCCTCCGCCGAGGTCACCACAAAGTCATAGTCACCCGCCAGAATACGCATCAGGGCTGTGATCCGGTCATAGGTCTGCTCAAAGCTTCTGGCCTCCACATCGTAGAGCATGATTTCACGGGATGGCAAATAAACGGCTCGCTCCCCGGTAAGCCATGACAGGTCCACGAATGCCTGCCTGGCCTGCATTTCGTTCCAGGCCACATAGATGCCTTTCATACCGGTTTCACAAGCCGCCCACCAGGCGAGATGCCGCCTTTGCGAATCGGATATCCCGGACACCAGAACCTCGGCACCGGGCCGTATCTTACCGGTTATTTCCTTTAGTTGGGTCGATGCTGACAAAAGAGTACTCAGTAGCTTCATCTGACTCATCCGTTATATTTCGCCATGGCTACTTCCACTGAGGCACAAACCATGGTTGCCACCGCAAGGGCCGCCCGCTCGATGGCTTCATTAACCAGAGTCCTTTCCTCAGGCGAGAACCTGCCCAGTACAAAGTCGACCAGATCGATTTGCGGCTCGGGCTTTCCTATCCCTATTCTGACCCTGGGAAAATCCTCGGTATTCAGTTGGCTGACAATCGACCGCATGCCGTTATGGGTTCCCGGACCGCCTTTGGGCCTGATGCGGAGTTTACCCGGTTCCAAATCGATATCATCGTAAATCACGATAAGTTGGGAAGGTTCGACCTTGTAATAGGCAAGGATCTCCGCCAGCGCTTCGCCGCTGTTGTTCATGAAGGTCTGCGGTTTAACCAGCATCACCTTCCTGCCCTGCATCATCCCTTCGGAGACGAGGGCTTTATGCTTGGTTTTGAATTTGGTCAGCCGGTATTGGGCAGCCAAGTAATCAATGGTATCAAAACCCACATTATGCCTGGTCATATGATATCGGGGACCTGGATTTCCAAGCCCGGCAACGATGTACATCTCATATCCCTCTACAGTTGTGTAAATATTGTGGAGATGGAAATATCGCCATATATCCTTTCTATGGCTTCGGCAAAGACATCGGCCACCGAAAGGATGGTCAGCTTGTCGATCCGCTTCTCTTTCGGGATCTGGATGGTGTTGAGGATGACCACCTCTTTGATAACCGAGGTTCTGATCCTGTCGATGGCCGGTCCTGAGAGCACACCATGGGTGCAGCAGGCATAAACTTCGGTGGCACCCATATCTGCCAGGGCGTTGGCCGCATTGACCACCGTTCCGGCGGTATCGATCAGATCATCCACCAGAATGGCGCGCTTCCCCTTGACATCACCGATGATGTTCATGATCTCACAAACGTTGGCTTTTGGACGCCTTTTGTCGATGATGGCAAGCGGAACTTCCATCTTTTCCGCAAACCTTCTGGATCTTCCCACGCTTCCCACATCAGGGGAAACAACTACCACGTCGTCAACCTTCCCCTTGAACTTTTCCAGGAAGTACCTGGCCAGGATGGGGGAACCCTGCAGATGATCGACGGGGATATCGAAAAAGCCTTGCAACTGCGGCACATGGAGATCCATGGTGAGGATCCTGTCGGCACCTGCAGTGGTGAGCAGATTTGCCACCAGCTTTGCCGATATGGGGTCTCTCGCTTTGGCCTTCCGGTCCTGGCGCGCATAGCCGAAGTATGGCATAACGGCGGTAATCCGGCCGGCAGAGGCGCGTTTCATCGCATCGATCATGATCAGCAGTTCCACAAGGTTATCGTTGACAGGGGCGCTGGTGGACTGGATGATGAAGACATCCGAGCCTCTGACCGGTTCGTTGATGCTGATGGCCGTTTCGCCGTCGCTGAAGTGTCCCACAACCGATGCGCCCAGTGGCAAGCCGATCTTCAGGGCAATTTCTTCGGCCAGTTCCCGGTTGGAATTGCCCGCAAAGATTTTGATGTCCTTACCGTGATGATTCATATCAGTGAAACCTCCGAAGATCAATCATTTTTTATCAAGGCCCTTCCTCTTGACCCAATCGCTGATGATGGTCTGCCTGTTGCGCGCGATGGCCAGAGAATATGCGGGAACTTCCTCCGTGATGGTGGAACCCGCGGCAATATAGGCATGTTCTTTCACTTCAACCGGTGAAACCAGGTTGACGTTGCAGCCCACGAAAGCATAGTCGCCTACCACGGTCTTATGCTTTTTGACACCGTCGTAATTGACAACCACAACGCCGCAGCCCATATTGACGTTTTTTCCGATTTGGGCATCCCCGATATAGGTAAGATGGGATACCTTTGTATTGTCTCCAATCTCGGATTTCTTTACCTCAACAAAATCGCCGATCTTGACATTGCATCCGATCCTGCTGCCGGGCCGCAAATATGCAAAGGGCCCAACCTTGGTTTTTTCACCGATTTCCGATTCCAGTATAACCGAGTTCATAACATGAACATCATTCCCAATGGTACTGTCAACAATACGTGAATAGGGTCCTATAACGCATTGCTCCCCGATGCGGGTGTTGCCCTCCAGTATGGTTCCCGGATAAATCACCGTATCCCGGCCGATCTCCACCTGGGAGCCGATCACCGATGTTTCGGGAAGAATGAAAGTGACGCCGTTCTTCATGTGGGCATGAACGATCCTGTCGTGCATGATCTTTTCAGCTTCGGCAAGCTGAGCCCGATCATTGATTCCCAGGATCTCCGTGCTGTCATTGATAAGGAAAGCGCCTGCCGAACCGTTGTCGTTAAGGATGATCTCAATGGTATCGGTAAGGTAGTATTCTCCCTGGCTGTTGTCGTTGTTGAGCTTATCCAGCGCCTTCAGCAGCGCGGGTATCTCAAAAAAGTACATGCCTGAGTTGATCTCATGGATAGCTCTTTGCTCTTCTGTCGCGTCCTTGTGCTCCACAATGGCACGGATCCTGCCTCCCTGGTCCCTGACAATCCTGCCGTAGCCGGTGGGGTCCTGAACATGGGCCGTGATGACAGTAACCTGGTTTTTATTTTGCAAATGGGCTTCATAAGCCTGCTTCAGTGTATCACCCGTGATGAGCGGGGTATCGCCGTAAAGGACCAGTACGGTACCGGCTTTCCCTTCCAAAAGGGGCCTGGCCTGCATGACCGCATGGCCGGTGCCCAACTGCCGCTCTTGAAGCACAAAGGCAACATCTTTTACCGCTTCCCTGACCTGTTCCGCCTGGTGACCCAGCACAGCGATGACTTCACCGGAACCGGCCTTCCTGGCCGCATCAATCACATAAGCCAGCATGGGCTGACCGCAAATTTTATGCAGAACCTTGGCGGTGCTGGATTTCATCCTTGTTCCCGCACCGGCCGCAAGGATCACGGTAACCAAATCTTGCATAACTCTGCTCCTTTCAGTGGCTTTTCAAAAACATTCTCTCATGATCGGCCATTGTTTTCAATTGTGCAGACTGATAATTCAGGAAAAAATAAATAAGGCACTTAAATACATAAGTGCCAAACAAATCATCTGAAATATTTCTATTATTCCATACTGGCAAGGGCTCCAGCCGCTTCTTCTTCCGCAAGCATCGACTGGTATTTCTCCAGTATGGCGCTTTGGACCTTGTTTCTGGCATCGGCATTGATTGGATGTGCGATGTCCCTGAACTCCCCTGAGGGGGTTTTGCGGCTTGGCATTGCGATAAACATACCGCTCTGGCTTTCAATGATCTTGATGTCGTGAACCACAAATTCGTTGTCAAAAGTTACCGATACAACGGCTTTCATCTTTCCTTCTGCTTCTACCTTACGGATTCTGATATCTGTTATCTCCATTTTAAGCAGCCCACCTTCCGTTCTTTAACATGTAGATTATAGTAGTGTAATATATAATACAATAATTCGGCATAAATTTCAAATATCCTTCTAATTTATAAATTTTAATAAAATTTTATTGCATATTTTTTCCTGTCGGTTGGAATACTTCCTCTGGGAACCTTGTATCCATCTTGTCCACTGGTATATAATCAATCTGACATAACAGTACTGGAGCGTGTATCCATGAACCATCGCTTTTCGTTATCGCCAGGAAATATTACCGTTCATATGGTGGGCATCGGCGGCATCAGCATGAGCGGTCTGGCGGAAATTTTGATGCATAGAGGAATTAAAATCACCGGTTCCGATCTGCATGAATCCGATATTACCAACAGGCTCAAGAGCATGGGGGCGGTTGTATTCCCGTTCCATGCGGCGTCAAACATCACCAGCCAGAACCTGGTGGTCTATTCAGCCGCTATCCCGCAGGATAATCCCGAGCTGGTGGAAGCCCGCAGCAAGGGTATTCCCATCATGGAGCGGGCAGAACTCCTTGGCGTGATCATGGATCATTTCCAGCACGCCGTCGCGGTATCGGGAACCCATGGGAAAACCACCACCACCTCCATGATATCCCAGGTCATGCTCGAAGGTGGGCTTGATCCCACGGTCCATGTGGGCGGGCTTCTGGATGCCATCGGAGGCAATACAAGGATAGGCAACAGTTCCTGGTTTGTCGCGGAAGCCTGCGAATACAAGGACAGCTTTTTAAAATTCAGGCCTTCGCTTGCGGTGGTCCTGAATATCGAGGCCGATCATCTGGACTATTTCAGGGATATCGAGCACATCCGTTCTTCCTTCGAAACTTTTCTTTCACACGTAAGGAGTCCGGGGACCATTGTCCTGAACTTCGACGATCCACAGACCCGCCTGCTTTCGAAATCCCTGACCAGGCCTTTCATTTCCTATGGCCTGAAATCCCCGGAAGCGGACTGGACTTGTGAGGATGTCACTTTTGAAAACGCTTGCGCAAGCTTTACGGTTTACCATAAAAAATCATCCTGGAGCACGGTGAGGCTTTCTGTACCGGGCCTTCACAACGTCTCAAACGCGTTGGCCTGCATTGCCGCCTGCCATGCCCTGGGCATTCCCCAGACTGCCATCATCAAAGGTCTGGAAAGCTTCAAGGGCACCCACAGGAGACTGGAAAACAAGGGTACAAGGAACGGCATCCGCGTCATGGACGATTATGCGCATCACCCAACGGAGATACAGGCCACACTGCGTTCTGCACGGGCCCTGGCGTCCGGCCGCCTGTTCTGCGTTTTCCAACCCCATACCTACACCAGGACCTATGAACTTTTGGATGATTTCTCCCGTTCCTTCGCCCTGGCGGATACCGTGGTGGTAACCGATATCTACGCGGCCAGGGAAAAGGACACCGGTCTCATCCACGCCCGCGTCCTGGCGGACGGTATCAACCGGAATACGGGTAACGCGGTCTATATCTCGGATTTTGCAGATATCGTGCAGTTTCTCAACGATAACGCCCAATCAGGGGATCTGGTCATCACCATGGGAGCCGGAGATATCCATAAAGTCGGAGATATGTATCTCGCCGCTGTCTCACCATAGACGCGTCACCAGCACCGTCATATCATCCCGGGCACCGTTGCATCGGAGGGTGGCTTCAGTGAGAATCATGTCTGCCATCTGCTGGGGATTCAGCGTATCCAGAGCTGCGATATATTTCTGCAGTGTCGGCTGCCCTTTATCGCAGAATGCGTCGTGAACGCCATCGGAAACCATGATCACGAAGTCTCCCTCACAAACTTTATATGCTGCGGGCTTGTCTCCTTCATCATTCGGATTCCCTTCGGGATCGGAGCCGGAAATCTCGCAGACACCCTCCATATTCCTGATATAGGATGCCGGCGCCCCCAGTTTGAAGAACCTGACACTTCCGTCCAAAAGGTTTATGGTACAGGCGTCCAGGGTGGCGAGGATTTCCTTGTCTCCCCTGATGTTCAGGTACATCCTGATGAGTTGAACGGCAAAAGCCATATCCACGCCTTCATCCATAAGGTACTCCAGCATCTGGATGGTATTTTTGCTGTACCGTTCGGCTCTTTTGCCGCTGCCGGCGCCATCGCTGATGGCGCTGATATGGAGGCCGGAGCCATTAATGAAAAAGGTGAAACTGTCCCCGGATACGGGTGATTTCTCCATGGAGAGGCGGGCTACGCCCGTTATGGTCCGGAACCTGGGCTTGTTCATGTATCTGAGCACCGAATAGCCCATCATATCCCGCCGCATTTCCCCTATTCGCACGATCTGGCTGCCCAGGAAGGCTCTGACCGTGTTGTCCAGTTGGTCCATGTTGATCCTGTGGATGCCCTCGCAGACCACATCCGCAGAGGTTCTGGAACCGCTATCCGAACCTATCCGGATATCGGCCACAGGAATGCCCAGGCTTGCGGCCGCTTCAAGGAAGCTTTCTTCCAGTTCATAATTCCTGCTCCTGTGCTCCACGATGGAACGGGCAATGCTCATGATATTTCCCGAGATGATGCCGGCCTGCTCCGCAATGCGTTCCCTGGCCTCATTCAGCCTTGCCCGCCAGACCTTTTCGGTCTTGTAGATGGAAAAAGCTATGCCCAGGCTCTCCACGAACCGATCATTCCGCGTACAGGTATTGCGGAACCATCCGGGTATCTCCAAAAGTCCGGTTTCATCGGTCTTCAGTTCTGAAAGGGCCTTTTCCACCAGCTTGTAGGTCTTCATGAAGTTGGTGCCCCAGCACTTTTCACACTGGGGACAGCGCCTGCAGACCCTGTCGGCCACGATCTCAATCACCGATTCCGCCATGGTCCGCTCATTTTCGGTCTCGTCATTCAAAAACTCCTGGATATTTCTGGAAACCCTTGCAATTGCCTTACCCAGTATATAAAGCCTGTCGGAGGCTTCCAGGGATGCTCTTTTTCCCACTTCGTCGTCCAGAACCTTGCGGGACACGGGCCCCGCCAGGTATCCAAACAGGACGTTCATGGCTTTGGGCGGGATGAAGAGGAACAAAACCCCTGCGACCATGATACTGTAGTATCCCATGATCATGTCGCCGTTCAGAATGGACAGCCCAGTGTAAAAAAGGATAACCGCCGTCCAAAGGCATACCGGCACAACCCTTCGCCTGAAAGGCAGCCCGGCCGCCGCGCCGGCCAGAGCATAGAGGCCCGGAAGCTCCAGGGAGCCGGGGATTTGGTACATGGTCAGAACGAATCCCATGCAGGCGCCCATGCAGGCGCCAAAAGCGCTCCCCCTGCTGCGTGCAAAAGCCAGAACCACCAGTCCAGCCATCATGCTGCTCAAGTCCAACTCGGATATGGATAAATCCTCCAGGCTGATGATGACCAGGCAGGCCAGGATGGCCTTGGCTATCGTCAATCTGCCGTTTTGCTTGAATTGCCCCGGACGGATGTCCTCCCTTGGCACCAGTGCCGGTTGTATCAGCACGGCGGTGGAAAACGCAAAGGCTGCGCACAGCAGGGATGCCACCAGATCGTACACATGGAATCCCTGCATGAGCCCTTTGACCAGCCCGGTCGCCAGAACCGTTACGCCCATGAGCACCGACCGGTTGAGGGCCGAGGACTTATTGTGACCGCTGAGGCTCCGGAAGTGGAGCGACAATTCAAAAATCAAAACCGCGGCCAGCTGGCGGAATGCCTCGTAAAATCCGGCATGAATGAGGGTTCCCGCCACCAGCGCAACTATGGCCAGGAATCTGGCCGGCCCGGTGAACTGCGAGGCGCAGTAGCAGGCCAGCCCAAAAGGCCGAAGAACCTCAAAGAAGCTGGCTCTCGTAAGGAAAAAGCATAGGATTGTCTGGGTGAACTGGATAAACGTGATCTTTCCGAACCACTTGAAAAGAAGCTTGAAACCATGATCTCGCGTCTTAATTTCCGCAGCGTTATCCATTTGTATCCTCCGTTCCTCTTCATTGGTAAGAAGGCGCAAACGGCGATTATCTACCCACCGGCCCCTATCGGGATTCCGCCGGGCGCATGGGGAAGAAAACACCCTGCCGGCCGCGCCCGGTTAATTATATGAGCCATGATTTGATTTTAGTATTATTGGCGGATATGAGGGAAATACCATCTCAGAAGTAAGCGGTTGGAGGTTGGCATTTGGAGATTGCCACGCACCGTTTACACGGTGCTCGCAATGACATTCCGGGTATAACTTCATCGTCTATAACCATCGTGTCATTGCGAGGAGCGCAGCGACGAAGCAATTTCATCAAGCCGGTTTCCGCACAGCTATCTGTCGCACTGATTTAGTTTGCCTATAGACCAGAAGAACCGTCCCCTTGATAGTAAAGGGTTACCTATGACAGAAAGCTGTGTTACTTACATATATCAGGCGATTATATTCGGAGCAAGTAATGTTTTTTATCGAAAATTGCTGTTTTGTTATACTAGACTAATTGCATTAAGTATCATAAAAAGCTATAATATTTAATATAATGTAAAATTTTGACGGGTGATAAGATGACTAATAACTTTAAACCCGAATATAATTTACTGAGAGATGCATACCTTGGTAAAAATATGGAACCTTTCATCAAACAGCTAGAATATCTTGCGTTTAAGCTAGCTAAAAAGGAAGATTGGGATTTTAAAGATCCGAAATACAAAGATCCTTTCAAACCTTTACCAATCTTATATAATTATATTAATTTTACTTATGATAGGCTACTTGAGGAAAATAAAATAGCTATCACAGCAGATGAAGAAGCCATGTGCTTTAATACAGGACTTCAAACTCCACTTGATTCTGATATTTATGCATACTTTGTTAGGAATAATATTAACCGGATAAATCCTGAGAAACAGAAATGGTATTTTATAAAATTTTGTGATGAATATGATAGAGATCTTAGAAAGTTTCCCAAGCTACCTGATATTGCAGAGTATATTGAAAATGCAAGTGATTTAGTGTTTGATAGAAAACTATTACCGATAAGAGTTAATTATGAGCACATTATTGTCGATAATAGAAGTAGATTCGAATCTGTTTCTCACTACGAAGATCATGAGTTAAGGCAGATATTGGAAGGAGCAATTCGTAGAACAGAGGAACGAGTGCGCCGGAATTATAAAATCGCAATACCACAATATTATACAGATAAGTTGACTGGTATATCTAAAATACAACTTTTATTGCCATTATGCCTGAAGGACCCGCAAAAAGCCGATCTGGCTTTGGTTGTGGAAAGAGATGGAATGGCATATGTTGCTAAAACAGTTTTGCCTTTAGATTGGGCATATATGAATTCACGTAGAATAGTTCGCCCTGATGCTGACTGGATTACCAGTATCTAGTATTTGGTAAAAACAACCAGATAAATATTCTGATAAAAAATGAATAAAACATCTTGCATTTGGCAACATAATAATATATAATAAAAGAGCTTGTTAAGTATAATCATTTTTTTGCTATTTAAACTAGTTAGTACTGCTAATCAAATAGTCATTAAAAAAGACATAAGTTCATTTTAAACTTAAGATCAAAAGTTGTTATTTTAAAAAGCTATTAAAAAGTCATCAGAAAAGTGTTGATTTTAACTCTAAAAGTAAAAAGACAAACTAAAAAAGGGAGATAGTATATACTATCTCCTTTTATTCTTTACCCAAAAATGAACATCCTGGAAATAGTCTGTGAGCAAAACTTCTATGATATCGATATCAAAAAATTGAAAGTCACTATGATGCTATTCTCTATCGTAATAGCCCGCCAAAATCTATCTTGTCCACATCCTCGGCGATAATGGTGACCAGCTCTTCGTCGGTTATGCTTTCCTTTTCGGCAAGCCGGTCCGCATGCACGGTCAGGATCTTCTCAAACAGGTTACGCACCGTCCTGGCATTGGCAAAGTTTTCATCACGGTTTTCATAGAGCGTTTTAAGCATCCCGGCGACCTTTTCCCTTGCCTCGTCGGTGGTTTTATAGCCGTTCTTTTCACACATCCTGTCGAAGATGGCCACCAGTTCCTCGGGAGTATAATCTTCAAAATGGATGTACTTGTTGAAGCGGGACTGGAGCCCGGGGTTGGACTCCAGGAATTCCTCCATTTTGTCGGGATACCCTGCCACAATCACGATCAGGTCATCCCGGTAATCCTCCATGGCCTTAAGCAAGGTATCCACCGCTTCGTACCCAAAGTCGTTCTCGCCCCTTCGGGATACCAGGGAATAGGCCTCGTCGATGAAAAGTACGCCGCCCATGGCCTCCCTGACGACCTCCATCACCTGGGGCGCCGTCTGGCCAACGTACTTGGCCACCAGGCGCGAACGGTCCACCTCAACCAGATGTCCTTTGGAAAGCACGCCGATTTCGCGGTAGATCTCAGACAAGAGGCGGGCAACCGTGGTCTTGCCCGTTCCCGGGTTTCCTGTAAAGACCAGATGCAGGGACATCTCCACCTCAGGCAGGCCTCGCTCCTTGCGCATCTTCATGATCTTGACCATGTTGGCCAGGGATCTGACATCTTCCTTGACCTTCTTCAACCCAACCAGCCCGTTCAGCTCGGCCATGAGTTCTTCAAGGCTTCTTCGGGGCTTTTCAGCCACCGGCGCTTCATCCTTTGGCGCGCCATTCCCTGTACCGTATTGGACCGGAGGCTCCTGATCCTGTCCGGCCGAATCAGCGCCATCCATGGCAGGCGCCGGATTCCTGGAATAAAGATCATCGTAGACCCGGCCAAGAGGGTTGCGTCTCAGCACGCTGTCCATTTCATCCAGCAGCTTGTACAGATCATTGTAGTCCATTTTTGATTTGTTCGGATCATCCATGGTTTGTCATACCTTTCCATCATGGAGCCAAAAGCGGCATCCTTGCTGCAAAACTGGCCTTCCGCAAGTCGGGATCCGGCGTGTTACAGCTTATCCAAATGGATATCACGTATTGATGTTACCACAAAATCCGCCTTGCTGGTATCCTGCTTGCCGGAATTGGGGTTTTTGAATGCGATGACCCGCATCCCGGCGCTCTTTGCCGACTGGATGCCCAGCTCCGCGTCCTCAATGGCGACGCAGGCTGCCGGCTCAATCCCCAGATGCTGCGCAGCTTTCAGATAGATCTCCGGGTCGGGCTTGCTGCGGGTGATGTCGTCGGCTGTAACCATAACGTCAAAATAAGGCAAAAGCCCTGTCGTTTTCAGGATATGGTCGGCAAAATACCTGGGTGACGAAGTGGCCAGCGCAATTTTCAGGCCTTTCCCGGCAGCCGTTTTTACAAGGTCCTCGATACCGTCGATGGCCTCTATGGGTTCCTGGAAAAAACGCCTTTTCTTGTATTCCTGCTGCCGTTCCAGCAGTTCTTCCACTGTGGCTTTTATGTTGTGCCTTTCCTTAAGGATGGGCCACATGGTCTGGTTTGTCACACCGATAAACTCATAGAGCTCGCTTGGCGTAGGCTCGGCGCCGAAGCTTCTCATCACCTCAACCGCAATCTCGCATTGAATCGGTTCGCTGTCGATGATGACACCGTCCATGTCAAAAACCAGTGCTTTAATCATAGCATCCCCTTTCAATCATTTTTCAGCTATATCTTTTTGAGTTTGGCATAACTCTCCAAGAGCCGTCTCATGCCGTATTGGTCAAAATTGATTTCCAGTTGGTAATCCCCGCCGTCCGGCGTCTTTTTAATGACCGTGCCTTCGCCAAATTTCTTGTGCAGCACCCGGTCTCCCACTTCCACGCTTTCGCCTTCCTCTCGGGATACCCTGTTAAACGCACGTATCCTGCTTTTCAGGTCGTTCAGGTCCATCTTGCCGCGGCTTCCCGGCCAGCTGTCGGAAGCGGCCGAAGTGGACCTGGCGCTTTGGAAAGGATTTGCAATCAGATGCTCCGGTATCTCACTGATGAAACGGGACACACGGTTGTAGGAGGTGCTCCCGAAAAGCATGCGGCATTTGGCGTTCGTCAGGTAGATCTCCTCCTGGGCGCGGGTGATGCCCACATAGCAAAGCCTTCTTTCCTCCTCCAACTGGTCCTCATCATAAAGGGAACGGTAGCTGGGGAAAACGCCCTCCTCCATGCCGGCGATGAACACCACGGGGAATTCCAGGCCCTTGGCGCTGTGGAGCGTCATGAGGAGCACCCGGTCCCCTACCTCTTCCGCATCATCAATATCGGCAACCAGCGAGATGTGGGCAAGAAAATCTTCAAGGGTTGGCTTTTCTTCCGCCGTCTCGGCAAATTCCTGCGCCACCGACAGGAATTCCCTGATGTTTTCGATCCGGGTCCTCGACTCGGGGGTCAACTCCTTTTCCAGTTCCCTGACCAGGCCGCTTCTGTCCAGCAGAAGCTCGATGAAATCCACCAACTCGGCTTCCCGGGACTGAGCTTTCAAATCCTCCACAAACCTGCAAAAATCCAGCAGGCTCCGTGAGGCTCTTCCCAGTTCCGGGTACTCATCCGCACGGGAGGCTATGCGGTACATGCTGATATCCTGCTTGACCGCCAATTGCTCAATCCTGTCCAGGGTGGTCTTTCCGATGCCCCGCTTGGGAACATTGATGGCCCGCGTAAAGCTGATGTCGTCATCGGGGTTCTGGACCAGGCGGAGCCAGGCAATAACATCCTTAATTTCTTTCCGATCGTAGAATCTCAGGCCCCCGTAGATTTTGTAGGGAATACCCATCTTCATGAAGACCTCTTCAAACACGCGGGACTGGGCATTGATCCTGTAAAGGAGGGCCATGTCGCTGTAACTCCTGCCCGATGCCTTAAGCGATCGTATGACACCGGCTATGTAGTAGGCTTCATCATGTTCATCGGTGGCTTCGTAGCGGTTGACCGGGCTGCCCTGCGGATTTTCGGTCCAGAGCCTCTTCTGCTTTCTTCCGACGTTGTTCTGGATCACATGGTTGGCAGCCTCCAGGATGGTCTTGGTGGAGCGATAATTCTGCTCCAGCTTGATGACCCGGCAGGATTTGAAATCCTTTTCAAAATCCAGGATGTTGCGCAGATTGGCGCCCCTCCAGCCGTAGATCATCTGGTCGTCATCGCCCACCACGCAGATATTGCCGTGTTTGGAGGCCAGCATGCTGACCAGCATATATTGCGCCGTATTGGTATCCTGGTATTCGTCCACATGGATGTAGCGGAATTTTTCCGCGTAGTAGTCCAGCACTTCCGGAAACTCGGAAAAGATCCGTATGGTGAGGAAGATGATATCGTCAAAATCCAAAGCGTTGTTGGACTTGAGTTTTTTCTGGTAAAGTTCGTAGATCCGGGCTATCTTGCCGAGACGGTAGTCCGAGGCATACATCTTCATGTACTGGGCCGGATTGATGAGTTCGTCCTTGGCACGGCCGATTTCATGGAGCACCGAACTGGGCGGAAAGTTCTTCTCATTGAGGCCCAGTTGCTCCAGGCAGCTCTTGATCAGCGTCTGCTGGTCGTCGGTGTCGTAGATGACAAAGCTCCTGTCATAGCCAAGCCTTTCAATCTCCCTGCGAAGGATCCGGACGCAGCAGGCATGGAAGGTGCCCACCCATAGGTCGTTGGCCGGAGCGCCGATGAGCTTCTCCAATCGCTCTTTCATTTCACGGGCTGCCTTATTGGTAAAGGTAATAGCCAGGATATTCCACGGGCTCACGCCCATCTCCCCCACAAGATAAGCTATCCTGTGGGTCAATACACGGGTTTTACCCGAACCGGCACCGGCAAGGACCAGCAGCGGCCCGTCGGTATGCAGGACAGCCTTCTTCTGTTGCTCGTTCAAGTTTTCCAAAAGCATCCTCTGTTACCTCCGTGTCATGATTTGGATGGGTGGGCGTCCCGAATTGATTATATATAAAACGTCCCGTAAAAGCAAACATTCGTTCGGGTATAACCGGAGCCCTTTTTGCGCCTTTAGTCATACAGTATAACATCCACCCATCCAATAATAAAGACCATATTGTCCGGCTGTGGATCATATCTTGAGGCAACACGGTCGTAAATGGTAGAATGAAAAGGCGTTATATGCCCTATTTTTTAAAAAGGATTGTGTGTTTATGAAAAAAAGGAAATATGATGTGATCATCATCGGCTGCGGCACAGCGGGCATCTTTGCCGGTTATGAACTCGACAGGCTCTGTTCGGGCATCGATATCCTTATGCTGGAGCAAGGCAGGGATATCGGCCGCCGCAGTTGTCCGATCGTACAGAAGAAAACCGAAACGTGCGTCAACTGCCCTTCCTGCTCCATCATGAGCGGTTTTGGCGGCGCAGGTGCTTTTTCCGACGGCAAATTCAATTTCACCACCCGGTTTGGCGGCTGGCTTTCGGATTACATGGATGCTGAAACCATTATGGAGCTGATCGAATACGTAGACAGCATCAACGTCAAGTTTGGGGCCACCACCAAGCGCTTTTCCACCAACAACCCCGCCGCTCGTGAAATATCCCGGAAGGCGCTCTCCTATGATTTGCACCTTCTTGACGCCGAAGTGAAGCATTTGGGCACCGAGAACAACCTGGACATCCTGACCCGCCTTTATGACTACCTCAACCAGCGGGTGGAAGTGGTCTGCAACGCGCCTGTCAGCGAGATCGAAGCGTTGCAGGACGGGTACAAGGTCACCCTTAACGACGGTACGAGCGCCGAGTGCCGCTACCTGATAGCCGCCCCCGGGAGGATTGGGGCCGAATGGTTTGCCAATCAGTGCAGGAAACTGGGCCTTTCGCTTATCAACAACCAGGTGGATATCGGCGTGCGCGTGGAACTTCCCGCCAAAATCTTTGAGGAAATCACAGACGTGGTTTACGAAGCGAAATTCCTATACAGGACCAAACAATACGGCGATCTGGTCAGAACCTTCTGCATGAATCCTTACGGCTATGTGGTCGCCGAAAATGTGGACGGCATTATCACGGTGAACGGCCACAGCTATACCGATCCGGCCTTGAGGAGCGAAAATACCAATTTCGCCCTGCTGGTGAGCAACCGGTTCACCCAGCCCTTCAACGAGCCTTATCAGTATGGCAAACGCATCGCATCCCTGTCCAACATGCTGGGCGGCGGCGTCATCGTGCAGCGGTTCGGCGATCTGATCAAGGGAAAACGGACCAACGAGCATCGACTGTCACAGAGCTTCACCAGGCCCACACTGAAGGCTACCCCTGGAGATCTGAGCCTGGTCCTGACCAAGCGTCATCTGGACAACATCATTGAAATGATCATGGCCCTTGACCGGATCGCACCCGGAACAGCCAATTATGACACCTTGCTTTACGGTGTTGAAGTCAAATTCTACAGCGCAAGGCTCCAGTTGAGCAATGAGCTGGAAACCCAGCGACCGAACTTTTTCGCCGTCGGCGACGGAGCCGGCATCACCAGGGGGTTGTCCCAGGCGGCCGCCAGCGGTGTGTCTGTCGCCCGGACCATCGGACGGCGTATCGGGAAACAGGTGTCATGAACGCGTAAAAGGAGCTATCTTATGACAGCTCCTTTTTTCAAACCTGTCTGGATATAGTCGGTGTCATTTTGTGCCGTGTTCGGTCCTGTGTTTCGGTTGCGTCAGCTGGTGTTTCGGTTCATACGTTTACTGCTCCAAATGCCGGCCCAGGAAATTTGCGGCCGATTGGACGAGTTTTGTTTCCACCTCGCCCACCTTCACCTTGGGATCCACCGACAGCATCATCACGGCGCCAATGGCATCCCCCTCCGAGATGATGGGTGAAATCACCTTACAAGCATACTTAGCGTTGCCTTTCTCATCGGTGATCACAGGGACTTTGCCGTCTGCATCACTTGCCACGAAGGTATCCCTGTTTTCAATGATCTTCTCAATGTCAGGGCTCAACGGTTTTTCGAGCAAGTCCTTCTTGGAACCGCCCGACACGGCTATAATGGAATCGCGGTCGGCTACTGCTATAATATGCCCACTTGTATTATGGAGGGATTCCGCATAGGCTTCGGCAAAATCACCCAGTTCACCGATGGGCGAGTACTTCTTAAGGATGACTTCCCCTTCCCGGTCGGTGTAAATCTCCAGCGGATCTCCTTCCCTGATTCTCAAGGTGCGTCTGATCTCCTTTGGGATGACTACCCGGCCTAGATCGTCTATTCTCCTTACAATGCCGGTCGCTTTCAAAATGGTTGCCTCCTTTCATGCAAGCTGTCAAAATCTCATCGTTCATAGTATTGGATGAATTCCTTATTTTATGCAGACATGAAAAAAGAGAGCCTTTTGGCTCTCCTTCGCCATTCTGTCCCTTATACGCGTTCCAGGTATTCTCCGGTGCGCGTGTCGATGCGGATCTTGTCGCCGGTGTTCACAAACAGCGGCACCTTTACCTGGGCACCGGTTTCAACCGTGGCAGGCTTGGTGGCACCGGTAGCCGTGTCTCCCTTGAATCCGGGTTCGGTATGGGTGACTTCCAGCTCGACAAACATGGGCGGCTCCACGCCGAATACATTACCCTTATAAGAGAGAATCTTGCAAATCATATTCTCCTTGACGAATGTCATTGAATCCTTGATTTGGGAAAGGTTGATGGGCAACTGCTCATAAGTTTCGACGTCCATGAAGTATGCCAGATCCCCGTCGTTATAGAGGTATTCCATGTCCCTCCTGTCGATCTGGGCCCGCTCAAACTTGTCGGTCGGGCTGAAGGAACGCTCGATGACGCCGCCTGAAATCACGTTCTTGATCTTGGTCCTTACAAAGGCTGCGCCTTTCCCCGGCTTGACATGCTGGAATTCCACCACCTGCCAGACCTGTCCGTCCATCTCAAACGTTACGCCGTTCTTAAAATCTCCTGCTACAATCATGTTTAAACCTTCCTCTCAATATAGGGTGAATCCAAATTGTCAAACTTACCATTTTATATTAAATCAAAAACAAACGTTATGCAAGCCTTATCAAAACCCTGTCACAGGATGATCATATCCTTGGTGCTTCCTGTCAGGTTCCTGGGTTTTCCGTCCACCAGCACCACCATATCCTCGATGCGCACCCCGCCAAGGCCTTCCACATAAATTCCCGGCTCCACCGAGAAAACCATGCCGTCCTGCAGGATATCCTCCGATTTTACAGACAACCTGGGTTCCTCATGAATTTCAATGCCTACGCCATGCCCCAGGCTATGGCCGAAATGTGCGCCATATCCTGCCCGGGCGATGATATCCCGCGCCACTTTATCCGCATCGCTGGCCTTCATGCCCGAATGCAGGTGCTCCAGCGCAGCCAACTGGGCGTCAAGGACAATGCGGTATATCTTCTTCATCTCTTCGCCCGGATCCCCGATAAATATGGTTCTCGTCATGTCCGAACAATAATGGCGGTATATCACGCCAAAATCAAGGACCAGGGCATCTCCCGGCTTCAGCTTGTTTTCTGTGGGTACCGCGTGGCACATGGCCGAGCGTTCACCGGCAGCTACAATGGTGGCAAAGGACGGTCCGGAAGCTCCCAGCTTTCTCATCCGGTATTCGATCTCAGCCGCAAGCTCCGACTCGGTCATGCCTGGCTTGATCACCTTCAGGATCTGTTCAAAGACCTGGTCCCCAAGCTTTACGGCCTGGGCGATAGCCTCTATCTCCCCTTCATCCTTCCTGATCCGCAAAAGGTCGATCGCATGGCCAATGTCTTCGAGCCGCCGCACATGGGGCAGCTTGGTCTTGAAGCGCTCGAATTCCGAATAGGTGAGCTGGTTCCCATCAAATCCTATGACGCCCATACCTTCTTCGGCAAGTATGCCGTCAAGGGTCGCATAAAAGCTGTCGGCATGCTCCACTACCTCAATCCCCTCAAAGACCTGGTTTTTCGCCTGGATGGTATAGCGAAAATCCACGACAAGCCAGGCCTTCTCCCGCCCGATGAGGAGATAGGATGTGGATCCGGAGAAGCCCGACAGATAATAGGTGTTGGCCCGGCCTGTGATGATCAGTCCGTCCAGCGCCTTTTCCGACATGATCTTTCTGACTTTGCCCAGTCTGTCGTTCATCATAAACCTTCTTTCCGATGCCAGAGCCCTCGTTCCGTCAGGTCAACCCGGCCTTCAGGTTCGGGACCTGGTTTCCTCCAATTTCTTCACAAGAGCAAAAAGGGCTGCCGAATAGGACACCGCTCCCAACCCGCTGATCTGTCCCATGCATACGGGCGCAATGACCGATTCGGACCGGAACTCCTCCCTGGCATGGATGTTGGACAGATGAACCTCCACCGCGGGAATCCCTACCGCGGCGATGGCATCCCTGATGGCATAGCTGTAATGGGTAAAGGCGCCCGGATTGATGATAAGGCCATGAACCCCCGATTGGGTGGCTTCATGAATACAGTCGATGATGGCGCCCTCGTGGTTGGATTGGAAAAACTCAATCGCCACACCATAATCCCTGGCTTCCTGCCTTAACGCGTTTTCTATGTCTTCAAGGGTTTGGGTTCCGTATACCTTGGGTTCACGGGTTCCCAGCAGGTTCAGGTTGGGTCCGCTGATCACTCTTATTTTCAGCATTTCAAAACCCCCTTGCTCCGACAGTGATTCCTTCAACATTTTATATGATTTGCACGCCGTCGGCAACAAAGACATGGAAATCATGGGCACTTCCGTCACACGAATCCGGAGGGTGTTTGAGCATGTTCCGCCGCATTACGCTCCTACGACACTTGGGATATACTTTTTGTGGTGAAAAGGGAGCTCGTAAAGGTCAAGGTCGCATTGCGATAAGGCGCCAAAACAGCCTGTGAGAATGGGAAAAGGGCGGTTGCTGTTTGAGCGCAGCGAGTTCAGCCGTCCCCCATTCGAACAGCTGCTGTTTTGCAGCCGTGCAGCACAGCGACCGGCCTTTACGGGCTCCCTTCCTTGAAGATAATACACAGGCTATCATTTTAAAGCCACGCGAAGCGGGGCGCGGCAATTCCAACCTCTAACATCCAAAATACGAGCTTGCTTCGCAAATTTACCGGATAACCGGAAATGATATAATGGGGATGGTACGAAAATCCAGACCTTTTAATCAAGGAGGCCCGCTATGAGAGCATTCCTGAAGCTGGTTGAAATCCATACAAAGATCGCCAGTGTTGTGCCTTTTATATGGAGCATTGTCTACACCGGATACCGCTTCCGCAGCCTGCAGCCCGTTCTTCTCATATATTTCTTCATATCCATGCTCGCCTTCGATATGTTCACCACAGCCCTGAACAATTACCTGGACTGGAAACGGGCAAGAAAAAGGCACGGCTACAATTACGAAAAGCACAACGCCATCGTTCGTTACGGCATGAGCGAAAAAACGGTTATCCTGATCATCGCCGTTCTCTTTACCATTGCCGTTGTCTTTGGTCTTTTGGTGTTCCTGCATACCGATTACATGGTGCTTCTGCTGGGAATGGCATGCTTTTTAGTAGGCATCCTGTATTCCGCCGGACCGCTCCCGATTTCCAGAACCCCACTGGGCGAGGCCTTTTCGGGTTTCTTCATGGGTTACGTCCTGCCGTTCATCGTCATCTACCTCTCCCTTTTTACCGGCAAGCCCATCCGGCTGGTCCTGGAAAACGAGTACATTTCCATCATCCTCAACTGGAAGGTACTGCTTCCTGTGACGGTGGCCCTCATTCCGCCCACGCTTCTCATCGCTGGGATAATGCTGGCCAATAATATCTGCGATGTGGAGGACGACATCGAGAACAAACGCTACACGCTTCCCATTTGCATGGGTAAGGATAAGGCGCTCGTCTTGTATTACATGCTCTACGTCCTGTGCTACCTGGATATCCTTGTCGGCATCGTCCTCGGATACCTTCCCCTCCTGTCCCTGATAGCGCTGCTCCCCGCTTTCAGGGTAGTCCGGAACCTTCAGGCCTTCGGCAGGCTCCAGACCAAGAAGGACACCTTCAAGTACGCGGTAGACAACCTCATCCTGGTGATGGCCCCGCTCATCCTCAGCTCGCTTCTGGCCTGGCTTGTGTAGACAAGTAGGACGGTTTTTCCTATTGACAATTGAACCACCAAAGCTTCACACAGGAAGGGAACCCGTAAAGGTAAGGTCGCATTGCAATAAGGCTCCAAAACAGCCTGTGAGAATGGGAAAAGGGCGGCTGCTGTTTGAGCGCAGCGAGTTAAGCCGCCCATTTGAACAACTGCTGTTTTGCAGCCGTGCAGCACAGCGACCGGCTTTACGGGTTCCATGCGACTGTTATGGCTTTGTTGACTCAAGTAACCAGAAGAACCGTCCCCTTGGTATGCTCTATCGGCTCGCCATGGTCTCAAAGATCTGCTTCAGGGTGAGGGCATCCTCCACCATCTTGTCCCTGGATTCACTGATGATGACCGGCTCGATGCCCAGTTCCAGGATGGCTTCAGCCAGCGGTTCAAACTCCGGACCATACTGGGTATCCGCATAGGTCCAATGCTTTTTCTCTCCCCCCTTGCCCACCTCGACACGGCTAAAATGCATATGGACTGTTCGCATCCGTTCCTGGCCGAGCTCCTGTCCGATGAACCGCAAGATGTCCATATACTCCTTTTTGCTTTTCAGACCGCCGCGGGTGAGGGCATGTACATGCCCGAAATCGATACAGGGGATCAGGTTGTCCGCAAGGCTGCAAAGCTCAACCACTTCGAAGATGTTTCCCAACTGGCTGTGCTTCCCCAGAACTTCCGGGCAGATGGTGATATCATCCAGTCCTTCGGTCCGAACCGCGTCAAGGGCACTTAAAAACGTGTCCTTAGCCATCTCCAGAGCGGTATCCCGACTGACGCCCGACACATAGCCGGGATGCATGATGATGCGCCCGGCCCCCATGGCCTTTGCCGCGCGGAGGGTCTCCAGGATATAATCGACGGATTTTTCCCTTTTTTGCTTCTCGGTACTGGATAAATTGATGTAATAGGGGGCATGGATGCTGACACGGATATTGTGCTTCCTGCATGCCTCCCCAATCCGGGCTGCAGTTTCTTCCTTCAGAAGCACCCCCTTGGTGCATTGATATTCATAAGCGTTAAGCCCCAGCTCCTCCAGCCATTGGGGCATTTCCCAGGAGTATTTGTAGCCTTTTTCGTAAAAGCTGCTTGGATTGCCTGCCGGTCCGAACCATATCATCTTCTTTACACCCGTGTCGTATTCTTTTCGTTCCATTATACAGGACAACCGAAGCGTTTGCCAGATACACGGTTGTCAGTCGTTTTCCCATCCTTATTATCTTCGTCCAGCCCAAAACCAAACCACCAAAAATTTACATGTATTTGCCATTCAATGATGAACATGGTAGAATTCAATTTAAACCGAACTTTTACGGAAAGGAAGTCGGTATAATGGAACCTGTTCCGGCAATGGAGAATCGTTATAAGATTGGGCCGGTAGACGTTGATTTTCAGAAAAAGCTGAAGCTGAGCACGCTTTTCAACTACTTCCAGGACGTTGCCAACCTGCATGTGGAAAGCCTGGGCATCGGAATAGAGCGTCTGATCCGGGATTTCGGCGTAACCTGGGTCCTCACGCGGATAAGGGTGGATATAGACAGGATGCCCCAGCTCGGGGAAGAAATCGTGGTGGAGACCTGGCCTCAGTTGCCCAAGCGAATGGAGTTCGACAGGGACTTCCTGGTCCGAGACACCTCAAATCATGTGCTGGCCCGGGCCGCATCCAACTGGATCATTATGGATATTCAAACAAGGGAAATAAAAAAGCCTGAAACCATCCCCATCCATTATCCCTTTACCCCCAGGGAACGGGCCATCGACTGCAGGCTGGGAAGATTCAAAGCGTTCGGTACGCCGGAAATTGCCTATGAGAAGGTGATAGGCTACAGTGACGTTGATCTGAACGAACATCTCAACAATTCAAGATACATCGATATCATCATGGACTGCTTCAGCCTGGAGGAACATCGGCAGTTCAGCTTCAGAAGCCTGGAAATCAGTTATCTGAACGAGCTGTTGCCCGGGGATAAGATCATCCTGTACAAAGATACGGCGGCATTAGACGACGGCCTTTTCTACATTGAGGGAATCAACCAGGACAATGTCAGGTCGTTCAAGGCTCAAGTATCCGTGCGGCCCCTCAATCAGTCCTGACGGCAACGCCGCATGCCATGGATCACGAGCACATACCGGAAGCAGCATCCGATTGACGCCTGCGAAAAGGCGCATGCTGTTCTGAGATGCCGGACACTGGCGACCATTGGCAAGGAACATATGAGGAGCGACCATGTGGGAATTTGATGGAGTATACGCCAAGTTATATGAGACCTACGGTCCGCAGGGCTGGTGGCCTTTGCTCAGAATGGACCGGGACGGTTTGAGGTGCCATTATGAACCGGAGAATTCGGTCAGAGAACTGAACGGGCGGGAACGCTTCGAGATATGCGTCGGGGCCATCCTGACCCAGAATACCAGTTGGGCCAATGCCGAGCGGGCCCTTGTGAGCCTTGCCCAGGCCGGTATTCTTGAACCGGACGCGCTTGCGGACATGGATTTGGACCTGATTGCCGGTCATATCCGATCCAGCGGTTATTACAACCAAAAGGCCAAAAAGCTGAAGGCCTTCGCCCAATTCTACCGGAGCAACCCGCCCCCGGATCGGAAGCTCTTTCTGGCACAATGGGGCCTGGGTCCGGAAACCGTGGATGACATGCTGCTGTATGCCTACAACCAGCCCGTCTTCGTCATTGACATTTACACCATCAGGCTCTTTACCAGGCTTGGTCTTTGCGAGGCCGGAATCGCTTACCACGATCTGCAGCGACAAATCATGATCCGGCTAAAACCGGACATTCTTCTCTATAAGGAATACCATGCCCTGATCGTTAGGCATGCCAAGGAATATTGCAGAAAAAAGCCGGACTGCAGCGGATGCCCCCTGGCATGCGGGTGCATGCGGATAGGTTGTCCTGATAAAACCTAACCACAATGGCATGCAAGTTTAAAGAGCGTTCCTGCAAATCGCGGCTTCCTTTGTAATGGTTTTATCTCACCCCGCCTTACGGGAGCTCGATAACCTTATTGTTTTTGGATTCCCTGTATAGCACAAACCGGTTTCCGACCACCTGTATGACTTCCGCTCCCAGCTTTTCGGCCAGGATATCGGCCGCCTCCCGGGCGGTCAGCGGACTGTTGCGCATGACGCTGGCCTTGACCAGCTCCCTGGCCTCCAGCGCCTCGTCAAACTGCTTGATGCTGTTGGCTTCCAGTCCGTTCTTGCCCACCTGGAAGATAGCTGGGATATTGTTGGCAAGGGATCTGAGGTAGCTTCTCTGTTTTCCTGTCAATTCAATTTCTCCTTCTTTATGGTTTTTACGAGCGACCAAAGCAAGCAGACTATGGTCCCGCTGCCACGGGAAGGCCAAAGCCATGCGCGGCATTCGAACCGGCGCAGGCGGAAGCAATACAGCCTTCCCTGGTGGAGCGCGTCCGAATCGCTTTCCGGGTTCGGGTTATCAGGGGATATAATCGAACTCGATTTCCCCGATGCGCACGGTGTCCCCTTCCTGGATGCCCTCTTTCTCCAGTGCCTCTATAACCCCTTTGTTTTTCATGGCACGCTGGAAATACTGGAGGGACTCACGGTCGTCCAGGTTGACCGACCCCAGGATCTTCCGGACCCACGGTCCGTCCACAACGTAAACACCGTTCTCCCTGGTAACGGTGAAGGGCGGCTCTTCCTTCTTCTCCTCGGCCACCGTCTCCCTGTGGGCGGGATCAAACAGGATGATCTCGGGCAATTCCTTCAACCTTTCATAGGCATAACGGATCAGCTCATCCACGCCTTTCCTGGTGGCCGCCGAAATCACAAACACCGGGTACCCCCTTCTTTCCATCTCACTTTTGAACCGTTCCAGCCTGGAGGTATCGGCCAGGGCGTCCACCTTGTTGGCGGCGATGATCTGGGGCCTCTTCGCAAGCTCGGGATTATACTTTTCAAGCTCATGGTTGATCACATCCACATCGTTGATGGCGTCCCGTCCGTCAGCCTCGGAAATATCGACAATATGGATGAGCAGTCGCGTACGCTCAATATGCCTCAAGAACTGATGCCCCAGTCCCGCACCCTCATGGGCGCCCTCAATGAGGCCGGGGATATCCGCCATGACAAAGCTGGCCCCTTCTGCCACCGAAACAACGCCCAGGTTGGGGGACAAGGTGGTGAAGTGGTAGTTGGCAATTTTGGGTCTGGCCGCCGAGACCACCGACAGCAGCGTCGATTTGCCCACATTGGGGAACCCGATGAGGCCCACATCGGCCAGAAGTTTTAGCTCCAGGATCACGGTCCTTTCTTCGCCGGGTGTGCCTTTGCGTGCAAAATTGGGCGCCTGCCGGGTCGGGGTGGCAAAATGCTGGTTGCCCCAACCGCCTTTTCCGCCTTTTACAATAACCTCTTCCTGGCCCTCCCGGGACAGATCCGCAATGATCCTGCCGGTTTCCTTGTCCCTTACGATGGTGCCCAGGGGTACCCTGACCACCAGATTCTCCCCGGCATGGCCGCTGCAGTTCTTGCTGCCGCCCCTTTCGCCGTTGGGGGCTATATACTTCCTTTTGTAGCGAAAGTCCACCAGGGTCCTCAGGCCCATATCCACCTTAAAGATGATATCGCCGCCGTCGCCCCCGTCGCCGCCGTCGGGTCCCCCGTTGGGTATATATTTCTCCCTGCGGAAGGAAACGGCACCGTCACCGCCGTCGCCTGCCTTCAGATAAACCTCTGCTATGTCTATAAACATCCAAATCCTCCTCGGATCCGCCACGTGGTCAGTCTCTGCTTTCCAAGCCGCGTAACGTACGTCAAAACCGCCATGATAACAAAGAAGGGACGATATCTCGTCCCTCACAAGCTCCATTCATTTCAGGCGTAAACGCTGACCTTCTTTCTGGTCTTGTCAAGCCTTTCAAACTTCACCCTGCCGTCGATGAGGGCGAACAGCGTATCGTCTCCGCCTTTGCCAACATTGGCACCGGGATGGATCTTGGTGCCTCTCTGCCTTACGAGAATGTTGCCCGCCAGCACGTACTGGCCGTCTCCGCACTTCACGCCGAGCCTTTTGGACTCGCTGTCGCGGCCGTTCTTAGTGCTACCTACGCCCTTTTTGTGGGCAAACAGCTGCAGATTTATTCTTACCATCGGTTACACCTCCCTATTCATCACGCGTAAATGCCTCGCATACTGCATCTCAATTTGCTTTAAGCCTATTTCCAGGGTTTCCAGTATGATTTCGGCCTTTGCCAAAACATCGGGGGATATATCTTCGGGGAGCATCATCTCAAGCCTTCCGTCGGATTCGATATATTCTTTTATGCCGCACAGCTCATCCAACGCGCCGATTGCGGTATACCCGATGGCGGAAATGGCCGCGCATACCAAATCATATTCTCCCTGCCGGCTTGCACCGGCATGTCCCCTGATTCTGAAACCCCTGATCAATCCGTCTTTAGAACGGTAAATCGTCGCTTTCGTCATGTCCTGTTATCAGGCGTTGATCTTTTCGATCTGAACCTTTGTGTAGGGCTGTCTGTGTCCCTGCTTCTTTCTCGAATGCTTCTTGGGCTTGTACTTGAAGACAATGATCTTCTTGGACTTGCCATGGCTGAGAACCTTTGCGGATACAGTAGCCCCGCTGACTGTCGGCGTTCCGACATTCAGGCTGCCGTCCTTGGATACGGCGATAACCCTGTCGAATACGACCTGATCACCCTCGTTGGCTGACAGCTTCTCAATAAAGAGGGTATCTCCTTCCTGAACCTTGTACTGCTTTCCGCCTGTTTCGATAATAGCGTACACTATGCTTGCACCTCCTCCACCCAATCTCGCCTCTGAAGGGACGGACGCGTTCCGCCTGATCTGCGGGCGTTCCGGTTTAGAACCCTTTTTCGTGCGGTCGCCGTTATATTCTATCACATGGCTTTTCCCATGTCAAACATTTTTAAGCCGCTCCTGCCAACGTATAAATTGCAATAATAAATGCCGTGAAAAATTTGGTAAATCCATTGCTTACTGGAATAAATTCTATACATCATACCGCCATTTCTATGGCTGACCTATAACCAAA